>Ga0315284_10001669_pt1 | contig 31753 bp, 37 predicted proteins | sample YL17G09_16_MG_FD_203696 | JGI IMG/M metagenome (GOLD analysis project Ga0315284, IMG submission 203696) | Sediment microbial communities from Yellowstone Lake, YNP, Wyoming, USA - YL17G09_16 | ecosystem: Environmental > Aquatic > Freshwater > Lake > Sediment | place: USA: Wyoming | collected...
TATAACAATGAGGGTTTAATGACCTTGGACAATATTAAAGAAATAATGAGCCTGCGGGGAAAATATGGGCATTTTACGAAAGAATATAATCGTTTCAAAGCCGATAAATCAGAGAATAGAAACTACACGGCGAATAAGACGGTTGAGTATTTGCATTATGTGGTTTGTGATTAGTAAAAGCATGCCAAGCACCAATTTTTAACAAAAAATTGAAGAATTAATTGAGAAATAAAAATTATGTTAACAGACGAATTATTAGATCAATATATTTTGGATAATTATATAGATGTTACTAATGAGTTTGATGATAAGAATCATCATACTGGTTTTTGTAGTAATTGTAAAAAGACTGTCGGTTTTCAAATTATTGAACGACATGTTGCAAAATGTAACGTTAGGCCGTCCATGTATAGTGAAAGTTATGATAGTGATTTTATCCCACCATATTCAATATATTTTCGTTGTCCGATATGTAAACTTTTTAAAGTTTGGATTGTTTTTGAGAGAAGACTAAAAGAAGAGAGGACAGTAAATGGAGAAATAAAAACATATGGAGTAGACCATATTTTTAGAGTCACATCTTTACCTAACGAAGGCACACAAGATATACCTGAATTACCAGAAAATCCATCATCTCTTAGGAAAGCCTATAAGGAGGCGATTAGATGTATGGACGCAAATTGTTTTCTCGCATCAGCTGCTATGTTTAGAAGGGTGTTGCAAATTATTACCAGAGATATTTTGGGAGCAAAGCCGGATAGTTTAGCAAATGAAATTAAATCACTTATAGGTGTTAAAAATAAACTCGGGATAACATTAACAAATGATTTTTCAAAAAATAGTTATATTGTCAAAGAATGTGGCAATCAAGGGGTTCATCCTGATAAAGACCCTGATTTATTAGATTTTACACCAGAAGATGCACAAAATCTCTATAATATTTTTCTTGAAATAGTTAGTGATCTCTTCGTTGCTCCAATAGCAGCCAAAAAAGCGAAGGAAGATTTGCTTAACAAAAGAAAAATTGCTTAATAAATTTATGCCAGACGAAGAAATAAAAAGAATAATGGAAGATTATGATTTAGACAAAGATGATGCAGAAAAGGTGCAGGAAATTACGGAAGAATGGGGCATTGATGAAGACGATGCAATCGAACTTTTAGATGATTTATAATAAAAACTATGGACGACAAAGAAAAAGAATCTTCTGAAGAAAAATTAGAATCAATGGGCGATATCCTAAAAGAGTTTGGTGTGCCTGAAGATATTATAGAAGATTTTAATCCGGAAAAAATTAAGAAAGCGGTGGCAGACTTTGGAAAAATATGGTCAACCAAAGAAAGGCTTGAGAATGAGGGGGAAGCATTAAAATATTCAGTTAGGACAATATGGTCCCTTTTGCCTAGCATAAGTGCCCTTTCGGCAATGCTTCTAGTTGTAGCTACTTTTAACCATGACCTGATTGAAATAACTCTTTCAGTTAGAATAATATTAACTATTTTATTGACATTGATTCCTTTTGGGCTATGGGGAACTTATTTTGATTCAAAGAAAGGCGTCGAGTCTGGATTAAAAAGAATGACGGATATCCTGAAAGAGGGAACCGGTAAAGACATAAGCGATCAAATTAAAAAATTAAGCAAACCGAGTTTTCTCAGTTTTTTACCATTTTTTATTAATTTCACCTTCACGCTCGCGATAGTTTTAATAATTTTATTAATTTGGAAAATTGATTTTCTCCAATTTTTGATAAAAATATTTTAAAATTTTATGGAAGACAAGAGCACACATTTTATTTTTGATGGAGATAAGATTTTAATCTCCCCAGACCTGCGTTCGGTTACTAGCTTTTTAGAAGAGATTGAAAAAGAGATAGAAGTTTTTTTAGGGTTTCATAAGAGGTTAGAATCAATCAGGAAGCAATATGCAGAATTATTAGATCTTATGAAGGTAATTACGCAAAAGCTAAAAGAAAATTCAATTGATTTTAATTTCACTTTTTCTGAAAGTCCGTTAACTATTGCTGATAAATTATTAATAAATAGGCCTATTCGATCGGAGGCAATTGTGTTATTTGCTAATTTAGAAGTACTGTTTTGCTTAGATATTGCTTACGAAAATAAAACTTCTGACGAAAAAGAAATTATTAAAATAGCCAGGAATGAAGACAAGGTAAAACATTTTTTAGAAAAATTTTGCTTAAACAGGGAAAATGAGTGGGGTCAAAAAAATCCAGAAAGATTGAAACATATCACACCTGACGATTTGAGGAAATTAAGGAACTCTTTGACGCACTTTTTTTCTGTAAGCAAAGGACTTTCAGTGTCATATGATGTACTTAATGAAAAAACTAGAAGGTTAGAGAAAGCTACTAATTTTAAAGCTAAGTTTATATCTCCGGAAGATTTATATGAAATTATAAAAGGTTCGGCTAGATTAATGATTAAGAAATGGAGTGATGACTGTAAAGATTGTTTGGCAAAAAATTCAAATGAATTTAAGGAAAGAATTTTATCAGTCAAGAGTGTGGTGGATAGTTACGGGGCGATAATTATTAAAAATGAACAGATTAATATTTAAATTTTAAAAGAAAAAATTTCAAGCTAAAATGATAAAACAACTTAAGGAAATTTTGGAAAATTTACTTCGAAATACACAAAAATTAGCAGAAAGTGGTGCTATTGGAGAAAAACCATTTTTAAATGTTCTTTTGGGTATTTATCGCGTATCTTTTGTTACCCTAAAAGATATTTACTATTTGTCTGCTAACGATGATTCGGGAGCTAGCGCCTTGGATCTAGCAAGGAAGATTGCGGAACACGCCATCTCAGTTGAATATATAATCATGAAAGACAAGGAAAAAATGTCAAAAGTTTTTCAAGATTATCTATATGTGCAACTGCACGATGAAACAGAATTTTTAAAATCAATTGGGCAAGATTTTACAGACATTAGTAAAGAAATGATCGCTAACTACGCGAATTTAAGTGAAGAATTAAAGAAAAATAAGAATTGGGCTGGAAGAAATATTGAGGGCATGCTGGAGGATTTACATAAAAATGAAGTCATCAATGAATTTGATTTTACCAGATTATCGCAATTGTACGTTTGGGGTTGTCGTTTAAATCATCCTAATCCTTTTATTGTCAAAAGTTATCTTGATTCGGGAATCAATGAAATTGCAAATAAAGATTATTTACAGAAAGCTTTGTTTTTAGCCATAATTTCTCATTTAAGGTTAACTACAAGATATATAGATGAGATTCGTATTACTAGTCAGATTAATTCTCATCAGGAACTAGCGGATAAAATCAAGGGGATTTATCAAGAACTCGATGGATTGGATTTAACTATGTATAAAGATACAAAAATTATAAGATTTGAGCTATTTGAAAACATTAAAAATGAAGTTGACAGCGATTCAGATTTTAATCTTATAGATAGCCTTAAGGAAGGGATAAAAAAATATATCTATACAAACATAAAAATGACCAATGCTTCCGAGAGCATAGAAAAAGCTTTCCAGTCTCGACTTCAGATTTTACTAAGTAGCGTTCTGTTACGTGCGCTTATGCTAAAGGAAGGTTTAGTTGTGGCTTTAAATGAAAATAATTTTCCCGCATATTATGCGACTCTAAAATCTTTTCTTGAGGTGCCCGCCTTACTTGGTTACGTAACGGACTTAATTTATAAAAATAATGATTATCTTCAAATAATACCCAAGTTAAATCAACTTTATTTGGGGAACAGAAAAGCGGGTAGTTTTCCCGTAGGGGATGCCGCTGCGGTAAATGTTTTAACAATGTTTGACAAACTAGATGGAGTCATGAAAGATATTGCTTGCGATGGTTTGAACCAACAAGAGAAAGAAAAAATTCAAAAAGAAGAAGACATTATGACGTCAACGTACGGAGATATTTCTAACTTTGGCCATATTAACTTCAATGCTCACTTGTCCATTGGGATATTGAAAGGGGATATATGGTCAGGCAAGATAAATGTGGATGGCTATAAGGGGGAGCTTTATAGTTTCTATATGCCGGCGTTTACTATTGCAATTAACGTAATCCTTTTGTGTTGCAGTTTAATAACCAGAAATTCAAAAGTGAATAATTTTAATCTCCTTGAGAATAAATATTATTTTTAATGAAATATCTTAGTTTTGTCTCTTTCTTAATTTATTTTTCTCTTCCCGAATTCTTGCATCCATAACTTTATTATAATTCCTGTCGTATGATTTTCTCGCCGGTGACTTCCTTTCCGGATCCACAAGATCGGGGTTTTCTTTTTTCAGAAAGACGTATTCATACGGCTTACCGCTTTCGTAAGAGACGATCCGCGCTTTTAATTTCCCCAGCCTTACCAATTTTATTGCGGTCGGATGTTTGATTCCGAATTTCTTTTCCAGCTGCCACATGGCATACCAGCTATCCCTGTCTGTGCAGACGAATGGGGGAACGACTCCCTCTTTTACCGCTTTTGTGCAAAGCAGGCATTTTGTTCCCCATTTGTCATACCAGCTTTTGTCTCCGGTGACTTGGCGGTAGCAGATTGAGCAGTTATATATTCCGTCCGTCAAATGGAATCCTTCGGGCTCTTTTTTGAGCTGTTGTTTCCTTTGGTAATCTTTATTGGCGCATTCGTATAAAACTTCAAAGAAACCCGTCAGATTGGTGGCCGATTCATAGGCTTCTTGGTCGCTTAATTCCTTTCCGTACTCCTTTTTAAATATCTCTTTGAATTCTTCAATTGTTTCTTTTGATAAGCTCATAGTTTTGATTGTTTTTATTTGATAAGAATGAGACACGTCGACACCCCCCCTCTATGGTGTCTCATTTGTCTCATTTTAGCTTAAAAACCCGGAAAAATGAGACACGGTCTTGTGCCTCAAAGCGACCCGCCCGCGTCCGGAGGAGTCCCTGGTTTCCCTCTCAAAAGATGGTTCTGAACCTGAGTGGGGAGCAGGATAGTGAGTCCTTCGGGAGACCGAAAGGCCTCATATTTTTGAAAAGTTCGAGAAAAAAATCGCCATACCCGTTTGGAAAATCTAACTATATTCGAGACCAAGGTGTTTCGTATCGTAGCGCTGCAACCATCCTTTATCTCTATTAGAATATTCTTTATAATGTTAAAATAGAGAAACACTAAGAAAGGCCTTTTTTATAATTAAAAGTATGTTTAGGAAATGAGGTTTTCTTTTTCTATTAACCAAAAATTGCTAATAATTTTGAAAAAAGAAAGAGCTCTAATACTTACTCTTCTCTTAGTTTTAATTTTGCTTTCAATAGTCCTTTTTTTCTCCGAGAGGATTACTTACGCTTTATACCAGCCATTTGTTAAGAGCGTAGTTTCACAGACCAAAAAATCCCTAAATCAAAATCTAGAGTACCTTTCAGAACAAACAAAGCAAATAGCAAGCTCCGGCAACCTTAATTATTATATTGAAAAAAAAGACCCTTTGAATTTTTTATCAATTCTTGATAATGAGAGAAAAAATAGAAACATTGGAATTATGCTGGTTACCGATAAAGAAGGGGTTGTATTATCGAGAACAGGAGAAACATTTTTACAAGGAGATTATATATTTCTAACAACGTCTTGGGGGCGCGCTTTGTTAGATGGGAAAGACGTTAAATCTTTTGAAAAAGGAACATCCCTGCCCTTGATAATGATTGCCGGCGACTTCATAAAGAAAGACGGGGAAATCATCGGATCATTATTTTCCGGTTATTCTCTTGATAATGAATACGCAGTCAAATTTAAAGAGCAATATTTAAGCAAAGGGACAAATCTTGCGTTTTACACCAAGGAAGAAGGAGTCGTTGGAACTAGCTTTAAAAATAAAGAGACAGTAAGACTGGTGGATGCTTATTTTAACATTGGTTCCGAGTTGGTTAGTAAAAATTTACCAGACCTTAAGAAAGAAATTCAAATTGATGGAAAATATTATTTTGTAAAAAACATCATATTTTCGGGGATCGAAGAAAGTCTAGGAGGGGTATTTGTTTTCTACCCGAGTCTTCACCAATACCAAAGCTTAGGTCTCGCAATTATCATCTTATTAATTTTTCTTTTAGTTGAATCTCAAATTCATTATTCTTTTTTTGACCACTCTGTTAAAAGAAAAAAGCACGTTATTATTTTATCTATTGGTTCCCTGATTATTTTTCTTACCTCATTTTATGTGACTCTTTATAAATTAGACAAAAACACCATTGAATTAAAAGAGCCTGTCTATACTATTTTTAATTCCATTATAAAATTTGAACCAGAATCTGATGTTTTAGATAGGTTATCTGAGAAACGCATCGCAATAAAAGTGTTTACCGGTGGTGAATCTATTAATGCGGCGGAGGCAATAGTAAATTATGATCCTCAAATGGTTGAGGTGTTAGATATTATTACAACGAACTCTTTTTGTAATCCAGACTTGTTCATTAAAAAGAGCATTAACAATGAAAACGGAAAAGTAGACATAATATGTGGTTTACCGACTCCCGGGTTTTCAGAACCAAGTGGAATTTTAGCCGAACTGCTTATCCAGCCCTTAAAAAATGGTGAATTTACTTTAAGTTTTGGAGAAACGACCCAAATTTTAGCTAATGACGGATTAGGCACGAATGTCTTACGATTAGCTATTAATGGAAACTATCAAATTTCAGAGCATGATAAACGAGAAGATATCGCGGGACCAATTTTAATCTTTTCCTACACTCATTCCAACAGCGAACGCTGGTATAAGAGAAAAAACGTGCATTTCTCCTGGTTCGGTATTAAAGGAGCAACATATAGATATGCATTAAACAATATTCCAGATTTTATTCCCGGCGAAGAAAACATTACATCTGAAAATTCATTAAGTTTTGACGTTGATAAAGACGGAGTATATTATTTTCATCTGCTACCCGAAGTAAATGGCAGCGTTGGAACAGTTGCCCATTTTAAGGTCATGATAGATTCCACACCGCCCTTACCCCCGATCGTTAAAACAAGTCAGACGAATATTAACGTGGGGGAAATTGTCCGATTTGCTTTTGTTGGTCAAGATGAATTAAGCGGAATACAAACAGGTTATTACGTTAAAATCGACGAGGGAATTCTTCTGCCAGTTGCCCCACCTCTATACATGCCTTTCTTAAGTTCTGGAAAACACTCCGTGACTATAAGGGTGTTTGATAGAGCCGGCAACTTTAATGATACTAAAGTTGAAATTAAGGTTGGGATGAAGCAATAGAATATTAATTTTTATATTAACGACCCCATCAAACAAGTTCTAACAGCATCCAGCCAAAACAGGTATCTCAAAACTCGAATTTCTCATATAAAATAGGTTCGAATAGCGTTCGTCCCCCGGAGCTGACAAAAATCGCCAAGAAGGCAGTTTTTTGATGTGGATAACTTTATTTAACTTATCCTTTGCCCAGAGGTATAATAACTTAATCCAAAGGATATTCTTTAATAAATATGATTATCAATAAAATGAACAAAAAAACACTTATCTCAACAATCGCAGTTATTTTAATAATTGTACTGGTCATCGGAGGCTATTTTTACTTGAGCAAAAAAGCTAAAGAGAATTTGGGGACAAAAGCTTTGGAAAAAATCGGTGGGGCGGCGGAAAAATTAACCGAAGATGCTACAAAAGGCGTTTTACCCTCTATCCAGACAAATCCTCTTGAAAACAAGCCCGATATTAATCCAGCAGACAAAGCCAATCCGTATAAAAATATTAAAATTAATCCTTTTGAATAATATGCAAAAATATTTCATCGGTTTTTTGGTCATAATTTTTGCGGCAGCTGGCATTATCGTTCTAACCGATAAGGTTTTTGCCCAGGAGACGGCCGCAGCCGGCATCCAATATCCGGTAAAAGAGCTGGGAAATTGCAAAAACCAAGAGGATTGTAAGTCTTATTGTGACAATCCGGAAAATATTAAGGTTTGCGTTGATTTTGCCGAAAAAAATAATTTGATGTCGGAAGAAGAGATAAAAATCGCTAAAAACTTTATAGCGGCGGGAAGTAAAGGCCCGGGCGGTTGCACTGGCAAAGATGCTTGCGAGCAATATTGCAATAATATCAGCAATATTGACGAATGTATTTCATTTGCGGAAAAAAATAACTTAATACCGCCAGAAGAATTAGAAAAGGCAAAAAAGGTTCAGGCGGCAATAGCCAAGGGAATAAAACCGCCTTCTTGCGGCAATAAAGCTGCCTGCGATGTTTATTGCGAGGAACCGGAGCACATGGAAGAATGTATTACTTTTGGTGCGGAAGTTGGTTTTATACAAGGCAAAGAATTGGAAGACGCCCAGAAAATGCTGCAAGCGATTAAAAAAGGAGTTAAACCGCCTCCCTGCAAAGGGAAAGAAGCGTGCGACGAATATTGCAGCAATCCCGATAACATGGAGCTATGCATGAATTTTGCGATGGAAGCAGGCTTTATGAGCGAACAAGAAAAAGCCAATTCCCAGAAAATGCTGCAAGCGATTAAAAAAGGAGTTAAACCGCCAAACTGTAAAGGTAAAGAAGAATGCGATGTTTACTGTTCTCAGGAAGGTCATTTTGAAGAATGCACTAATTTTGCCGAGGCCGCAGGATTTATGACGGCTGAAGAAGCGGCAATGGCTCGCAAGACAGGCGGCAAGGGTCCGGGTGGCTGCAAAAGCAAAGAAGAATGCGATGCATTTTGTAATAATCCCGACAATCAGGAAACTTGTTTTAATTTTGCCAAAGATAACGGAATGATATCTGAAAAAGATCTAAAACAAATGGAACAAGGGAAACAGCAACTTCAGCAGTCTCTGCAACAAGCGCCGCAAACGGTGATTGACTGTCTTCAGTCAGAATTAGGGCAGGGTATGGTTGAAAAAATGAAGAGCGGCACGGCGATGCCGCCAAAAGAAGTTGGTGAAAAAATGCAGGGATGTTTTCAAAAAATGGGTCCTCCGCAGGGTGGCGGTCCGGGAGAAGGCGGGATGATACCGCCAGCAGGTCAGACAGGCCCTGGTGGTTGCAAAACCGCCGAAGAATGCCAAAGTTACTGTGAATCTCATTCGCAGGAATGCAGTAATCTTCAGCAACCTCCTGTCCAGGGAGGGGGACAGGGCGAACCGGGAACTGCAGGGCCCGCAGGCAATCTTGGTCCAGGCGGATGCGCCAATCCGGAGGAATGCCAAAACTATTGCAGTTCTAATCCTCAAGAATGCCAAAATTTCCAACAGCCACCAAGCGGATCTGGTATGCCTGCTGGACCGGGAAGTGGAGAATTCCAGCAAGCGCCGCCAACGTGCACGAGCCCCGAGCAATGCCAGCAGATGCAAAATCAAATAATGAATCAGAATGTTTGCCAGGGAGAAAATTGCCAATACGGTCCTCCGCCTTCAGAACAACAGTTGCCAGTTGAACAGCAACCGCCGGCAGACCAAAATATTCCCATGTCACCCCAGCCGCCGGTTGAGCAGCAGCCCCCGGCTGAAAATCCTCCTTTGCCACCCAGCAGTTTGCTTAACCCAGATTCATTATTAGGATCAGTCATACAGAGCTTTATTAAATCCTTCACTCGATAATTTTTCTTTTTGTAAAAATATGATGCAAAAAATTGGCAATTGGGATTTTTGGGGATTTTGGGAATAAAAGGAGTAGCGGGGCTTATAAATAGAGATTATTTGGAAACTCTTTGGATTGTTTGGTTTATCTGGTTTATTTACTTTATACCTAAGAAACCATAAGAAAGGTTTTAACATTGTTTATCCCTCGGAGCTGATAAAAATCGCCTAACAGGCGGTTTTTTGGTAAAATAAAAACAATAATCCCGAGGTTGGTTTCTCGGTTTTTGATTTGACAAAATAAAGAAAAAATGGCATCTTTTTATCAAAGGAGGAGTACTGCGTGAAACCCGTTATTAAGGAGAAACCCGTTATTCAGGTTTGTTATAAACCAAGTAATCTTTATTGGTATGCTTGCTTGGCCAAAAAAAAAGACGTTTACGCTAAGGGCATAACCAAAGAAAGAGCGATCAGTTCCTTGCTTACCACTGTAAAACACAAGGAGAGAATGTCAAACAAACAGAAGGACTACGAAATAGTGGAAATTCCACCACCGCATTGATGCGCCCCACAAAAGGTCCAACCACTAAACTTGTTGAACCACTTTATTTTAATAAACTGCTTTATAAAGAAGGTCTTAACATTATTTGGTTGGGAAGTTAAATTTCAGAAAATCGCCAAGAGGGTGGTTTTTTGATAGAATAATAAAACCACTATAATAAATTAAAAATAGAAAAACTTATGAACGCTTCACAAATTTATATTTTAATAGCCATTATTGTCTTTGCCATAATTGCAGCAATTGCACTTTTTCCAAGAAAGGAGTCGCGAAAACCGATTTCTAAAATGGCAACTTTTGCGCTCATTTTTGTCATCGCAGGGATTGTTTTTGGAGAAAACCGACTAATAGGTTATAGTTTAATGGGTGTGGGTATTATCCTTGTCATCATTGATATTATTAAAAAGCCAAAACAATTTTGAACAGGTCAGTGGTCGAAGAAAAATAATAAATTTTATTATTCAAAAACAACATGAAAGGTTTTGCAAAAAACATCGAAAAAGAGACCCTGGAGAATGAAAATTTTCGTAAGGTACTCTATACTTCAAAACACAGCCAATTGGTACTTATGAGCCTTCGGTCCAAAGAAGAAATCGGGATGGAAGTTCATCCAGACAACGACCAATTTTTCCGTATTGAAAAAGGCCAAGGCAAATGCATTATTGACGGCAATGAATATGATATAAAAGATGGCATGGCTATAGTCGTACCAGCTGGCGCTCAGCATAATGTCGTTAATACTTCTGATTCGGAAAAATTAAAACTATACACCATTTATTCTCCAGCTCATCACAAAGACGGCATCGTCCGTGCGACCAAAAAAGAGGCCGAGAGCAACGAAGCGGAATTTGACGGCACTACTACCGAATAACCAAACTTAAAACCGCCCTATGTATTTCTATTTTGGGCGGTTTTTTGATATAATCGTATCATGATTGACGTTAAAAATTTAACAAAAAAATTTAAAAACTTTATTGCAGTTGACAATATTTCTTTTTCCGTCAAAAAAGGAGAGATTTTCGCTTTTTTGGGTCCCAACGGAGCGGGGAAAAGCACGACCATAAAAATGCTCACCACTCTTTTGCGGCCTACAAATGGAAATATTTTGATAAATGGCCACGACCCAACCAAAGAACAGAATGAAGTTCGCTGTTCTTTCGGTATCGTTTTTCAAGACCCCAGTTTAGACGATGAGCTGACGGCTTTTGAGAATATGGAATTTCACGGGATACTCTATGAGGTTCCAAAAGAAATTCGAAGCAAAAGAATCGAACAATTGTTAAAATTTGTTGAGCTTTGGGATAGAAAAGACGATTTTGTGAAGAATTTCTCGGGAGGAATGAAACGAAGACTCGAGGTTGCCAGGGGTTTGATTCATCATCCTAAAATACTTTTTTTAGACGAACCAACTTTGGGTCTTGACCCTCAGACAAGGAATCATATCTGGACATACATCAAAGGTTTGAATAAAGAGGAAAAAATGACGGTCTTTTTCACTACTCATTATATGGAAGAGGCAGAAAAGGTTGCCAGCAGAATTGCCATCATTGATCACGGAAAAATTATTGCCGTGGGAACGCCCGAGGAATTGAAACAAAAAACAAAAACTAATTCTTTGGAAGAAGCATTTCTGGCTTTAACGGGAACTACCATTAGAGCGGAACAAGCCGGAAGCATAGACAACCTAAGAAGGATGCGAAGAGTACATTAAAGGTATTTTTTTAAAAAATGAATACAATATATATTCTCTGGTTAAGACAACTTAAAAGATATTTCAGGTCCAGATCGCGAATTATCGGCTCTTTGGGCCAGCCGCTTCTTTTTTTAGTGGCTTTGGGTTTTGGGTTTGGACCGGTTTTTCAAAAAGCCGGAGGAGGAAACTATATAGATTTTCTTGTTCCCGGTGTTATGTCAATGGGAATTATTTTTACCGCTCTTTTTTCCGGAATAGAAATTATTTGGGACAGGCAGTTCGGTTTTTTAAAAGAAACCCTGGTTGCACCAACCTCTCGTCTGGAAATTATGATTGGTAGAACACTGGGAGGGGCAACAGTAGCTTCCTTTCAGGGAATCATAATTCTTGTTCTTTCCTTTTTGGTTGGCTTTAGATTAGACAACATGATGCTTTTACCCCTTGCTTTGGTTTTCATTTTTCTTATTGCTCTTCTTTTTACTGCCTTAGGTACAGCCATTGCTTCGGTTTTGGAAGACATGCAGGGATTTCAGCTCATCATGAACTTTTTAGTGATGCCTCTTTTCTTTCTTTCCGGGGCTTTGTTTCCCCTCGAGGGATTACCTCCTTTTCTTGAGGTGGTTGCCAGGGCTGATCCGCTTTCCTACGGGGTGGACGGATTGCGGGGTGTACTGGCGAATAACGCTCATTTTGGCTTAGGCCTCGATTTTTTAATTTTAAGCATAATTACGGTCGCATTCCTTTTAATAGGAAGCTATCTTTTTTCTAAAATAGAGATTTAATTTTTTAATTATCGAAACAATTGAATTCAAGATGGTTTTTAACCATTTTTTTATTGACTAAAGTTTATATTTTATATATTCTAAATAAATAGGTAACTTCTTATAATAAAATGTATAACGGTGCGGAAAAAAATAACGAAAAGAATTTAAACAATCTTTCTTTTCCTCCTAAAAAATTTTTATTTGTTTCTTTTGAAAGCCTAAGCGGCGATTTGGCGTGGCAAATCAAAAAAGAAGGCCACGAAGTTAAGGCTTTTATAAAAAGCGAAACAGATAAAGATGTTTATGACGGTTTTCTTGACAAGGTTGACGATTGGGAAAAACATAAAGATTGGGCAGATGTTATTGTTTTTGACGATGTAGGTTTCGGAGGAATTGCCGATTCTTTGAGAGCGTCAGGAAAACTTGTAGTTGGCGGCAGCAAGTATACTGACAGACTTGAAGAAGACAGGGAGTTTGGCCAAGAAGAAATGAAAAAATCGGGAATGATTATTCTTCCCCATTGGGATTTTTCCGATTTTGATTCAGCGATCGAGTTTATTAAAACAAATCCAGGAAGATATGTATTCAAACCATCGGGGAGCATAGCATCCGACCAGAAGGGAATATTGTTTTTGGGCCAGGAGGAAGATGGAAAGGATCTGATGGAAATCCTTGAGCAGAATAAAAAAATTTGGGCAAGAAAGATTAAAAAATTTCAACTGCAAAAGATGGCTGTTGGCGTAGAGGTGGCAGTGGGAACTTTTTTTAACGGAGAAGATTTTATTTATCCCGTAAACATAAATTTTGAGCACAAAAAATTATTTCCTGGAGATATAGGGCCCTACACCGGCGAGATGGGGACTTTAATGTTTTTCTCTCCATCAAATGAAATATTTAGAAATACGCTATTAAAAATAAGGCCAGAATTGGTTAAAGCAAATTATGTGGGATATATCGATATAAATTGTATAGCCAATGCAAAAGGTATTTATCCCCTGGAAGTGACTTCTAGATTTGGCTATCCAACGATAAGTATTCAGATGGAAGGAATAACGAGCCCGTGGGGAGAATTTCTTTATAAATTAGCCAAAAAAGAACAGGTTGAATTTAAAATAAAAAAAGGATTTCAAATAGGAGTTGTCGTGGTTGTTCCGCCCTTTCCTTTTGACGACAAAAACGAAGCATTTATTTACAAGGACCTTTCAATACTTTTCAAAAAAAATAATTTAGACGGTATCCATTTGGGAGACGTTAAAAACATAAACGGGGTTTGGAGCATAGCCGGCGAATCAGGATATGTCTTGGTGGTAACAGGGTCTGGTCAGACTGTTGATGAAGCAAGAAAGCAGGTTTATTCCAGACTAAACAATATTATCCTTCAGAATATGTTTTACAGAACCGATATTGGTCTTAAATGGTATCAAGATTCTGACAGGCTGCAAACCTGGGGTTATCTTTATTAGTTTTTATTATTTCTTCTTTTTAATTTTTCTTGCCCAAGGGCTTGATTTTTTTTGGAAAAAATATAGAATAAAAAATCCTAATTATTAGGATTACTTTAGGAGGAGAAAGCATGAAAAGAAATGAAGATTTAGCAGTGGTAGTTGCGATGCCAAAACCAGAAGAGATTACGGACTATCTGCTGAAGCTCTTTGAAAACATAGCATCAACGTACAAAAAAACAAAAGTTCAAAAGATTACTCCTGATACTTCCTGTCGTGATTTATTACCTAAGAAAGCTGACCATGTGGCTTTTTGGTATGGCGTACCCATTCAAGAAAATTTTGCGCTGGAAGACTTTTTTTCTACCTATGATTTGGTCGATTTGCAATTCAGCCAAATTAAAAACCTTTTTTTAAAAAAGATTTTGATGGAAAAATACTCACGCGAAAAAATGCTGGATGGCAGTTTTACCGTGGAGACGCTCGGTAGAATGATATATGATTTAATAAAAATTAAAAAAGGCATTCAACTTACTTATTGACTCGGAAATAACCGAGTCAATTTTATTTTTATACTTAATCTGTTAATATATATGTATAAAATGGAGAACATCATTTTAAAGGTTAAAAATTTAAATGTTGAGTTGGGCGGCGAAAAAATAATCAGCGATTTAAGCTTTGAGGTTAAAGAAAGAGAAACCTTAATGATACTGGGCCCCAACGGAGCAGGGAAAACTATTCTTCTTAGAACGCTAATGGGTTTTTTGCCTTTTAGGGGAGATATCCAATGGAGGAAAGGAATTAAAATCGGATATGTGCCCCAGCGCTTACCATTAATTAAAGATATCCCTTTAAGCATTGAAGATTTTTTTGATTTGAAGAAAGTTACCAAGAAAAAGATTATTGATAGTTTAAATTCTGTTGGAATAAAGGACCCCTCTCTTTTAAAAAAGAGAATCGGCGCAATTTCTTCAGGTCAGTTCCAGAGAATTTTGGTTGCCTGGGGCCTTATTGGCGATCCCCAGGTTTTGCTTTTTGATGAGCCGACATCCGGCATTGATTTAGGAGGAGAAGAAACAATATATGGTCTTTTAGAAAAACTTAAAAAAGAAAAAGGCCTGACTATTTTTTTGGTGACCCATGATTTAAGCATTGTTTCCCGCCAGGCCACCAACGTTCTTTGTTTTAATAAAAAAATGTTGTGTTACGGTCCGCCCCAAGAGATTATTAATTCCCAAAACCTTTCCCAGCTTTTTGGCGAAGAAATTAGTTTTTATCAGCATAAACATGAATGATCAATTCCTTTTAAGTTTAATAGTTGGAATTTTTATTGGTGGTGCTGCCGGCTATCTCGGCTCTTTGATGGTTACCAAAAGAATGGCTTTGGTAGGCGATGCTTTTGGCCATGTAGCTCTTCCCGGCATTGGCCTGGCTTTGCTTTTGGGCTTTGATGTCTCCTTGGGCGCTTTTCTTTTTCTGCTTTTGGGAGCTTTACTTATCTGGCTTTTTGGTTTAAAGACGTCTTTGCCTATGGAGGCAGTGGTGGGTGTTGTTTTCGTGACCAGTTTGGCAATAGGGTTTTTAATAGTTCCCCAGCCCGATCTTTTAGAGGCTTTGTTTGGTGATATATCTGATATTTCCCTTAAAATGGCCTTAATTTCAATATTTTTATCAATAATTGCTTTTTTTACGGTAAAAAAAATCTACCCCGGCCTTATTTTAGCCAACATCTGCGAAGATTTGGCCGAAACGCAGGGAGTGAATATAAAAAAATACAATCTTATTTACCTTCTTTCGGTTGCCGTAATAGTGGCCATAGGAATTAGAGCCGTCGGTTCTTTATTGGTCGGGGCTCTGGTGATTATTCCTGCTGCCACTGCCAAAAACCTCAGCCAGAATATTAAAGAATATTCTTTGGGCAGCGCAGTATTTGGAATACTCAGTTCTGTCATAGGAATTTTGCTTTTTAAATTTATCGGTCTTTCCGTCGGTCCTTTAATCATACTTACCAGCGCTTTCTTCTTTCTGCTTTCCATGTTTTTTAAAAAAGGTTAAAATTATTGCAGCTCTTTTTGGCTTGTGCTATCCTTAATAATTATTTCTTTAAAGGTCAAGATAATTTTTAAAAAAATGAAATACAAAATAAATAAAAATAAATGTGTCGGTTGCGGTCTTTGTGTCGTTGAGTGCGACGGGGGAACAGAATTAAAAGACGACGGCAAGGCAGAAGTGGTTGATAGCGAAAAATTAGAAAAATGCAAAGGAGAAAAGGTTTGTCCCTACGGTGCAATAGAAAAAGAAGAATAAAAATAATTATTTCATGATTGAACTTTCTGACCAAAATTTTGAAAAAGAAATTTCAAACAATTCTAAATTGGTTCTGGTTGATTTTTATACTACTTGGTGTCCGCCCTGCAAAATGCTGTCGCCGATTTTAGAAAAATTGTCCGGAGAATTTAAAGACAAAATTATTTTTGCCAAAATGGACACGGAAAAAAATCCAATTATTTCCCAAAAATTTGGCATTGAAAGCATTCCGACGGTGATACTTTTCAAAAACGGTGAAGCGGTGGATGGATTTATCGGTCTCAGGCAGGAGCCGGTTTTAAAAGAATGGTTGAAGAAAAATTCTGAAGACGAAAATGGAAAAATTGAAAAATTAATTCATGAATATCAGGACCTTGCAAAGAGAAAAGGATTAAAGTTAAATCCCAACAAAGAATTAGTGAACGATTTAATTAGGGGTTTATTGGAAAATGAAAAAAAATACGGAATCAGGTATTGTCCTTGCAGAAGAATTGCGGGTAAAAAAGGAGAAGACGATTCAAAAATTTGCCCCTGCAGTTTTTTGGATAAAGAAATTGAAGAAAAAGGGCAGTGTCTTTGCGGACTTTTTGTAAAATAAAAATACTTGGCGATTTTTGTCAAAAATTTTTGACAAAAAAAATATTTATCGAAATTCCACCAAGGGGGGTGTGGAAAACCTCCTTTTTTAAATGAGATTTGACGAGTTTTGTTACTATTTTCTTTTGAGATAGAATAAGGTAATGGTTATTTTTTTCTAAATAATTTTTTTAAGCTATATGTCGAAAAACAAGATTACAAAAATTAAAAAAAGGGACGGAAACATTGTTGATTTTGATCAGAGCAGAATTACCAACGCGATTTTTAAAGCCATCACTGCTGTCGGGGAAGGAAACGGAGTTAAGTCAAGAAGAGCTTCTGACAGAGTGGTAAAAATTCTTAACAGGAGATTTAAAAAAGATGAAATTCCTAATGTTGAACAAATTCAAGATATTGTTGAAGAGGTTTTAATTTTGGAAGGACTGGTTGAAACCGCCAGGGCTTACATTCTTTACCGCGAACAGAGAAGAAGAATCAGGGAAGTGGAGGCCGTCAGCGAGGAGGCAGTGGATAGAGTTGACCAATATTTAGAGAAACTTGATTGGGAGATTCAGGAAAATGCCAACATGGCTTTTTCTCTTCAGGGACTTAATCATTACGGAGTTTCTTACATTGTTAAAAAATATTGGTTAAACAAAATTTATCCAAAAGAAATTAGAGAAGCCAACGAGTCAGGAGATTTACATTTGCATAATTTAGACACCTTGGCTCCCTACTGTTCCGGCTGGGATTTGTATGACCTTTTAACAAAAGGTTTTGGTGGGGTGCCGGGAAAAATTGAAACAAAACCAGCAAAACATCTTCGGGTTGCCTTGGGTCAGGCGGTAAATTTTTTGTACACCATTCAGGGTGAAACGGCCGGAGCGGTTTCTTTTTCCAACCTTGATACCTTACTGGCTCCTTTCATCCGTTACGACAATTTGAATTACCAGCAGGTAAAACAAGCCTGTCAGGAATTTTTGTTTAATATGTCCATTCCCACCCGGGTAGGATTTCAGACCCCTTTTTCCAATATTACTTTAGATCTGAAACCATCGCCGGTTTTTGCCAAACAACCAATAATCATTGGCGGACAACCCCAGAAAGAAACCTACGGAGAATTTGAAGAAGAAATGAAAATATTTGACAAGGCTCTTTATGAAGTAATGATTGAAGGAGACAAATCAGGCAGGCCCTTTCATTTTCCCATTCCTACCATCAACATAACCAAAGATTTTCCCTGGGATGATCCAGCTTTTGACGGTATTTTTGAGGCCTCAGCCAAGTACGGAATCAATTATTTTGCCAATTATATTAATTCAGACATGAAGCCGGAAGATGTTCGTTCGATGTGCTGCCGGCTTAGATTGCACTTAACCGACCTATATAATCGGGGCGGGGGAGGGCTTTTCGGTGCTGGAAGCAAAACAGGAAGTATTGGAGTGGTAACCTTAAACTTGCCCAGGATAGGCTATCTTTCTAAGACCAAAAAGGAGTTTTTTGAGAGACTGGGAAGAATGATGGATCTGGCCAAGGAGAGTTTGGAAATTAAAAGAAAAACAATCGAGAACTTTATTTCCAAAGGGTTGTATCCCTACTCCAGATTTTATTTATCAGACATTAAGAAAGCCCGAGGCGGTTATTATGCCAATCATTTTTCAACCATCGGTTTAGTTGGAATGAATGAAGCACTGCTGAATTTTCTGGGAGAAACCATTGCCAGCCGCCGGGGAATAAAATTTACTTTGGAGGTAATGGATTTCATGCGGAAGAAATTAATTAAATACCAGCAGGAAACAGGCAACATTTATAATCTGGAAGCTACGCCTTCAGAATCAACCTCCTACCGGTTGTCTCAGAAAGACAAAGAAAAATATCCCGATATAATTTCTGCTGGAAAAAAGAAGGTTAATTATTATACCAATTCAACCATGCTGCCGGTGGGCTACACGGACGATGTATTCAAAGCCCTGAAACTCCAGGATGAAATTCAGTGCAAATATACCGGCGGAGTGGTGATGCACATGTTTTTAGGAGAGCGGGTGCAGGACATCAATACCGTCAAGGCTCTAGTTAAGAAAGTTTTTGAAAACTTCAGCCTGCCCTACATTACCATCACCCCTACTTTTTCAATTTGCCCAACGCATGGATACATTGATGGCGAACATTTTTATTGTCCCCAATGCACCATCAAACAGCCTTGTGAGGTTTATTCAAGGGTTGTCGGATATTTGAGACCGGTTTCTCAGTGGAACGTAGGAAAACAGGAAGAATTCAGGCAAAGGAAAGAATTTAAAATTACCAAAGCCTTAGCCGCAAAATGATCGAAATAGGGGGCTTACAAAAAACTACTCTCATTGATTATCCTGGCCGCTTAGCGGCCACTGTTTTTCTTATTGGCTGCAATTTTCGCTGTCCTTTTTGTTATTCTTCAGAATTGGTTCTGCCGGAAAAGATTAAAAAACAGCCAAGGATATCGCAAAAAGAATTTTTTTCTTTTTTAAGGGAGAGAAAGGGATTATTGGAGGCGATAACTGTTTGCGGGGGAGAGCCCACGCTTAATAAAGATTTGTCCGCTTTCATTAAAAAGATAAAAAAACTAGGTTATCTGGTAAAGCTTGATACCAACGGTTCAAATCCCAAGATGTTAAAGAGCCTAATAGATAAGAAACTAATAGATTATGTGGCAATGGATATTAAGGCACCTAAGGAGAAATATGTGAAGGTTGTCGGCGGACGCGTTAATGTTGATGACATAGAAGAAAGCATTAAGATTTTAAAACAGAATAAGGTTGATTATGAGTTCAGGACTACGGTTGTACCTTCAATTCATTCTAAAAAGGATATTATAGAGATTGCTAAGTGGTTGAGTCCGGCTAAAGGGTATTATCTTCAGAATTTTAGGCCGGAAAAAACAATTAATCCCAAATTTAAGAGGATAAAACCCTATCTGCCAGAGTTTCTTTTGAAAATTAAGAAAGAAATTTCCCGATTTTTCGAGGTTTGTGAGATAAGATAAGGGGGATTAAAGGGGCTTGACTTAACTTTGTGCTTAAATTAAGCTGAATGAAGCTGTGGAAAAGGTCGTTTTTGAGAAATTTAATCCTAATCAAAATTTTCTATGGAAGCTTACTGCGTAAAGTGTAAAGCCAAAAGAGAGATAACAGGACCCAAAGAGGTTGCCATGAAGGGAAAGGGCGGAGTGAAAAGAAGGGCCATGACCGGAACTTGTCCAAAGTGCGGAACAAAGATGTTCAGAATACTGGGCAAGAAGGACTAAGTTAAGGATTTCCGGAAGTTTTTAAATGAAGCGTCCAAAGTTTATCTGCTTTGGGCGTTTTGTTAAAAATGAACACCAACAAAGAAAAATTTATTCTGGTAATTTTAGGGGGATTGTTGTTTTTTAATGTTTTTGCCTGGATTGTTGTTTGTAATTTAAATCATTCAGGGTTTTTGGAAGTTAATTTCTTTGACGTGGGACAAGGCGATGCTGTTTTTATCCAAACACCCCAAAGGCACCAGATTTTAATTGATGGAGGGCCAGGTTCGATTGTTTTAGAAAAACTGGCAAAAGAAATGCCCTTTTGGGACAGAACAATTGATTTAATCATATTAAGCCATCCGGAGAGTGATCATCTTTCCGGACTGACGGACGTTTTAAAAAGATACAGGGTGGAGAATATTTTATGGACAGGAATTGTAAGGGATACGCCTGCTTTTAAGGAATGGCAGAGATTAATCAGGGAAGAAGGAGCGAAGATAAATATTGTTCAGGCTGGGCAAAGAATAATTTTACCAACCAATAAAGAAGAGGCAAGGATTGATATTCTATACCCTTGGGAAAAATTAGAAGGAAAAGAAATGGAAAACAGCAACGATGCTTCAATTATTGGCAGGTTAATTTTTGGAGAAAAATCTTTTTTATTTACCGGAGACGCAGGGAAAACAACGGAGAAAAAGCTTTTGGAAAAAGAAATAAATGTTAAATCGAATGTTCTAAAGGTTGCTCATCATGGAAGCAAAACATCGAGCAGCGATGATTTTATTAAAAAAGTTTTGCCCGAGATTGCCGTAATAGAAGTTGGAAAAGACAATTCTTACGGTCATCCCCATCCGGAAACTTTGGCTACTTTGGAAAAATATGGTATATCTATTTTTAGAACAGATAAAAACAATGATATTAAAATTTTATGCGATTCCCAATCTTTAAAACTAAAGTAAAAAATATAAATAAAAAGTTTGACCTTAATAATCCCAAAGAGCGGGGGAAGTACTTTCAATTAAAAGCTGGCAAGGAAATTAAAAAGCTCAAGGATTATTTTAAAAAAGGCAACACCTTTATTGTTTATTTGCTGGGCAAAAAGAATTCCGGCAAAGGGACTTTTGCCAAGATGTTCGCTGAAATTATCGGTCCGGAATATGTGGAACATTTTTCGGTAGGAGACATGATCAGAGATATAGACAAGGAATTAAAAGACAAGAAAAAAAGAGAAGAACTGATGGAATTCTTGGAGAAAAATTATCGGGGCTGGATTCCCATTAAAGATTTAATTTCTCTTTTGAAAAAAAGAAGCACCAAAACTCTTTTGCCCACGGAACTGATTTTAGCCCTGGCAAAAAGAGAAATCGGCAAAAGGAAAAAGAAAACCATTTTTATTGACGGTTTTCCCAGGGATCTGGATCAAATAAATTTTTCGCTTTTTTACCGCGATCTGGTCGGTTATCGAGACGATCCTGACTTTTTTGTTCTAATCAGCGTCCCGGAAAAAGTAATTGACGAAAGAATTAAATACCGGGTGGTTTGCCCTGTTTGTAAAAGTCCCAGAAATTTAAAGTTACATATCAGTTCTAAATTGGGATACAATCCGAATAAAAAAGAATTCTATTTTCTTTGCGAAAACGATAAATGCCGAAAGGTCAGGATGATGCCCAAAGAGGGCGACAAAATGGGGATTAAACTAATAAAAGAAAGATTAAAAAAGGATGAAAAATTAATGGAACAGGCAATTTCTCTTTACGGAATACCTAAGATTCTTTTAAGAAATTCTGTTCCGGTTAAGGCGGCTAAAGATTACGTTGATGATTATGAGATTACGCCGGAATATTATTATCATTGGAACAAAAAAGAGAAAAAAGTTGAGGTTAAAGAAAAACCATGGGTGTTTTTAGATGACGAAGGTAAGCCTTCTTACAGCTTGCTTCCTTCTCCAGTGGTGGTTTCTTTAATAAAGCAGCTGGTTGATGTTTTGAGCCTTTAATCCGATTGACAGGGATTTTGCCTAAAAGGTATAATTAACTTGGCTCTGTTCTTTCTAGTTAAATTTGGTACAAACGTTCTTTCAGGGAGTCTGATATGATTCTTGGCCCGTGGGTCAAGACTTGGATTCCCACCTGGAATTTTTTCCGAGAACAATTTTCTTAGATGAACAGGGCTACTTAAAAACCGCGATTGGGCGGTTTTTAAGTAGAAATATCTTAATTTGTCGGGCTGTCGAGAGTTGAACTCGAGTCTTACCCACCCCAAGGGTAAATACTACCGTTGTACTACAGCCCGAAAACAGATTATTTTCGCTTAGCTATAGCCTTAATACATTTAGTACAAGCCAGAACCCTTTTGCCGGAAAGTAATCTAACCCATTGGAGATTGGGATATTTTCTTCTTTTGGCGGTTGGATTGTATTTGCCTCTGAGCTTGGTAAGCTCCCAGGCCATTATTGATTTTTTTCCGCAGATTGTGCATTGTTTTGCCATATGGGAATATGGTATCATAAAAAAATGTTGCTGACAATATTTTCTTTAATCGTTTTGCTTTTTTCAATCGTTATCCATGAAGTTGCCCACGGCAGCGTTGCTTATTCTTTGGGAGATCCGACGGCCAAATATGCCGACCGTTTAACTCTAAATCCCTTAAAACATTTGGATCCTTTCGGTTCGGTGATTCTTCCCCTTATAATGCTGATATTCACTGGCGGCAGGGGACCAATTTTCGGCTGGGCCAAACCGGTGCCAGTTAATCCATACAATTTCCGCGACCAGAAATGGGGAGAATTGAAAGTTTCTTTAGCCGGTCCGGCAACAAATTTTTTAATAGGCATAATTTTCGGTCTTTTTATAAGATTTTTCCCCTTAACAGAAACCCTTTTGACGCTTTTCAGCTTTATTTCCTTTTATAATTTTCTTTTGGCAATTTTCAATCTGGTTCCCATCCCTCCTCTGGACGGTTCGCACATTCTTTTTAGTTTTTTGCCGGAAAGTCTTTCGCAGATTAAGATTTTTTTGCAGCAATACGGACTTTTTCTTCTTCTGTTTCTTCTTTTCTTCGGATTAAACTGGGTTTACTATATAGTTCAAATACTTTTCTATTTTGTTGTCGGCCAGCCGATTTCTATTTGACATTTACAATATTCTTTGTTAAATTAAAATTTGAGCACTTGGTGCTCGATTAATTTTTGTTGTAATAAAATTAATGCCTACAATCCATCAATTAATTAAAAAAGGAAGACAACAGATAAAAAGAAAAAACAAAAGGCCGGCTTTGACCTTTGGTTTTAACGTTTTAAAAAATCGGCCCAAAGATTTTTATTCTCCTTTTAAAAGAGGAGTTTGCCTTAAAGTTTTTACCGTTACTCCCAAAAAACCCAACTCTGCCTTAAGAAAAGTGGCTAGGGTTCGTTTGACCAACGGAATGGAAGTAACCGCATATATTCCCGGAGAAGGACATAATTTACAGGAGCACTCAATAGTTTTAATCAGGGGTGGCAGGGTAAAGGATTTGCCTGGAGTCAGATACCACGTGGTCAGGGGGGTTTTGGATACCGGCGGAGTGGAAAACAGAAAACAGGAAAGGTCAAAATACGGGACAAAACGACCCAAATAACATGGCCAGAAGAAAAAAAAGAGAAAAAAGAATACTTGTACCTGATTTTGTATATAACAATCTGGCGGTTGCCAAATTCATTAATCAGGTGATGAGAAAAGGCAAAAAGACCATTGCCAGAAAAATTGTTTACGGAGCTTTTAATATTATTAAAGAAAAAACAAAAAAAGATCCCTTGGAAGTTTTTGAGCAGGCCATTAAGAATGCCACCCCTTTGCTGGAAGTAAAATCAAAAAGAATCGGAGGGGCAACTTATCAGGTGCCCAGGGAAGTAAAAGAAGACAGGGGTCTCACCTTATCCGTTCGTTGGATAATTACTGCCGCCAAATCAAAAAAAGGAAAACCAATGGCTGAGAAATTGGCCGAAGAATTAATCAATGCGGCGAAAAACGAAGGTTCGGCAATAAAGAAAAAAGAAGATACGCATAAAATGGCTGAAGCCAACAGGGCTTTTGCTCATTTTTCCTGGTAATATGCCCAGAGTTTATCCCATAGAAAGAGTCCGCGACATCGGTATTATCGCCCACATTGATGCCGGTAAGACAACCGTATCCGAGCGTGTTTTGTTTTACACCGGAATTTCCCATAAAATCGGCGAGGTGCACGACGGCCAGGCAATTATGGACTGGATGGTCCAGGAAAGGGAAAGGGGAATTACCATTACTTCCGCCGCAACAACTTGTTTCTGGACGCCTTTGGACCAGGAAAAGAAAAAGGAAAACGAGTACAGGATTAATATCATTGATACGCCGGGACACATTGATTTTACTGCCGAAGTCCAAAGATCTTTGAGGGTTTTGGACGGTGCGGTGGTGGTTTTTGACGGAGTGGCCGGAGTGGAACCGCAATCGGAAACCGTCTGGCGCCAGGCGGACAAATTTAACGTTCCCAGGATTTGTTTTGTAAATAAATTGGACAGGATGGGAGCTTCTTTTGAGAAAAGCCTGGAATCAATCTGGCAGAAGCTTTCTCCCAATGCCGTAACCCTTAATTTGCCTATCGGCCTTGAAGAAAAGTTCGAAGGAGTGATTGATTTGTTAAAAATGAAAGCCATAAGATTTGAAGGAGATTTCGGGCAAACAATCAAAGAAGAAGAAATACCTGGTGATTTATTGGAAAAAGCCGAAGAGTGGAGAAAAAAATTAATTGAAAAGATTTCCGCCGAAGACCACGCTTTATTGGAAAAATACTTGGCCGGCGAAGATCCTTCCATCGAGGAACTGAAAAAGGTTTTAAGAAAATCGGTCATTAATTACAAATTAATTCCTGTTTTCTGCGGTTCGGCTTTAAAAAACAAAGGAGTGCAATTGATGCTTGACGGAGTGGTTGATTATCTGCCCAGCCCGATTGACCTTCCCCCTGTCAAAGGAACGGATCCTAAAAATGGCGAAGTAATAGAAAGAAAAGCTTCTGATTCAGAACCCTTTGCCGCTTTGGCTTTTAAGATTGCCACTGACCCTTACGTGGGAACTTTAACCTATTTCAGGGTTTATTCGGGAAGCTTGAAAAAGGGCTCTTACTTGCTTAATTCTTTTACGGGCGAAAAAGAGAGGATTGGCAGGATTTTGAGAATGCATGCCCAGGAAAGGGAAGAGGTGGAAGACATATTTGCCGGAGACATTGCTGCCACCGTGGGCTTAAAAAATACTTCCACCGGCCACACTCTTTGCGATGAAAATCATCCCATAATTCTGGAAAAAATCATTTTCCCGGAGCCGGTCATTTCAATCAGAATCGAACCCAAGACAAAAGCTGACCAGGAAAAAATGGCTACTTCCTTGAGAAGATTAATGGACGAAGATCCGACCTTCAGGGTAAAGGGAGATATAGAGACAGGAGAAACAATTATTTCCGGAATGGGAGAATTGCATCTGGATATTATTACCGACAGACTGAAAAGAGAGTTTAAAGTGGAGGCCAGCGTCGGAAGACCCCAGGTTGCTTACAAAGAAACCATTACCAATAAGGCCGAAGCAGAAGGGAAATATATTCGTCAGTCCGGCGGCCGCGGCCAATACGGCCACGTGCTTTTAAGGGTTGAGCCGAAAGAAAGAGGGACAGGGTTTGAATTTATCAATGAAATTAAGGGAGGAATTATTCCCCAAGAATTTATTCCGGCAGTGGGCAAAGGAATAAAAGAAGCAATGGACAAAGGAGTGGTGGCCGGTTATCCCATGGTAGATCTTTCTGCCGCGCTTTTTGACGGATCTTTTCACGACGTTGATTCTTCGGAAATTGCCTTTAAAATCGCCGGTTCCATGGCATTTCAGGAGGCCTGTAAAAGAGCCAGGCCGGTAATATTGGAGCCGATCATGAAATTGGAAGTAATAGTTCCTGAAGAGTTTTTCGGGGATATCATTGGCGACCTTTCAGCCAGAAGGGGAAAAATTGAAGAAACCAAAGACAGGCTGCAAATGAAAGTAATTGACGCCAAAATTCCTTTGGCCGAGATGTTCGGTTACGCCACCTCTTTGAGAAGCTTGACCGAAGGAAGAGGAATATTCACAATGGAATTTAATAATTACGAAGAGGTTCCGGGAAACATTGCCCAGGAAATTGTTGAAGGAAAAAGAAGATAATTATTTTCCCTTCAGGTTACGGGGTTGACAAATTAAAAAAGGTTTAATACAATAACAAATATTAATAAATTAATACCATAATACAATAACATGGCAGAAAAAGAAAAGTTCATGAGGGGCAAGCCCCATTTAAACATAGGTTCCATTGGTCACGTTGACCATGGAAAAACTACCCTGACCGCCGCTGTGCTTAAAATCCAAAAATTAAGAGGATTTCAGGCATCGGAAAGAACGGTAGACCAGATCGATTCGGCTCCGGAAGAAAAAGCCAGAGGGTTGACCATTAACGTCACCCACGTTGAGTTTGAATCAGACAAAAGGCATTATGCCTGGATTGATTGTCCGGGACACGCCGACTATATCAAGAACATGATTACCGGCGCAGCCCAGATGGACGGGGCGATTTTGGTTGTTTCCGCTGTTGACGGCCCCATGCCTCAAACCAGGGAACACATACTTTTGGCTCGTCAGGTAGGCCTTCCTTCCATAGTTGTTTTTTTAAACAAATGCGATGCTGTTGACGATCCGGAAATCATTGGTTTGGTGGAATCCGAAGTGAGAGAACTGTTGACCAAATACCAATTCCCCGGAGACAAAACACCGATAATCAGAGGTTCGGCCTTAAAAGCTCTGGATGTAAAATCTGCTGATGACGAGGCAGCCAAGCCGATTGTTGAATTGATTAAAGCTGTTGATGAATTTATTACCGAACCGGTCAGAGAAACAGACAAGCCGTTCTTAATGGCTATTGAAGACGTTTTTTCCATTGCCGGTCGCGGAACAGTGGCTACTGGCAGAATCGAAAGAGGAATAGTACGTCCCAACGACGAAGTTGAATTGGTGGGAATCAAACCCACAATCAAAACCATTGCTGTCAGCGTTGAAATGTTCAACAAAATGCTTGATGAAGGAAGAGCCGGAGATAATGTCGGAACATTGCTGAGGGGATTGAAAAAAGAAGAAGTGGAAAGAGGGCAGGTTTTAGCCAAGCCTGGTTCCATTACTCCTCACACCGAATTTGAAGCCGAGGTTTATATATTAACCAAAGAGGAAGGCGGACGCCATACTCCTTTCTTTACCGGCTACAAACCCCAGTTCTATTTCAAGACCACTGATATTACCGGCGACGTAACTCTGCCTCAGGGTACGGAAATGGTTATGCCCGGAGATACGGTTAACGTCGGGATTAAGCTGATGGTTCCTATTGCCATGGAAGAAAAACAGAAATTCGCCATCAGAGAAGGCGGCAAAACAGTGGGAGCGGGAGTGGTGACGAAAATAATAAAATAATTAGCTGAGAAAATTTGGATTTGGTTTAAAAATTAATATTCTTTTAAGATGGCCAAGAAAAAAGCAGCAGTAATCGAAGAAGAGACAAAGCCCAAAATCCGCATCAGATTGCGGGCTTACGACCATAAGGTAATTGACAGCAGCGCCCGTCAGATTATTGACGTTGCTTTGCGCCACGGGTCTGAAGTTTTGGGTCCGGTTCCTTTGCCTACGGAAAAGAACAAATACACCGTAAACAGGTCTTCTTTTGTCCATAAGGACGCCAAGGAACAGTTTGAAATGAGGATTCACAAAAGGCTGATTGACATATTAAACCCCAATCCCAAGGTGATTGATTCTCTGATGAGCCTGAACTTGCCGGCCGGAGTGGATATTGAAATTAAAATGTAATTGTGGTAGATTTACAGAGGAACAAATTTAATATATGATTAAAACAGCAATTTTTTTAATTTTTGAGTAAAAAAAAGAAGAAATAGCCATTGATTTAACCGGGCTATGCCCGGTTTTCAATTAAAGAAGATGAAATTCATTTTAGGTAAAAAAATTGAAATGTCCCAGATTTTTGACGAAAAAGGAAAGGTTATACCCGTTACCCTGATTGAAGCAGGTCCTTGTTTTGTCACGCAGTTAAAAACAAAGGAAAAAGACAAATATTCCGCAGTTCAGATAGGCTATATTAAAAAAGCAAAGAAGATTAAAAAAACCGATAAAGGAAAAGAGTTTAAATACGTAAAGGAATTTAAAGACGGAGAAAACCTTAAAGCGGGTGATGAAATAAATGTTTCAGTTTTTCAGGAAGGAGATAGGGTGAAGGTTTCCGGAATTTCCAAGGGAAAAGGATTTGCCGGAGGAGTTAAGAGATGGGGGTTTAAGGGAAAGCTGTCAGCCACCCATGGAACAAAGCACGAACATAGAACCATAGGATCAATAGGCTCCAGGTTTCCCCAGAGAGTGGTTAAAGGAAGAAAAATGCCGGGAAGAATGGGAAGCGACAGAACGACAATTAAAAATTTGAAAATTGTAAAGGTTGATAAAGACAGTAACTTATTAATGGTTAAAGGTGCGGTGCCGGGAGCTAGGGGAACATTATTGGAGATTAGAGGTTAATAAAAAAGCGGGCAAAAAAGAAGAATTTAACCCGCAGATATAAAAGGAAAGAACATTGCCAGTTCAAATCCAATCATAATAAGTGCCGTAGCCATGAATGATTCAAGTGTCAAAGTTTTTTTTACCACATGTGCTTCGATTGCAACACCTAGAACTAGTAAAAATAGTCCCGTAAAATGAAATACTGCATTGACAATATTAAAGGACATTTTGACCTCCCGCCTTAATCGGCATTAATACTGTACCACATTTAATTTATGTTAGTCAAGACATATGATCAAAACGGAAAAGAAGTTGGACAAACCAGATTACCATCTGAGATTTTTGACGTTAAGGTGAATTCCGATTTAATCCATCAGGTTGTTACTTCCCAAATGGCAAATAAAAGAACTGTTATTGCTCATACTAAAGACAGGGCTCAGGTCAGAGGCGGAGGAAGAAAGCCCTGGCGCCAGAAAGGAACAGGAAGAGCCAGACACGGTTCCAGGCGTTCTCCTTTATGGAAAGGAGGCGGAGTAACTTTTGGTCCGACCAAAGTAAGAAACTTTGAAAAGAAAATCAACAAGAAAATGAGAAGAAAAGCGATATTAATGGTGTTGTCCGCCAAAGTTAAAAATAATTTACTTTTAATTTTAGAGAAATTAAGCTTAGAAAAGCCAAAAACTAAATTAATGGCAGGAATTTTGGGAAAATTACCTTTTAAAGGTTCGGCTTTAATAGTTTTACCTCAATTGGAAAGAGATATTGTCAGGGCAGCCAGAAATATTAAAGACGTTGCTACCGTGGAAGCCAGGAATTTAAACGCTTTGGATCTGCTTTCTTTTAAATATTTGATTATGCCTAAGGATTCAATAAAAGTAATCAAGGAAACCTTTATATAATATGGCTTTATTTGACTTTTTAAAAAAGAAAAAAGAGGTAAAGGCGGAAAAACCGAAAGAAAAGAAAGCTGAAAAACCTAAAAAAGAAGAGGTTGTTGTTAAAAAAGAAATTAAAGAAAAAGCTGTCAGGCCGAAAAGGGAAAGGAAAATAACCGGAGACGCCTTGAAAGTTCTCAAATTTCCTTACGTTGCCGAAAAAGCCACCGATTTGCTGGAGAAGAATCAGTATGTTTTCAGAGCTTTGCCCAGAGCCAATAAAACAGAAATCAGAAAAGCAATAGAAAGTATTTTTAAGGTTGATGTTTTGGGAGTAAGGATTGTTAATCTTCCCAGGAAAAGAAGAAAGCTGGGAAAAACGGAGGGGTTTAGAAAGGGCTATAAAAAAGCCATTGTCAGGATAAAAGCAGGACAAAAGATAGAGATATTGACCAGATAAACATATGAAACCATATAAATTACTTACCAAGAAAGAACCGGAAAAAAGACTGCTTTTGGCTTTTAAGCAAAGAGCCGGAAGGTCAAGAAACGGCAGGATTACCGTCCGCCATCAGGGGGGAGGAGTAAAGAAGCTTTACAGGATTATTGATTTTGGAGAAGAGAAATTAAATATTCCTGCCAGGGTTATAGCCCTTGAATACGATCCTTATCGCACATCTTTTATCGCTCTATTGGAATACGAAGACAAGGATAAAAGATACCAGCTTTTGGCTGACGGCCTTAAGGTGGGAGATTCTGTTATTTGCGCCGAAAAGGCGGAAATTAAAACCGGCAACAGAATGAAGTTAAAAAACATTCCCGTAGGAACTTCGGTTTTTAATATTGAACTTGAGCCGGGGCGGGGAGGAAAGCTGGTAAGGAGCGCCGGTGCTCTGGCTAAAGTGGCTGCCCAGGAAGGTAAGTATACTCATTTGGTTTTTCCCTCCTCGGAAATCAGAAAAATTCCCAATGAATGCTATGCTTCCATAGGACAGGTATCTTTTCCCGAGCATAAGTTTATCATTATAGGAAAGGCCGGAAATGCCAGAAGAAAGGGAAGAAGGCCGTCTGTCCGCGGTTCGGCCATGAATCCCTGCGACCATCCTCACGGCGGGGGAGAAGGAAGAACTTCCATCGGTTTAAAGCATCCTAAAACTCCCTGGGGAAAGCCGGCTTTGGGAGTTAAGACCAGGGGTAAAAAATGGACGCAGAAATACATTATTCAAAGAAGAAAGAAAAAATAATATGTCCAGAAGTTTGAAAAAAGGTCCCTATGTGGACGAAAAATTATTAAAAAAGGTCAGCCGTCTTAAGCCGGAAGGAAAAGAGGTTATTAAGACCTGGGCCAGGGAATGCAGCATTACTCCGGAAATGGTTGGATTTACTTTCGGGGTTCATAACGGAAAGGATTTCATTGTCGTCAAAGTAACCGAAAACATGGTCGGCCACAAGCTGGGCGAATTTTCCCCGACCACCAAATTTTCAAGGCACGGCGGAAGGATGCAGAGAGAATTGGAATCCAAAGTAGCAGAAAAAGAATCTTTAAAGGTGGAAGCAGTAAAAACTCCCCCTAAGAAATAATTATGCCGGTTACAGCCAAACTCAGACATTTACATATTGCCCCCAGGAAAGTCAGATTAGTTGTTGATTTGATAAGAGGCAAAAAAGCAGAACAGGCTTCTACGATTTTGAATTTTGCCAACAAAAAAGCCAGTTTGCCCGTATTAAAGCTTCTAAAGCAGGCCATGGCCAACGCCAAGAATAATTTTCAAATGGAGCCTGCCAATCTTTTTATATCTAAAATTACTGTTGATGAGGGGCCCAAGCAAAAAAGATGGATGCCCAGAGCCAGGGGGCAGGCCTACGAAATTCAGAAAAAGACTTCGCACATCACTCTGGTTTTGGAAGAAATAGTCAAAAAGAAAGGAAAGGTCAAAAAAGCCAAAAAGGAAAAAGTTGAGGCCCAGCCGGTTAAAGAAGAAGCCAGGGAAAAGATTTTCAAAACCGAGAAGCCGAAATTCAAGCCGGAGATTAAGGCAAAAAGACCTACCATTGCCAAAGGAATAGCTAAAATGTTCAGAAGAAAATCAATTTAACATGACACACAAAGTTCATCCAAAAGCATACCGATTAAAAAACCTCAGCAATTGGGATT
>Ga0315284_10001670_pt1 | contig 31748 bp, 28 predicted proteins | sample YL17G09_16_MG_FD_203696 | JGI IMG/M metagenome (GOLD analysis project Ga0315284, IMG submission 203696) | Sediment microbial communities from Yellowstone Lake, YNP, Wyoming, USA - YL17G09_16 | ecosystem: Environmental > Aquatic > Freshwater > Lake > Sediment | place: USA: Wyoming | collected...
AAAAAGAAACTGAAACAAGAAGAAAAAATATTAAAGAACAGCTGGATAATTTAAAGAAAAAAGACCAAGGCGGCGATATCCAACTTTGAAAAAATTAATTATTATCTCAACTTTAGTTTTCATTTTATGTTGTACCGGAACATTATATGCCCAAGAAAATCTAAAAATCTATTTTCTGGATGTAGGTCAGGGAGATTCCTCAGTCATTATTTCATCATCAGGCCAAGTGGTCTTAATTGACTCAGGACCAGATGAGAGTTTAATTTTAAATGATTTAGAGAACCTCAGTATTTCCCATATAGATCTGCTGATAGCTTCCCACGCTCATACTGACCATATTGCCGGTATGGATAAGATTATTGCAAAATACAAACCTAATGCTTTTATTGATCCCGGTATTCCCAATACTACTATTATCTATCAGAAGATGATTACCGCTATTGGAAACTATAACATCAACTACTATAAAGGAACTTCCAGGAAGATCAATTTAGGACCCTTAACTTTTATTATTCTACCTCCAGTTAATCCTTCAATTAAGGAATCTGAGCTTAATAACAATTCTGTAGTAGTACGATTAGATTTCAAAGATTTTTCTTGTTTATTTACCGGAGATATTGAAAAAGAGAGAGAAGCTCAACTTTTAAATGAATCCAGAAATAATCTAAATGTAGATATTTTAAAAATAGCCCATCATGGATCTTACAGTGGTTCTTCACCTCTCTTTATTAAATCAGTAAATCCAGAAACAAGCATAATTTTTTGTGGGAAGGGTAATCAGTATGGTCATCCCCATCAGGAAACTTTGACTCTTCTCCAAAACTTAGGAATAAATATTTACAGGACAGATTTAAATGGAACTATTTTAATAGAAACAAATGGTACAGATTATCAGGTATTTATAGAAAAAGAAAGTATAAGAGCACCACCAATAGTAAAAAGCGAAACTAAAACTTCTGAATCCCAAGAATATAAATATGCTGCTTCAAAAAATTCAGATGTATTTCATTATATTAGCTGTTTTTATGTAGCAAGGATAAAGCCTGAAAACCTTATTCTATTTAAAACCCGTGAAGAGGCAATCGCTTCTGGTAGAAGACCTTGTAAGAAATGTAGTCCATAAAAAAAGAATAAGCGATACACACTACATGGCTTTAAATATTTTAAATAATTAGAAAGGAAGTGGAAAAATAAATTTCATCTGGTTTTTATTAGCAATAGTCCTTTTCTATTTTCTTTATTGGTATGCACTAAGCTTCATAATTTTTCTCCCCAGTATGCCAATAATGGGATTTATTGGTTATTTGACAAAAAATGCCGAGAAGAAATGGGCTAAAATTGCTTTCATTCCTACGATTATTCTAGCTTTTATATTAGGGACATTTTTACCTTGTGCGATATTTGGAATGGGAATGGGGATAACAGTACTCAATTTTACTGATGAAGCAACTTATCCACTAATTTATTTTATACTTGCCGGATTTGCTGCATTTGCAATATCTGCTCCCAGTAGAGAAACATCACCACCTGGAATGATAATTAGTTTAGCAGCCTATATAAAACCATTACAGTTTCTAAATTTAGCATATTTTCTGAAATGACAATAGATTTTCTTATGAATATTTTTTGGGTAGCTTTGGCACTACTTATTTTAATTGGAGTAGTGTTTTTAATTATTACTTTTTTAGATGAAAAAATTACTAAAAAATCTGAAAATAAAATTAAACCCCAACAAGAATCTAGGAGAAGGCTTACTGTTGGAGTTTACATATTAAGTATTCTCTTTATAATTTTTGGAGGACTTTGGGTTATTGTTTTTTTGTTTTATCCTTCTCAAGAATTTTTAAGATATTTTATTTGGGGTGCACCACTTTTAATTGGTGGAATAGGGATGTTAAGAAGAAAGTACTGGGCATTAAGACTTAGTCAAATAGTTTTAGTATTAAATAATCTACAAGTATTCATAATGATTACAATTCTCTTATTTAGGACAAAGGAATTTGAATTTAACATATTTCGTATTTTGATTGCACTTTTTATGTTGTTTATTTTCTTTATTTTTCCAATGTGGTTTTTATTTAAAAGGTCTACTGTATCTCAATTCAAAAATATAAATAACTTATGAAATATAAGGAAAAATCTATAATGAATAATCGAAAAGATGAAAATAAGTTTATAAAATATTTCCTCATTTTAACTATTTTTATATTATTTGGAGCAATATTTGAATGGCCTTATGGATACTATACTTTCTTGAGATGGATCACTTGTGTAGCAGCTATCTTTATAATTTTCAAAGCTTTCGAGAAAAATATAGATTGGGCAAAAATAGTATTTATAGTTATTGCTATACTTTTTAACCCCTTGGCTCCCATTTATTTATCTCGAAGCACCTGGATACCTTTAGATATTATTACCGCAATAATTTTTATATTTACAATAAGAATATTATAAATATAACTTCTAAAAAATAAATTATAAATAGTTTGGGGGGATAAATTATGAAAATTAAATGTCCGCAATGTGATTTTAAAAATGAAGAAGGTAATAAATTTTGTAAAAATTGCAATGAGCTATAGTTGGATAAGAAAAAAGCGAAGATTTCGGGTTTCAAGTGATTCTATTCTTGGGTTAGGTATCATCGTTGGAATTGCTCTAATAGTGGTGATTGTGATTCTTAATAGAGAAATATACATTTTCCCGAAACTGATACTATCTGGTATATAATATGCAAAAGTGATAGATGGTGATATAATAGAGATTAATTAAGAAATAATAAGGTTGTATGGAATCGATGCACCAGAACTAGGCCAACCATGCAAAAGGAACAATTCACCATATGATTGCGGTGCTGCATCTAAAGAGTATCTGGAATTTATCCTTACCGAAGCAAAGGTGGGGTGTACAAAGAAATCTAAAGATAAATGGGGAAAGTTTATCGGAGTGTGCACTGCGGATGGCGACGATATTAGTCAATTGATGGTCAGGCATGGATGGGCACTTGCTTATAAGCAGTATTCACCGGCTTATATGCAAGATGAATAATTTGCCCGGTCGAATAAGTTGGGAATGTGGTTGAAAGAATTTTTAATTTCTTCTGAATGGAATAAATCCGATAAGGGGGTAGGTTATGAGCGAAAATGAAAGGAAAAAAAGTCTTATAAAATTTAGCGGCAGCGTACCAGCGGTAATAAATCTTGGGCCAAGCACCTCAATTGATCTTTCTTGGCTTCCCGAGAATGAACGCAAAGCGCTATTACTCGATTACGCAAAGGGAATGATTGACATAAGCAAAAAGGCACAAGAGTTACACATAGATATCGCTGTTCTGAAAAAAACGCTGGATGATTTAGCGGATATTACTATAGAGGTGTCTGAAAGTGGTAACGCAGTAACTATTACACATACTCAAACAACTAAAGTTGGCCGAACCGAAGTTATGATGGGTAACACTCCACAAGCTCAAAGCGGGAAATTATCTAAAAGTCAAACTGGGGTGAAGGACTGGACACCCTACTATATTTTTGCGGGCATTTTGGCATTAATTATTATTACTGCACTGATGAGTCGCTGAAATGAAGACAATTAAAATACAGATTTCAGATTATTCGGACAGTTCATCTGCTATTAGTTATTTGGATAGGCAAATTTCGCAACAAACTAGAAATTCTCCAGAGTTCACAAGTTTTTATCCTCAATTAATAGCATGTATAGAGGATTTTGCAATGAAGGTTAAAAAACTATCTAATGCTGGAACTACAATTCATATTCAAAAAGAATTCACCTTGTCAGATACAAGAATATTTGTTGCTCTTGATTACCCAATGAAATCTGGTTTTTTATCAAAACTCGCAGGATTTTTAAAGAGGGGTAGGTGATGGCTCGTTATAGAAGTAACCGGTATCACTCCTACGGACGCAGATCAATTGGCCATGAAAGAGCATTAGAACACATTCGAGAAGCTGAAGCTCTATCTCGGGAGTTGGGTGGTACAGACGAAGATGTTAAAAAGTATTTCTTTTCACTTTCGGCCATTCATCTAAAAGCAATTCTTGATAAATATGAAAAACAGTATGGTAATTCAGCAAGAGTCTATGCAGAAGAAACTCTTCCAAAATGGCAAAGCGGGCAGGTTCATATGAGCGGGACGGTTGCGGGAAGACTTTTTGACTTATTGCCTCCAACTATGCCAATAGAAACAAAATTTCAGCTAATAGGGAGCTTATGGAAGCATGTAGGCCCTTCATCAACAAAGATTTACTACATCGGGCTTGGTGCGGATTTAATGGATATAATGTGGAGGGTAAAGGAGCATTTAGAAGAAGTAATTATAAAATACGATATCCCAAATTCTATGGAAGCCCGATTTCATTGGCTGTCTCAAGGAGATGTTGGGATAAAGCAGCAACTTCTGAACTATTTTCGGCAGCAAGAGAAGCTCCTATTATCAAAAGCGCTTCAAACTCAATTGCCAGTACTAATGAACCATCTAAACAGCGAAAAAGGAATTCTAACTACCCACGTTACGCAGGTTCTGAAGGTCGGGAAGCATGAAGTACGGGTTGTTTTTAATGAACATGTCAATGGGGTTTCAGAAACGGCTCCGGTGAGGCCAGAAGAAAAAAGTAATTATAGGTGGATTTGGTGGATCCTCGGTATTATTTTTGTATTGTGGTTGCTGAGTAGGTAGCTTTGTTAAAGTAGCAAAAAACCCTAAAAAGGCACTGCACTCGGACAGCCATTCCGCTGCACTCCATTGCCGCCGATGATCTTGGTCGTTAGCCGCATAATTTTAGTGCATTCTAATGGGGGCAGGTCTTGTAATATAACAAAGTTGGTAAATGTAGATTTTCCCTGAATAAATAGAGGTGCATCCCATTTTCTTAGATCATTAATATTTTTCCTTTAAATTAAATAAATAGAGAAGGTGTGCCAGGGTAATAATTCGGTAACTTTTAGCTGAAAACCTGTGGAATCTTTAATAAATTATAATATGATAAAGGCAATCATGAAAAAATTATTTGTTTTAGGAACTGCACTGTTTTTTTGTTTATTTTTTGCAGGTTGCACCTGGGTAACAACACCACCAATTATTCCAGATAATGGCGGGATGGATGAATATGATTCTCAATTCATATCTTTATTGAATGAGTTAAACACTCCTCTAGAATTACTTAATTTTTTAGCAACTTGCCACTATAAAGAACATGACGGCGTGTATACTCCCTATGAATTTTATATTAGGAAAGAAGGAGATTGTGCCGATTTTGGTATTTTTAGTTGTTATGTTCTACACTATCATGATTACATTGTATATTCTGTACCCATATTTTTCCTTAATGAATCTGCAGGACACCTCCTAACTGTTTTTGAATATAAAGATACAAACGCCAATTGGTATTGGGGTTCTACGCTGGGTAAATATGGTTTTATTGAGGTGTGGGATTTCTTTGCCTCAGCTACTCCGGCTCTAGACAGCATTGAAGCCTGTGTAGATTGTTATATAGGATTTTGGGGAAACTCCTACACCTTAGCGAGTTATGAAGTTAACCCTTGGAATTATTGTTCTTATAGAACTATAGCTCAATAATAGAAGAAATAAGAAAAGAAACGGAAAAAAGACTACCAGATTTTTGGAAAGAAAAGCTTAAGAGGAGAAGAGTTAAAGGAGAAACTTCAAAATTACTCGAGGTTGTCATGGAAGAAAAGAGAAGAGAGATAATAAAAGAGTGGATTAAATCCGGAAGGATTGAAAATATAAATAGCAAGACATAAAAAAATTTTGCCCATGAACCTATTGACCATTAAAACATATTTAAGAAGAGGTATTTTTTTATAAAAGAGATTAAAGAAATGGAGATTAACAAACCATTAGAATCAGAACAATCAATTTTAATGAATGCTCGAAAAGCAGTAGTTATTACATTTACTATATTTGTAATTTATATTTTTGCCTCTATATTTTTATTAGGATATAAAATTATAAATAACACAGATTACAATACAATATTTACTTTACTGCTTATAATTCACGCTATTTTTTGTGGAAGACTATATAATGTAATGTCGAAAAAAATAATTCTATCCTTAATTATAGGAATTTTAATAGTAGTTTTAAATTCGTATGCTCTAGGGATAGGGACATTTCTATTAACAATCTACCTACTTATTAAGTCGAATACAGCCTTAAAAAAACTAGAAAAATAAAAATGTTGAATAGTTTTTAAACGGGAGGGGTTGATTTTATGTTAGAGAATGAGCAATTTGTACAAGCAAATGAACGTCTGAGGACCAAAATTATTCAAGAAAGAGTGAAGGCTAAACAAATTGGGCGTAAAATATGGATTTTTCTTGCAATTGTATTTTTATTTATATTACTTTCAGGTGGAGAATGGTATTGGTTTGTGATTTGTATTATAGGTGCCTTAGTATATGGATCTTATTATTCAAACAATGCAGTGAAAAAGGTAGAAAAGGAGACTGGATTAACAGTTGATGGACAAGAAGCTGTTTTAAAAGGTAGAAATCCTTTTGGAGTACAGCATTTTTCAACAGAAAACCGTAGTAAATATTTTGATTGGTTAAATAACAATAATTAAAACGGGGGAAACGGGGTTAGGTATTAACATTTGACATTAGATAAATAAGGAAGGTGTGCCAAGTCAATAATTCGGTAACTTTTAGCGGAAAACCTATAGGATCTGAGGAGTTTCTTAACCAGATGGTTGAGGCTTTACGTATTACTATAGATAAACGTCCCAAAGAAAGAATTCGTAAAATGGGAAGTTAAACCATAGAAAAAATAGGATGTGTCTCTATTGTAATTAATTAAGGATATATACAACAAAACTGGTGCATACTTTAGAGAACTGAGTAGGGGATTTATCATATGAAGTAGGATTATAGAAAGACCTTTTAAAATGTAGCAAACGAAACGTCCCCATTGTTTTCGTAATAATCGCGGAAGAAATAATACCTAAATAGAGGAGGTTAATTATGAATGTTGATAATTATCCAAGAGGTTCTGAGTGGAGAAAATGGGATTTGCATGTTCATAGTCCTAATTCTTATGATTATTCTGGAAGTTGGGAAGGATTTTATGCACAACTACAAAATTCAGATTGTGATGTTATTGGAATAAATGATTATTGTTCTATTTCAGGATATGAAGACGTTAAAGAAAAAATTGAAAAAGGTGAACTTAATTTAAGCAATAAAATAATATTACCAGTGGTAGAATTTAGAATGAGAGATATTCTTAAAAACAAACATACAAAACAATTAGGAGTTAATATAAATTTCCATATAATATTTTCAGACGAAATTGATATTGAAGTAATAAAAACATTTATAAAAAGTATAAAAGTTGATGATCGCCAAATTGGAGGAAAATATAGTGATTCGAAATATTTAAAAGAAAAAGTTAAAGTGTATTTTGAGAAAGATATCATTAAAAAATTAAAAGAATATAAAGATTTTAAGGAAAAATTTCTAATTTGGTTGCCTTATGATGAGTATGGTGGTATTGATGAGATTGATCCGCAGAGCGATGATTGGATAAAAGGTGATTTTATAAGAAAAGCAGATATTTTGGGTTCTTCCAATAAAAAACAGATTGATTTTTTTCTTTGGAAATCTCCACTAAAGAGTGACGGCACTCCCAAATTCTCCATTGATAATTTCGAGAACTGGTTTGATAAAAAGAAGCCCTGTATAAAAGGTAGTGATTCGCATACTTGTGATTATCCAATTGGAAAGTTAAGGGATTGTAAATCTAAACCTACTAATAAATATTGCTGGATTAAAGCAGATACTACTTTTGAAGGTTTAAAACAAATCATCTACGAACCTGATGAACGAGTATTTATAAATGAAGAACCTGCTATATTGCAAAGAGTAAAAGAAAATAAAACAAAATTTATAAAGTCACTAGAAATAAATCAAATAGATGGATATGACGAAAATGAAGGAATTTGGTTTAAAAATATTGTCATACCAATTAATACCGGAATGGTTGCTATTATAGGTAACAAAGGAAGTGGAAAAAGTGCGATAACAGACATATTAAGTCTATGTGGAAATTCATATCGTTATAATGATAATAATTTTTCATTTTTAAAGCAAGATAGGTTTTTAAAAGATGGATTAGCAAAGAATTTTACAGCAAAACTAACTTGGGAAAATAATGAAATTATAGAAAAAAATTTAAACGAAGGGATTATCAAAAACGCCCCTGAAAGAGTTCGATATCTTCCACAAAAATACTTTGAAAGATTAACTAATGATTTAGAATATTATAAATTTGAAGAAACATTGGAAAATATTGTATTTAATCATCTTCCAAATACACATAAACTTGGTAAAAAATCTTTTGAGGAATTGATTAACTACAAGAACGAATATTTGAAGGAAAAAATAACAAGCATATTGGAAGATATACAAAAATTAAATGAAAGTATTACCGAACTAGATATAAAAAAACACCCAAATTATTTACAACAACTTGATTCCAATCTCAATTTGAAGAAAGAAGAATTAAAAGAACATGAAAAAAATAAACCAGATCAAGTATTAGATCCTGCTGAAGATGAAAGTCTTTCAATTGAGCAAAAAAATAAATCCGAGGAATTAAAAACGCTTCATGCTAAGTTAAACATATTAGAAGAAGAGATTAAAAAAAAGACGAGAGATAGAGAAAACTTTAATATTATAAAAGAAGAGTTAGAAAAAATTGAAAAAGAAACTGAACAAATTCAAAATCAAATTGATAGATATATAAATAAAAATCGGGAAAGATACGAAAAATTAAATTTATCGATTACAGACATAATTAAATATAAAATAAATTTTAACGTAATACAGACTAAAATTAATGAAAACAATAACAAGATAGATGAATTAAAGGATTTATTAAAAGAACCAAATGAAATTAACAAGATGATAGATTCAGAAAAAAAAGAAGAACTTAAAAAGAGCAGCCTAATTCTTAAGAAAGAAGATATATCAGAAAAAATTAAAAATCTTACTGATGAATTATCCGAGCCTCAGAAAAAGTATCAAAAATATATTGAGGACTTTAAAAAATGGGATGATATCAGACAAAATATTATAGGAAATAAAGATGATATTAGTTCAATAAAAGGGCTTGAAAAAGAAATTAAATTCGTTATAGATGAACTAGATAAACAATTAAAAAAATTAATAAACACACAAATCAAAAAATCTATAAGTATATATTTATTTAAAAAAGAGATAGTTGATCTTTATGAAAATTTTAAAAAATCCGTCGATGATGAGATAAATAAATATAAAAATATTCTTGCTGATTACGATATAAATATTGAGGCAAATCTTAAGATAGATCAAGAATTTTGTAATGACTTTTTAAGTTATATAAACCAAAATAAGAAGGGAACATTCTATGGCGTTAATGAAGGAAGAAATATTTTAAAAAAAATAATTGAGAATACAAATTTTAATAAAAAACAGGATATAGAAGAGTTTTTAAATCAAATTATTGAATTCTTATATTTTGATCAAAGAGAAGAGTTTAAAGATAAAAAAAGGTTTATTTATGATCAAATAGATGAGAAAAAATTATTAGAATTCTACAACTATCTTTTTTCACTAAAATATCTTAATCCAACTTATGAGCTTAAATTAAGTAATAAAAAAATATCTCTACTTTCTCCTGGAGAAAAGGGTGCACTGCTCATTATATTCTATTTACTTTTAGATAAAGATAACATTCCATTGATTATAGACCAACCGGAAGAAAATTTAGACAATGAGAGTATTTTTAAAATTTTAACACATTTTTTAAAAGAAACAAAAAAGAAACGACAATTGATAATAGTAACACATAATCCTAATTTAGCTATTGTAGGGGATGCTGAGCAAATTATTTATGTGCAAATTGACAAAAAGAATTATAACAAATTTTTGTTCGAATCTGGAGCTATTGAAAATCCAATTATTAATAAACATGCATCTGATATTCTTGAGGGAACGATAAAAGCTTTTGATATAAGACGTTTAAAATATTTCCAACGCAATTACAAAAAAATCTAATTTTAATTCTGATCTATTACGTTTAATTTGCATAATTATCAACAACTAAAATAAACTTTATTGATCTAAAGTAGAGAGTAGAGAAAAGTAGAAAGTGGGGCCAGCCAACTATTTCCATTGATGTTACTTCAAAAAGTCATGGTGACGTTTCGCTTGTCTTATTTAATTTTATTATTCTTCATGAACAGGGGAGTTTTATATCGATAAACTCATGCTTAAAAAGCAATATAAGGAATAACTAGATTATGCTTATAGGGATTATCAGAAGTTGCATCTTCGAGAATAAGCAGTATAAAACATTGATAAAATTCAAATGGCCGATAGAGAAACTTAATCAAGGATATATACAACGAAACTAGTACATTCCCCAGAGAACTGAGTAGGCGATTAATCATATGATGTAGCATTATAGAAAAATCTTTAAAAATGTGATAAACAAAACGTCCCTTTGTCTTTCTCCTTTGGATGTGTCACCATGGAAGAAAGAATATCCAAATATAATCGGTTATAAACAAGTTATATGAAATGTGGAGGCCAAAGATTTTATGCATCCAGAAGCTATAAAAAATTTTAATAAAAATGCTGAAGAGTTAGTGGACTTAGTTAAGAGCCAACAAGCACAAAAACCTCGAAAGACAGATTCTCAAAAAGGATATTTTACATCCCATACCATAATCGAAAAAGATATCATTGGCGAAATAAGCATAAATCTCACTAATGCATTTAGAGATGACCTAGGATACCTTTTTCAAGTTGAACAAAGGGATTATGGAATTACAGGTTCTGATTATGCAGAACTTAAAAAATGTGCAGAAAGAATACAGAAAGATAAAACTTTTAATACGACATCGAGTGTAAATTTTGTAATTGAGAACCTTAAAAAGTGGATTCGTAATAGATATGAAAACAAGGAAGAAAAAGATTTTATCTCTTTCCTTAAATCTATTTTAGATAGTTCTATAAAGAAATATCAAGTTTGGGTTCCTATTCCCTTTACTTCAATAGAAAATGATTTTTCTATAGGAAATGTTAAGATACGTACAATATCTAAAAGTATAATTGATTTATGGATTAGAATTGATGCTAATAAAATTGACATAGATACTTTATCAAAAATAGAAAAATTTAAAGCTAAAATACAGCAGGAATATCAGGGATATGCCGCTGCTGTCTATGAATGTGAGGCGGAACCTATAAGAGCTCAAGAAATAGCCATTGATTATATTTCAGATGCGCTCTCCATGTTGCGTTTATTTTCTCCCGGTAATTTTTCTACAAGATTAGTGAGTGGTATGTACGAATACGGTAAGAGCTTAATTGAAACTAAAAATTTATTTCTATTTGATTCTGTTAATTTAGGATTTTCCCAAACAAGTAAGTTATTAGATCATGGAATGTATTGGACCATACCATCATATATAATTTGTAATCCTGTAATGTCTGGATTTAACAAAATATTACTAATTAAAGGTAAAAATGAGTTTCAGAAGAAAGTATATGAAGCTTTAAAAATTTACTCGAAGCATACTTTAAGACGTAATCCTTTTGATAAGCTCCTATATATACTTATCTCCTTAGAAAGCATTCTATTACGAAATGAAACAGAACCAGTACAACAGAATTTAGCAGAGAGAATTGCATTTGCGATTGAAAAAACAAATAAGGAAAGAAAAAAAATCGTAAAAACAATAAAAAAAATTTATTCAATTAGGTCAAAATTTGTCCATCATGGTGATCAAACAATAGAGGAGAGCGAAGAATTAGATAAATTTTTAAATATAGCTTGGCGTATGTTTGTATTATTAACGCAAAATATCAATAGTTTTAAAACAAAAGATGAATTTATCACCGCGTTAGAGGATCTTAAATTCTCGTGACACCCATAAACAAAAGGGATCACAAACGAAAGGAGCTCAAATATCTACAGGGGTAAAGGTGCATTTTAGTGTACCATTTCCATTTCCAACTTACTTTGCTCTTGAGATTAAAAGGAAGTTTGGTATAGCTAGAGCAGAGAAGGGTGTAGAAGATAATTTTCTAAATGAATATCCTATATTAATTAAATAAAATATTAAAAAACTTTCTGGATTCCTTGCATTAGAAGAGCAGGGGGTTTTAAAATAAATTTTTTTAAAAAGAGGGTTTTTAAAAGATTTGTAGAATTATAAATATAGAAAAATTATATTATTGCAATGAAGTACTTCATAAAACAAGACGATTTGGGAATATAAAAGAAGTATTTTAGTTATTTTAAATTATAACGAAATTGATTTTTAATTAGAGAATATGATAAAAAAGAAAAACACACACGTAGGAAAAATTAAATTATATGCTGACGAGAATATTAGATATGCAATTGTTTTAGCGCTTAGATTACAGGGAATAAATGTAAAGCACGCAAGTGAAGTGAATCTTTTAAATAAAGACGATCAAGACCATTTTCAATATGCTAAAAGGACAAATAGATGGTTATTGACATCAGACAGAGATTTTTTAAATCATAATATCTTTCCATTTGAACAAATAAAAGGAATTATAATAGTGCTAGATTCTGGCGATGATTTAATTGCTGGACAAATTATTACTTGGTTAAAATATGAATTAGTGCCAAGTGGGAAGGGCATAAATAATTGTAAGATTGAATTAAGGAGAAATAGCGTTGTGTTTCATTTCAAAAGAGAAGGCAAAATATATACTCAAAAAATCGACTTCGTGTAACAGCCAGTAAAAGGGAAATCAAAGATTTCCTCAAATTGCCTTTGGCAACTTATTTTATCTGCAAAACGTTATGCGCCATAGCGAACAAGGAAAAAATGATTAGGAGGAAACATGTCAGCTGAAATTGAAGCAAAAGAAGTAACGGTTGGGAAATTGTATAGCCCTGATTTTATGTTTAAAATACCAATTTATCAAAGACCTTTAAGCTGGGAAAAAGATAATTTTGACCAACTATTTGAGGATATCCTTGATGCAATGAATAGTAATGAAAAACAGTATTTTTTAGGCTCTATTATCCTACAAGAACACGAGCATGATAAAAGTAAATACTATCTAGTTGACGGTCAGCAAAGAATAAGTTCTTTAGCTATTTTAATGGCAGTAATCCGGGACTCCACAGATATCTCTGATTTAAAAAACAACCTCACCTCATATCTTTACCAAAAAGAAGACAAATACAAGAAAATTCCAGCAGAAATGCGTATTACACCATGGGAAGATTTAAAAGGTATGTTTGTAAAATATATTTATAAACCTGATGGAACACAGAAATTTATCGACGATTTCGAGCATAAATTGATTAGATACAATGATACGCAAGATCCACGATATCATTTATACGAAGCAATAAGTGTCTTCACTAAAAAGATAGAGGAAAAATTACAGGAATCCGAAAATTTGGAAAGATTTGTTGAATACCTTTTGAATCAAGTTTATTTAGTATATATAAAAACAATAGCATTCGCTTCTGCTTTTCGCTTGTTCAATGTATTGAATACAAGAGGGTTACCATTGAATACCTCTGATCTTTTAAAAAGTGAAAATATAGGCGAAATCAAAGATGAATCTATACGTTTACAGTATGCAAAAATTTGGAGAGATATAGAAAATAATTTAGGAAGAGAAGAATTAGAAAATATAATAGCATTCATAAGGACTATCAAAGTAAAAGAGAAAGCCAAGTTGAGCATATACGAGGAGTATCGACGAGAAATTTTTGAAAAAGAACTTTTGAAGAAGGGGACAAATTTTATTGATAATGTGAGAGAAATTGCTGATATATATACCGATAAAATTTTAGAAGGAAAAATCATCGTTGGAGATACAGGTAAAGAAAACGAATATAAGAATATTATTATCCTTTTAAGAAGATTTGTTCCCTTTTCTGATTGGATACCTCCTTTAATAGCGTTCTATCATAAATTTAGAAGAGATGAGCTTTTCCTCAATTTTATTTTGAGACTGGAAAAGAAGGTTATTGTAGAATGGATAGCAGGGCTTTCTTCTACTGAAAGGATAACCAGCCTCAATAGGATAATTAAATTTGTGGAGAGTGAAAGTGAACCGCAAACGGTGGTGGATGAACTACTCTTTTACAAAGGTGAAGAACGTTTTACAGGTAGACCTTCTAGGATGCTGGGCTTTAGTAATAAAAATCAAATTGAATCCAATTTGAGAGATAGATTGGGCGATAGTCAATTTTACAGCATATATGGCGGAAAATTGGCTAAATATATACTATTACGGATAGATATGAAATATTGGGAATTAGAAAATTTCCCTGGTTATCCTGGGACAATAACTGTTGAACATATATTACCCCAGACTCCACCCAAAGATAGCGAATGGATAACAATATTTAGTGAAGGGGAAAGAGCGGAGTGGACAAATAAACTCGGAAACCTTGTTCTGTTAAGTGGACGCAAGAATTCAAAAGCACAGAATTACAATTTCATCAAGAAGAAAGATATTTATTTTAAAGAGAAAAGTACACCTTTTAGAATTACTCAATGGTTAGAGGACAAAGATAGATGGACTTTAGAAGAGTTAAATAAAAGGCATCAGAATCTTGTTAATGATGCTGTAGAGATATTTTTAAAATATTGAAAATAAAATGCTGGTTATGGCGTATAACACGGTTTTTGTGGGAAGCTACTTTTCCTCAAATTTTGCTTCGCAAAACTTCACAAACACTGAAAACGTTATCCGAAATTACCCTTACCCTGCGTGAATATTTAAATATGGGATAGAATAATTGTGGTTAATATGGTAAAAAATATACTTTATAAAAAAATCGTTTCTGAAGACAATTTGATCCGAGCTTGGGATCACGTAAGATATGACACTATTAATGATTTTACTCCTAACTGTTTTGGTTATGACGATGTGGGCTCCAATCTTAACGAATTGATAAAAATAATTCATGAAAGGCTTTCCTCCCATAATTATCAAGCATTTCCCTTAAAGCACATAGATGTGCCAAAATCTACACTTGCTGTTAGACCAGGATCTGTTCCTGAGATTGAAGACAGGTTAGTTAGTTATGCAATAATAAATATTATTGCCCCCAAGATTGATAAAAAGACATCTGATAATGTGTACTCATTTAGGGTGAGGAAAAATTACAAAACGTCAAAATCAGGCTTATTCGAAGAAAGAAGAGAAATCCCTTACCTCAAGAAGAAGACTTTGCGAAGAATTGCTCTTATAGAAGACTGGTTTTATGAGTGGCCCGAGTTTTATGAAATTTCTAAATACATATACGAAAAAGAAGGATATCATTTTCTCTCAGTATCCGATATTTCTTCATATTTCGAAAATATCAATCACGAAATACTGAGAGATCGTCTCTTATCATTGCTTCCAAATGACCCGAAGATAATAAATTTATTGATGGAAATATTAGATAGATGGGTGTGGAAAACCGGGGAGTTGCGACGCCTAGGAAGAGGCATACCACAAGGTAATGATGTATCAAGTTTTCTAGGTAACATTTTCTTGATACCATTAGATGAGAAGTTTGAGGAGTATTCAAAAACTCATGACATAAAATATATTCGCTATATGGATGATGTGCAAATATTCTCAAAATCCCCAGAAATCGCTAGAGAAGTTCTTTTCATAATGAATAGCGTTCTTAGAGACCTGTACCTGAATGTTCAGGGCTCAAAGATTCAAATATTTGAGAACAAAGATATTGAAAAAGAGCTCTTTCCACCTGGGATGGAAGAACTGAATGCAACTATAGATAAGATAAATGATGCACTCCAAAAGAGTAAAATTTCATCTCAAGCAAAAAAAGATTTTGAAAAGGAGTTAAAAAAGCATTTTGCGAAGATTTCTAGGAAAACAAAATGGGAAAAGCATGAACGGAGATTGTTTTCTAGGTTACTGACAGGATTCAAAATTATTGAAAGTAAAGCAGCAACCAATAGATGTATAAAAGAGATACAACGGAATCCAGATGCGGGAATGAATGCAAAAATAATCAGCTACTTTAGGCTGTTTCCCACTGATAAAAGGATAATCGATGGAGTAGCGAAGTTCTTGCTATCTGATATGAACAAGTTCGAGTATCAAGAGGCTCATCTATTTCTGCTCTACAGATATCTTGAGGAAATACCCAAGAAACTTCTTGATTATATGTATGATGTTGCAGTCAATGAAGAAAAGAATTGGTTTAATCGATCTGCAGCATTGGTTGCGATTGGAAGCACAAAACTCGACTCAGAAATATTGGAAAGACTGAAATCGCTTTATGACAGAGAAACTAATACGGACGTAAAAAGAGCAATAGCCCTATGTTTAGTTCAATTAGATCGAAAAAATTTAATCGCTTTCGTGATGAGGAAACTGCGTGGCGAGTTAGAAAACCATCTGACCACTGTCGGCAATTATTATGAGAAAGTTATTTTTAATATAGATAATTTCGCCCAAAAATTGATATCAATGATAAAGGATAAACCTACTTACACAGATTTCTACAAGGAACATTTATATAGATTTTACCTCTTCACAAAAGTCGACAAAAAGTCCGTAAAGGAAGACTTGGCAAAACTTCTCAAGAAGAATTATGATGAAATAAGGAATGGAAAATTTCGAGACCAGATAAGATATTTGTACAAGGAGATTACAAATGTTGAGTTGTAGTGTTTTTGTTATCTAAAGCCAAGAATGTACTCCAAAACATGTAAAATATTAAAATAGGGTAAAATTTTTATTATTCACTTTAACCAGTGAATCAGGGCACGGTTCTGCTGGCTCAATAATTCAAAATTTTTTTCTAATTTTTTATAAGGAGCTAATAATATGATAGGAAAGATGGAGAGAGTAGGTTTAAGAGAAGTGTGGAAGAATGAAGCAAAAGATTTTACTTCCTGGCTTTTTGAAAACTTTGAGATGTTAGGAGAGGAATTGAATATTATCATTAATAATAAAAATTAAGCTTTTGATTTTTTAGAAATTATTTTTAAGCAGAATAACAAAAAGGAAATAAAATGATAAAAACTGATATTGGAGAATATGTTGTAGGTGCATATTTAAAAATTATCAAAAAATGTGATATTGTTGATTATAATGTTAGACCTCCCGGCGGGGGACTTGAGGGATTAAATGAATTAGATGTTGTAGGATTAGATTTTAAAAATAAAACCGCTTATCTTTGCGAAGTTACTACACATATTAGAGGAGTTTTATATAAAGATAATATAACCACTGTTAATAAAATAAATATAAAATATGAGAGACAAAAAGAATATGCCAATAAATATCTTTCAGATTTTCCAAAAAGATATTTTATGTTTTGGTCACCGGTAGTCCCAAAAGGATATATCACTGAAGAACTCGAAAAGATTGATGGATTGGAGCTGGTCATTAATAAGAAATACACCCAATGTATAGATGAATTGAGATTAAAAGCAAAAGAATTGACTAATGATGTTGGAAATCCATTTTTCAGAATGCTTCAAATATTAGAACATTTAAAGAAAAAATAGAGGTTGTATGCAGTTCACAGTAGAGAATATTTGATTTATTATTTCATGCTCTTATATAAATTCATTAATTTGCTTGGATTTTATATTACTAAAATGTCATTAACAATTTTGTAGTTTAATGTTTACGATTCTTGTAATATGAAAATATAAGAAAATTGACAGAATGTATTATATTGTTGTCGATTTCCCTACAAACACGAAAGTAGTTACTAAATTACTTGCGAGGTTTTAAGATGAAATTTCTTCTATTCTCAAAAATATCATTTGAAATTCCCAATCCCATAGCTTTAATCGAATGCTATTGCTATCAAAATGATTTTTATGCTAAATACGACCTTCTTAAAGATAGGAAAATTGAGGATGTAAATAAAATTGGCGCACGTATTAAGAAAGATATAATTCTAGAATGTAAAAAAATAACTAAAAGGACAAAAAATTTAAGTATATTTAAATATAATCTCGAGCAGTTTTTACGTTTGGATGAGAAAGATAGAGATGAACAGATTAGAGAACTAAATGAATTTGTTATTCAGAAATTGTTAAAGATAAATGGAATTGGTCTGTCTACTGCTACAAAGATTCTACATACTCTTTATCCAGAGATTATTCCTATGATTGATAGCGCACTTCAGAAGAAGTATCGTGAAGTAATTAATAGGGGATGGATAAAAAAGCAATCTGATCAAATCTTCATTGATTTTTATAAAAACCTAAAAATAGAATGTAATAGGCAAAATCTTACCCGGATTTCCGAAGAGATTTCTAAAAATAGACTCAGAGGTTTAACGAAGATAAGAATTTTTGATATTCTTTGGTGGTCATACCTAAAAGCTGAAAATCTAAAGTCAAAAGAAAATATTAATTGGTCTACGATAAAATTTTAGGTTAAAAAAGCGATGGGAAATAGTTGCATTAGCTTAATAATCCGCATACTTTTTCTAACTTTTCATAGTGATTTAATAGATAAAAATGCTTCCCTTTTTTGAAAACTATTGTTATTTTATAATATTCTTATTAATAAGGAATAGATAATTAAAAATGTTTGGCATAAAAGAATTGAAAGAAAAGATTGAAATTACTAAGACAACAGTAGAGTGCCCAGTTAAAGGCTGTAAAAAAATAGTAGAAAGACAGAGAAGAGTTTTTAGAAAGGAAGATAGATTCAGATGTCGGAAGCACGATATTTTTATCTCTCCCTCAACCTTTGAATATTCCTATGAAGCAGATAATTTTTTATGGAAAGAAGAATTTGATATAAAGCTATTTGAAAAGATAAAAAGAGTAAAGAGAGAAAGTCGAATGGCTCGGGATAATAGTGAAGATGCAGTTAGCTGGAATGTCTTTAGATTTTTGGAAAGAAATAATCAGATTAATGGCTTTTTGAAGTCAATTACCGGTCTGCATCTAAAATCTTCTGAGGCTATCTATTGGTCCTATAGTCAAAAAGAAAATAAGGTATTGTCTGAATTAAATGAAGCCAGAAGAGAATTTGGTGAGTTCATTAAAAGAGGTTCAGAACCGGATATTATAATTAAGACTGATAAGGCACAATTTTTTATTGAAGCAAAATTAACTGCTGGGAATGATACGATTCCCAGTAATAAAAATAGTTCTAAAAAATATGAAAGTGGAGGGCATAACTGGTTCTCCAGAGTCTTCAAATCTGATTATAAAACTATAGCTATTATTGAGAAGAAATATGAACTATTGCGTTTCTGGTTATTAGGAACCTGGATGGCGAAACAACAAGGTTTAAATTTCTATCTTATTAATCTGGTATTATCTGAAAGACAGAAGGATATTGAGAATATCTTTAAGAAATATATCAGAGAAAGTGAAAGAAGGAAATTTTTCCGCATTACCTGGGAAGATATATACAAATATATTTCTAATATTAATTCCTCAAAAGATAAGGATATTATCTTGAACTACTTTAGAAATAAAACTATTGGGTATAATAGAGAAGGGAAATTACAGAGAGTATTTTTAATTAATTTATAAAGTAAAAAGAAGTTCAAATTTATATCTTCGTAAGATATTACTTAAATATATTTAGAATCAAGCAATAGTGTTTTTTCGAATAATTAAAGTAGTTTAATTATTTCCATATTATTCAGAAGTGGTCAGGTGTACTTAACTGAATTACATGGAAAACTTTCTGCTCGAATTTAAAGAATGGAAGATATTCTATTTCGAAGGGGGGATTTTAAATGAGTGAAAAACGAGAAAAATTATCTATCCTTCAAACTCTGACCGTAAGTAACTTAAAAGAAATTTGTGAGAAAAATAATCTTAAAGGATATTCTGGAACAAAAAAGGAACTTGCTAAGTTTATTGTTGATAATCTGGAAATTTCTTTAGAGGAGTTAAAAAATATTATTAACATTTATCAGATAGATAAACTATTAGGCAAGATTCGAGATTGTCGAGACCATTTTTTAAATAAGCGGGTAACCATAAGGTGTAGAGATAAAAACTCCCCCATTGTAGATGTAGGTGGACATAGAGTAATTATTAATAATTTAGGAAAAGAAAACTTCTCTTATATGTGTGATGATAAGTGTGCTGATTATCTATATCAAGTAAAAAAAGGGAGCACCCCATTTTGTAAGCATTATGCAGCAGCAATTGCTCAATTGATTTATGAAAAAGAAATCAGTCCAAAAGATAAGATTAATTATATGGAAGGACAGGTATTAGAGGAATTATTAGAAGTAGTAAATCAACGTAAGAAAGATGAGGGAGAAGAAATCACTTATAGAGACATAGAAGGGGATTTAGAAAAGCTCAATACCGATTTTTTAGATATTGCTCGACAAAATAGGACAGTAGCCCGCCAGAAATATCATGATGAACCAGAAAATGTTTTTGAGGATTTAGTAAATCGGGCCTTCTTACTATTGGATTTTGATACCATACCCCAACGGAGTGGCCATAGCTGGGATATAATCTTAATTGCCGGAAGGGCGGTACATCCCTATTTTATCGTGGTAGAATGTAAAACTGTTGCAGAAGGAACCTACAGCTATCTAGTCAAAAAACAAGATTATTTATTTACTCTAAAAAATTATTGTATTGATCTATTTAAAGATAAACTAATTGGCACCTATAAAGGTTATGCCAAATATATGCTGCTGGTTGCCCCTGACTTTCCTGGTGAGATAGAAGAATGCTGTAAAAGATTTAAAGATATTACTGGTTTTCAGCTTTCTTTTCTGCCGGTACCGGTATTGTTGAAACTGGTTAATAGATATCGAAAGATGCCTATCTTAAATCATGATTGGATAGAATCCTTTTTCCAGAAAGAAAGGATTATTAATGAGAAAGATGTAGAGGAAATATTTAAGGAAGCAGAAAAACAGATAGGCCTTCTTTCTGAGAGACTTTGCACTAGATTAAGAGAGCGATTTAGTCAATTTTCCCAGATTTCCGGAGATGCGGCTTTTATCAAGTTAGATATGAATGTAGTATCATCGGTTTTAGAAGAGATTATTAGTGAAATGTCAGAATTAGTTATTCCGGAGAGGAAAGGGATTGTTGATTATATCAATATAGAACATGATTATTATGAAATATGGGAAAGGATTCTAAAAAAGTTAGGGAAAGAATTTGTCAATATTTTAAAAGAGACCTCATTTTCTCAGGTAAAAAATACTGAGTTAAAAGAAGATTTACTAAAGATGTTGAAGGTGAAGTAGTTAAAAAAAATTTTCATAATTTTTGTAATAGATATTAAGAAAATTTTTTTGAATTTTTATGGTAAGAAAAAGTAACATTCTCTTGACAGAATTCGAAACATATATATAATATATATAGGAAGGAGATATGAGTTAAAATGAATAAAATTATTTATAAAGGGATTTCTCAAAGAGTGAAAAAATTAAGAGAACAGAAGGGAATTAGCCAACAAGAACTGGCTAAGCTTTTAGAAGTCTCCCGTCCTACAGTATCTCAAATAGAGAACGGAGAAAGAAAGATTTCTGCTGATGAATTAGTGAAGTTAGCAGAGATATTCAATATATCAGTTGAGGGTCTGCTTGATTTTAAAAAAGAACCGCAAGTAATTTTAAAGGAAAGTAAAAAAAGAAAAAGTTTGAAGGAGCAAATCAGAATCAACGTACCGCAAAAGAATCTGGAGAAATTTAGGGAGGTTCTCTTATATATACTCAATAAGATTGGCTCGAAACCCAATATTGGAGAGACGGTGATTTATAAACTGCTCTACTTTATTGACTTTGACTTCTATGAAAAATATGAGGAGCAATTAATTGGGGCTACCTACCTTAAGAATAGTTATGGACCTACTCCGGTGGAGTTTATAGAGATAACCAATAAAATGATTGAAGATAAAGAGATTGAGAAGATAAAGAGTGAATATTTTATCTATCCCCAGGTTAAATATTTACCCTTAAGGAGACCAGATCTTTCTAAATTGAAAGCTAATGAGGTGGAAGTAATAGACCAGGTTTTGGATAAAATTTCTGATATGAATGCTATTCAAATAAGTGAATATTCTCATAACGATGTACCGTGGTTAGTAGCAGAAGATAAAGAACCTATTGAATATGAATCTGTTTTTTATAGAAAGTCCCCTTATTCAGTAAGAGAATATAGCAGTGAAGACATTTAATATAAAGCCAGGAAATTTGCTTGTCGTTCTCTAAAGGGTAAAGGAGTATACTCTGGTATTAGGTTAATTTATACTTATTTTGAAGATGAAGATAAAGTGGAGCTGATTGAGATTTATTATAAGCAAGATAAAGAGAAAGAAGATAGAGAAAGAATTTTAAGATATTATGGAGAGAAAGATTTCTAAAATATTAGATAAAAAGGTGATCTAAAATTATAGTAATTTCTTAAAGAGTTGGTTTGGATGAAGTTTTAAAATACTTTTAAGAAAAGGAGGATTTTAAGATGACAGGAAATTACAAATATGGTCGAGATAAAGAACAAAAGGTTGCAAATGCATTAAGAAATAAGGGGGCTAGCGTAAGAGTTAGTCGTGGTAGTAAGAGTGCAGTAGATTTGAAAGTTGTTTTTCCTTCTGGTACAAAATGGAATATTCAAGTTAAGTCCAGTAGAAGTAAAATAGTAGCACCTCCAACATCTAAAGAAGTTGGAAGACTTAAGCAAGGAGCCATTAATTCGTCTGCAACTGCTGTAATTGCAAAAGTTACTCCAGAAGGAATTGAATATGAATCCGCTAGTACAGGTAGAACTTTGATGCCTCCAAAAAGGATAAGGTAATGGGAAAGTATAAAGGGGTCAGGGTCAAATCTTTATTGTTGACAATTAAATAAATCTAATTTGTCAACAATAAAGATTTGACCCACCCTGGTAATTATATTTTAAAAAAATACAATATGTCAAATGTTAAGAGCAGACCCCACTTATTTTAGATCCTTTGCATTTTTATGAGAAAGTGGCAGAATAAATTAGAAAGGATTAGAATATGAGTAATAAATTTACTTATTTTGATTTTATTTGTTACTTTATACCCGGTGCCATATTAATTTGGTCATTTATTTTATTCGCTAAAAGTATAGGTATATTGGCTTATTTAACTACATTTAATACATTTACAGATACTCTAGGATTCATAATAATAGCTTTCGTATTAGGTCATTTTATCCAATATAAATCCAAACAGATAATAGAACCCAAGATTAAGAGAAAATATTGGAATGGGGCATTTGTTTCAGAACAATTTATGATAAAAAACAATAAGTTCTGTGATGAAATAGATAGGTTAAAATTTCTAAAGATGGCAATGGAAAGCTTTAAATATAGTCAAGAAGAATTAAAGGAATTGGATTCTAACACTGAAGAGGCAAGAAAACTGAGCCATTCTATTTATAGAAAGGCATATTCTTTAATAAATAATGCAGAAATAAACGAAAGAGCCACTACGGCAAATGTATATTACAATTTTTTTCGAGGATTATCGGCAACTTGTTTTTGCAGTGCACTTTTATTTTTAGTCCAATCCGTAATTAAGATTTTAGAAAATTGGGGCGCATGTTCTTGGGAATTTATAAAAGAAGATTTATTGATTCCATTTTTATTAATGATTTTTTTCTTTTATTTAACGAGTTGCTTTATAGATAGAGCGAGACAACGGGGAGAACTGCATGTAGAGCAGACATTTAATTCTATGTATATTTATTATTTAGGAGGTATCAAGTATGGGAAACAAAGCTAAGGAAATTATTATTCCAGAGAAAGGCGTTTTAAGAATAATTTTTCTTTATGTTGGGCAAGGTGATTCAACACTTTTAGTTGTTCCTAGTGAAGAAGAGCATAAGTTTGTTTTGGTTGATTCAAATCAAGATGATTCTTTGGGAGGTATAAATATAGTTAAACTTCTTAAAGATCTATTTAAAGATGAAGATAGAAAGTTAGATGTTTATATTAATACCCATCCGCATAAAGATCACTTAACAGGCATTAAAGATATCTACAATGAAGTTGGGGTAGAACAATTATGGCATTCTGGTCATAAGCCTGGAGGCGAACATAAAGAAGTATATAAAGAGTTAGAATATGTTATGAAAGAGTTAGGAGAACAAAATGTTTTTCGTCTTAGAGGTAGTAGAGAAGAGAATAAATTGGACGAAGAGAAAATAAAATTAGGAGATATTGATTACAATGTGCTCGCACCAGCTGATTATGTTTCAGAGGAAATTGAAGATGAGAAGCCCGAAGAGAGATATAAAAGGATTCACGAACAGTGTGGTGTGATTAGGTTTAAATATGGTAAAAGGGAAAAACAGATATTAATTACAGGAGACGCAGATTATAATGCTTGGACAGTACATATTACTGAATATCATAAAGATAGGTTAGAATCTTATGTATTAAGTGCAGCGCACCATGGTTCGAATTCTTTCTTTTGGAAAGGAGATCCGGAAGATGAAGAACCATATTTAGAGCACCTAAATAAAATTAATCCAATGCATATAATAGTAAGTGCTCCCAAAAGTAAAGAGAGTAAACATGGCCACCCTGATAAAGAGGCTATGGATCTTTATATAAAGAAGGTAAGTGAAGATAAAGTACATCATTTAGGTAAAAAAAGGGAGTGTATAATTGTGGATATAACAGAAGATGGTGATATTGATTTATATCCAGATGATGAATTAGTAAAAGAATATTGTTTATCTAATAGTAAAACAGAAAATGATGAAGAGAAGAAGATTTACACCGGAGTTACTACAAAAATAGATAATAAACCTATGGGGATAAGAAAATGAATTGGTTTTCTAAACATCCTATGTGGCTCTATTCTGAATCGTTAGAGCTTTTAAACAATACAATTTACAAAGAAAAATACCAATTTATTGATAGAACGTTAATTTCTGTTGGTGAAATTATAGTGCACAAAGAAGAAACAAAATATTTTCCTATTCTAATTGTTTTTCCTGATGCAACTCCATATATTCCTCCGACAATTTATGTATTGAAGAAAATCTTAGATGCAGATGTTGTAGAAAAATATTCTCAAAAATCTCCGAAAGAAATTGCAGAGGCTGTTCAGGAATATATAATGTATTTTAACCGAAGACACCAAAATGGAGACGGTAGTATCTGCTTTGTTACAACAGGGGATTTACACAGTGATAATGCAGAGTTTTATCCTATTAAAGATATAATTAAACGATTAAGGATATGGTTTTCAGGACGAATTCCAAAAGACAGTATAGAGGTAGAATTATATGCACATTTTAGAAATAAAGACGATAAAATAGAATTTCTGTTACCTGATACATTTTTTGATGTGGATATTGTTAAAGGTCTTTTTTATGCAAGCTTACCAAGTATTTTGATACTAAATCTTCTACAAATTAATCTCTTTAAAAAAATATATATGGGAATTATTATTTTAGGAGAAAATAATTCTGGAGTTATTTTACCACCAAAAATATACTGGAAGAAAGAACGGACTCTTTTTAGCGATTTACCGGATAATTTATTAAAATTCATTTCTAATAAAAAGAATCTAAAAATACAGCAATATATTGATCAAGGAGAAGTGATTGAAGGATACTGGTGGGATATTTCTCAGGAACCTGAGCCTTTTACAAAATCATCTAAATTAGCTTTTTATATTGGAAATAGTAATTTAAAAAAAGGATTTGATGAGTTAATAAAAGTATTAAAAGTACCAATACAAAAAGCATATGATGTAATTTATATTGGTTTGCGATTTCCCGGAAGAAGACAACAAAAGGACTGGCAAATTTTCAAATTAAAAAAAGGGAATATTGTTACTATTTTGGGTAATACTAACATTAGCAATAAAGAGTTTATTGAACGTTTTAATAAGTATTCTGTTAAAGCAGTTTATCAGGAATATTTCACTGAAAAATATTTTCATATGAGGAATGAAGGAAGAGCAAATCGTTCAGTGTTAAAGGATAAAAGTATCTCTGTAATTGGATGTGGAGCCCTTGGTTCTGAAATTGCTGATTCTTTAACTAAAGCAGGTATTGGTAAAATTTTTTTAGTTGATAAGGAATTATTGCATTCTCATAATGCAATTAGACATTGTTTGGGAATTACAAAAACTGGCTATCCAAAAGCATTAGGAATGGTAGAACATCTAATATTACACAATCCATTCGTCGATATCTCTTTTGATATCATTGACATTACGACGAAAGAGATTAGTAGGTATTTACCAGAAGGTTATATTGGTATTTCAAGCATAGCTGATGACAATGTTGAATCCTATTTAAATGAAAGAGCGGTAGAAAAGGGAAATGTTATTTTTTATTGTAGAGCATTACGTGGTGGAAAAGCTGCCCGTATTTTCAGGATAGATCCTCAAAAAGATGCTTGTAAGAATTGTTTATCTCTATACAGTAGAGAAAAAAATGATATTTTTGTAGATATTGAAGAAGATAAAAATTTACCTGAACTTACAAACGAGTGTAATAATCCAGTTAGGCCTGCGAGTGCAGCAGATTCAAAGTTAATATCTTCGATTACTTCGAGAATTGTAATCGATTATTTAGAAGGCAAAAATTTAGATAAAAATCATTGGATTTGGAGTAGTGAATCATTAAATAAATTAAAGCTTGATAGTAATAGTTGGGGGATAATAAAAAGTCAATTTATTCCACCACACCCGGATTGTCCAATCTGTAAAAGATTAGAAAGTAAGAATGTTTTGATTCTAAAAGAAGTGTATAAATTTATGAAAAATAAGGTAAAAAGTTCGTATAATTTAGAGACTGGTGGTATATTAATTGGTTATATTAATACAAAAGGGGAATATGTAATATTAAGGGCTACAAGTGCTGGTCCAAAAGCTATAATAAAATCTGATTATTTTTTAAAAGACAAAGAATATTGCCAAAAAGAGTTAGAAAGGGCTATCAAAGAATTAGGCAAAAGAGGACTCTATTTAGGTGAATGGCATTATCATCCACAAGGTACGAATTCGCCTAGCGGTCTAGATATCAAGAGTTTAACGCAAATTGCAGAACAAGCAAATTATCGAATAGATTTACCTATTTTAATAATTTTGTCTCCATCAGAAGGTTTTGCCCTTACAATCCATAATAAAAATAGTCCATGCATTAGATTACCACTTCATATTATTGATAGTGAATCAGATTTAACGTGACACAGGGGACGGTTCTACGTGCGGCCAGGCTTAGGTCGTGGTATTTAGCAGGTGGAAACCCTGCCTGGTAAGATTATAGCCGAATCGTAAGTTGCGAGTCTTGGAGTCTTTTGGAGTAATCCATAAGATTTAAGCGTAGACAGTTAGGTAATAGGCCTGTAAAAATGAAATCTATCTAAGATTTCTGTGATTGAGCCCCGAAAGGTCCGACAATGGGAAGGTCGACGATTTCAGAGAAGTCGGAAGACCACCTCTTGCCCTCCGTTAAGGCAAGGAGAGCAAGGCTTCCTCGGGGTCAAAGAGCCAGGCATGTTACACCATGATATCACGGCAACCTGGGAGACCCAGCTTATTCTTCTAAAAGGAGTATGATAAACAACCGATACCAAGGGAGGATATCAAATGATCGGTAGGGAGTCGGATAGCCCTATAGTACCTATGACCTCGGGTAATGCCGAGTGAGGAAAGGGGGCTACCTATTATCGTTCTTATTAAGGACACATTAACTACACTTCAGGAGTAGATTAATTAATGGAAACGAAATTAGTAAGAATAGTCTAATAGCTAAGATAATATGAAGAGCCGAATGCCTTAATTGGGCACGTTCGGATCGGTGAGGGGTGGGCTATCAATTAGCTATGGAACAAATATTGTGACACTTCCATTTAGGAAACGGGAAGAAACGGGGAATACAAAACTGTTTCTAAAGTTAAGAGATGTTCATCTACTCGACTAGTTCCATCATTCGGTAACTTTTTCTAACTTTTCATAAAGAGTCCGATAAGTCCAGGTTCCCGATGTTTTCTCAAATGATTATAATATGACAGAAGACAGTCCTTTATTACACTTTTATCATATTTTAAGAAATTACGGTATGCCAAATATTGAAACCTGACCACGAATACGAATACTAACTTTTTATTAAAATATATTGGATATATTTAATAATTGATGGTAAAGTTGCTGAAAAAAATAATTGAGTTATAGTTCGAAAATTAAATAAAAATATATCTAAACATTTATAATCTAAAAATTCTTTCCTTAATAGATCTAATTTAATATATCTAAAAAGTTGCTCTTGGGTATTGTTATTGTTATTCTCAATTTCCTTTTTTAATATTTCATATTTTTCTTTTATATTTGATAATATTTCTTTTTTTCTTGTTTTAATTTTAAAATGCAAAAATAGTGTAGGTAATATATAAGATATTAATATAAAAAAAGTAGCAAGAATAAGAAAAAAAGTTATATAAAGAGTAATTTGTATTTCATATGACATGACTTGAAAAGCAACTGGAAAGAAGAGAGAGCCAGTAGCAAAAAATGTAGTTGTTGTTAAAATAAAACTGTCTACAAATTTTAATCCTCCAAATTTATCTAACGCCAAGGGATCTATAAATAAATTATGTTTAGATATTTCATATCCTAGTAAAATTGTAATAATAACACCCATAAATCCTGAGCTACCCAAAATGACAGTCCAACATATTGCAATAAGAAAAGACCAATAATGAAAATCACGAGGCCCATTAATACCGGCATAGGTAAGAGCTGGGGTTGATTTAAAATATATATAGCATGCAAAAGGCAGAAGAGCAATTACTATATACCAAAAATTTTTTGAAAATATTTTATGATATTTAAAAAAAATTTTTTCAGATACACTTTTTTTGTTAATAATTTTTCGTAAACCTAATAAAAAACTAGTATTAAAATCGTTTTTATACTTCCATATTAACCATGGTCCGATATTAAGCCAAAGTAATGCAAACAAATATCCCCAGAAAAACTCTTTCACTATAAATTCATTTCTTGCCCAATAAAAATTAATGAAGCCAATGTCAAAAATTAGTCCGAATAGTATTATGCTTGTTAAAAATGGATTCCCGAGTATTTGTATAATTTTAAAGGGTGTATTTTTAAAAAATAAAGAAGCAGCATTTATAGCTCTAATTACAAAATATTCTCTATAGTTTAATCTTATATTTTTTGGATAATTTTTTAACAGTACTTGCATAACTTCTTCTCCCCTGAATTAATTCAAGCAATGCATAACTTTTACTTTTTAATAAATTTTTAATTATCATTACTGGAATGAATTTAATTTTTTGAAATAAGACATTTCTTAGTTTTAAGGAATATTGAAGTTCTGGAATTATATCTTCGTTGATAAGTTTTATGTAATCATTTTGGATATTTAACTGTTTTTTAAAATTTTTTTTAATGGCTAATGATGCTAGCTCGGCACTCCTTTGAGCATAATAAATTCCTTCTCCTATTAGAGGATCTACAAAACCAGCTGCATCTCCTAAAAGAATAATATTTCCAATAGCTGGCTTTAATAAAAAATTACCAAAAGGGATTGAATAACCTTTAATATTATTTATGTCTTTTAAATTAATTTTTAGAAATGATAAGAAATTAGTGAAGGAATGAATGATCTTTTTTTTATTTTTTGTTTGTAATCCACCAATTCCGATTATAATCTTATCTTGGTTTGGAAAAACCCAACAGTATCCATAATTTATAAAACTAAAGTAAATGGAAATATTTTTTAAATCAAGAAACATTTTAATGCGTTTTATCTCAATTTGTAAAGTTATGGCTAAATCAGTTTTCCATTTATCTAAATCTAAATGGGAAGAAAAAATGTGTTTTCTTATAACACTGTAAACACCATCGGCTCCAATGATAATTTTTGCTCTAAATTTATTACCTTTTGAAGTAATTACCTCAGATAATATCTCATTAACTTTTTCTACTTTTTCACCTTGAACAATTTTAACTCCAGCCTCTTTGGCTTTCGATAAAAGAAAAGCATCATATATACTTCTATCTACAAGATAAAAAGGAGTTTCAGTGGTATTCTTTAAAATCTGCTTTTTCTTAAAATAAAGTCCATAATCTTTTGAAATAAAGTTGAATATTTTATTTTTTATCAGTGATTCTTCACTTTCTTTGTAAATTCTTGTTAGAAGCTTAATTGTTTTATATGGTAGTAAGCCTCCGCAAAGCTTTGTTCTTGGAAAATAATCTTTATCCAATAGTATTACATTAAAACCATCTTTAGCCAAAATATATCCAGCAGTACTACCAGCAGGGCCTCCCCCAACTATTAAGATATCATAGAGATTTTCTTTTTTAAAATTATTTTTATTCATCTTTAAATTATCCTGTTTATTTTTAAAATCTGAAATTATTTCAATTATAACATATTATTTGCATTCAAAAAAATATATTTAAATTTTGTAAAACCTATTTTTTATTTTATAAAATTATTTAATAATGTTTTTAATTTTAAAATTAAAGAGAAGATAAATTATGATCGTATTTTACTTTAATTGTTCTTGAGTTTTAAAAAGTAATTATTCTTTAATAAGTTAAAATCATTAAATGTTATAAGATAAAGTGAAAAATGTTTTTTATTATTTAGATTTTATATACATCAGTTAATTTTTCTAAATTATTATGTATATATTATACTCATTAATAATAGATAAAAGAAGAAACTTATCAAAATACAGATATTTGGAGGACATGTTGAATTTCATATTGTTACTTTTTATTATGGTCTCTAATTGAATGTATGTGACAGGGAAGCAGGCAATAATCTTTAGTTTTTGTATTTTAACCATGTAAAAAGTCTGGCCTTTGTTCTTGAAATTTGCTTGACTTTGACGGATATTGATGAAAGTGTATTTGAAAAAAACTAAGGAGTCTTTAAATTTATAAGAACTAAATAAAAACTAATGATTTTTCTCCCCATCAAAACAGAAAAAATTATTGAATTAATTAAAAGGTAAAGAAATAATCCTCTTTTATAATTAATATAAAAAATAATCCACTAGACGGATAAGGGGAAGGTTTTAACATATAGTAAAAATATTTTGACATAAATGTTAAAAATTGAGGCTTAACTTCTTAATCTAATTTGATAATATCAAAGATCTAATTTATAATTTAGGAAACTCTCTCAAGGAATGGCTGGCAAAGCAAAATTAATTACTTTAAGGAAAGGAGGAAAATATGGTCTATATTTATTGATTTTTTTTAAATAAAATGGTGCACTTTTCGGCTGTAATATGGTGTACTTTTCATTTGCTATTTGCAGTAGTTTATGCTTATTTTAAAGATGAGGATAAAATAGAGCTGATTGAGATTTATTATAAGCAAGATAAAGAGAAAGAGAATAGAGAAAGAATTTTAAGATATTATGGAGAGAAAGGGAAGTAACTGGGGTCTGGTCTTCACATTTAACATAAGATCATGTTAAATAGATAGAGATAAGAAAAGGTTTTTGTATGTCAAGTTGTGGTCTTTTGATAGGGAGAGATAGTTAGCCACTTGTCACCCGTTACAAATTATGGTAAAGTACATAAAAACTACCATGAGGTTTTAATCTAGGGTGAATAAAGATGATATCAATTAATGCAAATTTCAAAGAAAAAAATATATTAGCTACTATCGCTAAAAAATATAACATAACCTTAATATATGTTTTTGGCTCACAGGTAGGAACAGCTATTAATATATTAAAAGGTATAACCAAAATA
>Ga0315284_10001671_pt1 | contig 31735 bp, 23 predicted proteins | sample YL17G09_16_MG_FD_203696 | JGI IMG/M metagenome (GOLD analysis project Ga0315284, IMG submission 203696) | Sediment microbial communities from Yellowstone Lake, YNP, Wyoming, USA - YL17G09_16 | ecosystem: Environmental > Aquatic > Freshwater > Lake > Sediment | place: USA: Wyoming | collected...
GGCATCCCCGGACTCGGTTTTGGGAAGGCAAGCCATGCGAATCCTAGTAATCGAAGACGAAAAGGACGTCGCCACTTACGTGGCCAAGGCGCTCAGGGAACACGGCTACACCGCCGACATCGCCCACGACGGCAAGCAGGGCATGGAAAAGGCGGCATCGCAGGATTACGATCTTGTGGTGCTGGACATGATGCTTCCGCGCGCCGACGGATGGGAAGTTCTTGACGCGATCCGCAAGAGCGGCAAGGACACGCGGGTGCTGGTATTGACGGCGCTTGAGTCAACGGACGACAAGGTACGCGCGCTGAACCGCGGCGCGGACGATTACCTGGTCAAGCCTTTCGCGTCCGCGGAACTCACGGCGCGGGTCCGCGCGCTGCTGAGAAGGAGCAAGGGCGAAACAACCTCCGAGTTGTCGTACGCGGACATAAAGATGGACCTCGTGAAGCACCGCGTCGCGCGCGGAGGAAAGGAAATCGAACTGACAAACCGCGAGTTTGCGCTGCTGGAATATCTCCTGCGCAACCCGGAGCAGATGCTCACGCGCGCGATGCTGATCCAGCACGTCTGGGGCTACCAGTTTGATCCGATGACAAATCTCGTGGACGTGTACATAAACTACCTGCGGACGAAACTTGACATGGAGTGGCCGGTGAAACTGATACACACAGTGCGCGGGATGGGCTACATCCTGTCGAAGGAGACGCCCGCATGAAGTTCCTGCGGCAGATAAGGGTGCGCCTGATGCTGTGGTACATGGCCACGATAGTGATCCTCGTGGTGGGCGTGGCGTTCTTCGCTTACGCGCGGCTGCACAAATACGCGAACAGGTACGCGGACAGACTGCTGAACGACGAGGCTGGCGAGGCCGGCGCAATCCTAAAGGACGAGGGCCTGAAAGGACTGGAGACGGAAGCCACCCTGGAGTTGAAGCATTCCACCTATTACACGATTTACGACGAGCAGGGAAAGATAGCGCTGAACACGTTCAAAAAAGCGCCTCCGCCGTTCGACGAGGTGAAGGGCGACCTGACGGATGAAGCGTTGTTTGACACCGAAACGATAAAGGGCGAGGAACTCCGCGTAATAACCACCGCGATCACCGCCGGCGATTCGCACAGGCGCTACGTTATGCGGATGGGCCGCTCCGTCAAGCCGGAGACGCGGCTGGTGGAGAACCTGACCGAGAACCTCGTCGCTTTCGTGCCGGGAATCCTCCTTATCTCCATCGTGGTCGGATGGATACTCGCGCGGGCGAGCCTCAAGCCCATGCGAAGGCTGTCGCAGGAGGCGTCGCGAATAACGGAGGAGCGGCTTCACGAGCGCCTGCCGGTGCGCGGCGTGGGCGATGAAATCGACCAGCACGCCGAGGTGCTCAACAAGATGCTCGCCGGGCTTGAGAGTTCCTTCACGGAGATAAAGACGTTCGCCGCGCGGGCCTCGCACGAACTGCGCACGCCGCTGACCGCGCTGCGCCTGCAGATTGAGTCCGCGCTCCACGCCGAACCAGCGGAGGCGCGCCAGACGCTTGAGTCCGCGCTGGGCAACCTGGACCGGCTGGCGGCGCTCGTGCAAAGGCTGCTTTTCCTGACGCGCTCCAGGGGCGAGGCCGCCGATTTGAAATTCAAAACGGTGAACTTGAGCGAACTCGTCAGCGCCGTCTGCACGGATGCGGCGCTGGTGGCGGAGCAGAAGTCGGTAAGGCTGAACCATTCCGTGCCGGCGAGCGCCCCGGTCAAGGCGGACGACGCGCTGCTGACGCAAATGGTGTGGAACCTCGTTGACAACGCAATCAAGTATTCCCCGGCGGGGGAAGCGATAGAGGTAACGGTGGAAAAACGGAACGGCCAGGCGGTCCTGGCCGTAAAGGACAGCGGGCCGGGCATCGCCGCCGAGGACATGCCGCACCTCTTTGAGGCGTTCTACCGCGCGAACAGGAACAGCGACGTGGCGGGTTTCGGGCTGGGGCTGAACATAAGCAAGTGGATTTGCGAAATTCATCATGGTTCGATAGACCTTGTCAACAATCCGGACCGCGGCGTCACGGTGGAAGCCCGCTTGCCGCTCGCCGATGAGAATTAGCGCGTATTGTTCCATTATTCCCAATCGGCTATAATCGGGGCCGCCGTATTTGAGTCGCGGCTTAACGTCTTGTTTCAAAAAGAAGGATCAAGAATCTCCCCGATCGGGGGTCGGAAGAATTGCAATACTCGATAGTGATACCCGTTTACAATGAAGAGGAATGCCTGGCGGGGCTTTTCGCAAGGCTTGACGAGACGCTGCCGGCCCTCGGAGGCGATTACGAGGTGATTTACATAGACGACGGCAGCACGGACCGGAGCGCGGAGATTCTGAAGGAGCGCGCCGCGAAGGACCCGCGCACGCGCGTAATACGGTTTGAGCGGAACGCCGGCCAGTCTTCCGCGTTCGACGCGGGCTTCAAGGCCTCCCGCGGAGACGTTGTGATTACGATGGACGCCGATTTGCAGAACGACCCCGCGGACATTCCGAAACTGCTGGAGAAACTGAACGAGTACGACGCCGCGAGCGGCTGGCGCGTGCGCAGGCAGGACGGGCTGCGCAAGCGCGTGTCCACGAAAATCGCCAACTGGGTGCGGAACAAACTGTCCGGCGAGGAAGTGCGCGACAGCGCCTCCTCGCTCAAGGCGTTCAAGCGCGAGGCGCTGATGAAGGTGCGGATGTTCAACGGCGCGCACCGCTTCATGCCGACGCTGGTGAAGATGGAAGGATACCGCGTTGCGGAAGTTCCCGTGAGCCACCATCCCCGCCGCGCCGGGACGGCGAAGTACGGCGTGTGGAACCGGATGTTCCGCGCGTTCCACGACCTCATCGGGGTGAGATGGATGAAAAGCCGCAGGCTTACCTACCGAATCAAAGGAGAGCAATAATGTTCGCGTCCCTGTTCACATGGTTCACCCACGTTTTCGGCGAATGGGACTGGTGGTACGTATTCGGATTCATAGGCCAGATCGTCTTCGCGGGCAGGTTCGCCGTGCAAATGTTCGTTTCCGAAATGAAGAAGGCGAGCGTCATCCCGATTAGTTTCTGGTACATGAGCCTGACCGGCAGCGTGATGCTGCTCGTTTACGGCTTGCACCGCCACGACCCTGTCTTCATCCTGGCCTACATGTTCAACAGCGTGATATACATCCGCAACCTGATGTTCGTGCACCGGGCAAAAACAATCGAGCAAAAACATCTGACAATTAAATGAACTATCCGCCATCCGACGTTCCATGCAGTCCCGCGGCGGACGCGTCCCCGCAAGAGGCCACTCCAGCGCGAAGCAGCGCCGGCGGCCTTGAAAAATACGCCGGCATGATACTGGCGGTCGCGGCATCCGCCCTGATGCTGTGCGGGTTGAACAACACGGACTTCCATGGCGCCGATGAGCCGCGCTACGCCGAGGTCACAAGGGAGATGCTGGAGACGGGCGACTACGTGCTCCTGCGCTTCAACGGAGTGGAATATCCCAACAAGCCGCCGCTGTACTTCTGGCTGGCCGCGGCGTGCTCCAAACTGACCGGCGGCGTCAACGCGGTCTCCGCGCGGCTGCCGAGCGCGCTGGCGGGAGTCGCGGCCGTGCTGCTCACTTTCGCCCTGGGAAGAAGGATGTTCGGAACGCGGGCCGGCTTCCTCGCGGGAATGGTTTTGCTGGCCACCCTTTACTTCCTGAGTTTTACGCGCTCGGTTCACATGGACATGCCGCTGACGGCCTTCACCGTCGCCATGATTGCGGTTTTCTACCTTGCCCACGAACGGGGAAGGGCGGCGTGGTGGACGTGGCCGGCCTTTTTTTTCCTGGGCCTGCTGGGGGTCCTGATGAAAGGCCCGGCGGGGTTTCTGCCGGCGCTCCTGTCCTGCATGGCCTTCTCCCTGCTGACGCGCGACTGGCGGGCGTGGAGACGCTCGCTGTGGATAAGCGCCTTTGTCTTCGTCGCGGTGGTTTGCCTCTGGCTGGCGCTTTTGTGGCGCCTGAGCAGCACCGATTTTATCTGGAACACGCTCTTTTCGCAAAACGTGGAGCGGCTGGCCGGCGCGAGAGGCCACGTGGGGCCTTTTTACTTTTTCCTCGCCGCTTTTCCCAAAATGTTCCTGCCGTGGACGCCGTTCTTCCTCATCGCGCTCGTCATGGCCGCGCGGACATGGCGGCGGGACGAATCCGCCCGGAAAATCATCCTCATCATCGTCTGGTTCGCCGTAACTTTCATATTCTTCAGCGCCGTCCCCTCCAAGCGCCAGTTGTACCTCCTGCCAGCGTTCCCGGCCGCGGCGATAGCGACGGCATGGCTGCTGGACGCGCTCATTGCCGGGAAAGCGCCGAAAGGAATCGAGGCGTTCACGAGATGGGTCGCGGCGGCGACGGCGGCGCTGGCCGCGGCGGCGCCCGTTGCGCTGCTTGCGCTGGCGTGGGTGGAAGTAAAGGGTGACGAACAGGTCGGGGGCATAATTGCGGACCTCCGGCGGCATTACATCGCGCTGGCAATCCTGAGCATGCTGCTGTGCGCGCAAGGCCTCGCGGGAGCGCAGGCGGCGGCGCAAAGGCGCTGGGCGAGGACGGTGACGGCGCTCTTGCTTATATGCCTGACTTCGGGGGCGGCCACCATGTTCATGTTCTTCCCGCTGCTGGACAAGGCGAAATCCGCGAGAAATTTTTCGGCCAGGCTGAACGAGGCGGCGGGGGATTCGGAAGTCGCGGCATACGCGGCGGTGCCGGAGTGGGCCGTCTTTTACGCGCACCGCAAATTAATACTGCTGGAGACGCCGGAGGAAGCGGCGGCGTATTTGAACGGCGGGGACGGCGCGGCGAGGTTCTGCCTCACCAGGGCAAAGCACGTGAGCAAGATAAAAACGGCGTGCCGGGGCATGGCGGCGCCGGAGGAGGTATTCGAGGACAAAGTTGAGGGCGATGAAATGGCGCTCCTCAAGAGCGGCGCCCCGGCGGGACAAATCGACCTCCCGTGAGAAGTCAAACCGGCCGGCGGCGTTTCCGTCCGGCAGGTCAGACAAGTCAGACTTGTCCGACAACCCAGGACAAAAAAAAGACCGGCCCCGTTTTTTATTAACGGGGCCGGCGGATTTGGCTTGCTATTCAAGCCGTAGTTGCATGCGACTTAGCGCAGTTTCCTGCGGAGAATACCAGCGCCGAGCGCCAGGCCCGTGCCGATGATGAGAATCATCGTCGAAGGCTCTGGAATATACGTTGTGAGGTCAAAACCGGTAATGTCATAGACACCGATTCTGCCTCCCCAGATCGTATCGGTCGTTGTCGTTGACTGGTTCAATCCGAAGAACAGGTTGCTGCTCGCATCCATGTACGTGGTCACCGTGTCGCCATCGTAGATGTAGATCGCTTCGCCGAGGCCGCCATTGAAGTAAGAGGTATCGCCGGTCACTGGATCCCAGAACCTCGCTTTTGCCTTCCAGGGCGTCCAGTAATCCGGACCTGACACCTTGTACCCGCCGTAGGGGCTGGCATCGTCGACCTTTGCCGAGTCCTCGAGGACGAACATGACCTTGTCGCCGTCAATGGCGTCGAACTTGCCGTCGCCGTCAACATCCTGGACCACCATGGCTCTGATGTCCATGACGTAACGCAGGAAGTTCTTAACGGCAGAGTGGGTGGTCACGGTGTACTCGCCCGTGCCATATACCGTGCCCGTGACGGTCGTCACGTAGCCGAACGTGGTGTTCCAGCCGAGTTTGTAAGTAAGGGTGCCGATCGTTACGGTTTCGTCCCAGAACTTATCGCCGAGCATCGTGCCCGCGATCTTCCAGGCAGACTCGAAAACGCCCATCGAGGCGTCGTCGATGGTCTCCGTTGCAATGTCAGCGGGGTGTAACTGACCCTGATAGCCGCTTCCTTTGTACGCGGCAGCGCCGACGCCAAACCTCCATGCATCGGTCGGCATTGTCCAGTCGGCAAAGCCGCCGAACTGTAAGTCGTAAGTGGCTGTCGTCCTGGCATTCGAGAAGTAAATCCTCGCGTCTTCTGCAGGATAATAATCGGTCAGTTTGAAGTCGGCCAGCGCGATATCCGTGAAACTGCCGGCAGTCACGCCGTAAATGCCGCCCGCATCAACAATGGGCGTCATGCCGAGGGTGCTATCGGGCTCATAGACGGACAGCGGCGGGTCATACAGCTTCGTGCCGTGCATTACAATGGATTCGGCGCCCGCTATGTTCAGCCATATGACTGAATCATTGAGACCGCGCGCCATTGCGTCGTTCTGAGCAATACTGTACACGATGCTCTTGTGCTCGTTCTCCAGCCAGGTATCGATGTCCTCGCTGTAGGAGAACCCGTCCGGGATGGCGATGTTCACGCCAGCAGCGTTCTTCTCTTGATATATGATGCTGTACGTGTCATCGGTAGGGTTGGGCGTAACGCGGACATTAAAGGCCTGCGCACCCGGATAGGCGCCACCTGTTACTATCGGGGCGTTTGGACTGATACTGGTCGTAAAGAACTGATGGTGATACGAGTAATAGTAGTCTGTAAACCACGCCCCAGCACTGACGGTGATTGTGAGAAATGCAACAACGGCTAGGAAAAGAATTAATCTTTTAGCCATTATCCACCTCCATAAAAATAACGACTTTGAAAAAACGACTGTTTCGTTGCGGGCCATTAATACAGCGGCGTCGCGACCATGGATCCCGCTGCGTCAAGATACTTCAACCCGCATACACAAATTGACAAGACATTTTAGATTCCTACCGCAACCACTTTCTTGCTATGTTTCTTCACCCCCTTTCCGTAAAGGTAATTAGACAGTCTCTCGTTAGATACAAATCCACCATAATTATATACTGAGCAAGGCTTGTTGTCAAGTAGAAAAAGGTTTTTTGCAAATCTTTTTTCTTCCCGATTGGCGGCTTTTGTCACTTGCCGTAGGGCGCTGTTAGCCCTCATATTGCCTGCCCCCGCGCCACCGTCGCCCCTCATCGCCTAACATTCGGCAAATTAAGATGTTATGCCGCAGCGCCGCCTTCCGGGACGATCCGGTTTAGCCTCTTTACGCGATTTTGCCTGATTGCGTGCGTCAAAAAAAATTTTTATCGCATGAGCAAATTCTTTTGCTCAGAAGCGATAACCGGCTTTACGTGACGGCGGACCACAATATATGGTATGTCGAGCCTCAAACCATGTGACGGTGAACCGGCCTTAAATCGGTCGAACATAACGTATATCATTGCATCCCGCGATGAATTGTTATATCATATAAATGTATATCACACCGCACCGTTCCGAGAAAAGGAATCATTTCATGCAACGAAAAATATTGCCGATGCTCCTGGCTCTGTTCTCTGCGATAGCAGTTCCGACATCCGTTGCCGATGCCGCGGAAGCGGCGAAGGCGGCCATCACAATCACCGCCGCGAATTCCGACGGCCCGGCCCGCGGCTTGGTCGAGTTGTACGTCAGCGGGCCGGAAGGAAGCAAACCCGTCCTCTTCACGACAAAACCTCTGGTTCAGGGCAAGGCAACCATCGAAGCGCCGCCGGGCAAATACAGCATCGCCGTAATCCCCGCCGAGGAGTTGGTCAAGCGGCCCCAGACCATCGATGATGTCGTTCTTGCGGCGGGCGACTCGTTCAGCCGCGACGTGTACTTCCCGCGCGGCAAGGTATCGGCAACCGCGACCGACAGCGGCGGCGGCAAGACCGGCGGCGTCATCGCCCTTGACGCGCTCGACAAAGCAAGCGGCCGGTACACGCAGATTCCGAGCAACGCGCTCGTCGTGGATGGACAGGCGTCGTTCTATCTTCCGCCGGGCAATTACCGCCTGCGGTTCACCACGGACGGGATAATCGGCGCGGAGGAGCGGAGCGCCGAGGTTGCCGTCGAGGATAAATCGGACATTGCCTTCAAGCCTGTGACGGAGTACGGTCTTCTCAAGGCCGCGTGCGGCGCCGGCGATGCGCCGCTGAAATCCCATCTGACCATCTGGCGCGCGGGGGAAGGCGGCGGCGCGCAATCGCCCGTTTACAGCCGCGCCTTCGACGGCGCGCCCGCCGCGCTGAAAATCGCCCCCGGCAAATACCAGGCGGCGTTTGACGCGGACCGCGGGGCGCTCATCGGAGCCGCGCGAAAGGTCTTCGACAACATCGAAATCGCCGCCGGCGCCGCGCGCGAAATCGCCGCCGTTTTTGAAAGGGGCCGCGCCGCCCTCGCCGTGCGCGCGTTCGACGAAGTCGCCGGCAGGGTTGACTTCCAGAAATGGCATGAAGACCGGAAAAACTACTCCACATTCGACACCGCGCAACTAAAGGACGGCCTGAACGATTTCCCTCTCGCGCCCGGCAGATACAGGATAGTCGTCGTCGACACCCGCGTAACGCCGGAGGCGGAATACCACTGGGCCGATATCGACATCGCCGACAAGACCGAGGTTTCGCACTCCGTATATCTTGAGCGCGGCCGGATAAGCGTCGTGGCGGTGAACAACGGCAAACCCGCCGAGGGCGCGGCAACGGTGGAGATGAAGAGCGGCGACGAGAAGCGAAGAATCGGCGACGCGACGCTGGAAAACGGCCGCGCCTCGCTCGATGTCCGGCCCGGCGTGTACCGGCTCACCTACCATCGCTCCCCGGACCGCGCGCAGGGCGCTGCAACTGAATGGTTTGAAGTGAAAGAGCGCGCCTGGCTGACGCGCGTCTTCGACGTGGGGGCCGCGGGCGAGAACGCCCCGCCGGAGGTGGACCTCTGGGGGCCTTATGAAGTCGGCGACGAGGACGCAATCCTTGAGGCGGGCGAGCGCATGACGTTTTCAACCCGCTTCAGGGGCAACGCATTCGCCGGCGCGAAGATCACCGTCGCCATGCCCGGCGAGAACGGAGGGGCCGTGGAAAAGGAAATCGCCGAAATCACGAAGAGCGGCCCGGACACGGACCGCGAGGTGGCGCTGGAGCGGGCCGGAGAATACACGCTGCGCATAGTGGCGTGGGATTCCGGCGAGCAGCGGATGGAGACAGTGGTCGAGCGGAAGTTCACCGTCCGCCCGCGGCACGAGGAGCAGCCGAAGTAGCCGAAATCAAGGGGAGAGCGACGGGAGGGGTCTGACCCCCGCAGACCCATCACGGCCTCACGGCGCGAAATTCGTCGCGTAGCGCCTTGCTGGAATAGAAGAGAATTATCGACAGGCCGTATATTATAATGAACAGATAGAAAATTGCAAGCGCCGGGGAAAGCGGCCCGCCGGACAGCATGAACGCCCCCGCCCACAAAACCGCGCGGCCCGCGCTCATCGCCCCGCCGATTATCAGCCCCTTCCTCGCCCACCGCCGGAACCTGAGCGCCCAAATCGCCGACACGATGAGCACAACGTCGGCCGCATGCCACAGCGCGATTCCCGCGATGGACGCGACGACCGCCTCTGTCTCCCCGACGGCCAGACGCGGCGCGCCCGGCACGCCTGCGAGCGTCAGCAGGAACAACAGCGCGGATATCGCGATTACAGCGATTGCCGCCGCGGGGAAAATCCAATCCTTGCTCGCATCCTTCCTGCGGAGCGCCTCGAAGCAACTCTCGCAGTAGTTCTGGCCGTAGTGGTAGCACTTGCAGTCGTAACAGAGGTGCGCGCCGCAGACCTTGCACTGCACGGTCGCGGGCTCCTCAGGATGGTTCTTGCAGAAATGAACTTCGTCGCCGGGTTGTTTAGTCGCGATCATCAATAATATAGGACGTATGGGACCTATAGGACATATATTTCCGCCGGTCAGTCGCTGCCGGAATTTGTACGCTTGACAATGCCGCTGGGGTCCTGAAGGGTGCCTACAACACATTTTGTCAGCGATGCGGTTGCGCTTTCCCTGTGAGGGCCTAGGATGCAAAGGTCCACGCTCAGCCCTGTTTGCCCATGCGGATTATTATCAATAATACAGTCTTTTAGGCTAAAATCACAATCCGGTCCACCGTCCGCAGACAGACATACCGCGTACACCCTTTCCAGGGATTCATCATTGCTCCGATTCTGGGTAATCAGGCAGTTGACAAGACTAACTGTACAAACGCCGACAGCATTCATGGGCCACGTCGAGATCGCCGTGCCCCTATCAGGCATTGAGACATCACACTCGCAATCTGCCATAATCACGTTACGGAACGCATATGATGAAGTCTCGTGCATCGGTATCTGCACGCCGCCTGTAGTAGAGGTTGACCTGCAGTTCAGTATCATGGTATCTTCCACTACAACCTTGCCATAGGTATTAAGACTTGCGCATCCGCCACCCTCAACTCCTTTGAGTGTTGGTTCGCCTGGAACTTCCGGGTCTCCCGTATATTCACAGTTATAAAAAAGCGTGCGTTTAATTGTGAGATTGAGGGGCGCGTGTTCCTTCAGCGGGAAAACAAACATCCCCCCCCCCGGCCCAGATGATGAACAGTCAACCACCACACAGTCTTCGATTGCGACAGACATCGAAGTTCCATGCCAAACGACAAATTTCAGTCCGCCGCCGCCGGCCCCCGCCGCCGTGGCGCAGTCGCGAACGTAACAATGCTGGAGCGTAAAATTGCAGTCAATTGCGGCCACCCCGCCCCCGCCGCTGCGATCCGGCAAATCGAGTCCGTTCTGCAAAATGAAGCGCCTGATTGTGACCGGACCGATGGGGTTTTCCTCGTTGCCAGCGAACACGCAGCGATGCTTCTTCTCCCCGTCAACCACAGGCCAGTCATTCATATCGTTGTCAGGCAACTCAGCCGTAAAATCGGAGTTCATTCCCTGTAATGTGATACCCTTGCTGAATGTGGTCTGAGCGTCGAACCTGAGAGTTTCAAAATGTCCGCCGGGTTTCTTACAAACACCGATTGTGTCGCCATCCTCGGCGGCATCAATCGCGGCCTGAATTGTGCCATAGGTATTGCCTTTATGAGAACCCGGCCCGAGATTCTCCGCGTAGACGGCCTGAATCACCGTGTCGAGCGGCTTCGGAGGATTAGAACCAGCGACATCACCCTGCGTCGTCGCACATGCCAAATAGACAAAGACGAGGATGTAGATGAAAATGCACGAGATGCGCTTTGTCATAACGCCCCCCACGCTCATGAATGGTTTAGTCGCGATCATCAATAATATAGGACGTATGGGGCCTATAGGACATATATTTCCGCCGGTCAGTCGCTGCCGGGGCGGCCTCCGCCTTCGGGGACGGCCGGCGTTTCCCTGCGCTCCTCCGCGGCCCCGGCGAGTTCCGCGCCGTTCACGGGCGAACGGCTGTAACGGTCGCGCTCGTAATTCAGCCAAAGCCCCTCGCCCGCCATGTAAACGGGCGGAGTGCTCGGGTCGAGGTCCGGCACGAAACCTATCCCGTCGCTCGCAGTATAAATCACCGCACCGCGCGCAAAATCGAAAGTCGAGTCCGCAAAGACGGACACCACGCCCACAAACGTGTCGCCGTCATACGTCGTCTTTGTCCAGTACCCCGGCCCGATGAAGCGGTGCAGGCGTCCGGCGGTGTCAACCAGTTTCAAGGTAGTAACGCCCTCGTCCTTCTCGGACACGATGCGGCGTTCCGGCGGCAGGATCATCGGCTTGCTGAAGACGAGTTTCACCGCGGCCTCGCCTTTTGCCAGTTTATTGGTATTCACCTGCGCCCGCAAATCCTCGTCCGGTTTCTGCATCGAATGGAATGCCGCGCGGCCGTCCTGTTCGACGACTGTCTCCTTCACGTAAGGCGGCCCGATGGCCCAGTCCGCGGCGAAGAGGAAGGCGTGGAAGTTCTCCGCGCCGATGGGCACGATTTCGCGCGGGTCGATCATGAAGCCGGCGCCGTACGTGAAACGGCGGATGGTAAAGGCCGGCGAAACCTCGATGCCCAGCGATATTATCCCGCGGGCGCCGTAGTAGAAGTCAATGCCGCTGCCGGTGGTAACTTCGAGGTAGAGCATGCTGGCCTGGCTGTACGAATAGCGCGAGCCGACGTCGCCCAGGTCGCCCGTCAATTTCTGGGCAATGGACAGCAGGCCCCTGTTGCGGTTGATTAGGCCCGTCATGCCGGAGGCAAGAAACTCGTATGTGTCGAAATCCTTCTGCATCCTCTCGCGGACGTAACCGTAGGGGTAAAGGATGACCTCGCTGAAGGAGTGATAATCAAGGAAAAGCACGAAGCGGTGTTCCGGGTTGTCAACGAGGTCTATCAGCCCGCGGATTTCCTTCTCAATGACCTTTGGCTTGGAGGGATCGCTGGGGTCGGCTTCGCCGCGGTAGTTCCTGCTCGCGGGGTCGTCGCTGCCGCCCGCGTCGTCGGAAGACTTGCGCGGATCATCGCCCTCCAGCCGCCACTTGTAGGGATAACCGCGGTTCAGGTCCACGCCCACATGCCCGTCCGGCAGGGGATGGCGGTTCTTGCGCCACAGCCTGTGCTCGTTGTCGTCCTTCGCGCGCGAGTAAACAAGTCCGTCCGGGTTGACGACCGGCACTATCCATATCTCCGAGTTGTCCACGGTGTAGCGGACGTAGTCGTCCTTCTTGTAGTCTTCCAAGAGGTGCTTCGCCATGTGCATTACGGTCTCGATTCCGGCCCATTCGCACGAATGCACGCCGCCTGTTACAAGAATGTCCGGCGTGTTGGCGTCGGTCTGGTCGGCGTCCTTGCTGATTTTAATTGCGTAGATGGGGCGGCCTTCCCAGGATTCGCCGATTTTCACGACCTTTGCGAGGTTCGCGCCCTTCGGGCCGTAGGTCTGCTGCCAGGCCGCCAGGGTATTGAGGATTTGGTCGAAGGTGTAAAAGGAAGTCTTTGTTTCGCCGGTGTTGACGGGCGCCGGGCCGCCCTTTACCCCTCTTGGCAGGGGAATTGTGGGAGCGCTGACGGGGCAGCCGGCGGCCAAAACGACAATTATGGCGCACAGCGCAAGCCATACGCCCGCATGGCCGGCGCGCGCGCGCGCCGCGAATTCAGTGTCAATTGTGCTTCGCTTGCTCAAGTTCGCCGTCCCACAAATCACAAAATTTCATTCTCCCACAAAAGACGCGGGTATGCAAGCCCAATGCCGGGCCGAAAGGGTCGAACCGCCCCCGGCCTCGGATTTTTTTCGCCGGCCAAGAATCTTCTTGACTCCGCGCCGCCGCCCGACATAATGGTATGGCACTTCAAGGACGGGACCCCGTCCTTTGCGGCATCCTGTTAATATACCCGCGACAACGAGCGTAAGGCTCATTTTCTACTTAGAGGCATGATATGAAAAAACCGCAGGGAACCTCCACAAAGAAAAAAGGCGTAACGCTTCTGGACGGCATTACCTTTGACGATGTCCTGATTGTGCCCAAGGAATCCGACGTCATCCCGCTGGAAGTCTCGACCGCCACGCTGCTGAGCAGGAACATCGCGCTCAACATCCCGATAGTCTCGGCGGCGATGGACACCGTTACCGACGCGCGCCTTGCAATCGCGCTCGCGCAGGAGGGCGGCATCGGCATCATCCACCGCAACCTGAGCATCCAGAGGCAGGCCGACGAAGTCCGCAAGGTCAAGCGCTCCGAGGCGGGCGTCATCTCCGCCCCGATAACGCTCAGGCCGGACGCGACGATAGAGGACGCGCGGCAACTGATGACCGCGCACAACATTTCCGGCCTGCCCGTTTTGGAGGGCGGGAAACTCGTCGGCATAATCACCCGGCGCGACCTCCGCTTCCACAAGGACGGCTCAAGCCGCGTTGACCGCATAATGACGACGGACCTCGTTACCGCCCCTCCGGACACGACAATCGAGCAGGCAAAGGAAATCCTGCACAAGAACAAGGTGGAAAAACTGCTCCTCGTGGACAAGGAGATGAAACTGCGCGGCCTCATCACGATAAAGGACATCGACAAGATGGCCGAATTCCCCACCGCCTGCAAGGATTCCCACGGGCGCCTGCGCTGCGGCGCGGCGGTGGACACGGGCGACTACGACCGCATCGAGGCGCTCATCGAGGTGGGCGTTGACGTAATCGCCGTTGACAAGGCCCACGGCCACTCAAAACGCGTCATCGACACCGTGCGCGAAATAAAGAAGCGCTACAAGGTCGAGTGCATCGCGGGCAACGTCGTGACCGCCGAGGCCGCGAAGGCCCTCATCGACGCCGGGGCCGACGGCATAAAGGTCGGCATCGGGCCTAGCGCGATATGCACCACGCGCGTCATCGCGGGCGTGGGCGTGCCGCAGATATCGGCCATAATAAACACTGTCTCCGTCGCGGAAGACGCGGGAGTGCCGGTCATCGCCGACGGCGGCATACGCTACTCCGGCGACATCGCCAAGGCCGTCGCCGCCGGCGCGCACTGCGTGATGATAGGGACGCTGCTGGCGGGCACGGAGGAAAGCCCCGGCGAAGTAATCCTCTACCAGGGCCGCACGTTCAAGGCTTGCAGGGGCATGGGCTCGCTCGGCGCGATGGTCGAGGGCAGCAAGTCCCGCTACTTCCAGGAAGGCGTGGACATAAAGGAAAGACTGGTGCCCGAGGGCATCGAAGGCCGCGTGCCGTACAAAGGCGCGCTCTCGCGGTTCGTCTATCAACTGGTCGGCGGGCTGAGGGCGGCGATGGGCTACACCGGCGCGCGCAACATCGAGGAATTGCGGCGCAACGTGGACTTCGTCCGCGTAAGCCAAGCGGGCCTTACGGAGAGCCACCCGCACGATATAATCATCACCAAGGAAGCCCCGAATTACACCTACGTTCAGAAGAGCGCCTCATACGAAGCGTAAATCATGAATCAGGAAGCATGAATGATGAATGGCGAAGGACAGAAAAAGCCGGAAGACTTGAAGACGCGGACGAAGCGTTTCGCGTTGCGCGTGATACGGCTTTACTCCACGCTCCCAAAGACAGCGGCAGCGCAAATCATGGGCAGGCAGATGCTGCGCTCGGCAACTTCGGTGGGGGCGCATTACCGGGAGGGTCTTCGCGCGCGCTCCAAGGCCGAGATAGTGAGCAAACTGGGCGGCGCTCCTCAGGAACTGGAGGAAACGGCATATTGGCTTGAACTTCTCACTGAGTCCGGGTTGGTAAAGTCCGAACGGCTGAAGGACCTCTCAAACGAGGTGGATGAACTTACAGCGATTCTGGTAGTTTGCGCGAAAAAGATGAAGCCCAGCCCCGGAACGTAATTGCATGAACAGTGGAATGACTAATAGCGGCGCAGTAAAGACAAATCGTATTCACGATTCATCATTCAGGATTCAGGATTTTGCTTATGAGGCATGACGAATGGGTCGCGGTTATGGACTTCGGCTCGCAGTACGCGCAACTGATTGCGCGGCGCGTGCGCGAACTGAACGTGTACAGCGAAATCATTCCCTGCGCCACGACTGCCGCGGAAATCAAGGCCCGCGCGCCGAAGGCCGTCATCATGAGCGGCGGCCCGGCGAGCGTCTATTCCAAGGGCGCGCCGCGCTGCGACAAGGAAATCTATAATCTCGGCATCCCCGTCCTCGGCATCTGCTACGGCATGCAACTGTCCTGCATGTACCTCGGCTGCAAGGTAAGCAAGGCGGAGGCGCGCGAGTACGGGCGGCGCGAAATCGACGTCATCGAGGAGGAGCCGCTCTTCAAGGGCATGGGCAGGACGCTCGACGTGTGGATGAGCCACGGCGACCAGGTGGAAAGCGCCGCGGACGAACTCGTCACGCTCGCCTACACGCCGACGTGCCCTTACGCGGCGGTCAGGCACAAGTCGCTCCCGTTCTACGGCCTCCAGTTCCACCCGGAAGTAACGCACACTCCCAGGGGCATGGAAGTGCTCAAGAATTTCCTCTACGGGGTGTGCGGATGCAAGGGGACGTGGAAGATGTCGTCGTTCATCGAGGCGACGGTGGCGGAACTGCGCAAAAAAATCGGCGGCGCGAAGGTCGTCTGCGGGCTGAGCGGCGGCGTGGACTCGTCGGTTGTAACCTGCCTTCTGCACAAGGCCGTCGGCGACCAGTTGGAATGCATATTCGTTGACAACGGGCTTCTGCGCAAGGGCGAGTTCGAGCAGGTCGTGCGCGACTTCCGCGACAATTATCACATTAAACTCCACGCGGTGGACGCGAGGAAAAAATTCCTCTCCGCGCTCAAGGGCGTTGAAGACCCCGAGCAAAAGCGCAAAATCATCGGCGCGCTCTTCATCGAGGCCTTCAAGGAGACCGCGCAGGGCATAAAGGACGCGCATTTCCTCGCGCAGGGAACCATCTACCCGGACGTCATCGAATCATCATCGCCAATCGGCGGGCCGAGCGCGACCATCAAGAGCCACCACAACGTCGGCGGACTGCCGGAGCAGTTGGGTTTCAAACTAATCGAGCCGATGCGCGAATTGTTCAAGGACGAGGTGCGAAGATTGGGCGAGGCGCTTGGCATGAAGCACGAGCAAATCTGGCGGCATCCGTTCCCCGGGCCGGGGCTGGCGATACGCTGCCTGGGCGAGGTGACGGATGAAAAACTCGCCATACTGCGCGAGGCGGATTATGTCCTGATAGAGGAATTGCGCAATGCCGGCTGGTACGACAAGGTCGCGCAGGCGTTCGCGGTCCTCCTGCCGGTAAAATCGGTCGGCGTGATGGGCGACGAGCGGACGTACGACCAGGTGATTGCCCTGCGGGTAATCGACACGGTGGACTTCATGACGGCTGATTTTTCGCGCCTGCCGTACGATTTGCTCGCGAAGATAGCCGGCCGGATAATCAACGAAGTCCGCGGCGTCAACCGCGTCGTCTACGACGTGAGCACCAAACCCCCCGCGACAATCTGCTGGGAGTAGTTCATTCGCCACGGACGGCACGGATTGCCACGGATCTAAAAATGTAGCGGCGCAGTCAGCCGTGCCTTGAAACTTGACTTGTTTGAGAACAAATATATTCTTATATGTTGTTTTGGTTCCGTGTTTGGCAATGAGCAGAAATGAGGACTCCATGGAAACTCTCATATATCAGCAACATCCTGTCGTGGAGATAGCCACGAACAAATTTATCGATGTGCCTAACATCATCCAATACGAATCCACACCTCTGATTGAGGTTGTGCGCGAGATCACTGCGGGTTATACCACTAGGATACCCATCTATCATAGGGATGGAACGTACCTGGCAAAGGTTGTGGGATCCCAGATATTTCTCACTGAAGATGGGAAAAAGGCGGGGGTCGTTTTGCGTCATCCTCCACAAATGACAGTCTGCGAGCTGGAAGGCAAAACTCTGTTCGAACTGACGCGCACTGGCCCCGCGGCTCTGAAAACACAAGCGGAACTTTACACGCCGGACGGACTATTTATAAGGGCATCGGATAAGGAGTTGGCGGAATATGCTATAGGTGAAGGAAAGAAGGAGATACGTCTCGAAGGCGGCGGAGTGACCCTTCGCATGAGTGGCAGCACAATTAGAGGTTTTAGGATCGGGATCTTTTTTAGCAAGAGCGGCGTGATGATAATTGGTTGCAATGCTCCACCAAAATTGCCAATTATGCCTCCGAAACCACCCAGTGTTCCACAATTCGATCTTGCCGCATTGAAGAAACTTAAACCGCCTCAGCCAAACAAAGGGACTTAGAAAATTGGCGAACTATCTTACGCATCTGGCTCCATTGCTCAACGAGCCAGCCGTTTTTTAGCCAGTCGTGCGCTGCCGCTCGCCACTTTGCCTTTCTACCTCCCGTCATGGCCGTTCAATTCTGCCCAGTGGAGAATCCAGTGCGACACGAAATCCCCTCTATAGATAAAAAAAGAACCGCCACCCTACTTTCGTAGAATGACGGCTCCGGTAAAAGGAAATAAAATGGTACTAGTCCGAACTTCAATATGTATTGTAGCACATCATGGCGAATTGTCAAGATATATTTTCCAAAAAAACAAAAATTTTTCCCGCGTTTTTAGGGCTGCGTAGTACCCTTTGCGGCGTCTTGAGTTACGAAAAAGCAACGCTGGAAGCGGGCCGTTTCCATGAAAAGTTTTCCGATTTGTCCTTTGAATTGTCGCGCGAAAATGTCCAATATTTTCGCGTTTTCGAGAATCGTTTATCGGCCGCCAAATGGCAACAGCGCGGGCGCGGCGGAACAGTTTTTCGTCGGGAGATTCGCGGGGGCGCTATTCGGCCTTTACGGCGGCTTCGGCCTCGGTCTTGTAGCGGCGGGAGCCTTCCCACGGCGTCATGGGGCAGTCGCCCCTGTTAGGCAGGTCGGGGCAGATTTCCCTCAAGTACGAAGCCAGCGTCATTTCCTCGGGCTTGAACCCGCGCTGGCTCATGTACCTGTCGATGTCGAAGCCCATGTCGGCGGCGGTCTGGTAGCGCAGGGACAAATCCTTTTCCATGGCCTTGAGCATAATGCGCTCGACCTCCTGCGGGATTCCGGGGTTGATGCTCGACGGCTTTTCAAAAGTGCTGCGGACGGTCTTCTTCAGCACGACGTTGGTCATGTTGCGCGTCTGGTCGTCGCAGTCCCTGAGGAAGGGGTTTTCGCCGGTGAGCATTTCGTACATCACGATGCCGAGGGAATACAAGTCAGAGCGGTGGTCGGTCGGCTGGAAGTCCGCCTGCTCGGGCGACATGTAGGCGACCTTGCCGACGATGACCTCGCCTTCTTCTTCGTCGCGGTGGATGTCGTTCTTGCTGACGCCGAAGTCGGTGAGTTTGACGACGCCTTCGACGGTGATCATTACGTTGTTGGGGCAGATATCGCGGTGGACGATGTTGAGCGGCGCGCCGTCGGGCGCGAGGCGCCTGTGCGCGTAGTCGAGCGCGCGGCAGACCTGGCTGGTGATGTAGAGCGCGATGTCAAGGCGTATCTCGAGGCTGCTTTCCGCGTGGCGGTCCATCAACTCGCTCAGCGTGATGCCGCTGATGTACTCCATGAGGATATAGTAGTTGCCCTCGACTACTCCTAGTTTGTAGATTTGCACGATGTTGGGGTGGACGAGGTTGGCCATCAGTTTCGCTTCCGCGACGAGTTTCTCGATGAAGTCGGGGTCTTCGGAGAAGCGGTCAAGGAGAATTTTGACGGCAATGAGTTTCTGGAAGCCGCTGGCGCCGTGGAGCCAGCCGGCGTAAACGGAGCCCATGCCGCCCTCGCCGAGAAGGCGCGTGAGCGTGAAGTCGGTGAAATCCGTGAACTTCTTGCTGAGTTGCTGTGTGGACATAAATCCTATTCCTTTACGACGGCCCCCGCCGCGACCGGCTCGGCCTCCCGCACATCGGGTTTTGCCGCGCCCGCGCCAGGGCCGCTCTCCCTATATCGACTCAGCGAGAAGAAATTTTTAGCCGCAAATGCGACAATGACGCCGCCCGCGATGGAAACAACGAAATACTTCGCGGCGTTGAGGTAATTGCCAAGCACGAATTCGCCGAGGCTGAATGTCGCCCCGTAAATCAGCGCGATGCCGGCGAACCAGGCGCCTATTTCGAGGAAGCCGAAGCCGCGCATGCCGGCAACCGCGACAAGCCGCCCATCGGCGGCGAGTTTCCGCCGCACCGGCCCCCAGAAGCCGGACGGACGGACACGGAGGTAAAATTCCTCCAGCCGCTTCATGTCCGTGGGCCTGGTCAGCAGCGTTACAAAGAGCCAGACGCCGATGGCAAGAAAGACGGTGAAGGCAAGCGTCGTGGAAAAGTCGTACAACGCCCATTGCAGGCCCGGCGCGGGTTGCGCGCCGTTAGCCACGGGCATCGACATTTTGCCTATAGCTATCGCAAAGGTGACGATGAGAGAGGTCGCCATGCCGGCAATCTCGCTCCAAGCGTTCACCCGCCACCAGAACCAGCGCAGTATCAGCACAAGCCCCACGCCGGAGCCGAGCGACGCGATGAACTTCCACGCGCCTTCGATGGTGCCGATGAAAACCGTCGTCAGGACCGTCAGCGCCATGATTGCGACCGTGCAAAGCCGCGAGACCAGCACGTAGTGCTTTTCACTGCCGTCGCCCTTTATGAAACGCTTGTATATGTCGTTGACGAGATACGATGCGCCCCAGTTGAGTTGCGAGTTGATGGTTGACATGAACGCCGCAAGGAACGAACACACCATCAGCCCCAGAAGCCCGGAGGGGAGCAATTTGTACATGATGATGGGATATGCCTGCTTGGCGTCCGCGGGGGCGAGGTCCGGCAGGACGATAAGGGAGACAAGCGCCACAACGACCCACGGCCAGGTCCTGATGGCGTACTGGCCGATGTTGAACCATAGCATCATGTAAAAGGAGTGCCGCTCGTTTTTCGCGGCGCACATGCGCTGGATGATGTAGCCGCCGCCGTCGGCGTTGGTCGTGCACCACCAGAGCATGCCGATGTACGCGAGGAAAACCGGGAAAACGGAAGTGCCCGCGCGGGGGAAGAAATCCAGTTTCATCGCGTGGCCGCCGGCCTTCAGTTGCGCCAACAGGGAATCCATGCCGCCGACGTAGTTCACGGACACAACGGCCAGCACCGTCGCCCCGCCCAGCGCTATTATCAACTGGATGAAGTCCGTTATCACGACGCCCCAGAAGCCGGACAGGACGCTGTAGAACAGCCCGATTCCCGCGGCGATCCACACCGCCTCCCATGCGCCGATTTTCAGGCCGACCTTGAGAACTGTGGCCATCGCCGTGGTTACCCACGCCATCACGATGCAGTTGTAAAGGATGCTGGAGTAAAAGCCCTTGAAGCCGCGCAGGAATGCCGCGCTTTTCCCGCCGTAACGCAGTTCAACAAGTTCCGGGTCCGTGAGCACGCTGGCCCTGCGCCAAAGGCGGGAGAAGAAAATGGTGCCGGTCATGCCCGTCATCAGGATCGCCCACCACAGCCAGTTCCCGGCGATGCCGTCCTTGCGGACAAGTTCCGTTACGGCAAGAGGCGTGTCGGAAGCGAACGTCGTCGCAATCAGGGATGTGCCCAAGAGCCACCAGGGCATCGCGCGGCCGGAAAGAAAAAACTCCTTCATGTTCCTGCCGGCCCGCTTTGTATAGATGAGGCCGATGACCAGCGACAGAAGGAGATAGCCGCCGATCATCATCCAGTCGACGAAAACCAGGCCGCGTATCGGCAGAGCCTTGAACGCTTCGTGCATGTTCCCCTCAGAAGATAGACTATTAGGCTGTTAGACTGTTGGGCTGTTAGCCTGATTCCTGCGAAACTATGTCCGCGAGTTTTTTCATTTCCTGCTCGGTCATGTCCGGGCATTCGGATGCGCCGAGGTTTTCGGCCACCTGCTCCACAGTCTTCGCGCCGGGAATGACGACACTAACCGCATCAGGTTTCAGCGCGAATCTTATCGCCGCCTGCGCGAGCGAGCGAGTGCCGGGAATTTCCAGGACTTTTTTCAACTTCGCCGCCAGCGCCGCGCGCTTCTGCTTGTAATCGGGCGGCATGGATGCGCGGATGTCGCCGTCCGGGAAATGCTCGCCGCCTTTGTATTTTCCCGTGAGATAGCCGTTGGCCAGCGGCTCGCGCGCAATTATGGCGCAGCCCTTCTCTTTCGCAAGCGCGAAAACTTTTTCCCAGCCCGCGCGCTCAAAAATATTGTAGGGCAACTGAAGCGCGTCCGGCGGGCCTTTCTCCAGCGCGGCGATTCCCTCATCCGGCGTGAAGATGCTCACGCCGTACCAGCGAATCTGCCCGATTTCCTTGTGCGCGTTCATGTGCGCGAGGATTTCCCCGCGCTCAAGCATGCGAAGCGTCGGATTGTGCAACTGGTAGAGGTCGATGTAGTCGGTCTGAAGGCGCTGAAGACTCTGGTTGAGCGCGAAGCCGATGTAAAGCGGCGTGAAGTTTCGCCCGGGGCGCGCGGCGTAGAAATCCCCGCCGACTTTCGTGGCGATGAAAACTTTTTTGCGCGCGTCCTTGAGCGCCTTGCCCAGCACTTCCTCGCTGTGGCCGTGGCCGTACACGTCCGCGGTGTCGAAGAAATTGCACCCCAACTCCAGCGCCTTGCGGACGGCGGTTATCGAGGTCGCGTCGTATGTGGGGCCGTAGGAATTGCCGTGCGCGTTGCCGCCGATGGCCCAGCAGCCCATGCCGACTTCGCCCGCCTCGATTCCCGTCTTGCCGAACTTCCGCATTTTCATAATGCGCCCCTCCAAAGAATGCCGCCGCAAATATACAAAATTTCCCACGCCCCTGCAATACTGTATCCACCAAACTACTGGCAATTGCCGGGATGATTTGGTAGAATCCCCGCTTAAATTATTTCGCGGGAGATTTTGCATGAATCGAAGAGGGACAAAGTCTAAGACCGTTAATGCGAAACCGGTTCGCATTACCGACCTGGTCCTGCGCGACGGGCATCAGTCTCTCCTTGCCACGCGCATGCGCACCGAGGACATGCTGCCTATCTGCTCCGACCTCGACAAGGTCGGCTACTGGTCATTGGAGGCATGGGGAGGGGCCACGTTCGACACCTGCCTGCGGTTTCTCGGCGAGGACCCGTGGGAACGCCTGCGGCAGTTGAAAAAGGCCCTGCCCAAGACCCCGCTCCAAATGCTTCTGCGCGGGCAGAACATCGTCGGCTACCGCCATTACTCCGACGACGTCGTCGAGCGCTTCGTGACGAAGGCCCTCGAATACGGCATGAACGTGTTTCGCATCTTCGACGCGCTTAACGACGTGCGGAACCTTGAGACCGCCGTCCGCTGCGCGCTCAAAGGCGGCGCGCACGCGCAGGGCGCAATCTGCTACACCATATCACCAGTTCACACGCTGGAAAAATTCGTCGAACTTGCAAAGCGCATCGAGAACCTCGGCTGCCAGTCGCTCGTCATAAAGGACATGGCCGCGCTCATGCTGCCGATGCCGGCATACGACCTCGTCAAGGCGCTCAAGGAAGCCGTGAAAATCCCCGTCCACGTCCACACGCACGCCACGACCGGCGTCGCGTCGATGGTCCTGCTCAAGGCAATCGAGGCGGGCGCGGACGGCGTGGACACGTCCATCAGTTCGCTTTCCGGCGGGCCGGGGCACGTCCCCACCGAATCCATGGTCGAGACGCTCAAGGGCACGCCCTACGACACCGGCTTCGACCAGACAGTCCTCGACCACATCGCCGCGTACTTCCGCTCAATCAGGCCGAAGTACAAGGAGTTCGAGTCCAACTTCGTCAGCGCGGACACGCGCATGTTCACCAGCCAGATTCCCGGCGGCATGATTTCAAACCTCGAAAGCCAACTCAAGCAGATGGGCTGCCACAACCGGCTGGACGAAGTGCTCCACGAAGTTCCGCGCGTGCGCAAGGACATGGGCTACATCCCGCTCGTCACGCCGACTTCGCAAATCGTCGGCTCGCAGGCGGTCATGAACGTGCTTACAGGCGCGCGCTACCGGACGGTCTCCACGGAGAGCAAAGACCTCTTCGCCGGAAAGTACGGCCAGACGCCCGCGCCGGTTGACCCGGAAATCCAGCAGATGGTCCTCAACGGCCAGCAGTCGATAACCTGCCGCCCGGCGGATTTGATTCCCAACGAATGGGAGAACCTTAGGGCCGCGGTCGAAGGCAAGGCCCGCAACGACGACGACGTGCTCTCATACGCCATCTTCCCGAAGGTCTGGCTGGAGTTCTACGAGAAATATATCAAGGAGCCGAAACCCGCCGAGGAGCCTTCCGCCATCAAGTAGGCGCGAATGGCGATGTGCTGGTATGTGCATGTAAAAATGCCTCTAATCCCGCAGGTCCTGAAATCCGGAATCTTGAATCCCGAATCCTGAATCTGGAATCCAGTTAAACCAGCCATCCAGATGTAGCGCATTTTGCGCCACATTGCACCTAAAAATGAGGTTTTTACCTTTATTTGACCCTGTTTTGTCCGCAAAATCGGCCTTCCGTGCCGCAAAATCGGCCATTTTCGCCCAGGGCGTACGCATAGGGTAAATCATGCGCCACAAGGAGTTACGTCATAAACAGCCCAAATTATGCGACACTTTGCGACACATAAAACCGTTTTTTCCCCCGCTCATCACAGAAAACACGGAGACCACGGATACTTGCCCGCCAGCCAGAGGTTTACACGCCTCCGGCGTGCTGGTAAACCTCAGGCGGGCCACAGAGAAAAAATTTTTCGTTCTTCGTTCTTCGTTCATGGCTTGTTCACCTGAGACCTTTATGCGCCACTGGCGCATTTGACCCGACACCAATCACTGTGCCCAGCACACCGCACAGTGTGTGCGCATGCCGAAGTATACCCTGTCAAAATGCGATCGTCAAGTAATTTCTGAAAAAAATCTCAAAAAATTTTCACCACCAAGGCACCAAGACACCAAGATGAGAAATAAGCGGAAACCATCTTTCACTCATCCCTCACCACGCATCCCTAATCACTTGCTTCTTTGACCTTCATGCGCCTCTGGCGCATTTGACCTGAGACCTTTGACCTGAATCTATAACCGCCAAAGCCTGCCCCGATCCTATCGGGGACGCCAAGGTTTACCCGCCTCCGGCGGGACGCAACGAAATCTTCGCCACGGATTAACACGGAGGGACACTGATTCCATAGGGGGCCTCCTGTTCACCTGATCAACTGCTCTCCTGTTCCCCGCGCAGCGGCGGGATGGTCGCTGCTTGCCCGTCCTCTGGCGGGATGAATCGCCAAAGCAAGGGGTTTTCGGTCAAAAATTAGAAAATTTCTCAAAAAGTTCCCCCATTTTCGCTTTTTCAGGGTATAATTATCATGTTATCGAAGTAAATGTACATATTGTCCGAGGGGAATAGTTTTTGGAGTATAAGTCATGCGAGGTGGTTTAGTAACAAGGCCATTGGTCCATACCTCTTTCATCTCTCATAGTCCGCTCTGTCGTCTCGATTCTCATCGCAATAACACAGGGCCGAAATACTGCCATTCAATGTTTCTCCAAAGCGATATCGTTAAACCCGCCAAAAGGAGCACATGATGAAACGGTATAAAGTTCTGGCAACAGTCCTGTCCCTCGCGATTCTCGCGCTGGCGGCCGTTCCGCTTCAAGCGTCTGCCCTTGATACCTATTGGTACGGCACTGGCCTCTGGAGCGATCCAAGCCACTGGACCGTCCGCGTTCCCACACCCGAGGATACTGCATATATCACTAACGGAGGCACAGCGCAGATCACGACAGACTGTAATGCATACACTGTTTATGTTGGTCACGGCTATTTTATCGACACTGATTCTGGCTATGTGAATCAGTACGATGGAACTAGCACGATTTCCTCTACTTTATGTCTCGGATACTATGCAAGTTCAACATATACTTTGATCGGCGGCCAGTTAAACGTAGGGGGAGAAATTCGCGTTGGGAAAGATGGCGGCTATAGCTATTTCACATGGCTTGGCGGAAATATTAACGCCCATTCCATGGCTTTTGGAGGCTGTAAGTTGTCTATGGGTTTCAATTTCGACGTTGCCGGTCTCGCCAACGGCTCGCTTTTCGGCAGTAACAACATAAGCAGCCTCTCCTCCATGGATCTTTATGTTCGTAATGGGGCCATAGCAACGCACGATAACACTGCGGCAAGCCTTACTGTTAATTCCTTATCTGTAGGAAGCGCTAATGAAACGGGAACATATATTCTAAATAATGGTATCTTATCCACCAAGTATGCAGAAACTATCGGACGGAACGGGTTTGGTTCTTTCACCCAGAACGGCGGAACCAACACGGTTTCCGTCGTTATGTATCTGGGATACGACTCGGCTTCAACAGGTACGTATAGCCTGAACGGGGGGCAGTTGTCGACTGCGTCCGCATATATCGGGGCAAATGATAGCCCCAACGCCTTTGATTTCTCGATCCCCGGTGGCACTGGTACTTTCACGCAGAGCGGCGGAACCAACACAATCTCCTCCAATCTATACCTCGGCGCCAACAACGGCCACGGCGCATACAATCTGAATAACGGCGCGTTGTCGGCCCCTTCCGAATATGTCGGGTGGATTAAACTGACTGGTGGCACCGGCGCGTTCACGCAGGCTGGCGGAACCAATACGGCATCAGATTTGTATGTGGGATATGGCTCTGGCGCAACGGGAACGTACAATCTGAACGGCGGAACCAACACAGTCTCCTCCCATCTTTACCTTGGGTACAATTCCGGCTCTGCAGGCACATATAACCTGAGCGGCGGGCAGTTGTCCGCCAAGTACGAATACATCGGCGGAAACCCTTTGGGTAGCGCTGGCGGCACACGGACTTTGACCCAAACCAATGGAACGAACGTGGTCTTAACCTCTCTGTTCCTCGGATATTTTGGCAGTCCGGGCATGTACAATTTCTCAGGCGGAGAACTGAGTACGCTCAACTTCTACGTTGGCGCCGACGGGACACTTAATGTTACGAATAGCGCGGCGCGTTTGACCGTTAAGGGAGACCTGTGGCTGGGCGGAAAATACACCGCCGTTCCGGGCACGACAATCCACATGACCGGCGCGATATTTGACATTTCCTCGACCTCCGCCGCGGACGTAAGCGGGCTTGAGAACACGACCTTTGTGTTCGAGGGCGGCACCAAGACGATGGATACTTTCGAGGTTGCGGGCGGGGACCTCGGCGCGGTGCCGGGCGGGTTTGACAATAACTTCGCTCTCTATGCCTTGACCCTCGGCGGCGTCGGCGTGGGAGAGGTGCAACTGGTTGACTGGGAGGACAACGGCAACCGCGGCGAATTCGGCGACCAGCCCGAAGCGCTGTACGTGAAGCACCTGGTCCTAGGGGCGGGCAGCACTCTCGACTTGAACGGGTATCATCTTTATTACCAGACCTTGGACAATCAGGGCGGCACATTCTTGAACGGAACGCCGGTTCAGGCTATCCCGGAGCCGGGGACGCTTGCGCTGATTGTGCCGGCGCTTCTGGGATTCGCGGGGATTGCTTTCAGGAAAATGCGGAAGGGCTAAACCTCACCACAGAGGACACGGAGAACACAGAGAGAAAATTCATGTGAACATGGGGCGCACAAATGTGCGCCCTGTTTTTTGTTCTTTGTTTTTCGTTTTTGGTCTGTGGACTTTTCTCTGTGGTCTCTGTGTGCTCTGTGGTGAGGATAAAACTATGCGGATTCGCGCTTGGTTTCGGCGTCGCGTTTGATGGTTTCGATGGGGGCCGTGCCTTCCACGGCTTCGGGCGTGATGATATACTTTGCGATGTCCCTCCTAGACGGCATTTCATACATCGTTTCAAGCATGAGGTTCTCGATCAGCGACCTGAGCGCCCTCGCGCCGGTGTCGCGCTCCATCGCCTTCTTCGCAATCGCCTTGAGCGCGGGCGCGGTGAACTCCAGTTGCGAGCCTTCCATCTCGAAAAATTTCTGATACTGCCTGATGAGCGCGTTCTTCGGCTCGAGCATTATCGTTACAAGGTTGTCTTCCGTCAGCGGCATGAGCGGGCAGACTATCGGCATGCGGCCGACGAATTCCGGTATCATGCCGAACTCGATGAGGTCCTGCGGCTCGACCTTCCGCAGGAGCGCGCCGATTTCCTTCTGCTCGTCGGGCGAGGCGGCGACGCTCGACGACTTGAAGCCGATGAGTTGCTTGCCCGTTCTGCGGCCGATGATGTCCTTCAGCGAGTTGAACGCGCCAGAGCAGATGAAGAGGATGTGCGTGGTGTCAACCTGTATGTAGGACTGCTCCGGGTGCTTGCGCCCGCCCTGCGGGGGGACGTTGGAGATAGTGCCTTCGAGCATTTTGAGCAGTGACTGCTGGACGCCCTCGCCGCTTACGTCGCGCGTTATCGAGATGTTGTGGCTTGTGCGGCCGATCTTGTCGATTTCGTCGATGAATACGATGCCCTGCTCGGCCTTTGCCACGTCCCAGTTCGCCGCCTGCAGGAGGCGCTGGAGGACGTTCTCCACGTCCTCGCCCACGTAGCCGGCCTCGGTGAGAGTCGTGGCGTCGCTTATCGCGAACGGCACGTCGAGTATGTGCGCGAGAGTCCTGGCGAGCAGTGTCTTGCCGCATCCGGTGGGGCCGATGAGCAGGATGTTGCTTTTTTCTATCTCAACGTCGTCGGTGTCAACGGTGGTGAGCAGGCGCTTGTAGTGGTTATAGACGGCGACGGCGAGGACTTTCTTGGCGCGGTCTTGTCCTATAACGTATTCGTCGAGTTGCCGGACCATCTCGGCGGGGGTGGGGAGTTCATGAAATTCGACGGGCGGGGGCGTCTCACGGCGCCCCGTCTCCTCAACTATTATCGAGCCGCAAAGTTCGATGCAGTCGTTGCAGATATAGTGCCCCGGCAGTCCCGCTATCATCCTGCCCACCTGGTTGGCGGGCTTCCCGCAGAAGCCGCAACGCTCCGCCGGCCTTTTGGGCTTATTTCCGCCGTCCTTGTCCATTATTTTGCCTCGTGCAACTTGTTCTTGCCGGGCATGAGGACTTCGTCCACGATGCCGTATTTTCTGGCTTCCTCGGCGCTGAGGAAGAAATCGCGGTCGGTGTCTTTCGATATCTGCTCAATCGGCTGGCCGGTCTCTTCGGCGAGGATTTCGATGAGCCGCTTTTTCGTCTTGATAATTTCCTCTGCGTGAATCTGGATGTCGCTTGCGGTGCCCTCCATCCCGCCCCACGGCTGGTGGATCATGATCTTTGCGTTGGGCAGGGCGTAGCGCTTGCCCTTCTTGCCCGCGCCGAGCAGCACCGCGCCCATGCTCGCCGCCATGCCTATGCAGTACGTGGCGACGTTGCACTCGACGAACCGCATCGTGTCGTATATTGCAAGGCCCGCGGAAACCGACCCGCCGGGGCAGTTGACGTACAGGTTGATGTCCTCCTTCTTGTTCTCGCTCTGGAGGAAGAGCATTTGGGCGACGACCACGTTCGCCACATGGTCGTCTATGGCCGAGCCCAGAAACACAATCCTGTCCTTGAGCAGGCGCGAATATATGTCAAAATAGCGTTCAACCTGCCCGCTCTTCTCAACAACCATCGGTATAACGCTCATCGTTTCCTCCGGTTTGGGTGTGGTGTTTATCGTGCGCCGCGAGTCCGCGCGGCGGGAGCGTCCGACACGTCGGACAAGTCGGACCCGTCCGACTCTTCAATCACTTTTCCTCGGTTACTTTCGCGTTGTCGATGAGGAACTTCAACGTCTTTTCCTCGCGCATCTCCGCGCGCAGGTCGTCCATCATCTCGTTCTGCTCGTAAAGCGTCTTCACTTCCGCCGCCGGCATTCCGCGCAGCGCGGCGATGGCCGCTATCCGCGCGTCAACTTCCTCCTCCGTCACGAAAATCTTTTCCTTTTCCGCAATATGGCGCGTTATGAAGAACAACTTGAAGGACTTGCGCGTCGCGTCCTTCTGGCCCTGGCGCAACTCCTCGACGCGCTTTTCGATTTCTTCCTTCGGAACGCCCTGGCTCTCGAGTTCCATCCGCCTGCGGTTGAACATGCTCTCCGCCTGCTTCTCGATGAGGTCCTCCGGCAAATCGAAGTTCGCCTTCTCAAAGAGGTAATTGCGCGCCTGCTCGCGGAGGTCCGCTTCGACTTCCGCCGCCTTCTCGCGCTTGAGCCTGCTCTTTATCTCGTCGCGCATGTCCTCGAGGCCGTCGAAGTCCAGCGACTTGGCCCACTCATCGTTCACTTCCGGCAGTTGGCGGGCCTTGATTTCCTTCATTTTCACCCACACCTTCGCCGGCTTGCCGCGGTATTCCTCCTCGCGGAAGTTGTCCGGCAGGGTCTGTTCAAACTCGAACTCCTCGCCGTTCTTCTTCCCGGCGAGGACCTTTTCCACGCTTTCCACTTTCAGTCCGAGGAACGACTCCCCGCCGACGAAGAGCCTTGCGTCCTCTATCGAGCGGAGTTCCTTGCCCTCGCTCGTGATTTTCAGGTCAATCGTAACCTGGTCGTCCTTCAGCGCGGCGCGGTCAACCGGCGCCAGCGGCGCCTTGTTCACGCGGACAAGTTCTATCCGCTCGTCGATATCCTTATCGGCCACATCCGCCGATTTCTTGCGGAGCGGGATGCCCTTGTAATCGTCGAACTCGATTGTCGGCCTGAGGCTTATCGTCGCCTCGAACGCGAGCGGAGAGCCGGCTTCCAGTTTTATCTCGCCGAACTCCGGCTGGCCGATTGTATCGAAGTTTTTGCCCTCAATCGCTTCGACGAACGCGGCGGAAGCGAGCCTGTCGCGGACTTCCTCCGTAATCTGCTTGCCGAAGCGCTTCTCCGCGATGGAGCGCGGAGTGTGGCCCTTGCGGAAGCCCGGCACGGCGATGGTATCGATAAGGTCCTTGTAGGCCTTGTCTATCTCGCCGGTAACGCGCTCCGCGGCCACCTTTATGTTCAGCCGCTTCTTACATGGCCCGGCGTCCTCGATGGCAACTTCCGGACTCAACTTTTCTTCCGCAACTTTAGCGACTTCGGGCGTATCTTCGGGCATGATTTTGCTCCCTTGTGGTCTGCTGAGATGGAAATCTCCGGGGACCGGTTCCCCGTAACTCCAAAAAAAATGGAGCGGGTGATCGGGCTTGAACCGACGACCTAGACGTTGGCAACGTCTCGCTCTACCACTGAGCTACACCCGCTCATCAACCGGGCGCGCTCGCGGTCCGCCCGGCGCAACGGAACATATTATAGGCAGGGGGGCGTTTTGTCAACGATTTTTACGCGGATTTTGCCCTGCCGAAGCCCCGCGAAGGATGAGGTTGAAAAACGTCTCTTCCTTCTATATAATAGCCGGTTTGTCGGTATATTTATTGCGCGGGGGGTTTTTGTGTTCAGCCCTTACCCAATCAGATTCAAGGAAATCTACAAGGAGGTCGTCTGGGGCGGCAGCCGCCTGAAGACCCTCCTTGGCAAGGCCATACCCTCGGCCAGGACCGGGGAGTCGTGGGAAATCTCCGACCACGGCGCGGACACGTCCGCCGTCGCTGGCGGGGCCTTCACGGGGGAGACTCTCAGGACGCTGTGCGAAAAGCGCCCGCGCGAAATACTCGGCAGCGCGCTCGCCGCGAAGCACCGGCAGCGCTTCCCGCTGCTGCTGAAGTTCATCGACGCCAATGACACGCTTTCCGTGCAGGTCCACCCGGACGACGAATACGCGCGCAAACACGGAAAAGGCGAATCCGGCAAGCCGGAAGCCTGGTACATCGTCGCCGCCGAACCCGGCTCGCGCCTCATCAAGGGCCTCAAGCACGGGACGAAAAAGGATGACTTCAAGCGGCTTCTCAAGGCGGGAAGGGTGGAGGAATGCCTCAACTCCTTCGCGGTCTTCCCCGGCGACGTAATCCACGTTCCCGCGGGAACCGTCCACGCCATCGGCGCCGGAATACTTCTTGCGGAAATTCAGCAAACAAGCGACCTCACATACCGCGTATATGACTGGAACCGCGTGGGGCTTGACGGCAAGCCGCGCGAGACGCACCTTGAGAAGGCGCTCGACGTAATCAACTTCGACGGGCGCGACGACTCCGCGAAAATCGCCAGCCCGCCGGGGCCGGGCATCCAGCGGATGGCCGAGTGCAAGCAACTCGCGCTGGACGTAATCACGCTGGAGGGCGGCTCGTTCGAAAGCGTCACCGGCGGCGAGAGGTTTGAAATACTTTGCGCCGTCGAAGGGCGCGGGAGCGTCGCGTGGGGCGGCGGGAAGACGGATTTCGCCGCGGGGACTTCGTTTCTCATCCCCGCCGCAATCGGACATTACTCGATAACAAGCGATGGCCGCTGCCGCGTTCTGCGTTCATGCGTGCCGGAGTAAATTAATGGCTTTGCAAAGATTACAAAAGATTCTCGCCGAAGCGGGCGTGGCTTCGCGGCGCAAGTGCGAAGAGATAATCGCCCAGGGCCGCGTTACTGTGGACGGCGTCCGCATAAAAATGATGGGCGTCAA
>Ga0315284_10001672_pt1 | contig 31727 bp, 23 predicted proteins | sample YL17G09_16_MG_FD_203696 | JGI IMG/M metagenome (GOLD analysis project Ga0315284, IMG submission 203696) | Sediment microbial communities from Yellowstone Lake, YNP, Wyoming, USA - YL17G09_16 | ecosystem: Environmental > Aquatic > Freshwater > Lake > Sediment | place: USA: Wyoming | collected...
ACCTGCTCCCCCTGGCGAAGAAACAAGCAGTTCACCTGCAGCCTTTCCCATATCTGCTGCGTGTCCCTCCCCGCCTCAAAAACCTGCACCATGATCAACTTGACGCCAGAGGATGTGCTGCACTCCTGGATGCAGCGGCCACGGATCTCCGCAGGGCAGTCGTGACAATTGGGCTTCAACGATCGCCTCCCAGTCTAGAATGTCGGCAGACGAAGGAAAGTATGCGCCCCGCTTCGCCAGGTTGAGAGCCTATGCGATTGATGTGGTGATCATTATACCACAGAACAGTAGACCGCGCGACGATCCGGTACTTGGCGCGTACCTGTACATGTGTTATAATCTGCCATCATCACGTGCCTGCGAAACGGAGGGGGTCCTTTGCGGCGTAGAACTGGATATGTCGCCTGGCTGATTATCATCGCCGCCGTGGCCACACTGTTCTTTGCCTGGCAGTACTTTGGTTTTCGCCTGGCCCGTCGCACCCTGCCTGCCGGAATGACGATCGCGGGCCTGCCCGTAGAGGGGATGACGCGCGAACAGGCCCTGAACGCCCTTGAGGTCGCCTTTGCTACGCCCCTGGAGGTCACGTACCAGGAGCAGCATCTATCGCTAACCCCTGACAGCGTCGAATTGCGCTACGACAACGCCGCAACTGCGGCCAGCCTGGATGCGATCCTGAACACACGCACGGGGCTCGATGGCTTCATCGCCCACGTCCTGCGCCACCAACCCGAGCCAGTGGACGTGCCCGCCGTGGTCAGTTATTCCGAGAAGCGGCTCGATGGTTTCCTGGCCCGGGTAGCCAAACAGTATGACCGGCCGCCCCAGGAATCCGCTCCCCTCCCGGACGGCCTGACCTTCCGCCCGGCCCAGCCAGGCTACGAACTGGATGCTGAGGCATCCCGTGACCGGCTCGCCGCTGCACTGGTATTGGCCATCCGCCAGCCGGTCGAGTTGATCGTACGAACGGAAGCACCGACTTCCCTGGGCCTGGACGCACTGGGCCAGTTGCTTCAACCTCTCATTGGCGGTCACCAGGGCCTGATCGCGGGCATCTTTGTCAAAAACCTGCAGTCCGGGGACGAACTGAGGATCAACGCCGACGTCGCCTTTACTGGACTGAGCGTGCTCAAGATTGCCATTCTGGAAGAGACCTACCGGCTGCTGGATCTTCCTCTCGACGTCGAGACCGCTGGCTGGCTGAGCGACACTATGGGCGTCACCGACAGCAATTCCTATGCCAACCTCCTGCTGCGCGACGTCATCGGCAACGGCGACGGATACCAGGGAGCCGAGAACCTTTCTACCTCAATGCGCTATCTGGGACTGATCAACACCTTTATGGCCACCCCTTACGACGAGGACACCATTCCACCGACCATCGTCACGCCCGCCAATTCCCGCACCGACGTCACCACGGCCCCGGATGCCCGCAGGCAGACGACGCCACTCGACGTTGGGCTGTTGCTGGAGATGATCTATCAGTGCCGTCAAGGTGGTGGTGCACTGATGGTCGCTTACCCCGGTGACTTGACCGTGGATGAATGCGGCCAGATGATCGAGTGGATGAGCGCAAATCGCATTGATAGCCTCACTGAGGCCGGAGTTCCCGTGGGGACCAGGGTGGCGCACAAACAAGGATTCACCGGCGACACCCACGCTGACGCGGCACTCGTGTTCAGTCCAGGTGGTGACTTTGTGCTCGTCGCCTTCCTGCACCGCCCGCAATGGCTGGCGTGGGAGGAAAGCGCGCCCCTGATTACCGAAATCACTACCGCAACCTACAATTACTTCAACCCAGCACCATAGCCGCCCCATAGCCATTTGTCCCCTCATGCTCCCCTCGCCGACCCAATGCAGCATCCGCTCCATGAGCCGGATTGCGCGTTTACTCATTTGGCTCTATAATAGCAATATCTGAGGCGGGACCACACAGCCACTACGGTTATGATGTGCGACAAGCAGAACGGCGGAGAAGTAAACTGCAAGATTGCGCATGAAGTCTTTTGAGGCTTACCACACCAAGAAGACAGATTCTTCTTCCAGCGAACTTCTCGGAAAGCCGGAGCCTGCAGAGAGGCCGCCTGTGGCAGTCCCTCCCGAACAGTTGGGCACGCGGCAGATCGCCTCTGCATCCCAGCCTCCCAAGCGCGTCGAGGGCCAACTGCCCGATGGCCATCTGCTTCAGAACCGCTACCGTATTCTGGGGTTACTCGGAGCAGGCGGGATGAGCACCGTTTACAGGACTCAGGACCTGCGCTTCTCCCAAGTCACCCGCTTGTGCGTCGCCAAGGAGATGCTCAATACCGCCACCGATCCCCAGGTGCAGGCCATGATCAAGAGCAACTTTGAGCGTGAAGCCAACATCCTGGCCACCCTCAGCCATCCGAACATCGTCCAAGTCTACGACTACTTTAGCGAGAGCAATCGCAGTTACCTCGTCCTCGAATATGTGGACGGCAAGGACCTGGATGCGATTCTGGCAGAGACGGAGGGCTTCCTGCCTGAAACACAGGTAGTACTGTGGGCCATCCAGGTCTGCGAAGTGCTGAGCTATCTGCATGGCCACCAGCCCAGGCCCATTATCTTCCGCGACGTCAAGCCCTCCAACATCATGCTGGACAGTCAGGGTCGCATTCGATTGGTGGACTTTGGCATTGCCAGGATCTTCTACAGCGGCCAGAAAGGCACAATGATCGGCACGGAAGGCTACTCACCGCCAGAGCAGTACCAGGGCATTGCCGAACCCCGGGTGGACATCTACGCCTTAGGAGCGACGATGCACCACTTGCTGAGCAAGCAGGACCCCCGGCTGGAGCCACCGTTCTCGTTCCAGGACCGTCCAATCTACAAGACCAATCCCACCGTTGATCGTGAACTAACGGAAATCATCAACCGGGCACTGGAATATGACCCCAACAAGCGCTACGGCTCGGCCGAGGAGATGCAGCGCGCGCTGGGGAGCCTGCGGTCAGCCCGTGGCCTGGGTAAAACGACACCCTTTGGCGCCCCGGCTCTGATCAGCAGTACTTGTATGGCCGTGTGGCGTTTCCGCTGCGAGGATGGGATTCGCTCCTCACCCGCAGTGCACCAAAGCATCGTGTACATCGGCGCCTACGACAATAATCTCTATGCCATCAGCGCTGCCGACGGAAAATTCCTGTGGAAGTACGCCACAGAAGGGGGTATTGCCTCGTCCGCCTGCGTGTATGGAGGACTCGTGTGCTTTGGCTCTGCCGACCGGCTGCTGTACGCGCTCAACGCCGAAACGGGGCGTATCTCCTGGACCTGCCCAACCCGGGGCAGCGTGTGGTCGTCGCCGCGCGCAGCCTTCGACCACGCGTTCTTCGGCTCCGACGACCGTCACATCTATGCCGCCCACGTACACAGCGGCCGCGTGGACTGGAAGTTCGAGGCGGAAGGGCCGGTGCGCTCATCGCCGGCCATCGGAAACGACGCGCTCTACGTCGGCTGTGAGGGGGGGATGGTCTACGCCTTGGACATCAGCGGCCAGGCCCGCTGGCGCTTTCGCGCGCGGCGTGGTATAACTTCCTCTCCTGCCATCACCGAAGAGGCGGTCTACGTGGGTTGCCAGGACTGGTGCGTCTACAGCCTGGACATCCGCTCGGGGTGGTCCATCTGGCGCTATCGCACCGGCGGGCCAAGCGTGTCTTCCCCCGCCGTCAGCGAGGGCCTGGTCTTCATCGGCTCGGCGGATGGCAACCTGTATGCCCTGGACGCTGAAAGCGGCCGCCTCGTGTGGCGTTACGCGACGGACAATCAGGTAACCTCTTCGCCAGCCGTGGCCGAAGGGGCCGTATATTTTGGTTCAGTGGACGAGGCTGTCTATAGCCTGGATGCGAAGACGGGTAGCCTGCGGTGGCGTTTCCAGACGGACGGGCCAGTGACCTCCTCGCCCAAAGTGGTGGATGGGGTAGTCTACGTCGGATCAGATGATCATTATCTGTACGCGCTTCCGGCCTGAGTCGCATTGCCTGGTGAAAGGGATAGTTGACATTATGCGGTTCCTGCGTAACCTCCTGGGATTGGCGAAACCTTCTGGCTCCGCTCCGATTTCACCTGCTCTACCCACGGCTCCATCCCCCAGGCCCAGACTCGAGGTCGGATGGGCCACCGACGTCGGTGAGGTGCGCCACCACAACGAGGATGCAGCGCTGGTCATCACAGCCGAACACGGCGATGACGGCGCAGCACCCGGGCTCGGGATCTTGATCCTGGCCGATGGTATGGGCGGGCAGCAGGCGGGGGAGGTCGCCAGTTCCATCGCAGCACGCATCGTGGCCTATACCATCGTGCGCCAGTTCTACCTGCCGCTCCTGACCGGTCAGGAGCGTCTCGCCGATCAGCCGGCGCTGAACGAAGTGCTCGTCAACGCAGTGCAGGCTGCCAACAATGCGGTGGCCGGCCAGGTGCCTGGTGGAGGAACGACGTTGACCTGCGCGTTGGTGCTGGGATCGCGAGCCTACGTCGCCCACGTGGGTGATAGCCGGGCCTACATCGTTTCAGGCGAGGGACTCAGCCAGATCACTCACGACCACTCGCTGGTAGACCGGCTGGTCGAGTTGGGCCAATTGACGCGCGACGAAGCGACGATCCATCCGCAGAAGAACGTGCTATACCGCGCCGTCGGCCAAAGCGGCACGCTGGAGGTAGATACCTCTATGCACGTGATCCCTCAAGGAGGGCGCTTGCTGCTGTGCAGTGACGGACTGTGGACTATGGTAAGCGAGGCGGAAATGGCCTACATCATCGCGACCGCGCCCTCGCTTCAGGAGGCGTGCAACGGACTGATCGCCGCTGCCAATCGGGCCGGCGGTCCTGACAACATCACCGTCATCCTGGTAGAACCGCCTGCGGGGTAGGTGGGTTTGTAGAGTAACAGGCTGTATGGGCCATGGACACCAAGCAAGAAGCGGCACTCGCCTGGGAAATCCTGCAGAGCCAGACCCAACTCTGTTCCCTGTACGAGGAGCAGGTGCTTTATCTGCTGGTCGAAATACGGCCGGCGGTCGCCGTGCGAGGCAGACACCTGCCGCTCAACCTGTGCCTGGTAGTGGACCACAGCACTTCCATGCAGGGAGCGCGGCTGGAACACGTGAAAGAAGCGGCGCATCGGATCATTGATGAGCTGCACGAGGATGATGCCCTGGCGGTGGTCTTGTTCAATGACCGGGCCGACGTCCTGTTGCCCAGCCAGGTGGATGTTAATCGTCCTTATGCCAGGGCCAAGATTTCCACCATGCTGGCCAGCGGCGGAACCGAAATCCTGCAAGGGATGCAGGCTGGGCTGGCGGAGATTGAAAAACACCGCAGCGAGCACGTCATCAGTCACCTGATCCTCCTCACCGATGGCCAGACTTATGGTGATGAAGAGGACTGCCGAGCCGCGGCACGACTGGCAGGCGAGCACCGCATCGGCATCACGGCTGTGGGCATAGGCGAGGACTGGAACGATACCCTGCTCGACGAGATTGCCACTCACAGTGGAGGGACTTCAGATTACATTGCGTCGCCCGGCCAGGTGCTGGCCCTCTTACAGCAGAGGGTACGGGGCCTGGGAAGTGTGTTTGCCCAGGGGTTGACCCTGGCATTCCAGTGCGCCGATGGCGTCCAGGTGGAGACGATGTTTCGTGCCTCACCCTATCTCGAATCCCTCACCTCGACCGGCGGCGCGATTAACCTGAGTGCATTGCAGGCCGACGTACCGGTGGCCGTCATGTTGGAGGTAGGCGTGGCCAAACGGCTACCTGGAGAACATAGTCTGTTGAGGCTCATGCTCACGGGGGAAATTCCATCCCTGGGACGTCGGGCGGAGAAACTCGACTATGACGTTCAGTGCATCTTCGCCCCCGCCGAACTGCCGGCTGAACCGGTGCCACCGGCCATCCGCAGTACGTTGAGCAAGATCACTATCTTTCGTATGCAAGAGCGAGTGTGGGATGCTCTAGACAAAGGGGACGCCAACATAGCAACACGCCAATTAGAGATCATCGCCACACGGTTGTTCGATTTGGGAGAGGCCCAGTTGGCGCGGGCTGCCATGTTGGAAGCGGGACGCATCGCCCAGGGTGGTCTCCCAACAGCCAAAGGGCGCAAAGAACTGAAATATGGTACACGTGGTTTGAGTATCGCGTCACGGAGAGGATCTTATGATTGAATGTCCTTCTTGCGGGCGTAAACATCGTCCTGGCACATTGTTCTGTAGTGAGTGTGGGGTATACCTGCCCACCGGTGGCCCGCTGCGAACCGAGCCGCTACCAGAAGAGGAACTGCCGATCTCGCGCGCGAATCCCTGGGCCAGTGAGTCGGTCGAGGAACCTAGCGAGGTACCGACTGTCCCCCTGATCATCGAGGTACTGGCCACTGGCCGCCAGATCCAATTGCCGTCCACGCCCGAGGTCCACATCGGACGCCTCGACGCGGCCCACGGCATCTTCCCTGATCTGGACCTCTCACCCGATGGGGGACTGGAGGGTGGTGTCTCACGCCACCACTGCAAGGTTCACCAGCGAGGATCGGCCTATCTGGTTGAGGACGTCGGCAGCGCCAACGGCACCTTCCTCGCCGGCCAGCGCCTGACCCCCTACCTGCCTCACGTGCTCAACGATGGGGATGAACTTCAGTTAGGGCGCACCAAACTGAAAGTCATCATCAAAGGGTGAACCTGAGCAAGGGGGAACCGCAGAGGGAGGATAACGTATGCCCTACACTGTATTGATCCATCTGCTGAACGAGGATGCCGTGGTGGGTGAGATAGACCACATTCCAGAGTCCACTGACCAGGTGCTGATTGCCAGCAACCTTCGGCTGCGCGATGGCCGCAACGTTTCCTACCTCCTGCCTGAAACCGACACGGTGATCTATCCCTGGACGCGTATCCACTGTGTGGAGATTCTGCCCGGCGAAGAGGAAGAAAAGATCGTCAGCTTCGTCCGCGAGTGATGTGCGCCGAGGGTCTGATGCCTGCCCGCCACGAGCAAATCCTGGTCGTAGATGACGAACCTCGCATGACCCGGTTCATCCGCATGAACCTGGAACTGGAGGGATACCGGGTTTTAGAAGCCCATAATGGGCTGGATGCGCTGGATAAAGCCCGCACGAGCCTCCCCGATTTGGTCATCCTCGACGTGATGATGCCTGAATTGGATGGTTTTGAAACGCTGGAGATGCTGCGCGAGGTCTCCAGCGTTCCGGTCATCATGCTCACAGTCAGGTCCGATGAAGAGGACAAGGTGCGGGGGCTGGAACTGGGGGCGGATGATTACGTGACCAAACCCTTCGGCACCCGCGAACTGGTGAGCCGCGTCAAAGCGGTGCTGCGCCGTACTCAGGGCCCGCTCACGTCAGAACAACCCATCCTCCACATTGACGATCGCTTGAGCATAGACCTCAACAGCCGCGAGGTCATCGTCGAGGGTCAGCGCATCAAGTTACGTCCCACCGAATTCCGCATGCTGTATCACCTGATCGAAAACGCAGGCTGGGTAGTGCCTCACGAGACGCTGCTGGCCAAAGTCTGGGGCTACGAATATCGTGAGGAAATCCAGTACCTGCGCTTGTACGTCACCTACCTGCGGCAGAAGATCGAACCCGATCCCGTGCACCCCCGCTACATCCTGACCGAGCGCGGGGTGGGGTATCGCTTTGTAGACTTCCGCAAGAAAGAATCCTCTGCAACGCACCAGCAAAAATCCTCTGAAAGCGATCAGGACGAGAACGCATAAATAGGGAACGACCGAGCGCACGCTGTCGCCCCTGCCCCCAGTTGTGGCAGGGGCGTTCTGTTTTCTAACGCATCTCTAAGAGGCCGAATTTGAAGACGGCATTCTGACGCTGAAACTTCCGAAGGCCGAGGAAGTCAAGCCCAAGGTCATCAAGGTCAAGGGCAAGTAAGCCGACAGAGCAGATGCCAAACGGGGCAAGGCTTCGTCGCCTTGCCCCATCCGTTAATCCTGCTGATCCGTGTTCTATGGTCAGCCCATCCGATGCGCAATCTCTCTGGCGACAGCCTCCGCCAGTTGCAGCGCGCGCAGGCCATCCTTGCCGGGCACCTGATTGGTGCAGTTCCCACGTACGCAATCCACAAAGTGGCGCAACTCTAACATCAGAGGCTCGGCCATGGGAACGTAGATGCGCTCGATCACGCTCTCCTGGCGATACTTGGTCACGTGATGGTTGTCCAGATACTGAGGGAAGGTCCGCCGGTGCACCAGGATAGACTTGTTCAACAGGTCAGCCTCGACGTAGGCTCCCTCGGCGATGACTTCGATGGCCCTGACCTTCTGTTCCGTGACCCGTGAAGCGAACAGGGTGACGATGGGGCCATTTTTGAACGAGAGGTTGGCCACGGCGTGGTCTATGGTGCCGGTGGTGATCGAACGCCCCCAGGCATTGATCCCTTCGATGTCCAGGCCGACCACGTTCACCGCCAGGTCCAGATCGTGGATCATCAGGTCGCGGATGACGTCCACGTCGGTATTGCTGGTGTCGAAGGGGCTGAGCCGGCGCATGTTGATACTGATGAGCCTCATGTCTTCGGTGACGTGTTTCAGTTCGATAAAGGCCGGGTTGAAACGCTCGATGTGCCCGACCTGCAACACCCGCCCTCGCTCTTCGGCCATCTGTACCAGTCGCTGAGCCTGGTCAATCGTCTCGGTGATTGGTTTTTCGACCATGACGTGCAGCCCCTGCTCCAGGCATTCGGCGGTCAGGGCATAGTGAGCGGGCGTAGACACGGCGATGGTGACCGCATCCACCTGCGAAAGCAAGGCCCGGTGGTCGGGAAAGTACATCGTCTCGTAACTGCTGGCGACCTGCCGTCCACGCTCCTCGTTCTGATCCGCCACGCCCACCAGTTCTACATGGGGCAGGTTGGCACACACGCGGCAGTGTCGCTCCCCCATCACACCGGCACCGATGACGCCTATGCGTACAGTCTCCATAAGTCCCCCTTTGTGTCACATAGATGAAAGCACGAACAAGCCTCTGTCATTCTGAGCGTAGCGAAGAATCCCCTGGAGCGGCAAAGCCATTGACAGCCGCCACGATCCGACCCAGGTCGGATGGGGAGAGTGCCTGGTGGATGGGCAACGAGAGCACCTCTCGGCTGGCTGCTTCCGCCTGGGGCAGCACGTCGCGGTACCCCAGCGACTGGTAAAGCGGCTGCTGGTGGATCGGGTACGGATAGTGGACCGCCGTGCCAATGCCCTGCTCCTTCAGGTGATTCTGCAGCGCTTCCCGATTGCCGGAGACCCGCACCGTGTACTGGTGGAAAACGTGACGCCGGTTGGAACGCACGATGGGAGCCTGCACCCCCTTCAGCCGTTCGCTCAGGTAACGGGCATTGGCGATGCGCTTTTCGTTCCAGGCCGCCAACTTCTCTATCTGCGCCAGGCCGATGGCAGCCTGCATGTCCGTGGTACGAAAGTGGTACCCCAGGACGTCGTGCCGGTAGCGTTGGGACTGGCCGTGGTTGCGCAACAGGCGCAGCCGCTCGGCCAGCGCATCGTCGTTGGTCGTCACCATGCCCCCTTCGCCAGTCGTCATGTTCTTGGTCGGATAAAAAGAAAAACAGCCGGTGCCGAAACTGCCCACCGGCCGGCCCTCGAATGCCGCGCCGTGGGCCTGGCAGGCGTCCTCGATGACGACCAGGTTGTGGCGGCCGGCAATGTCCATGATCGTTGCCATGTCGCACGGCTGGCCGTAGAGGTGCACGGGCAGAATCGCCCGGGTGCGCTCCGTAATCCGCGACTCGATGGCGCCAGCGTCCATCAGGCAGGTCTCGGGTTCGATGTCCACGAACACCGGCCGCGCGCCAACGAACAGCGCACAGTTGGACGAAGCGATGAAACTGAAGGGGGTGGTGATCACTTCGGCGCCAGGGCCGATCTCGTAGGCTAGCAGCGTCACCCACAGCGCCGCCGTGCCGGAGGCCACCGCCACGGCATGCTTGACGCCGCACAACTCGGCGAAACGGGCCTCGAACTCGGCCACGCGCGGTCCCTGCACCACCATGCCCGAGTCGAGCACACGCATCACCGCTGCTTTCTCCTCCTCCCCCAGCTCCGGTTTGGCGATGGGGATGAAGGGCAGATCAGAAGGTGTAGCACTCATTGCAGACCTCGCATTTCCATTGATGGCTTCCTAGTTCGTTCAGAGGCCGCCCGCAGCGGCAGACGTAGCCGTGGGGGCGGGCCGGGTTACCGTAGACCAGGCCGTGGGCCGGCACGTCGCGGGTTACGACGGCCCCTGCCCCCACCATGGCAAACTCTCCCACCGTCACACCCGGCAGGACCACCGCACCCGCGCCGACTGACGCACCACGCTGGATTACTGTGGGGCTCACTTCCCAGTCGGCATCAGCCTTGAGCGTCCCGTCAGGATTGATGGCACGCGGCAACTTGTCGTTGGTCAGGATGACGCCAGGACCAAGGAAGACGCCGTCCTCGACGGTGACACCATGGTACACGTAGACGCCGTTCTGGATCTTGACGTTGTCGCCGATGATGACGTTCAGGTCTACGTAAGCGCCTTTGCCGACGATACAGCGGGCACCGATGCGGGCTCCCTCCCGCACCTGCGCCTGGTGCCAGATGCGGGTACGCGGCCCGATCATAGCCCTATCAGAAACGTCAGCAGTCGGATGGATGAAGGCTAGATCATTACTCATAGGCTCTACTCCTGAATTGAGAATATGCTGTGTGGATGAGTACATCCAAAGTCGTGTGGCCTGTACAGTAAGGGGTAGTGGTAACTTGCCGTCCCACTACCCCCTCGAACACGGCTACTCTAGTTATCCTATCTGGAGACTAGAGGCAAGCAAGTGTAGTAGTTGAAAACGGTAGGCTGATAGTCCCGCCCGTCGGGCACACCGTCGTCGTCGGAGTCAGGGTCCAGCGGATCGGCCCCTTTCTGGATCTCGTCACCGTCGTTGAGACCGTCGTTGTCCGTGTCAGGATCGAGTGGGTCGGTACCCTCGCTGATCTCGTCACCGTCGTTGAGACCGTCGTTGTCCGTGTCAGGATCGAGTGGGTCGGTACCCTCGCTGATCTCGTCACCGTCGTTGAGACCGTCGTTGTCCGTGTCGGGATCGAGTGGATCCGTACCGCCCCGTATCTCGTCGCCATCGTCTATACCGTCGTCGTCGGAGTCAGCGTCGTATGGGTCGGTGCCGTTCCGCACCTCGTCCCTGTCGCTGATCCCATCGCCATCCGAGTCAAGGTCCAGATAATTCGGGATGCCATCACCGTCGGTGTCGGCAGGATGGTCCGGGTCGTCCCCCACCTCGACGGTATTGGGAATGCCATCGTTGTCCAGGTCTTGGTCGAAGTAGATGGCCACGTCGTCTATGTACCACCCATCCAGATTGGTGGCCGCGTCCGAGTCGAGCCGGAACCGCACGCGCAGCGTCTGGGCAGCGCCGGTCACACCCAGGTCCACCGTTTCACCGCCCCATTCCCTCGTCTTGCCCGTATACGAGAACACTGAGGTCCACGTCACACCTCCGTCCGTGGACACCTCCACGTACCCGAAATCGTAGTCGGTTTCCAGGCGATAGCAAGTCTGAAACTCCAACGTCGGCCTGGCAAACCCATCCAGGGGTATGGGCACCGTCGCCAGTGACACATCAACCCTGTCACCATAGTTCCCTGCAGGGCTGTCCGTCCAGGCGTGGGTTGGGGTGCGATATTGGGTGTTGATGAGGCCCCAGGGCGACTCTGGCACCCAGTTACCTGCACCGTGCTCCATGGTATCTTCCAGGAGAACTGCGTAGTCTGCAGGAAATACCACGTACGGCAACCACTCGAACCGATCGTGCGTGTAGGCCGAGGAGGTGGTGTACGCCACGTTCTCCTCGTCGAGCACCTGGTACCCGCTGCCCCTGAGCAGTTTCAGCGCCGTGAGGGTGAAAGGCCCATCCGTGCTGTGGGCGCCGATGGCCAGGCCACTGTACTCCAGGGGCAGGTTGTGCGTGCCCACGGTGAGGGTGACGGGAGCACTGCTGGCCCAGGCGATCAAAGCACCGCCCGCCTTTCCCAGCCACCCTTCCACCCGATACTGGCCGGCCGCATCTATCACCACCGGGACGTTGATCCTCAGCAAGTCGTACAGCCCGTCGCTGTCCAGGTCCACCCCGGAATCGGAGTACGTGCCCGATATGACGCTCAGCAGTCCGACCTCGCCCGCGTCAGCGCCGCCGCCGAGGCGAGTGACCTCTTCCGCCTGGACCACCTGCTGCGTGACGTACGCCTCCGAGATCGAGCCAATCATCTCACCCGCGCCGTTGAGCAGCACGACCTCCTTCAGCGCGTACGGCCCTGTCGTGCCCGCCAGCCCTTCGAAGTGCAGCGCAGCCATCGCGCCGCTCCCGGTCCAGGCAGTGTGCGCCACGAAGCGCTGCTGGCCGTCGTACAGGTCGCCCTGCACCGTGTACGTCCCCGGCCTGAACAGGTCGAGGCCCACGTTCAGCGTCAGCCCTTCGTAGCGCGCGTCACCGTCTACGTCGAGCCCCTGCTCGGTGACCTCGCCGGAGAGCGCCGCCCCCAGGTTCTGAAAGTCACGCACCCGGTAGGCGGCCGTCACGTACGGGGCTGGCCACTCGACCAGCGTGCTGTTGGCAAAGTCCTCGCGCCCCGGACGCTCCTCCGTGGTCATAGATAGGTACGTCAGCAGGTAGGGGCCGTCTGCCCCGGCCGCCGAGATACGCAGGCCGTCGAACGGGAGCCGGATCGTATTGATGCCTGCTGCCAGGTCGGCGCGCAGGACCGCCGTGGCCACCAGGCCACCACTCCCCGGCACGGCCTGCGCAGGGTCGCCCACGCTCAGCTCCCCCTCGACCCAGTAGGGACCCGCCTGGGCAGCCGTGACTTGGACCTCCACCACCAGTTGGTCGAAATCGCCGTCGCCGTCCAGGTCCACTCCATAGTCGGCCACTCCGCGCGCCGTCAGGCCACCAGACCCATCGCCGGCCACCTCGCCCAAGTGCGCAGCGGACGTGACCAGGGCCAAACCGGGGACTCTCGTCTGGCTGGAAGCCTGGGCCGCCTGCACGTGCAGTACCACCGTCGTCTGGCGATGCAGCGGGCCACTATCCCCGCTGATCGTCAGGGTATAGTCGCCCTCTGGCGTCTCAGGCATGGTCGAGATGGTGAGCGTGCTATCGTCGTTTTGCGGGGGCGGGGGTGGCGTGAGGGGGTTGCGGCCAAACACGGGCGTTGCACCGGCTGGCAAACCGGTGACCGAGAGATTTACAGGATTACTGAAGCCGTTGAGAAACTCCGCATGCACGTCGTAGACAGCCGAAGCGCCTGGCGCAACCGTCTGCGGGGAGGGCGTGGCCGTGATGGTAAAGTCCGCCGGAGGGGTGACGACCAGTTCGACGGCCGTTTCGCGCACCAACCCCCCGCTCTCTCCCCTCATCGTCAGCACACGGGTACCGGTCGGCGTGCCAGGGGTCGTGGTGACGGTCAGCCGGCTCGTACAGTTCGGCACGCAGAACAGGGGTGTAAACCCGGCCGTCGTGTTGGCCGGCAGCCCGCTCACGGCCAAGTCCACCCGGTTGCTAAAGCCGTCCAGCGTGTTGAGAGAGACAGTATAGTCCGTCAATGACCCCTGCCCGACCGACCGGCTGGCCGGCGAGGCGCTCGTCGTAAAGTCGGTGATCGCCGGCCAGGCGTTCGGCGGGCTGCCGGTGACCCGCGGCTCCTGGGTCCACCCCCAAGACACCCAGTATGGAGCGAACAACGTGTCCACCCCAGTCCGCTTCACGATGGCATCCCAGTCCCAACTCGGCCAGCGATATTCGTCCCCGCTGCCCAAGCCCACCGGCCACCGATCGTTGGCCGTGGCGATCACCGTGCCGATGCCACCGCCGCCGGAGTGAAAGGGCCTGTACCGCCTGCGGCCCCAGGCCTCCCGCGTCATCAGCTCCCGGTAGCCCCCTTCGCAGTTCGGCAGGCATCCCGCAGGTTCCACCTGGTAGTAACCGCGCCCGGCATACCAGGCCCCGTTCGCCCACACCTCGTTGGCGTGGTCGAACGAGGAATGGATCCAGTCCACGAACATGGGGCGCGCAGGGATGCCCGCCCCCCGCATAAAGGCGGTGGTCAGACCGGAGATGTTGGAGCACTGGTTGCTGTCGTCCGCGCCTGGGTTCAGCACGCGCCAGGAGTCGGTGAGCGGCCGAGGATAGTTGAAGCGAGTGTACTGGTCCACCCGTGCCAGCAACCGGTCGGCGGCATCCCATTGCGTGGTCGTGCCATTGATGGCCTTGATCACGTGGTCCACGAAGACGAATGGTTCGAATTGCTGGAGTTGAAACTCGTAAAAGGTGCCGCCGTTCACCCACGCCCCTTCCGGTATGTACTGCGGATATTGGTCGTGGCTATATTCCCACGGGTCTGACGAGTCCAGCAGCATGCCCACTTCGTCGTACCGCACGGTATAATCGTCATCGTACAGGAACATGTTGATCATCTGCTGGGTGAAGCCAGTGGTCGGCGCAGGCAACTCGAAGATGACGTACAGGTTCAGGCTCTTGCTCCAACTCCCTTCTCGCAGCGTGATGCGATACTCGCCCACCGTGCCATCCGGCGGGATCAGGATTTGCCAGCGCGAGGCGCAGCCGTCTCGCAGCGGCGTGAGGGTGGTCAGAGAGGTGAGCGTCTTGGTAACTTCGATCGTCGCCTCAGCCGGGCCGCCCACGTAGAAGGCCGACGCTCTGCGCACAACGACGGCACCGAAACTGATCCATTGATCGCCGTACCGTTGCCAGCCCCACGGCTGAACAGAGTGCGGATCCCTGGCAAAGTACTCGCGCGTCTTCAGGTGGTCCTCATACTCCACGTATATGCCGGGGCTGTGACCGTCCAGCGGGTTCGTGTCGTACAGTTTCTCCTTGCCATCCGTCAACCCATCGTCATCAGAATCGAGATTGAGCGGATCGGTCGTGAAGAAGCCCGCCGCGTTCCACCAGCCGTTCGTCTCCACGTCGTCCGTCAATCCATCGTAGTCGCGATCGGGCGACGTGGACGCCACGGCCTCCTGTACCCGGGAAGCCGGGCGGGCGGGCGGCCCATCGGGATCATACCACGGACCAAGAGGGATAGAGGTGAACGGTTCAGCCTCTGGTGCAGCAATGACGGTCGCGGTCTCATTCGTGGCGTAGGATCCGAATCCGGACGCCAGCCACAAGAGCAGTATACTGATAGAAATCACTCGCCTTTTCATAGACCTGTCCTCCTTCTCTCCATAGGAAACCAATACACAACTCGTACCCACATCAGCGCCTCAGAACCCTCTTCTGGAACAAATCGAACGTCAGCAGACTCCACAGAAAGTGGTCCGGGGTTTCCACCAACCGCTCAAAATCTGCCCTGCTCAGGAAGCCTGGACGATCTATATCCCGAACCATTTCGTGCAGTGGGCCAACACGCATCCAGGTGTATAGATCGTCAGTAAAGACCGAGCCGCCCTTTGGCCTGCGCGCAATGGCAGACAACCTTCGTTGTTCCAGAATGCTCTTTAAAAGAGGCTTAGTACGCAGACCTTTGATGAACCTGGCCTCTGGCGGAAAGGCAAAACTGATGCGTATGATGTCATCATCCATAAAGGGATAAACCTGCTCCTTGCCGTGAGCGAGAAACAGTTGGCCACTTTGGACTATAATCTCGTACGAGTCACTCAGCAAATCTACAACGTGGACTTTCTCTACGTAATGGGTGGTATTCAGGTACTCCGTCTCCAGGCTACGCCTGTACTCCAGCACTCTGCTGATGGCTGCGTCGCCAAAAGAGCGACGGGCCATGTCAAGGTTGGAGTAAACGGCGATCGTGTTGATTGGAGCGACGAACAGGTACGGATCGTTGGAAGAGGACAGTATCTCAGCCCCCTTCAACAGCGTCTGACTTTTCTTCGTGAAGGGCCTGAGCAGCCTTCCGGCCGTTGCCAGGGCCAACCTGGAACCAGGGACCTTCCCCAGGCATCGTAGCACCTTTATCTTTGGGGCTATATCCAATCCAAAGAGCGTATCAGCGCCTTGTGCAACGAGAAAGAAGCGCACGTCACCCACTTGTGCTGTCAGGAACGCTGCCAGGGCCAGCTTGCAGGGTTCTACGTCGGAGAGCACCGGTTGCCCCAATATCTCCACCGAACGGGCCACCAGGTCTGGATAGTCTTCTGGCGCAAAGTTCGCGAAGGTGTGCTGGGTGTTCAGGAGTTTGCTGGCTTGCCTGGCGTACTCGATTTCAAAGTCGAAACTGGGCGTTCTGACGGGAGCGAAACTGAACGACCTGGCTGGCGTTGACCGTCGCTCGTTGATGGTCAATTGCAGGACGGACGAATCTACGCCGCCCGACAACAGGTTCCCCACACAATTGCCCGAGCTCTCGATGTCGTCTATATATGCCCCCACGACGTCCTTCAGCTCCTGGTAAACAGCCATCGCGGACTGAGAATCCGCCCGCTGGTGTACCCGCTCCAGGTCCGGGAACCGCAGGTCCTGCACGTGGCGGACCTCCAGATTCCCTTCTCGCCACGTCAAGAGTTGCCCAGGAAAGAGGCGCTGCACGTTCCGAAAATAGGTCATCGTCCCCGGCACGTGGCGGAACATAAAGTGATACGGGAGCATCTCCTCGTTCAACTCAACTCGCTCCAGCACCTCCACTAAGCACCTCAGATTGTCTGAGCCGATCAATTCACTGCCCGACGCCCAATAGTACAGTTGCGACACGGACAAGAGGTTCTTGTAGGCGGCGAACCTCGCCTCCGTCTTGCTGAAACAAGCGACCAGGGCATTGCCGCGCCAGGCATCGGCATCAATGCCCTCAGGTGTGGCGATCTTGTGCTCGAGCAGTTGCCGGGCCGAAAGGGGCGATTTCGCCGGAGAGCGGACGAACCCCAACTTGAGCGCCAGTGCCAGTTCCGTCTCTGCGACCTCTCCATCACCCGTGTGGAGAAAGAACCGGCCGGCATTACCGAAATCTATCGTCCGGGGTACTATGCCCAGCCGGTCGGACAACCGGCGCTTCAACAGGTCTTCAGGCTCTTGGGTGAAACCGAAAACCGTAAAGGCCCCCAACTGCTCCTTGATACTTCTTTGCATTGCCTGCATTGCCTGCATCTCCTTTGCACCACCCTCCACCTGGAACCCGGCCATCCTGGCCGGCCCTTGAGGTAAGATCCATGTCACGGTTGCTTGCCGATCTCAGAAATGGCATAGCGGTACTTGCCCGAATCCAGTGTCGGGATGTCGTCGGGGAACTCGAACCTGACCTCGACGTCGTCACCCAGGGCGATCTTGACCGTCCGTTCAATCGTGTCTAACTGGGCCTGATTCAACTCCCCCTCCTTCACGATGCGGGCGACGACCAGGTCCAGCGACTTCTGCACCAGCTGAAAGCGCTTGACCCCCTCCATGCCAAACAAGGGACTGGCAAATCCCCCCCACACCGCGCGACCATCGCTGGCTTTGAACATGTCTATGCGGCGTCCCTGGACCAGGTCCATCAAGGGCAACTCCCGGCCACACGGACAGCGCTCGAGCGCGCTCCAGGCCCCCATATCTTCGATGCAATAACGGATGAAGGGCATGCCATAGTTGTTCAGGTTGGTCACGACAATGTGGCCGGTTTCACCCGGCCGGGCAGGTTCGCCACCGTCGAGGTCGCGCAGGATTTCGATATAGTTATTGTCAATGCTGGCGTGCAACCCCGTGTGGGCCCCACACTCACAACTGATGCCCCCCAGTTCCCGCGTGCCATACCGGTTAAACATCTTGCCGCCAAAGACCTGTTCGATGTACTGGCGCTGCACCGGGTAGAGTACCTCGGCCGAAGCAAAGATCCCGTCGAACTTGATGTCGTCCCAGTGGCGTTCGCGCACGAACTCGGCGAAGCGATACACGCTGGAGGGATAGCCAAACAGGATGCGCGGGCGGCGGCGCCTGATCTCAGCAGCGAACGCCCCCATGCTCTCTTCTGAAAGGACGTAAGCATTGGTGACGAAGCGGTTGAGGGCCCAGTTCATCCACCGGGTGCGGCGGGCCTGGGACGTCTCTACCTCAAAGTTGGCCCCCCAGATGTAGGCGTGGACCTGCCCCAGTTTCCAGCCCGCCCATCCCAGGTGGCGGTGGATGTCGGCGGTGACGTAGTCGCGAAAGTTCGAGTCCTGCATAAAGACCAGCGGGTGCCCGGTCGAGCCCCCCGTGGTGAGACGGCTCAGGTCCGCACGCCGCCTGGGCTCAGTGGTGAGCATGTCGTCAAACTGCTCGTGGATGATAGCCTTGGTGAGCACCGGCAACTTGCGCATACTGCCCAGGTCGGCAAGTACGCTATCCGGTTGAAAGCCCACCTGGTCGAACAGTCGTCCGTAATAGGGCACGTTCTGGTAGGCGTAGGCTAGCACACGATGCAGTTTCTGTCGTTGCAGGGCCAGCAGATCCTCCCTGCTGAGCCATTGCGTTCGATTCAGTTCGTCCAACCGCGTCAGAAAACGACGGCCGCTGACGATCTGATAGGCCACAAGAAACGGTCGGCGAGATAAACCGCTCATTGTAAATCTCCTCCGGGATTCTTCGCTGCGCTCAGAATGACAGTCACCTGGGGCTGACGGTTGGCCTGCAGTACCTGGCGGGCGCTGTCTGCGACGTAGCGGACCCGGCCTTCCGTCAACCCCGCATACGCAGGCAAGTTCACCACCTCTCGACCCGCCTGCTCTGCCATAGGATAGATGCCCCGCGCATAGGGGCTGTACTTGATCAGATTGGGCAATGCATTTCGAAACATGCGGCTGGTTTCAATCCCTCTGGCCTGCATGCGCTGGCAAAAGCCAATGGCGTCTCGATCCTGGACCCGCACGGTATAGAGCGCATAAGAGGCGCCATCCTTGAGCGGAGCGGGTGTGAGTCCGGGAATGTCGCGTAAGGCCTCACCGTACAGTTCCGCCAACACACGGCGTCGAGCCAGGATGCGGTCCGCCTTGCGTAGTTGGGCCAGCCCCATGCGCGCCTGAAAGTCGGCGTAACGGGTAGCGTAATCACCCGGCAGCGACGAGGTAGAGAATTGTTCATCGTTCTGCACAGGGCGCACCCGTGAAGCCAGGCCCGAGATGGTGTCCTTCGACAGGCGCAAGCGCCGGGTCAGGCCGTAGATCGAGCCGTTCGACAAAAGGTAGTGAATCATCAACAGCGCCCAGCGCCTGGCCAATTCTCCGGTCGGCAGATGGCCCATCTCCCTGTCGCGATATGCTTTCAGTTTGTCGTACAGTCCGGCATCGCCGGTGACCACCACACCGCCGCGCATGGTAAACAGCGGCTTGCCCGGCCCAAAACTGAACAGCCCCACGTCCCCCCGCAGCCCACCCGAACCGGGAAACGTCATGGCTGCGTCTTCCAGGATGACGATACGTTCGTCGTGGGCGATCTGGCGAACCGCGTCTACGTCGGTACGATAGCCAAACATGTGGGTGGCCACGATGACCCTCGTCTTGTTCGTGATGGCGGACTTGAGCGCGCGCATTTCCATGTTATAGTCAGCCGGGTCTATGTCCACGAACACCGGGACGTTGCCCGTGGCTACGATCACCTCCGGCATGATGCTGCACGTATAGGCCGTGAGGATCACTTCCGCCTGGGTCAGATTCAAGGCTCTCAACAAGGCGTAAAAGCCCGCGTGCCCGTAGGCAAAGGCCAGGCCATAGCGGGTGCCGGCTTTCGCAGCGACCGCGGCTTCGAAATCGCTCCGCGTGCCGCGAAGGCGCAGTATGGACCAGAACTCTGCCAGGCTGAGAGCGGGTCGTGTTCTTGGTATCATAGCATTCGGTTCACAAGGTCGCTCGTGGCTCTTCCAGGAATTGCTGCCGGAATGCCCTCATCCCTTCCGCCAGGGGGTCGGCCAGCAGGAACTGCAGACCCGTTTCCCGAAAGGCGAACTTGCGGTCCCGATCCTTGTCCAGGAGCCTAGAAACCCCCTGCCGCACTGCCGTTTTCGGATGAACGTACCGCACCAGTTCATAGTCCGGCATGGGGAATGAAACGTCGAGCGCCGCCAGGCAAGCCAGGTAGGGGAAACTGACCCCTGCGATCAGCGAGCCTCGCAAACTGCCCCAGAAACGCGCGTTGATCTCCAGGATCTTGAGTTGATGGTCCTGGTCGTCGTACAGGGTGTCCACGTTGGCGAACCCACTCCAGGCGAGAGCTGACACCAATCGCTGGGCTGCCGTCGCAAATCTACCGTCCTTGACAAACTGGATTGCCCCTGCTGCGGCATACTTTTGCGTGTTGGGGATGATGCCCCGCTGCATCGTCGTGGCCAGCGTCTTGCCGTGGCTGGCGAGGACGTTCACCCCTACCACGAACCCGGATAGAAAACTCTGCACGATGAACCGCCCCCGCACCTTCTCCGGGTCGCGTCGCTCCAGATACTGCCTCAGTTCAGGCAGGCTCTCGAACCGCTCAATGCCCTCCCCCCCCCAGGCCACCGCCGGCTTGAGCAACGCGGGGAACTCGACTTCTTGCAGCCTCTGGTCGAAGGCCTCGTCGCAGGTGACCAGGATCGTTGGAGGACAAGGAATCCCGCGTTCCATCAGGAACTGGGCCAGCAGCCACTTGTTATTGGCGACCTGAAAGGTGGCGGGGTCTGGCACAGGGGCTACTGCTACGAACGACGCAAGCGTTTCTCGATGGGCGACGACGAACGAGATCCATTCCGTCTCCGTCGGCAACAAGACGTCTATCTTGTGCTTCTTGACGATCTGCTCGACCGCCTCGAGGCGCGATTCGTCGCCCGCTCCGTACTGCCGGAACGTATAGGAACGGCAATAGCGGGAGAAACGGACCGGCGCCCAGCGCTCTCCCGCCAGAACGTGGAGCCTGACCTGAGGAAAATGGGCCAGGCAATGCGCCACGAAAAGCGCGAACTCGCTTTCCCCATCAGGAATCAGCACAGAGAAAGGTTTTCCGATTGCGCCCATACTCCGTCACACCATCCGATTCAGAAGATAGCGCCAGCACTGAGCGGCAGTGGAATCACCACGCCGGGATCGCGCCCGTCCGCGGCTCCCTCAGCGAAATAACTCACCGGCCGCACGATCAGGTCGCTCAACCCTGGTGTCACGTAGCGGTCTTCCCACTCCTGCCTGGTCTCAGGGGGCACGTTGTGCGGGTCATCCACGACGATCAGCCCGTGCAGGCTTCCACTGTTGTCCACGACGACACAGGGGTTCTCTTTCAGGAACTGGGACGTCGCAGGGGTGTCACGCTGCACTTGGATCCAGATGCGCCTGTGCAGATGCGATGGCACGCCCACCGTCGTCCCCCACTTCCGCTTATGTTGAAACCAACCCGTCTTCAGATAAGGATCCGTGCCCAGGAAGTTGACGGCCTTGTACCCCCGTTGATTGGCCCAGTGGGTGGTCGCATAATAGATCGCCATGATCGCTCCCTCGTGCACCAACCGTGCATTGGCCTCCTTCACCCCCAGGATGTGAGCAATGAGCACGTCTTGCCGCAGGCTGCAGATCACACCCGACACCCAATCGCCATCTCGCCTGATCCGAAACAACCACCCACACCGAAAATGCTGGTAAGCGTCCGCCCTGGACATCGGAGAGGACAGTTTGCCGTGCCGGCCGTTCATCGTCGGCAGGTACATGTGGCGATAGAACCACTCGAAATCCTGCACGTCGTGGGTCACGTCGTATTCGTAGCCATACTTGCGGACCAGCCGCAGCTCGTTCTTGCGGACCGTCTTGCGAAAACGCTTCTGCACGTCCTCCCAGTCCCCTCGCACGTCCAGCACGTGGTGCACAAACTGCGGCAGCACGATGGCCCGTCGGCCGGGCAGCCTGTTGACCACGCACGTAGGAGCCTCGACCACGACCAGGTCAGCCCAGGATAGGTCTGCCACTTCACCACACCGCCAGAAGGGGACCCGCCCGACCCGCCGCTCGAGCGGGTCCTCTGGGAAAATCAGGTCCATCAAAGCGGGCTTGGCGAACTCCCAACCCACGTACGCGACCGTCAGCGGGCCGCCCTGTCCCACGCCCTGTGCCTGGGTTACCGGTAGATAGGGCCTGGCCAGCAGGCGCGCCATCTCCTTCGCTCCGTGCAGGCGACGGATTACGGCACGCTGCACCCAGGGAGGTGACTTGAGTTCAGCCCTGATCCACAGATTGCGAATCCATTCCAGTGCCTTGTTCACCATCCACTCCTGGTACGCCGGTCAATCATCGTCCATTTCCATCCTGGTACCGGCTGGAAGCGGGACAACGCGATCGGGAACTTGCACAGCCCCTGGCTCTCCCGTGAAAGTACCGGCCGCACGCACGATGAGGCTGGTCAGACCCGGTGTTCCATAGGCTTTCTCCCACTCCTGCTCGATTTCGGGAGACACTTGGTACGGATCATCCACGATGACCAGCCCGTGGAGCCTGCCATCCTCGCCGACGGTGACGAGCGGGGTCTCCTTCAAGAACTGAGCCACGGCCGGAGTGCTGCGCCGTACACTGAGCCAGATCAATCTATGCAGATAGGGCGAGAGGATGATCGTGCCGCCCCACCTCCGTTTATGCTGAAACAGCCCCCCCTGCAAGACCGGGCCACTCCCCAGGAAGTTGACGCCTGTATATCCGCGCTGGTTGGCCAACTGCAGCGAATAGTAATAGATGGCCACCACTGCCCCTTCGTGGGTCAACTGCGCATCCGCATCTCTCACTCCCGACATGTCGGCGATGAGCACGTCTTGTCGGGAATGCATGAGCGCCGCCGCGACCCATTCGCCATCCCGCTTGACCCGCAACAACCAGCCACACCGAAAGTACTGATAGGCCTCCCCCATGGAGATTGGCATCGAGCGCTTGTCGTGCCTCTCCTCCGTGGTGGGCGCATACATGCGCTGATAGAACTCCTCAAAGTCCCGGCGGTCTGTGCTCACGTCGTAGTCGTACCCACACTTGCGCACCAGTTTCAGGCTCATGCGACGGACAGTTCTGTGAAAGCGGCCTTGCACATCTTCCCAGTCCCCTCGCACGTCGGCCACGTGTTCGACGTGTTGGGGGAAGATGATGGCACGCTGATCAGGCAGCCTGTGTATCAGGCGGCTGGCCGCTTCGACGATGACGACGTCGCTCGACGACAGGTCCGCCGTCTCACCGAGACGCCAGAAGGGAATCCGCCCGAGCGCCTGCTCTAGCGGATCTTGATCCTTATCAAAAAGGATGCCCTTCAAAAACGTCGTCGAGTAGCCCAGGCCCACGTACGTGGCCGTCAGCAACCCTCCAGACCTGTGACCCTGCCATTGGCAGGCCGGCATACAAGGCTGGGTCAGGAGCCGGGCGACTTCTTTCGCTTCGTGCAGGCGAGGCAGTATCGTACCCTGTACGACAGGAGGGAACTTGATCTGCGCTCTGATCCACAAGTTACGAACCCAGTCTAGCGTACCATTCATCGTCAACCCTCTTGCAACACGAAGAGTTTGGCATCTCCTATTCGAGGATCCGCACTTCGGGAACCCTGCACAGCAGTTATGCCCGATCACTCGATCACCCTACTGCCGGGTCCGAAAAACCCTCCCTCTGCGCAAGAAATCACTACTGCTGCATCGGAAGAACCCGCCCTCTTCGCGAGGAGTCACTGCTCAGGCCCAAGTGCCTGATATGACTATTATGTAAGCCGGGGGTGATGAAGGGGTATCAAACAGGTTAAGAATGCAAGAAACGACCTGCTGGTCACAGCCACCGGCGCAGCAAGCGGTATCCCTGCTCGCTCAACCATAGCCTGCGAGGCGCGTGGGCGCAGACGTTGCGGCCAAAGGAGACCAATTCGCCCCCGAACTTGGCCTTAAAGTCGCGCACGCCGTATTCTTCGTCCGGCTTGCCTGCGCCGCCAAAGTCGTACAGCCGATAGCCGTTGGTAGCCCCCCACTCGAGAATGTGCCACATCACCAACTCGTTGGGCACATAAGCACTGTAGGCTCGATCTACGCCGCCGTACCAGCCGTACACGACGTCCTTGTACAGTAACTCGACCGACGCGGCGACGGGGGCCTGCCCCACGTGGGCCAGCGTGAAGCGCACCATGCCTTTGGGATGTAACACGTCGAAGGCCGCTTCGAACAGAGAACGGTCGGCCAGCGGGACCTCGGCCGCCTGGTAGGTCTGGCTCAGAATCTCATAGCAGGCATTCACCTGCTCCCGCTCCTTGACCTCTTCGATGGCAACCTCGTCGTGCTTGAGCCCACGCCGGATATTCTTGCGCGTCCGGCTGCCGATGCTCTGAAAGATGGCCTCCGGCGCACGGTCCAGGTCAATCAGGTAATTCAGGTGTTCTTGGTAGCGAAAGCCGTACTCGCGCAGGATCGGCTGTAGCGTGTCCACGTTCACCAGGTTGCGCAACTCGGTGAACAGCAGCGCTCGATCCACCTTCTGCGCGTAGGTGCGGAGCAACACCGCCAGTCCCTCCTGCCCTTCGTCGCCAGGCGCACACAGCACACTCCCACAGACGACCGCCCGCGTGGTGAGATAACGGAGCAGCCCATCGAACAACCTGATCTGCACAGGCAACAGCAAAGCCAGCACGCGCCCATCCCTGGTGGCCGCCCACAGCTCCGGCTGGTGGTTCTTCGTATGGCTGAACACCTGAAACATCTCCGGCGTGTGAAAGATACCGCCGGCCGGGTGCCCTTCCACGAACCGGCGCCACGCTTCCTCTGGCAACGATTGGACCACACTGATACTCACGATACCTCTACCTCCCGAAAAAGCGGAGACCGTAATCCCACAAGGTCATGGAATCAATGTCACCGGTGACGCACAGGGCACTCCGGGCGCCCGCGGGCCAGCGCCCCAACCGCACCAGCGGCCGCCCCGTCCTCTCGATCTGCTCCAGCACCGGGCGCTTGTGCTCGTCGGCAAATTCGGCCTGATCGAAGTAGTACGAATACGAGCGGTCTCCTTCGGCGTATTCCACGATATAGCCCTGCTGGCGCATAAAGTCGGCCAACTTGGGCGAACAGGTCCGCGCCAGCCCGATGAAAGGCCGCCGCGGAGCATAGGCCGTGAAGGCCGTAGCCTGGACCTGCCGGTAACCTCCGGCCCAGGGCTCCGTGGGCACGTCCACTTCGACAGCGCGCGCCAATACGGTCGTACCCGCCGGCCCACACACCGTCAAGCGCAGCCCACCGGCACCTTCGCCGGCCGCGCCACCGGCGATTTCGACCGCCGCCTCAGTCCGCTCCCGCCACCAGGCAGCCACCTGGTCGAGGCGGGCGATCCACACGGCCGGCGCACGCTGGCGCGCCCGTGCCAGCACTGCCACCAGCGGCTCCCGACAAGCGGCGATACGTTCCGGGTGCAGGCCAACCGTGAACAACTCGCCCAACTCGTAGGTGCGCTGCAAGATCGCCAACCACAGCGCGTCCATCTGTGCCGGCGTCTTCAGCGCCAACCGCTCCACCAGCGCCTCGTCGTCGGGCAGGCTGTACGGAATGCGCACCAGGTCACCGTCCAGGCTAGGCACAGCAGGGTAAGCGCTGGCAGACAGCGCCCCGTAAAAGCCCAACACGTGGAGATAGGCCGGCGTCTCCGCCCCATGCAGGACGTCCCAGGCCAGCGCCTGGCTGCTATCGTAGGCCAGCCCCTGCTGCCGCAGTGCGGCCAACGTGGCGCTATTCCAGCGCAGATAGGGGCTGCGAAAGCCTTTCGCCTGGACTCCAGCCTGCGCGAAAACCTCTCCGGCTGACCTGAGGTGGGCAGCCTGCTCTGCTGGCGAGAGTTGAGAATAATCTACGTGGCGGTAGCCGTGGATGGCGAATTCGATACCCCCCGCTTGATACTTGCGGATGACCTCGGGGTTTCGCCGCAGAACCACCGCCGTAATGGGAAAGGTGGCGTTGCACTCGAACCGCTGCAGCACGGCAGCAAACTGAGCCAAGGCGCGCTCCATCCTACCGGGCGTAACCCCGTAGCGCCTGGCAATGCTCACGCCCCGTCGCAGAGCATTGAGCGCTCCTTTTCCTTTAACTGCGAGAGAGAGTGTACTCATATGCACAACGCTGCACGGTAGGTAGACAGATAGATTTCTCTTTGCTTTTCCCAGCGGTACTGGTCATACAGCCTCTGTGAGTTCTCGACCATGGCCCGCCGCTTCTCCGGGTGCTGCCACAAGTCCAATATGCCCCGGGCCAGGCTGACGGCGTCACCCGGTTCGAAGAAATACAGCGCATGCTCGTCGAAATAGGCCCGTACCGCCCCGAGACGAGAGGCCAGCACGGGCTTGCCAAAGGCGAGATAATCGTACATTTTGCCCGTGTGGACCAGGTTCGAATAGGGCGAGGCTTTCTGGGCCACGATCCCCACGTCCGCACAGCACAATTCCTCCACCATCTTCTGCAGCGAGACCCAGCCCAGGTATTGGACGTGCGTCTCCAGCCCCAGCGCCTTGACCTGCGCCAGGAATTCGTCCACATAGTAGCCGTTCCCCAGAACGCGCAGGCGCAGGTTGGGGATGTGGTCCTTCACCATATTGACCGCCTGCACGATGGTATCGTGGCCATAGCGCTCCTCAATTCTGCCGTGGCAGATCAACGTAAAGTGCTCGTTCCCTGTGTCCACCCTTTCCGGCACCAAGTGTTCCCACACGCGCGTGTCGGGCACGTTCAACATGACCGCAATCTTGTCGGCGTTGGCTCCCCTGGCGACGAACGTCTCTTTCTGCTGCTGGGTCACGGCAAAGACGACGTTCGCGTAACCGATGGCCAGCCTCTGGATGATTTCGAGAGGTCTTACGATCAACCGTTTGTGGTACAGGGTGGCCCACAGTTCTGGCATCGGCTCGTACATGACCAGCCCCACCTTGGCCCCCAGCAGCCGGGGAATGAGCGTGGCGAACACCAGGAAGTCGGGCAGGGTGTTGACCTGGACAATCGAATACCGGTGCCGCAAGTGCAACACCGTTAACTTGTACGCTGCCAGGAAGAAAAACCAGACGTAGCCGGCCACGTAGGGGATGACCCCATCCCGGTTCAGGCGAATCGGGAGCCGGTATACGTGAACTCCGTTGATGACCTCTTCCGCCGGGTCCTTCGACGAGTGTTGGCAGATGACGTCTACCTCGAACCCATCGCTCGCCAACGCCTCCGCCTCACGGCGGACGAGTAAATCGTAAGGATAGTTGCCTTGCCGTACGATGCAAGCCCGTTTTGTCACTATGGATGTACTCATCCACGTCCTCCATCCGTGATCGGTGATCAGCGATCGGTGATCAGGGACCTGTCATTCCGAGCGAAGCGAGGAATCTCCTGGCCTCGCTCCCGCCGGTCATCCCTTCTTCTGCGCCTGCTGGATCATGTCCATCAGCACGTCGCGTTTGTGATTCCATTCCTGCTGGCGCTCCTCCCGCAGTTCCAACACTTCGCGGCTGAACCGCTCGTATTCGCGGCGCATGTGCGCTACGCCCTGGCAGATCGAATCCACTGTATTGTCTACGTACACGGTGCCTTTGTCAAAGTACGACCTTAGAAACGGCCAGTCCGAGATGATGACCGGCTTCCCCAGGGAAACAGCCTCGCACGCCCCCCACTGCAAGGTGTGATTCTCTGTCGTGAGCACCATCACCGCCTGGGCAGCGACGAGCAAGCCATAGTAGTCCTCAAACGGCAAGAAGCCGGTAAAGTGCACGTTCGGCGGGGCCTCGGCCAATTCGGCGGGATCGGCCAGGTCGAGGCTGCCAGTAATGTGGAACTGGACGTCCGGCAACTGCCGGGCCACCTGAAACACCCGCCGGCGCGGCTCATCGTAGGAAAAGGAACTGACCATGGCCACGTTGAACTCGCCGTCGAGGGGGTATGGCCGGTACGCAAACTCGGTGGGAACGTCCGCCAGCACAAAGGCCGGCGCCCCCCACTCCTCGACCAGTTCTCGCAGGTAGTCGTTGGTCACGATAGTGCAGATGGCCCGCCGGGAGAGGAACCGGTGCAGAGGCATGGCCCACTGCCACCAACCGGCCAGCAGCGCGTCCGTGTGGGAGTCAATGATAAAGTGCGCACCACTCAGCAGGCAATACATCCACGCCGCCAGGCTGGCAAAGATCGGCGGATCCTGCACGAAAATCACCCGTGGCCGCCTGCGCATCAACTGCACCAGCGTCGTGACCGCCTGCAGTCCATACTTGAAGGGAGCCAGGCGAGATCGTAACTTGAGATAGTGAATGGCCAGCAGCGGTATGCCCAATTTGTCGCCCAACAACTGGCTGCGACCGCTGTGGCTGGGGGGTGCCCAGGCAAGGAAGAGCATTTTCTCGTTCATCGGTCCCGTCCTGTATGCAAAGATTGCAGGGAGGTTCTTCGCTGCGCTCAGAATGACATCGGCGTTCGATCAAGCCTTCGCCTGCACGTACCTTTCAAAGAGAGTTGCCAATTGCTCCGCACTCTTGTCCACGTCAAACTCGCGCAGCACCTTCTGCCGGCCGTTCTTGCCCAGCCGCTCGCGCAGTGCCGCGTCCTCAATCAGCCGCTGCAAGGCGTCGGCCAGGCCCTCCGCATCCTGCTCGTTTACCAGCAAGCCACTGTGCCCGTGCTCGATCAGTTCCGGGATGCCAGACACGGAAGTGGACACGGTGGCAATCTCCATCGCCATCGCTTCCATCAGCGAGACCGGGATACCATCCACGTCGCCACTGGCGGTCTGCATGCAAGGGAGGACGAACACGTCTGCCCGGTTAAGATATGCTTTCACGTGCTCCTGGAACAAGGACCCGGTCAGTTCGACGACGTTTTGCAGGCCATACTGGGTCACCCATTGCTCCAACAGCGCCTTTTGAGGCCCACCCCCGACGATGGTGCACCGAAATGCCACCCCTCGCTCAGCCAGAATCCGGCAAGCCTCCACCAGGAATGGCGCACCTTTCCTCTCTGCCAACTGGGCCACAAACAGGAGCAGCGGAACGTCGTTGCGGATGGGTACATCCGGGTGGATGAGTACATCCAAGGGCTTTGCATCCGGCGGCGAAAAGTCGCGGAGAGATAGGCCACAATGTACGATGTGGATCTTGCCACCATAGTCCTCCCCAGGAACCAGCCCAATGATGAAACGCCGGGTGAACTCGGAGATGGCGGCGATGAAGCGCGCCTCCCGGATTTTTTCCTTTAACAGGATCTGGTCGGTGAACAGAATGTTGTGAGCCGTGAAACTGAACGAGATGCCCAACAGGCGCGAGAGCATCAAGGCAATGCTGGCAGCGTTGTGGGAAAAATGAGCGTGGACGTGGTGGACCCCTCGCTCCTGCATCTCTTTGGCCACGGCGACCGCCTGGCCAAAGTGACCCAGAGTGCGCAACCGCTTTCGCCAGCCTTCCCCTCGCCTGGTCAGAACAAAGAGCGCGGTTCCGACGTACTTGGCCGGGCGAGTCAAGAGGAAGTATAGATGCCTCCGCAGCAAGCCGAACCACGAAGTTGGAAAGAGATAATAGGTGCTGTCTACCAGGTGACGAGACTCCTGAGACAGGCTGCTCATAGCGGGCTGCCAGACAGAAAAGGTGAGGACGTTGAACCCGCGACGTTCCAGAGCGAGCACTTCCCGGTAGATGAACGTCATCGTCAGGCTAGGATACGCTTGCAGCATATAGGCAATCGTCATCGGTTGGTCTGCCATAGGTTCGCCCTCTACTTCGCTGCGCTCAGAATGACATACTGCCAGCCACAATCATTGGCTACGCAGAACCATCGGCAAGTAGCAGGACTTGCCGTTCACGATGATGGTCGCAGAGCGGCTGATCACCTCGGTCACGTCACTGTCAATCCAGGCCACGTTCTGCAACGCCAGCATGCCACTGACCTCGACACGGACCCCATAGCGAATCTCGACTGCTGGCGTATCGCTCATCACCCCTTGCCAGTGAACGAGCAACCCACCGCCAGACGTCACCCAGGCGCTACCCAGCGTGGCGGTTACGGTCCCGTCCAGGTAATCCAGGCCGGCCGGAAGCACGTCGGTCACGACCACGGTCGAAGTCAACGGTGCGCCCGTATTCACGACCCGAATCGTATACGTCACGCGATCGCCGGTGGACACTGCGCCTGTCATGGGCATCTTGATAGACGCCGATAGGTCTGGCTTACTCACGTACTCGAAAGCGCCAATGTCTGGCTTTGGCCCCCGGTAGGCCCAGCGACCACGGTCGTTAAACCCCACGATCACGCAGCCGGCGTCAATCTCAGGGCTCCCAGCACGCAGGCTCAGGTCTGGATTGAACGACGTACTGTTGTCCGAGGTGCCGTGCAACTCTTGGCCCGTATAGGTCTGGAAAGTGAGTAAATCGCGATACACACCATCCCCCTCGGGACCGCCGCTGCGCGACCACAAGATGAAACGGGTGTCCGTAGGGGTGCCTGCGTTTTGCAGATTGTCGCAGTCCAGGTCGTGGTTGACGATGGCCGTCGGGTAGTGCATGTAGAAGACCCTGCCCCTGACGGCCCACAGGTTGTTGCGCGCCACGAGGCCGGAGAAATAGTCTCCACCGGCATCTTGCACCCCATTCCCTCCTACCGGTGAATCGGGAATGTAGACGGTGTTGTGATAATAATACACGCGCCCGGGACCGTCCATGTCGGTGCCCACTTTGAACGCATAATTGCTGAAATACCCCTCAATACCGCCGTTGAGATCGGTGCGCCCCAGCGGATCGCTCCCTCCGTCAATCACGTTGCGGAAAACGTAGACCGGTCCCGCGTTCCAATAGTCCCCCATGAACCAGTCCTGGTTAGAGATGCTCGAATAACAGTGGCGGATCGTGTTCTCCCATACGCGGATGTTGTATCCCGGCTGGCTGTCCACCTCGATGCCATCGTCCATGTACTCTTCGAGCACGTTCTCGTACACGTCCGTGTTGTGAGACTGCCACCCCACCGCAATGCCATCCTGCCCCCCCTTCAAGGTATTGCGCCGGACCACGTTGCCGCCTTGGGCATAGGCCAGCATGATGCCCACCGATCTGGCGTAGCCGTAATGGTCCCCCCAGGTCCATCTACTGTCGCGGTATCCCCGTTCGTAAAAGTGGTTGTCTTGAATCAGATTGTCCGCACTCGCCGCATCGGCCGGGTCTGAGGCCCAAGTCCCCACGAAGACGTGGTACTTGCTGCCGTGGAACGTATTCCCCTCGACGATATTGTGATCCGCCCCCGGCGGACCCAGGTGTATCCCATACCACCCATAGTAGCGAAACTCGAGGTTGCGGATGCGCACATAGTCCGCCCCGGCCAGCAGCAGTCCGGTCTTATATCGCGCCACGTGCATCTCGTGCAGATCGGGATCGTCCCCCTCGTACGTCGTCACGTAGAGACGGCCAATGTGCGCGCCATCGCAATCGTAAAAGGCCTTACCCGGCGGGCCGGCCAGGAAATCGTCCCATTCTTGAGAGCCTTCGTTGTACAGCAGATAGCGTACGCCATCCCCCCCCCGTCCTTCGCCGACGTAGTTGGGCATGGTATAGTTGCCATCGAGATCGCACACCCGGTCTCCCCAGGCCAGGTCGGTATAATAAACGTTGCCCTGGTACTGGCGCCAGTTGTCTACCAGCGGGTCGTTGATCTCGACGTCGGAGCCGTCCAGGACCACGTGCTCGCCGGGGACCGGTTCAATGGTCACGTAATGGCCCGCTGCACCCGAGTCTTCTGCCCTCAACGTGGCACTGATGTGATAGATGCCCGAGCGGATGCGAA
>Ga0315284_10001673_pt1 | contig 31724 bp, 72 predicted proteins | sample YL17G09_16_MG_FD_203696 | JGI IMG/M metagenome (GOLD analysis project Ga0315284, IMG submission 203696) | Sediment microbial communities from Yellowstone Lake, YNP, Wyoming, USA - YL17G09_16 | ecosystem: Environmental > Aquatic > Freshwater > Lake > Sediment | place: USA: Wyoming | collected...
CTCGACGCAGACGATCTGCGCGGGCGGCTTCGGCAAACGCATGAGCGCATGCACGATGGCGCCCTCACCAGCCGCGGGTTCGAGCACGCGCATGTCCTCGGTCACGTCTGCAAACGCGACGAGGGCATCGGCATCGCGCGGGCTCGTGAAGAAGCCGTCGACGGAACCATCGAAGCGATTCACGACAGGCTCCGGCACGGGAACGTGGGGGAGAAACATCTGTGCGAGCAGCGTCATGTGTCTCGTTTCATGGCTTCGATCCAGTTGCAAATCTGGTAGTTGTAGAAGCGGTGCGCTTCGTCATGCGCCTGCCGCTGCTGCTCGTTGAGATTGCGCACTGAGGTGACGCGTGCCGGATCAATCGTGAGCGCGGCGCGGAGCGCCTCGAAGTCTGACTCTTTCAGGATGTAGACCCTCACGTCGGCCTCCACGCCGCGAGCCTGCGGTACTTCTCGGCTGTGTCGTGGCGGTCCCACTCGCCGAGGTAGTCACCGATGTCGGGCGCGCTGAACCTGTTCGACTCATGTAGATGCCAGGACACCTGTCCAGTCGGCAGATCGATAAAGAGCACCGGCCACATAGTAGCCGGTCCAGCATCGGCGCCGAGGTCGGGGTCGTCTCTGAATCCGACGACGCAGCCCATGGCCTGCGCGGCACGTGCCAGCGCGAGTACACACTGCGCGCGTTCGGCGTAGAGCTGCTCGCGTAGCGTGTAGATTTCTTCCGTCATTTCCTCCCTCATTTTACGAGCCCGACCCACCACTCCGCCGGGCCAGGCGCGGGCGCCGCTGCAACCGTCTTCTTCTTGCGTGCGGCCGGCATCACTTCACCAGCCGGAGGTGTGGGACGTTGACGCGCGGCTTCGTGCGGGCTGGATTGGCGATGGCCGGCGCTTCGGCTTTCGGCTCCGGGACGGCGGGCGCGCTTGGCATCCTGGAGGCAATGTCTGTCGTGTTCCCGCACGTCACGCGAAGCGCGGTCAGTAGCTCGTTCACAGCAGACTCCTCGCGCGCATTTTGCGGCGCGCGCACCTCTCGATTCGGCGCGCGCGAGTCTACCCCCAGGAAGCCGAAGATCGTGGACATGGTGTCGGCTCCGCACCGCTTCCCGTCGCGCTTCGTCACGGCCTCCATGGTGACGAACTGCGCGGCCACCAGCGTCAGGTATTCCAGAACGCTCGTGGTCGGGCGACCATGCGGGCCCCTTCCGCAGTGCGCTACGTTCGCGGCGAACGCGCCGTAGGACATGGCGCATCTGTCGAAGTCGGCGGGGTCGGCCGACCCAACCAGAAACTCGTCGTCGACGGTGAAGCATCCGTGGCGATAGGCGGCGGCTCGACGAAGCTCCGCGTCCACTTCATCTGTCGCTGGCCAGTGATACAGCCGCAGTTGGATCTTGCTGCCGAGGGGCGCTAGCTCCGCCATCGTCCTGTCGCCGGACTTCGCATCGGCATCCGTTCGCATCGCGCGTCTGAAGCTGCTTGCCTGTGCCTGTTCCGCAGTGCTTCTCATGGTCGTTTCTCCCTGTCGTCTGTCGTTGATGGTTACTTGATCACGATGAATGCGTCGCCGATGCCCAGCCTGGCCCCGTTCACTTCCTCCTTGGCTTGGAGCGCCCGCTTGACGGCGCTCTTGTCCAGCTCCTTCTCAGGCTGTACCCAGAAGTCATTGGAGATCTTCGTCTCGTCATCGATGATGAGAATCTCCCTGCCCTTCATGATGTTGACATTGAAATGAGCGGCCCTCACCTTCGTGACGCCGGCTCCCTCCAGACATGACTTGAGGTATTCCTCCATGCGGGCGGCCTTGTTCTCGCGCACCTTCGCACGCTCGACGAGACGCTTGGCCTCTGCCTTCAGGCTTGCCTCCTCTTCGAGTAGAGCCTTTCTGACGTAACAGATGTTGTCAGCCTTCACGGCAAGCTCGTCGCGGATGTCGTGCAGCGCCTGGCGCAGCTCCTCGTCTGCATCGAGGCCCTCGTCGAGGGCCATTTGGAGGATCGCGCGGTAGTTCGTGGCGATCATGTAGAGCGGCGCGCTCATAGAGGCGTCTCCACGTGAACGCATCTCTTGTGGCACGCCGCGCATTTCCCGTTGGTGCAGCCACCGGCTGCGGGCGTCGCTTCCTTTGAGCATTCGCGGCAGGCACGTTTTACAGTGCGGCTGAGTGCCTCGACTTTGTCGCCAACCCCGTAACTATCCTGCCGTTTGGTCATGTGACTGCCCCTTCCGTGACGCCGAGCATAGTGAGTATCGAGAGTGGTGTCAAGCGCGTCGTCTACGAAACGCGTTGGGCCGTGAATGAGAGGTCTACGAGACGCGCTCACTGGTGAATGACAGATCTTGCAGGTCGATGTTGACGCACGGGTCTCCATCGCCGACCAGGATTGCCCTGTCTCCGATCTCCAGGAGCAGGCCCCAGAGGAACCCGCCCTTCGGGGTGTACGCCACGGCGCACTCCTGCTGCGTGCGTGACAGGATGGCCTGCGCGGGCGCGCCATCCAGGTCGGCATACATTCGCAGCTCGTCGCCCGGCTGAACTCGGGCCCCGGCCTTCTTCGAGAATGCTGCTGCTTCGGCCTCGTTGAGGACGCTGGTGTGAATGTGCTTGAACAGAGATCGCGTGTTCTTGATGGTCATCGTTCCTCCAGGTTGATAGCGGTATGACGCAGAAGACGTCTGCGCTGCTCCGCGTTCATTCGTGCGAGCGCCAGCGCGCTCGCCTTGGGTGTGCTGCTTCGCAGCCACTGCGGCATCGGCGTCGTCAGCCAGGCCAGCAGAGATCTGATGGCGCGACGCTGAATCACTTGAACCCCTCCGTCAGCAATTCGATCAGCGCGCTGGCCGCGGCGAGGTCGGCGACGGCGCCGCCCATGTTCCGCGCGACGTTGCTACTGCCGTCTCCGCGATCGATGGCACGTCGCGCATCGCCCACTTGCATTTCAAGCAGGGCCACGGCGTTCGCTGCCATGCGTCGCGCGTTTCTCAGGTGCATCGCGTGAAGCTCTTCGTCGGGCGTCATGGTTCGGTTCCTCGTGGTTTCACTGACACTTCGGCGAGGCGTTTTCTGACATCGGGATCGTCGAGCACCGTGAAGACGTCCATGCTCGTAAGAGCATCGACCACCTCCATCCAGTCCACGCGCCCGCCGACGAGCTTTCCGATCATGCTGAGTGCCAGGCGCCGGTGGACAGCGGTGCGCGTGGCCATGGCGACGAGAACGACGAGCCGTTCGGCGTGGTCGTCGGGCGTCATTCTTTCCTCCGCACAGCTCGTGGTACATGGAGTCGACCCAGCGCCGCGGCGAGCGTGCGCCCCTCGGCCTGATACACGCGTCGGCCGAGCGGACGCAGATCCTCTGGCACATGCACGGGACCGCGTGGTATCCACACGGTGCTCAGCGTCACGACGGCGTGCGCCCCAGTGTGTGTGCCGATTTCGACGGTGCAGTCACGGGAGTGATTGCGCGGCGTAGCTTCGAGCCAGCGCGCGATTGCGGCGAGGCGCTCGGCGAGGTCGTCGGGCGTCATGGGCGCCGCCCCATGTCGAGTTCGCGACACACGTCGTGACCGTCTGCTGTCGGGTGAGCTAAGTCGAGTTCGTCGCAGAGGAGGCAGCCCTGCGCCTGGGCCTTCACACTCTTGTTGTACCGCCGCACCTGCGCCGGAGTGAAGGGACCGAACACGGCTTCGAGCTGCGCGCGTGGCGTGATGGGCGTCTTCGGGAAGTACGCCTCTGGCTGCTTGTCGCGGTCGACACAGGAACCCTCGTCGTAGCAGCCCCACCACGTCTCGCCGCCGTAGCGGTCGCCGTGATGCGTGACGCAGTTCTCGCAGCAGAGCCGTTTGCACGTTTGGCATGTGTGCCGTGCCTTTGCGATGCCACCGCATCGCTCGCAGAGCAGCGTCTTCTTTGCGCGCTTCGCGTCAGCCATCTTTCCCGTCCCCCGGCGGCGCGCCCGCGACCTGCGCCGCGCTCTGCCGCAGCAAGCTGTTCCGCATGACCACGATCTTGCGGTACGTCGCGGCAGCGGCCTTGCTGCGGATGAGCACCCCCGCGTCGCCTCCGCGCAGTAGCGTGGAGAAGATGGCGTCGAGGACACCGACCTCGTCTGGCGAGAACGACTGCGATGCTTTCAAGGCGTGTCTTGGCTCGCTCATGATTTGCTCTTCTTCGTTGCGATGAAAACGACGCGAGCCGTGTGATGGATGCCATCCGCGCACTTGCGCGCGGCGGCCTCTGTGCGGTGTTTGTGAACGCAGCCCACGTAGCCGGATGCGCTGCGCGCGACGAAGTGTCCTCGTTCTTTGACGTCTGTGGTCGTGATCATTCGATTTCTCCTGCTGGACGTTTTCCCGTCCGCATCAAGTCTAGACGCCAGATGGCGCGTTCCGCGATCTGTGTCGCCCCATTGTTACCGCCTGAAACTTCCATGACCGCGCGTATCGCATCCTCGCTGAACTCCGTTTTGATGCAGGCGATAACCTCTCGTTGCACCGACGCCTCTCTGCTGCCCTTGACTCGCATCTTGGCGTCGACGAGCGCCACGGCACGGCTCACGGCTCTCATGAGCATCTCTCCAGGCCGATGGCAGTACACGTTGCCGTCGTCGACCGCAACGAAGAACGCAGGGAAGGCCGCATGCAGTAGCTCACCCTTTGGCATCCCACTGTTGCGCGCCTTGTTATACGCGAACACGTAGCCCCTCTGCTTGAGATCCTCGGTATCGTTGCTCATGGCTTCTTCGCAGACTCCTCTCCTGCGCCGAGCAGCAGCGTGCCGCCGGCATCGCGCACGGCCTTGACGCCGATCTTGTGCAGGGCGGTCGTGATGAACGCTTCGACTTCGAGCTTCCCCTTGGCAGCAGCCTTCTCGACGTGCTCTCCGAAGGTCTTGATCACGAACGGCGCGTTGTCGTCGAGCAGACGCGCGGCGGCGCGGACGACGCTGCGGATCATGTCCTTGTCTGCTCTCGTGAAGGTCTTCTTCGACAGCAGCGCTTCGAGCGTGTCGTCGTGCGCGTTCAGTTCCTTCACGGTCTTGGCGAGGCGTTCCTTGAAGAGGTCTGACATGACCTTCAGCTCGGAGCCGGCGTCGTCAGGCGTGCGGTCCATGCGCACGCCCTCGACGTATTCGATCGTACACGGCACGCCCTCCCCGCTGTTCTGCGTGGTGATCATCTCGACGAACTGCGCGGGCGTCATGGCGATCTCCACGATCGGTACGCGGCCGTCAGAGCTGAAGCGCTCACCATAGTCGGCGGCACGGCGCAGACCGCGCAGGACGCGCAGCGTGAAGACGTGCTGGTGCGAGACAGAACTGCCGAAGAGGCGCTGCCCGGACGAGGAGCCGCGGTTGATTTGCACGAGCCCGTAGCTCTCGTGCGTCTCCTCGACTTCGTCGCCACCGTGGCGCGCCTGTGTCTTGCGCTCGTACTCCTTTCGAGGAACCTTCTTGGCGTTCCCGGTGTGTGCGTCGAAAGCTGCGTTGAGCTTGCGGAGCATCGGGGCCAGGTCAGACGCCGCCATCCGCTCTTCGCCAGCGGAATACTTCGCGGTCTTCTGGCGAACTCGATACTCCTCGTAGTCGGCGAGGAAGGTGCCGACGGCATCTGCCAACGGCTTGATGTTCTGGTGGACGCTGCGGCCTGTCGTGTTCTTGTCGTCGGTGGTCATAGGTGCTGTTCCTGTTCTTGCGGGAAGAATCCATCGGGCAGGCGCCGTAGCTTCCTGCGCCGGTGTACCATCTTGAGGTTGTCGATGGGGATGGCGGCGCTTTCACCAGCCTCGATGATCTTGTCGTATACCTCTGCCACCCAGCACCAGCCGATCGTGTCCGGCGGCACGTTGGCGAGGTAGCGGATCAGACTTCTGTCGAGGTACGGGTCGTCCTCGCCGTAGCAGAACGTGTCTCCGACGAGGCGCCCCACACGGTTGAACGCTTCTTCGCAGCTCATGAAGAACTCGACGACGTCTCCGCTGTCGCCGGGCAGCTCTCTGGGATCTGCAAGCATCGACCCACGGAACCTGTTGCCGCCTTCGTCGTACGAACCGTCGTTCTTCCCTGTCCAGATGTAGGGCTTCACAGCCTCGAAGGACCAGCGAGTGGGGTCGACGATCGTCTCATCGTCTCCGCCAGGCAGAACAATCCACCCGTGCCTTTGGAACGGCATGCCGGCGTAGCCACGCCAGTATCCCTTCTTCGCGTTCACGCGCCCGAGGTAGTGGCCGTAGACGGCGACTCCGCCGACGTGTGGCGCGAGCTTAGATGCAATGGCGAAGCAGTTCCCTTCCCAGTCCTTTACTGGCGCGCCGACGAACTTGACGGCCGCTGCGAGCGGCGGCACGGGCACGGGCATCATCGTCATCGCTTCCTCGTTTCTGCCAGCTCGGGGATGTGATTGAGCAGTCGCTCGTCAGCGATCTTCTTCAGGCAGGTCACCTCCTCGCGGTAGGTGTGTTCCAGGAACTGGAGCTTGTCCTTGAGTCGTCGTCCGGCATTGAGCGGCACCAACAGAACCGGCCAGACCGTCGAACCGGGCCCGTACTCCTTCGTCTCAACCATGCCGGACTCGTGCATCCGGGTAACCTCCCCGCAGCAGAAGTACGGGTACTGGTCGTAGGGCCAGAATGCGTAGAGCGTCCCGACCGGTGCCTCCTTCTTCGCCGTCATGCCGGGCTCCCAGCAACCTGCGCCTCGTCATCCTCGTCGTCCGTGCAGTCGTTGATCCACTCCACGTAGCGGGCATCGATGTCGATCTCCTCGCCGCCAGCCGAGACCCATTCGTCTCCGCTCCGGTTGAGCGTGCAGCGCACGATACTGACCTGCTTTGCGTCGTCGGAGATCAGATCCGCTGCCTCTGCGAATGCTTCCGCGAGCGTCTCGCATACCACGTCGATGGGACGTGGGCCACGGAGGGAGATGCAGCTGTTGTCGACGACTCCGAACTTGTACTTGATGGTCATGGTCGTGGTCCTTTCTTTGGTTGTCAGGGCACTGTGCCTGGTCAGTCTTCGATCCGGTGTGGTCCGAGAGAGCCTGGGTAGGCTCCTGCCGCGAACGCGAGCCACTCGCCGTGTAGGCCTGTGGCGCGCAGCCGTGGCTCGCTGGCGAGAAGCGCCTTCTCAGCCGCGTCGATTTCTTGGCTCAGCGCAGCGACCTCCGTGATCGCATCGGAGGCGGCGCTGCACGAGAAACGCGAGTCGCCGGGCCTGACGCGGGCAAGACTTGCTCACTTGACACCTGTAGGGCACGGGTCGTCGCGCAGGCACGACGAGCAGGCCTCGACGTGCGTCAGTTCGTCTGCGAGCGCGCGCAGCTCGGCCCGAGAGAAACTCAGGTAGTGCTGCCGCGACGCGACTCTCACCTCACCCCTGGAGTCCGCGGTCGGCTCGGCGGCAGTTCGCTGCAAATCGAGCCGAAACTGCACTCCGAGAGCAATGATCTTCTCAGCGAGTTCGTTCAGCGAGGCTTCTCGCAGGCGCTCACGGTCACGTTTGGATGTTCGGGCTTTCACGGTCGTTCTCCTTCTTGCCTGTCGTGGTCTGTCACCGCGATGAGGAACTGGCGGGCCGCCTCCTCCGCGCCGAGCGCCACCGTCAGTGCGACGATGGCGGCGTCTGAGAAGCGCGCGGCGATTCGTGCGGCGATCTCACGCGGCTCGTAGTCGGCGCGCCGCGCATCTCTGAACGCACGGATGAGCGCCATGCCGGGCGCCGTGCACCAGGTGCCCCTGTTGTGCCGCTGCATGAGCCGAGGATAGAGCTTGAACAGCGGCTCGGCGTCCTCATTGACGTACGGGCCGTACTCCTTGTCGTAGACGAGCGTGAAGCCGCGCCCGATGAGATCGCGCTCAGCGTCTTCGCGTTTCGTCACTTCGTCTTCCGCGAGGCGACGTGCCGCCAAATCTCAACGCCGTAGTCACCGACCTCGGTTTCTTGCACAAGGAACGTGACACGGGAACCATCCGAGAGCGTGAGAATCGGGTTGAATGCACGCGGGCGATTCGTACTGCTGTTCATGTTGGCGTCGAATGGGCGCAGGTCGACTGCAACGATCGTAAGTCCGACTAGGCGGGCGGCCAGCGTGGCAGTAGTGATGGACTGACTCACGTTCCGCTCCCGCCGCTGAATGCCGCCATCCGCCGCTCGTGATAGCGTCGTTTCGCCCTGAGCTTCGTGAGAGCCGTCTGCGCACGTTTCAGCTTCGTCGTCCACGCCTTCTCGCGCGCGGCAAGCGTGACGAGCTTCTCACCGATGAGGTCGACCGGTGGCACCGCGACACGCTCTGGCACCTTCTTGACGGGAAGCGTCTTCCAGGGAAGCGACGGATGGTCGTTCGCCCACGCGGCCTCTTCCTGTTCGAGAGCCCACATCGTCTTCGTGTAGATGCCGCGCATCTGTGCGTGCTCGATTCCGTAGAGGTGTCTGAGTTCGTGGTCGATGAGCGCCATGAGGCGCTGTACGGTGACCGGCGACTCCGCGCGCTCCTTGCACGTGTGTTCCCAACCGTCGAACGTCACTCCGTCGACGCGCTTGCAGCTCTGCGTCGGCTTGAACGAGGTGGACTCGCAGTGCGGACAGACGAGCGGAACGTCGTCGTAGAGAAAGACCTTGGGCGCCCGCGGGCCCATGAGAACGAGCTTCATGTACGTGCCGCCGATGCTGGCGCAGCCGTGAGTCACGCGCGTCCTCGCGTAGACGACGTCGACGACGACGCGCTTCCACTGCTTCAGACGACCCTCGGTCTTCGCGAGACGGTCATGTGCGACGCAGATGGCGGTGCGGATGGCGCGCGTGTCGTAGGTGGTGGTGTTGCTCTTGATCTTCATTTGGGCCTCTCGATTCTCTTCTCCAGCGCGCGTCGCGCGTCGCGCAGGGTGTCGTGCGTGTCGATGCGCTTGCCGCACAGACTGGTGTTCCACGAGCCGCCGAAGAGGCCGGCCATGCGCGTGGGGTCTCGGTAGATCGAGTACCTGCCGTCAGGCGTCTCGTAGGAACCCATCGCCACACGCTTCAGCTTGAGCGTCATCGGACAGTCTCCTTTCCCACCGCGTTCACGGGCCGGTCCAGCTGCTCCTGCACACGCTGCCGATGCGCGCGGAACTCGCGCAGTGTTCCCTTCTTCGAGTGAGCGCTTGCCTCGAAGCCGCAGCTGCACCTCGCGGTCCACGCTCGCTCGCTGCGCGCACGTTCCGTGGCAGGCGTCACGTCTAGTACGTGTGCCAGCCGAACGGCCTTGGTGATGGTATTCATCGCATCTTGTCCGCGCGCTCGGCCGCCGCGAGATACGCGTCACGCGCGTGCATCACGTGGTTCTGCGCCGCGTTGGACGCGTCGATGGCCGCCATGAACGCGGCATACGCCGCTTCCTTCTCGGCGAGCAGGCGCGCGCTCTCGCTTGCATCGGCAGCTGGCGCGTCGCGTAGGACCAGCTCGTCGTCGTAGAAGCCGTCGCGCTTGGTCAGACCGCTGCCGTCCATGGCGTGGGCATCTTCCAAGGGCCAGAGGTTCGCTCCATTCTTTTCGATGTGCTCGGCGAGCGCGAGGGCAGCGTCCTCTGCATCCTCGATGTTCTCTGCCGCGACGAGGAGGTCATTCCAAAGTTTGCTGCGGTCGTCATCCTCGAAGAAGGTGACGCCCTCATCGGCAGGTCTCTTGTCTCTTTCGGGGATGAGGTCGAAGGAGTCATCACGCGCCTCCAGCATTGCGCACATCGCTTCGCGAGCGAGTCGCGCAGCGGTGCGCAGATCCGCACACACCTTGGCGCGAAATGCGCTCACCCGTCGCACAGCGGCGAGCGCTTCTCGTGCATTGGCGAGCGCTTCCTCGGCGAGTCGCACCTCGACACGCGCGCAGGTGTCTTTGTGAAAGCCGGTGCCACCGCACGCCTCGCATGGCAGTCCGTGGACGACGCCGCACCCGGTGCAGGTATCGTCCACGACGGTGCAGTCCGAGTCCTGGTTGTGGTCGGTCATCAGAGGTTCGCTCCATTCTTTTCGATGTGCTCGGCGAGCGCGAGGGCAGCGTCCTCTGCATCCTCGATGTTCTCTGCCGCGACGAGGAGGTCATTCCAAAGTTTGCTGCGGTCGTCATCCTCGAAGAAGGTGACGCCCTCATCGGCAGGTCTCTTGTCTCTTTCGGGGATGAGGTCGAAGGAGTCATCACGCGCCTCCAGCATTGCGCACATCGCTTCGCGAGCGAGTCGCGCAGCGGTGCGCAGATCCGCACACACCTTGGCGCGAAATGCGCTCACCCGTTGCACAGCGGCGAGCGCTTCTCGTGCATTGGCGAGCGCTTCCTCGGCGAGTCGCACCTCGACACGCGCGTGGTCCTCTTCGGCGTTCGTGTGCTTGTCGTCTTCTCTGTGTGTCTCGGTGGTCATGGTCGTGGGTTCCTTTCGTTGATGGCGCGCAGGCGCCTGAGCTGGTACTCGTTCTCCTGGATGCGGGCCATCGCCTCGGCCACCGCATCTGCTCGTCTGGCGCGCTTCGCACACTCGCGCGCGTTGAAGCAGCGCACCTCGGTGTCGTGCAGCATCCACAGCACGTGCCTGCGCCGCGCGTGCCTCGGCCCACACTTGTCGCAGCTCTTCGCGCGGGGCGTTCATCGCGCCACCGCATGCGGTTCCGCTACGATCGTCGTAATCCAGCTCGGCACCGCCTTCACTAGGCTCGGGCTCACCTTCCGCTGTCCATTCATCGGCACGAGCACGACGAAGATGCGCACGCCGTCGGGTGCACGCGTCGGCCACAGAGTGTCGCCGTCGGTGAAGACACCAATCGTCTTCGGGCGCGGCGCGATGGTGAGCGCAGCACTGATGCCGACGCGCATGTCGGTGCCGCCTCCGCCGGTAGGCTGGTAGTCGCTGAGGCTGCGCACGAGCTTTGCCGTGAAAGCAGAACCGTCGCAGTCGATGACGTGGACACCATCGAGGTCGAGCGCCATGAGAATCATGTCAGCGTGCTTGTTGGCGGCACCGAGCATCTCGCTGCTCATGCTGCCAGAGGTGTCGCGCACGATGACTAGGCTCGGCGCGAATGTCTCCATGCCGGGGAGGATGAAGTCGGGCGTCGCGGACTGACGCCGCGCGCGTCGTGCCCACGTGTAGTCGGTGGAGCCGCTGCGCGGATCGTCTGTGCTGTCCTGGAGCACTGCGCCGAGCCGTGACTCCCAAGAGACCTGTGGAACGGAGAGAATGCGGTCCGCCATGCGTCTGGCACCGAGGCTGCCGACGCCACGTCCGATGCCTTCGAGGATGTCGGCAGCAATCTCCCGGCGGATGCCCTCGGCTTCGATGGGCGTCACACCAGGGATCTTGTCGCCGTCCGGTGCCGGCAGCTCGTAGTCACGTGCGATGCCGTCGACGACGCTGCCGTGGTCGCCCCTGTGGGGCTTACACTGGATGGGCTTGCCGTCCCAGGGCTCCTGCGATGGCTTCCCGGCGCCGCTGCCGGACCCAGCGCGGGCCTCGCCCTCGCCCTCGCCGTCGCCGTCGCCGTCGCCAGCCCCATCGGAGTCGTTGTCGCCTTCGTCACCGTCCCCCTCCTCGCCGCCCTCTGCGTCGCCTTCGTCACCGTCCCCCTCCTCGCCGCCCTCTGCGTCGCCCTCGTCGCCGTCACCGTCATCGGTCTCGTCGACGTCTTGCTGCGGCTCCTGCTCGTCCTGCTCGTCCTTGTCTTGCGGCGGCGGCTTCTTCTTCTCGGCCTCGGCATCGGCTTCGGCCTTGAGCTTCTCGTAGTACCACTCGAAGGTCTTCTGTCGTGGCCAGCTCGTGAACCGTGGCATTGACCAGACGCCACCCGGCTTGGGGGAACGAATGTGTGCCCAGTCGCGGACGCGCTCGTGGGAACCGCGCTCGCGATAGATGCCGCTCCTTGCGACGTCTTCGAGAAGACTGCTTTCGATCTCCAGGTCGGCGCCGATGTTGGCGACGTCGCCCGTCGCGTTCATGGCCTGCGCACGGTCGAAGTGCTCCTCCATCCAGTGCAGGCACTCGTGCGCGATGACGTAGCTGAGTTCGCCGACGGTGTAGGCTGGCACGTCATCGAAGCCGTCCTTGAGGGCGGGGTCGATGTAGAGTCGGGCACCGGTGTCGAGGGCGCAGGTTTGCAGGCCCGGTGCGGGTACGATCGTCATGCGGTAGAGGATGCGGATGAACTCTGGGTAGAGTTCGGTGGTGCGACACAGCGCGGCATCGACCCAGTCGACGAAGCTCGTCCCCTTGCCGCGTGTCGCCACGGCTTCGAGCAGGGAGGAGATGTCGCGTCCCTCGGCCTCGCGCTTCATTTTCGCGATGCGATCGTAGGAGTCGATGGCTGCGATGGCCTCCTGCTTGCCGTTCTTGGCAAGGATCTTCCTGCGCATGTCGTCGAGCTTAGTCATGGCGAACCTCCGTCAGGGAACCGACGTCTTCCGCGTCGAGCAGCTCCGCGAGCCGCTGCAACGCGGCGTGTGCATAGATCATGGCAGCGGAGACGCGTCGTCCCTGCGGCACGGACTCGGCGTCTCCGTCGAGTGCCTCGTATACGGCGTGCTGCACCTGCTCGTGCGTCAGCGAGCCCACGTTGCCGAGGGCGTCTTCGAGTGCATCACGAAGATCTGTATCTGGCTCCGCTGCTGCTTCGGACTCGCGCGCCGCTGCGATCAGTTCTACGATCTCAGCTCGCAGCACGTCATCGTCGGGCGCCCAGATCGTTTCATCCGCGGTGCCACCGATGCCCGCCTTCTCGATGAAGTAGTGGTCGTCTGGCCTCTTACGTGAAGCCATCCAATGAACCATCTGCCACGCCGTGTCGTCCGGCGTCGCGTCCCTACGCGCAGAGTAGTGACCGAAGACAACGGCCTGGATGTCGCCGTGTACGATCATGGAGCCGCCGGCAAGTACGACGACCTCGAACCAGAACACGGAGGTTCCGGGCTCGCGCAGGAGCCAACGCCCCTCGCTTCGTTTCACGATGCTGTGTCGCGCAAACGACTCGCGAGCTACCACCATCTCGCTGTCAGCGTTTATCATGGGTGAGTCGCCTCGTAGGACTTCGAGGCACCCACGGAATCCGGGTTCGTGAGTCGCGCCGCCGCCAGACGATGCACCGTGGCGTCCATCGAGTTTCCGATGCCGATGACGTTCTGTGCGAGGTCACGCATGCTGGCACCGGCGAGTCGTGCGCGGTCCTGCTTCGAGACGCGTCGCGTGATCTTCATGGTGCCACCGCTGGTGCCGCTTCAGCCGCGACGCGCTCGGCTTCCTGCGTAGCGATCATCTGCCGCAGCGAGGCGCCGAGGCGCTCCGCCTTCTCGCGGAGGTCGACGAGGACGCCACCGAGCACGGCCTCGTGACCCGCGGCAAGGCTCAGGACGTCGGCGACGTCGTCGGTGGCGTTGCGCATCTTGCGCAGACCGGGCCCCTTCTCCAGCTCCAGCGCCAGCGTGTCGATGCGCTTCCCGAGGTCGGCGCTGATGCCAGCGAGCGCGGCCTCGATGAAGCTCGTCGCGGTGTTCATCATGTCGACGTAGTAGAAGCTGACACCACTGACGGGCTTGAACGTCTCCGTGAACAGCTGCCAGACCGGCACGACCGCCGGAGACACGTAGTAGAAGCCTCCGCTCGGACGGAACGGCACCATGCCGAGGAGCTTCGACTTCGCGACGCACTGCGTGAGGAAGTAGCTGATGTCGTCGCCGATGAGGTGCTCCAGGAAGTAGGTGTACTTCGCTTCGATCTCCTCACGGTACGGGTGGTCCTCGGGGTCGAACGTGAAGCGAATCCGCTTCTCATCCCCCTCCTCGAAGAACTCGGTGTGACACACGAGGTCGACGGTGGCCGCGCTCTCGCCAGCCACGGCATCGGCGTCGTTCTTGCGCTGCGCGATGAGCCACCCGCTCTTGTTCTTCTTGCCCTTGCCGCCCACGCTGAGCGGGCTGACGTAGTAGCCCAGCTCGCCCTTTGCCGTGTGCTGGCAGCTCACGGCATCCATGGCACGGCGCAGCGCGACCATGGGGCTGGGACGACTCGGGAGCAGGCTCGCCTCGTCTTCATCGAAGCCGGCCGCTGCCAAGGCATCGGCAACGGGCTGGTACGGCACGGCGCCGTTGGGGGTCCAGAAGACGCCGCGTCCAATGAAGCCATCGGGCATCGTCTCCGGGTTGACGGTGACGAACTTGCTGCGCGTGCTGCCGTGTCCGTCGGTGGAGTTGTGGAGGAGCTTGTCGTTGCTGAGGCTGTTGTCGGTGGTCATGGTTTTCTTTCCTTTGGTTCGTCTGCTTCGCCGACCATGTCTTGGCCGCTGTATACCTTCGTGCTTGCTAGCCGATCTCCACGCCGCTCTTGTCGCGCACGGAGATGTGATAGACGCCTTCGGGAGACTCCTCGTAGTCATCGACGTGGACGCTGCTGTTGGTGGTGTGGATGATGGTTGTCACGGGTCACTCCTTCTCGTCTGCGGGCCGCCAGTTGCGAAGCTCTTTGACCATCGAGAGGGCGCGCGTGCGCGCGACTCCGATCTCGTCGTCCTTGGTGATGTCCTCAAACGCCATGTAGGCATCCGTGAGCAGGTCGGTCATGGTAGAGAGGTCTATCGTACGGATCTTGGTGAATGTCGGAATGTCGTTGACTGCGGCCGTGTCGTACATCTGTGCGATGGCCAGACGCAGATGGTCGACGCCGACCTGTTTGACCAGCTGCCGGATGACATGTGCGTAGTGCGGGTCGATTCGCTCGTGATCTTTTGTGGCGTTGCTCATGGTCGTCTCCTATGGTTTCTGCGTATGATGGCGGCTTTGCAACGGAGGAATGGGACCACGGCCTTGAGAACGTGTGCGCGGACGTCGTCGCTGACGTCGAAGTCGCCGCAGGCGGTCATCTCCGCCCATGACGCGACGAGGTCCCAGGCGTCGGCCTTCACGTTGGCGATTGCCGGGCCGCGGTGCTCTTCACGAATGGTCATGGCGGTTCCTTTGAGTCAGAGGGTGGGGAGATCAGGTGAAAGCATAGTGGCCGTGTTGCGCCCAATCGGCGTAGCGGTAGTGGCGATTGAGCGCGCAGGATTCGAGCCACGAACGCGGTTCAGGCAGGGAGTCGGCGTACCCTGCGAACGTCTCGTGTCCGTCGCGGACGATGTACTTCTCCGCGCGGAATGCGCCCTTGACGTGCGACACATAGACAACCGTGCGACCAACCACGGTGCGGATGAGCGTGATACAGCCGAGTGAATCACGCGTGATGGTGGTGCCCTTGTACGAGGAAAGGTGATCGGTCATCGCGGGTCCTTTGATTCAGATGCCGCCAGCCCCATCGCCAGGCCCCTAGCGAACGAAGTCGCCTTGCAGTAGTCCCATCGGCTCGCGCTGCCACAGCGGAGGACTGTCACGTCGTCCAGTTGTACGGCGTACTGTTCGCGCCTGGGGTCTGCGGCAGGGATGCGGACCACTGCGACCCGCTCGGTGAGGGCAACGGATGTCATAGGGCGCTCCCTGGATAGGTGAGGATGATGAGATCGGACGGACGCTCGTGACGCACTACGCCCGAGTCGTACTGGACAAGCACGGCGATGCGCTGGACGGATACGACGGTGCCGTAGAAGCGGCGATCGGCAGTGCAGACGCGGCAGCCTCGGGTCTTTCGTGTTCTTGTCATGGGGTCCTCCTACTCCGACCCGAGTCGGATGCGATTCGATGCGATGACGGTGGCGAGACTCTCGGCGTAATCCTTCTTGTTGAGCTTGCGCCCAGAGAGCAAACCGTACGTCATCGCGAGGGGCTTGCGGCAAACGCCGGCACCGGCGCGTTCCGCTGCGACGAGGATGAGCTGCGTGACACGTCGTGCCGTATTCTCGTCCGCATGCTTGACGGCGTAGTCGTAGAGGCGCATCGCGGCGAGGCGTGTCTCGAACATCCCGTTTGGGATCTCACGCTCGCCACTGAGCATGTCAGCTGCCGTCGGAACGATGGCGAGCACCTTCATCTCCGTGAGCAGTGCAGCAGCTGAGGCGGCACCGACGCAGCCCTTGACGAGCAGCACCATGCGCTCGTCTTCGTAGTGGATGCCGGAGGCGCGTGCGGCGGCGATGACATCGGTCGCCATCTCCCACGACCGTAGCGAGCCATAGGGCATGAAGTCGCCCTTCTCGTTGTTGGCGGCGCGCTCGTCCCACGCCTTCCAGTTGTCGCCGACGTCTGCCCAGACGTCGATGAGTCCAGCGATCGCCTCACGGTGCGTGTCGCGCCAGTCGCTCGGCACGATAGTCCACGTCGGCATCCCGGCCTTGTCGAAGCCCTTCGTGTTGAGTGTGTTCCATCGCGAGACGTCGTCACGCGTCAGCGGCGGCATGTCCATGACGACCATGCGGTTGATGTTTCCGGCATCGAGCGGGCGACCGTTCGGTGCATCGATCGCCGCGTTGCACGCAGCCGCGAACATCGTGTTGCTGTGCAGGATGTGCGGGCCGCAGAGGCGCTCATGAATCATCTTGAGGATGACGGCACGGACGGCTCCGGGGAACGTCGTCATCTCGTCGAGGAAGATCAGAACGTCGCCACTCTCCACGGCGGCCTTGATCATTGCCTCCGCCGCGTAGTGGACCTCGCCGTACTCGATGAACGGTAGCCCCTTGAGATCGAGCGGGTCCGTCATGGACCCCGCGAGACAGAACAACCTGCGACTGAGCGCACGAGCGATGTCGTTGATGAGCGCCGTCTTCGCTCTGCCGAAGTAGGCACGCATCAACGGGGTCCACCCGATTTGCATGGCGATGGCCGCGGCATCGAATGGCATGTGCATTCGACTGAGTGGGATCACGGCGCGCGCCGGCGCCTGGTGGACAACGACTTCCTTCGTCTCTTCTTCTACCGTCATGGCGTGCATGGTCACTCCGTGCGCCTGATGCGCATAGGTGGTTGGTGGACTCTCTCTTTACTCACTATCAACTGGGAACGCAACTACCTTTCAGGTCTTTCGACGAGCGTCTGGTCCAACGCGCGTCACCAGTTTGCGACGGGCCGGGCCACGCGGTGCGCGGGCCCGCTGCGATGCGCGGCGACGCGTCCCACGATGCACATGCCGCCAGGCACTGGCTCGCTCTTGCCGACGAGCACGACGGCACTCGGACCCCACTCCAACATTGCGCGTTGGTGGACCGTCTCCACGCCGCCGAGGTCCTGCGCGCGCCGCTGTGTGCAGTAGGAGATCGGGAGATCGTCGGCCAGGACCGTCTGGAGGCGCAGGCCCGCGTCCTCCCACACCTCCGGCTCCGTGGCGATCAGCGAGTCGATCGCCTCGGTGGCCTCGCGCACCTGATCGGGGCCGGTGAAGATACAGTCGCGCGGCGCGCCGGGAGTCTGCGTCTGGCCCATCTCGTCCGTGTACACCACGCGGGTCGTCTGTCCGATGTCGTCCACGTCTCTCTCCCTTCGCTCAGACATCCGCCAGCTCATGTTTCTGCCAGCCGAACATCTTGGCGGCGCGCACGCTGAGTTGGATGCTCTTGCCGCGGTGCGTAGCCATCCACGCGAGCGCCTCGCGCGCGTCATCGAAGAACGGCAGCGTGGAACCAGGCACGGTGTCGTCGCAGCGCCCGTCGTAGCGGTCGCGCTCGTAGACACGCACGAGTCCCTCACCGTTGTTGTAGGCGAGCGTGTTGACGCCGTCGGCAATATCGTGCTCGCCGATCCATGTGATGATCACCAGCTCGGTCTTCGTCTTCTTGGCAGCCTTCTTGATTGCTGTCGTGGTCGTCATGGTCTGTCTCCTTTTCAGAATCCGTAAATCAGCCCGTCGTCGCCAACCTCGATGTAGCACTCGCCGAACTTGCGCGCGGCGTCTGTGAGCGCCTTGCCGACGTCACCGAGGCCGCGGTCCCAGTAGCCTGCTCCGTGCCCAGCCGCCGTGAGCCAAAGGTCGTGTCCAGCGAGCGCTGGACCGTGGTATCCGTCGCGCGGCGTATACAACTCGTACGCCGTCGCGAGCAGTTCCTTGTGCTGCTCTTGGAACTCCGCGCACGACTCGATGGCGGCCCTCATCGACTCGGGCGCGATGTCGCAGAGGTCGTAGTTCAGGTCCAGCGATTGGCCGCCGTCCTCGTCGTTGTGGTCGGTGGTCGACCAGAGCGCGGCCACGAGGTACGCGGTCGTGAACTCGTCGAGGCTGTCGGTGTCGCTGCCCATGGCGTCGCTGAGCACGCGCCGGACGACGTCGTTTGCCTTTCGCTCGTCGTGGCTCTCGCCGGAGTCGTCGCTAGCCAGGTTGTCGAACATCTTCTTGACGAGCCGATCGTCGAGCGTCCACTGCCACTCGTCGTGAAAGAGACGCTGCCGGCCGTTGCTCGTGCTCCGGCCGTAGAGCGCCGCGTTCTCTCCACCGTCGGCCCAGCCGAAGAAGACCTGCTTGATGTGGTCGTCGCTGGAGGTGATGACGAGCTTGTCGCCTTCGCGCTTGGTCGTGAGTCGGTTGGTGGCCATGGTCAGCGTCCCATCTTGAGTTCGGTTTCGAGCCGGTTCGTTTCGTCTTCTGCGTTCACCCACCTCGTCTCGGTTGCCGTGAACGCGACGCCGCCACCACTGAAGTTGCGGGGACGCATGGCGCTACACGTGTTCGCCCACGTGAAGGCGATCGTCTCCGTTGGGCCGCGGAACTTGGCAAGGAACTCTTGCAGGCCGAGTACCATGGCCTCGACGTTGCCACCCTCCTCGGCGTAGAAGCATCCGCACTCGGCGTCGTGTGCTGGAGTCCAGCCCCAGCCGAACTCGACGACCGCGACTTCAAACGGCGGCACGTCGCCGTCTGCCTCCTGGTCCTCGTCTTCTGCTTTCTCGGCACGCTCCGCGAGCGCGACGAGGAAGGCGCGCTCCTCGGGAGACTTGATGCCGAACGCGAGCGAACACTGCTGGTAGTTGTTGGCCATGTCGCGTCTCCTTCAGATGGCTTCCGCCGGCAGGTCCGCGATGCACTCATCGGCCACCTCGTGGCGGCCGATGGCGCCCGCGACGCGACGAATCGCACGCACGGCGTCGTCACCCTTGTCGAGCAGGAACCCAGCGTACTGGTCGCGCTCGCCCTGCCACTGCGTCGTCAGCCAGCCGTAGACGATGCGGCGTCCATCGGCGTGCTCGCGGACGCGAATCTCGGCGCGCCGATTCGCCTGGCACTCGACCTTGCCGTCGTGCCAGTCGGACTTCGCGATGATGGGCCAGTCTGCGGTCAGCACACTGACGGGGGCTCGTTCGGACAGGGTGATGATGATCTTCTTGCTCTCGGTGGTCATGGTCGTTCTCTTCGTGGTAGGGGGTTGACTGATGCTGTCCGGCGATGCCGGGCCCAGCGCGGGCCTCAAGGGATGCTCTTGACGTTCGCCTCGACCGCCTCGTCGACGGCGTGTGCGAAGGACTTGTCGATGTCGGGGATGCTTTCGAGCTGCGAGAGCAGCGTCGCGGCATCGTTGGCTGCGGCGCGGTACATCGAGGCCTTCTTCTTGGCGTGCGCGATGTGCTCGCGCAGCACGTCGGGCCACTCGTTGGGATTCTTCTTCTCGAAGATGCCCCCGTCTCCGTGACCGAAGCCGCGGTAACAGTTCGCGCCGGTGAGCGCGTCCCCGGCTTTCTTGGTGGTGGTGCCAAGCATGATTCCGAGCACGACGGGTAGCGTCTCTGCCGAGACTTCGAGGTGTCTACGCAGGGCGTCCTCCAACACCTGGCGCCAGCGCGCGGCGATGACGGGGCGCGCGACGAGGATCGAATCGACACCATCGAGCCAGTGCCGACGGTAGAACTTGTCGGAGCGCGGGACCTCGACGAACGCGGAACCGATCGTGTACGGGACGAAGATGGGCGGCTGGTGTTCATCGAAGTCGCAGCGTGCCGCGATGACGGTGTCGGGGCGCATGACGATGGTGCGCAGCGCCTGGCGCGGCAGCTCTGCCACCTTGACGGCCGGCGCGCTCTTCCAGAAGTCGCGGAACGGCCGGTTGGCGCGGCGCATGTCCGCGACCTGCTTCTCGTACTGGTGGAGCAGCAGTGCGTCCAGCTCGGCGTCGGTGAGAGGCGGCGCCGAGGTAGCGACTGCCTTCTCCGTGACGCGATATGGGATGTCACCCCACTGATTCTTCGGAAGCTCCTCGATGAGTCCGCGGGCGATGAGGTCGCGGATCTTCTTGGGAGCGCTGCGCTTGTCGTGGTCGACGCTGATCGTACCGAACTGCGCCTCGCGCCCCATGACCGCGGCGAGCAGGAACTCCTTCACGAGCTTGTTGACGGCACTCTCCAGCTCGTCCTCGTAGGTCTTGCTGGCGGCAATCTGCTCCTCCGTAGGGGCTTTCGTCTTCGTCTTCTTCGTTTCCGTGGTCGTGGTTTTCATGGTGGTCGGTCTCTTTCTGTTGGCTACCACTGGATTGAGCTGGGCTCGATGTGTGCGGAGCCGCTGCGCTTGCACTTCGAGCACCTTACGTCGAAGAACCACGGAGCCCCGTCAGCCTGCGAGAAGCTGTAGGTGTCTGGCGCGTGCTCTTCGCCGTCGATGCAGATGTCTGGCATGTTTTCGTCGAACTCGACGACGTGCTTTGTGGACTTCTTCTTCGATGCCTTCTTGGACTTCGTCTTCTTGGTCATGATCTCTCCTTCGGTCCATCGGACCACTTCACGAGCCCCGCCTTCTCGAAGCGAACGCAGACTTCATCGATGCTCGTGCCGAGAATCACGGAGACGCTCTCCGCGACGTCGAGCATCTCATCCTCGTCGTCGTCTGGGTCGAATATGGATGCGACACCCATGTACTCCCACGAACAGGCGCCCAACGAAATGAAGTCGCGTACCGTCCAATCGCCCTCGTGCGTGGCGATGGTGACGCCGTGTCCTCGGCGCTCAGTGAGCGTGGCGCTGAGTTCCGCGGCGAACTCGTCCACGAACGCCTGCGCTCGTGTCATCCTGTTGATGTCTCCCATCACGCTCCTCCATTCGGCGCCCAGAGCGTCATGTGCGCCCAGAGCCACGCGTCGATGTCGGTGACGTTTTCCGGGATGTAGACGGCGGCGATGCGGGCTCTCGTCGAGTGGGAATCGATCAGGCGGGCGATCATGCCCGTCAAGTAGTCGCGTGCTGCGTCCGGGTTGTCGCAGAAGTCCATGACGACCTCGTCGCAATCGCCGTCGGCGGACGGCTGAGTGGCACTGACGACGTAGCGCTCGCGGATGGTAGCGTTCGTCTCCGGGGCGCGCCCGAAGAGCTTGAGCAGTTGCGTGACGCTCTCGCTTGCGATCAGCTCCCACTTCGGGAACTTTGCGTGGAGTGCGGCGATGGCGTCGACGCCGCACGGACAGCGCGACTCGCGCAATTCTTCGCGCCCGCAGCGCACGGGAATGCCGCAGTAGTCGGTGGCGACGTACAGGGGGCGACTGAAGTCGAGCCACAGCACGCCGTCCTCCGTGCGGTCGGGCGTGCCGCCGCTGTTGTCGGCGATGGCCCAGCGGCACGTCTCGGGCGCTGCGAAGGGGTGGCGCACTTCGCGGAAGATGCGGTGGCCGCCTTTTTCGAGGCGGATTCCTGGTTCCCATTTGTGGTTCTTGGTGGTCATGGCTGGTTCCTTCGTTGGTGGTCAGGCGGTTGCGGCGGCGCTGCGTTCGGAGCCGATCCACGAGAGGCCTTCGCAGAGCTTCTTGATGGATTGGCCGTCGCGCACGAGGTCGGCGACCTCGTGCAAGATCGTGTTCGCGTGCGCGAGGAGTTCGTCCCGTGGCGCGTCTGCGCGGATGGCCGTGCAGTAGCTGGCGTCGCGGATCTGCTCGTTCACCCCGTCGACGCGCTGGAGCACGGTGAAGCGCATGAGCGGCTCGTCCTCGGGCCACTCGGGGTCGAAGTCGCCGTCGTAGCCTTCTCCGATCCATTCCAGCTCGACAGTGACTTCGCCGTCCGAGACCGTGACCATTCGGCCGACCTTGATTTTGTCGCTCATGCTGCCTCCGTGTGCTCAATGCACTTGCGCACGGACTCGTAGTCGCCGCCGATCAGCGCGCGGTAGTACGCGACCTTCATGTCGCGATCGACGTCGAGGCGGCGGCATCGCTCCGCGCCCTTGTCCGACTCGTAGTGAGCGAGCCAGCGCTCCCACTGGCTCCATGGCGTGGGGCTGCCGTCCTTATCGACGTCGATGCGGTCAGCCCAGACGAGCTTGCCGTCGACGCGCAGCTCCACGTCGGTCTTGATGTAGCCGATACGGCAGCCGCGCATGAACTCGTCGTGGATCTTCGACAGTGCGAGGCACAGGCTCGTGCGCGTCGCGTGCTTTGTGCCGCCGTAGACGTTGCTGCCCTCGTGATACTTGATGGTCCACGTCTCGTCGGTCATCTTGTCGTCGTTCATGGTGTCTCCTTGGCAAAGTCAGCGATCATTGCTTCGATCTGCGCGCGGTCGAGACCAGGGCTCTCGACGCGCTCGTCCGTGTGCTTGATGCAAGCGCTCCAGTGGACGCGATGGTCACAGACCGACATCGTGTCGAGTTCCGTGCGCACAACGCAGCCACCATCGCCTTCACCAGCGAGACTATCTGGGTGCGTGACAAGCTCAGCGAAATCAACGGTGATGCCGTCTGAGTCGTCGATGCGGTCCTCGTCACCGGGCCAGTTCGGAAGCACCTTGTCGAGGCCCGTCACGAACGTCGCGGCGTAGTTCCAGATGTCGACGCAGGCGGCACCTTCGAGGGGGCCTCCCTTCTCGAATCTGCGCATCCAGCCGAGGATGGTTTCAGCTGTCTCGCGACTGATCTCAACGATGCAGTAGCTCGCCTCCTCGCGGCCGTAGTTGCTGCCGTAGGTGGTGCCGATGAGGTACTTGCTGCTGCGTCTGCGTTGGTCGTTGTTGATGGTGGTCATGGTTGCTGGTCTCCTTCACTCGCCGATGACGACGAAGCTCTTGTCGGTGTCGCGGTCCTCGTCGTCGTTGTCGGCGCGTTCTTGCCACGCCTCGTGGTACGCGTTCCACTTCGCTTCGACGCTGCTGACACCGTCGACCTCGTGGAATACCGTCGAGTGAAGGATGTCGGACTTGTGCTCGGCTCTGACGACTTCGCGGTCTGGGTTCTGACGCTCCAGTAGCTTGATGAGTTCGCTGACTTTCATGATCTCTCCTTCACCGCCCGATGGCGAAAATCTGTTTGTCTGCGATCCAGTCGGACTCCGGGGTGTTGTCGGGGCGCGTCGACCACGACTCGTGGTAGTCGCTCCACTTGACGCTTTGCTCTCCGACGTCCAGCACGTCGCGGATGATGACGCCGCCCCAGTAGTCGCGCTTCGGCTCGACCATGCACACGTCGGCGTCGCCGATGCTCTGCTTGGCTTCTTCGAGCTGCGCGATGAGTTCACTGATTTTCATCGTCATCTCCTTCGCTGAGGTCGGTGCCATCGCTGTCGAGCTGGAAGAACTCCGCGTCGCTGCCCTGCGCGAGTAGCGCCTTGGCCATCTCCGGGCCGGCAAGGACGTCATCGGACGCGCGCGTGACCATCCCAGAGCAGCCGCCTTCGGTGACGGCGTAGACCATCTCATCGAGCGACAGGTCGTCGATGGGCTCCTCGGAGAGGATTTCGATCGAGAACACCGCTTTGTAGAACTTGCGCATGGTCACTCCTGCCTTTCGTCTTCGTCGAGTTGGGCGAGTTTCGCCTTGGCGCGGCCGACGTTGTCGTACTTCTCGCGCGCGTCGTTCGGGTCCCATGACAGCCGGAGGCCCTTCAGGTGCCCGCTCGACTTGGAGAGGACGCCGACGTCGAACGACTCCTCCATCTCGTCGGTCCAGGCTTCGAGCGCCTCGGTAATGGCGCCGTTCACGATGAGCGTGAGGATGCTGCGCTGAGCATCCTCACCGGCGTCGTGGATGTAGTCGAGAACCGTGCCGATCATCGTGTCGGTCGTGTCGTCCGGGTGGCAGCACCAGATGTCTGTGCCGTGCTTGTGGTAGTAGGAGACGATCTCCAGCTTGTGAGCTTCGTGTCGGATGGTCATGGCTCTACGCTCCAGTCGATGGCTTCGTTGTCGATGCGTACCAGGCCGAGATGCCCGCAGCGCGCGCAGTAGATGTCGGCGATGTGCCTCCAGCCCTCGGCGGGCCGGACGGTCAGCGCGTCGGCGTCGTGTCCGTCGGCGCAGTCGTTCGGCACCCACTCACCAGCCATTGGAAGGCGCTTTGACGCCGCCTCGTCTTGGCTGAATACGGTCGCCGAGTTGCGGTCGACCCAGCCGTCGTCGTTGCTCCAGAAGAGCGGTCGACCAGTCTCGTCATCACGCTCGCCAGTCGAGCGAATGACGTACGCCAGGGCGGTCACGTGTGAATGCTCCAGCCGTTGTGCGGTGTCAGGCTCACGCTGAACGTCGGACCGCCGCCATCACCGCCGTTGTCGTGCGGTCCGTGGTAGATGAGTCCGCCGTTGTAGGCGAGGTGCCATGTGCCGTCCTCGTGGAGGAACTCCTTGTCGAACCCGAAGCTGTGCGGCGCGAAGTCCGTGTAGAGTGTCGTGCGCGTCTCGCGACTGAAGTAGGGGCCCTGGAGCCGTTCGAGGCACTCTTCGAGCGAGGCACGCAGCTTGACGCGGTCCGCGAAGTCACGTGCCGCCTGGAGCCTGTCCTCGCAGCGGACGATGAGTGCGTTGCGCTTGATGGTCTGCTGGATTTCGATCTGGTCTGTGGTCATGGTCGTGGTCTCCTTCATTGGTTGGTTCAGCGCTCACGGCGGCAAGCCTTTGCGCACTCGACTGAAGTAAAAGAGCAGGTCGAACTGGTACTCGTCGACCAGATGGCGGTGCATCCAGCGCGCCTCATCCGTGAACTCGAATGGATGGGCCGCGTACTCGGCGGAGATCTTCGTTTGCAGCTCGTCGATCTTCGCGTACCTGGCCTCTCGCGTAGAAGCCCTGCTCGCGTAGTGGCGCTCCCTCTCGGCGTCCTCTTTGGCGAGGCGCTGGAGAACCTTCTCCGCGCGTCCCATCAGAAAATCTCGCCGCAGTGGTAGCGGACGTTGGCGCACCCGACGGGCGCGCTCTCGTGACGGTCTCCTCCGGCGTAGATGAGAATCCACTTCTCGCCGTTGCTGGGGTCGTCGACGATCGTGGCGTTTGCCTCGTCCCAGTCGTCGGGGTTCACCACGTTGCCGACGCCCGGCAGCGGAAGCGTGTCGAGGTCGGGCTTCTGCGCACGCCACCAGTCGAGCGGCACGAAGCGCAGGTGGCTCGACTCGACGTCGTTGCCGTCGCCGAGCCAGAACTGGACGCGCCAGTCGACCCAGCCAGCGTCACTGTCCTCGACGCTGTACCAGACGGGCTGCGGATAGCCGCCCCGCGCGTCGCAGCCACAGTGTGGTTGCACCGCCAGGAGCTTCACGCCGTAGAGGTCTCGGCGCTCGGCACCGTATGCGTGCCACTGCAAGTCCTGCGAGAGGTCGTTCTCGTCGTTGTAGGTGTTGCCACCCGAGATGCGTCCGATCCGCGCGCACGTCGGCGGTTCGCCATCGTCGACCAGGACGTCGGAGAACAAGTGCTCGTCGTCCTCCTTGAGGAGCGCGAGCAGCTCGCGACGGTGTTCATGGTCGGGCACGGAGCGAAGAAACTTGACGCGCTGCGCGCGGGCCTCGATCTCTTCAAACTCATCCCATTCCTTCACGCCGGCGAGCGACGCCTTGCGCGCCTCGTGCGCCCACGCGATGAACTCGTCGGTATCGAACGAGCGATCACTGTCGTGGAGGCGGCTCTCCCACCAAGCGTAGAGCCTGTTCAGCCAGCGCGTCTCGCTCGTCGCCTGGAGGTGGTGGGCCATCCAGTGCTCCAGTGAGACCCACACCATGACCTCGCCGGGAGTGTTGTCGCCGAGATCGGAGAGGCGTACCGGCTCGTGCGGTTCGAGTTCGGCAAGCTCGCGCATCTTGTCGAGCCACTCGTCTGCCGTCTTGCACTTGTAGTCCTCGCGCTCGAAGCGGATCGCTGGCGCGTCCTTCGTGCGCATCGGCTTGTTGTACGTGTAGCCGTAGGTGCTCCCCGAATCGAGGAAGTTGCTGCCGGTGTACGACCTGCACAGCCGAGCGAAGTGCTCGAAGCTGTCGCCGTAGGGGTCCTTGGCGATCTTCTCGTCGACGCTCCTACGGTACGCGATTTCATCTTCGGTCTTCGCGAATCGATCCTCGTTGGTCATCATGGGTTCTCCGTGGTTGGTGGTTGGAGGCGAACCTGACTGCTCAGTCGAGTTGCCTGTGATGGATGAGGCGAAGGAACTCGCCGGAATCGAGCAGGACGTCGACGTAGATGCCGCTGCCCTCCTCGATCGGGTTGCCGATGACCTTGCCGTGCTTGCGCTCCTTGCCGTCGCGCACGGTCACCTCGTCACGGTTGTGTAGCTTCTCAGCGTGTCGTCTTTGCATCGCGTGCCTCCTTCTTTCGTTGTGCCGCCTGACAGTTCTTGGGGCACGGCACGTAGCGTGCGGTCGTCACGCGACCCTTCGAGCGTGCCCACTCGGTCATCTCCCCGCTGTCGCCGCACTTCGCGCAGAGCGGAGCGCGCAGCTTGCGCACGCCTTTGCCGTCGCTACTCATGGCGCGCCTCGTCTTCGACCGCGTGCCCACGGCAAATGACGTCTCCGGCGCGGACGTACCTGGTGACCTGAGCGATTCCTGCGACGTGCGGTCGGAACGCTGTATGCGGACCCTCCGAACATCGAAAGCCTGGCGGAAACCCGCCGCGCGCGATGGCGGCATCCTGCGCCCCGGCAGCTTTGGACAGCGCCCACTCATACGCGGCGAGGTCGCCGTTCTTCTTGTAGGCGCCTATGGCGGCGACAACCGCCTCCTCGTACGCGGGACCGACGGGCTTGGACTTGATCATGGCAGCCTGCGCTCCTTGTCGCAGCGCACGGTCACCTCGTCGCGGTTGTGTAGCTTCTCAGCGTGTCGTCTTTGCATCGCGCTCCTCCTTGCCTTCTGCAATGATTTCAATGTCCTTGCGCAGGACGAAATCCGTTTCGATCGTGTAGTCGCCGGTGATCGCCGACCACCACGCATACTCGCCGCTGATGTTCAGGTGGTCGTATTCGACATGAACCACGTATCCGCCCTTCGACTCCACCTCTAGCGTGTCAGGGTCGCACGCGAGTTCATCGCGGCTCAGTAGGATGCTGTCGTAGGCCAGGTCCGCGCGTGATACGCGTTCGCTGTCGTTCGCGTCTTCTGCGTCATACGGGTCTTCAGCCGTCAGGCAGTTGACGGACGTGAAACGCGCGTGTGAGTTGTGCAGCTGCGTGGCTCCGGCGCCAAACAGGGCTCCGCCGGCATCAAACTTACGCATCCATGCGAGGATTTCGAGCGCGTCCTGCCGCTTGATCTCAGCGATGTAGTATGGCGCCGCTTCCCTGCCAGGCGCTGGTCCGCTGGTTGGACCGACTAGATACTTTGCGGAGTCCATTAGAATCCTCCGTGTGCGATGAGGTCCTTGAAAAGCAGCCTCTTCGTGTCGGCCACGTCGAAGCGCATGTAGTCCTCCCAGAACGGCTCCTCGACGGTGCCGTTCTCGGCATCCTCGAAGCTCTGCGGCTCGTCCTCGACGACGAATCCGCCCTGGACGTCGTAGAAGACGTCGAACAGTTCCTTGTCGGCCCACTCGCGCAGCACGCGCAGGCACTCCTCGTAGCTCTGTCTGCCGCCCGTGGGACCGAAGTGGAGGCTCCACATGGCATCAGCGAGGGCGCCAGAGACATCTTTGTCCATCTTGGCTACGAAGTGCGCCTGCACGGCGCGGCGCGCGGCGTGGGCGATGCCGCCGGACCCAGCGCGGGCGGTCATCGCCGTCCTCCCTGCTGCTCGATGCGCATCGCGGCGATGATTCGGACGGCGCGTTCGACGATGCAGTCTCCGCCGTGACAGGTCGCGTTCGGCGGCAGCGGTCCGCGCCCGTGGTTGTGGTCGCCGGTCTTCTCGTAGGCCACGAGCAGGGCCTTCACCCTGTCCGGGTTGAGGGCGTTCTCCAGCGCAAGCCGGTGCCTGGTGCGCTCTCCATCGCGATGCCGCTGGGCGGCAGCAGCGTTCTCGGCCACCGTCTCGTCGACAGTCTTGCGGGTCACAGTCGCACCATGTCGGCGCAGCGCTGCGCCTCGCGCCTCTCACGCTCGATCAGCCACTTGGCGGATGCGCGCGCCTCTTCGATGACGCCGCTCTTGTCGGGGTCGCCGATGAAGCCCCAGCACGACGACTCTACGTCGCCCTCGCTGTTTTCGACGACGTAGCCCCAGACGTTGCCGCTGGCCCATTCGGAATACTCCTCGACCAGCGCCTTGAGTGCTGCCTCGGGGTCCTCCCAGTCGTCGTCGGGGCCGTGTGTGAAGATGAAACCGATTTGGCCGCTGTCCCAGCTGCATCCGAAGGAGCCGGTCGAGTAGGCCACGCCACCGTGGTCGTACATGAAGACCGGCAGGATGCAGCGCGGCTTGAAGTGCTCCTCGATGTGGGCACGGATCTCATCCCATCCGTCGGGGAAGACTTCTCGCAGGTGATGCGCGTTGGGCATCCCGTGCTTCGTCGGGTCGTCGCCGCAGAGGTAGCGCTTGTGCCACCCGAAGAAGAGTGACCCGCTGTGGTCGTCGCGCGGATTGGACGGGCTCTCGTCCGGGATGATCTTGACCGTGAGGTATTCGACCTCGAACTTCTCGTAGACGTTTTCTCGCATGGTGTCTCCTGGTGGGTGGTGGTGAACGCGAGAAGCCGAGCCACAGTGACGCGGCTCGGCATCTCGAACTGACAGGCTCAGTCGATTCGGATGATGTCGTAGACGCCATGCGTCCACGCCATGCTGTACTCGACGCCGCAGATGCGTTCGTGGACCGCGAGATCCTTTGGGCGCCGCTCGTCGGGGTACTTGGCATACGTCGTGAGGTAGACGTTGCCAGCGTCGATGACGCCGACGGCGCCGCTCGTGAGGTATTCGCCGCTGTGGTCGCGAGAAGGCGCGCCTCGATCCTGGTCCCAGAGGATGAAGCGCATGGTTACGCCTCCGGCTGCGCGCTCGACTGCGCCGGAACGGTCAGCGAGTAGACGCGAACGAAGCGCTCGGCCTCGCTCTCGCTGTTGCGGTCCTCCTTGGCGAGGAACGCGACCAGCTCGTTGTGCTCGCGCACGGTCTCTTCTGGCGATCCGTAGCCATTGCCGAGCCAGCGCTGCGCCGCGTTGCGCGACACGATGGCGCGCAGTGGCTTCCAGTGCTGGTCGTAGAAGCTGTAGCCGCCGCCGTCGATGCCGAAGACGTGGTCGAAACCGTACGGGATGTCCGTGTGCTTCGAGACCGCGTAGACGATGAAGCCGGCCTCGGTGAGCGCGTTGAGCTGATTGTCGTAGATCGACTCACGCGGACTCCACATGCAGTTCCATGCGACGGGGAACCCGTACAGCTCGGACTCGAACTCCCGCACGGCCTCCTCGTGCGCTTCGAGGGCCTTCTCGTAGGCGGCAAGCTCCTCGCGGTAGGGCGCCATCTCCGCGTTGTACGCGGCGAGCGCCTGCGCGTACTCATTCGCGGTCATCTCGTCCGAGTCGGGCTCGTCGAGGCACGGGTCCTCGGGCTCGTCGAGGTCCAAATCCTCCGGGCGGCCGAGGCGCTCCAGCGCGTCGAAGTCCTCGCCCATCGCGTGCGCGATGAGCGGGCCATGCTCCTCGTTGAAGTTCAACTTGATCCAATCGCCCGTGCTCGTCTTGGGGTCGTTGCAGTACATCATGGTCGTGTCTCCGTTGGTTGGTGGTGGCAGTCGGGTGCGTGCGGGTCGAGTTCGTGCTCGTCGCAGCAGTCACGGAACGGGTTGTGCGACTTGGTCGCGTATGGATGCAGCCGCGCGCGCAGCCTGGCGCAGGAATCCTCGACGACGCGCAGAGCGCTCATCAGCACGTTCACAGCTCTCACGGCTGTGCCTCGTCCTCCCACTTGGGCCGGTCCGAGACGTTGGCGACGTAGCCATCGACGCCATCGAGGCTGCCGAGGCACGCATCGACGGCGGCTTCGATTCCGCGGGCATCTTCCTCGGTGCAGGCGATCGTGAACACCAGATTGATCAGCTTTGGCTTCTTCTTCTTCTTCATGTCAGTGCTCCCATGTTGGCGCGCGCCAGGTTCTCTGTCAGTGCTCCCATGTTGGCGCGCGCCAGGTTCTCTGGCGTCGCTTCGACGACGACGTTGTACTCGCGACGGCGATCGTTGAACGTCGCATCGATCGCGGCGTCAAGAGTCGCCGCCTTGACTGTTTCCAGCGTCCACTCGAACTCGCCGATCGCGCCCGCCTTGCGCGACAGCACCAGCAGTTTGGCTTTCATCGATTGCTCCGTGGTGGGTCGAGTTGGAACGTGGGTAGACCGAACCGCTTCAGCTCACGCTCCTCGCGGGACGAGAGCGCGCGACCGGCGTAGCGCGTGTTGAGCGCGCGTCGCGCGAGATGCGTGACGTGCGGCTCCGTGTCTGGCCTGATGCAGAAGCGTCCCGCGGCGGCACCGCACCTCGGACAGGCGTGGCCGATGCTCATGGCGTCATCCACCAGCACCTGCCGAACTGCAACTGACAGCCTGGGTAGGCTGCTTTGGCCGCACGTCGGATCGCTGCGAAGCCGCGCCGCGACGACCAGCGCTTGAGGCCGACGTACTCGCCGTCGCGCTCGATCGTCACGATGACGTAGCAGCGCTGCTCGGGGTGGAGCAGGGGCGACGAGGGTGACGGCGCGTACGGGTTGCGCCAGACGGCCGGAGCTAGCGCGGGCATCACTCACCTGCCAGTTCGCAGCACGCGTTGTAGGCGTCTGCGTACGTGAAGTCGGCCGTCGTGTACGCGACACCGGAGAGCGTCGCGAGCTGGAACGTGTAGAGGCGTGACACGGGGTGCGTGTTCACCCAGTCGGTTCCCTCGCCGCGCGCGCGGGCCTCGGCCCAGATGACGGTCGTCGCGTCCGCGAAAGACTTCACGACGCCGCTGAGGTTGCAGGCGCTCTGTACGAGAAGGGCGTCTGCTGCAATCTGCTTCATGGTGGTCATGTCGTCTCCTTCGGCGGCACATACACCTTGAGTCCATCCACCTCACTCATCGCGAACGTACCGCGACAGCAGGGGATGAGCCCCAGCACCTCCGGCGGGTAGTTCGCGGCTTCCTCGCCCTCGCTCGCCGCCGCGTAGGAGTCAAAGACCACTCCTCCTGCCGCGCGGACTCGGTCAGCCGCGTTGGCCGAAACGCTCCGCATCTCGACTGCGCGCTTGAACTCGGGCTTGCGCCCGACGACGTAGCCCGTGTGCTGCACGAGCGTGTACCGAATCTCGTTTCCCATTTCGCTACTCCTGTTCCCACGCGGTGATGACGACCGTCGCGTTGGTGAGAGATGGTTTCGTGACGACGCGCTTGGCGAATGCGTCGGCCTCGGAGAATGAGGTGAAGCGCACCGCGAGGCCGTGCCCGTCCGTGAGGCGGCCATTGACGGTGACGTACTGCTTCGCGTCCACTGCGAAGCAACCGAACACGGGGCCCGTCATCAGCACGGCTCCGCGGTGTTCGCGCAGATCTCTTCCGTGAGCAGTTCGCCCTTTTGACGAATCTCGCCCATCGTCATCTCGGCGACCTTCTCCATCGCTTCGTCGGCGTCAGTCGCCTGCACGACGATCGAGAACGGCACCTCGATGGTGCCCTCCACGCTGAAGGACCGCGACGCGGCCTCGACGCAGGTGATGTCGTGGTTGAGGTCGGTCACTACGTACTCATCCT
>Ga0315284_10001674_pt1 | contig 31695 bp, 34 predicted proteins | sample YL17G09_16_MG_FD_203696 | JGI IMG/M metagenome (GOLD analysis project Ga0315284, IMG submission 203696) | Sediment microbial communities from Yellowstone Lake, YNP, Wyoming, USA - YL17G09_16 | ecosystem: Environmental > Aquatic > Freshwater > Lake > Sediment | place: USA: Wyoming | collected...
CGCCGAAAGGATTGAGGGTTCGATTCCCTCCATGTGCACCCACGAGTAACGAATATACGCGGCCAATGATCTTAAAAGTGCAGGCGAGACCCCTGCGATGATGCAGTTTGTCATGATCGTAGCAGGTAGAAAGTGAAAGTGGACATTCCCCTCGTCCCGATGGATTTCGGGCACTTCTCTACGAAAGAAGTTGTTGCAGTTCGATTCTGCACGAGGGGGCCAGCGAGTAACTGTTGCAAAAGAGATTAAAAGTAGACACGTGCGCATGGAGCTGTGGTGCGGTCCCGCGATAAGCGTAATCTTCGTGAAAGTGAAAGCTGAAGTGAGGGAACAACCCTCACCCATCTCCTCGTAATTCAGTGGTCAGAATGCCTGTCTTCGAAACAGGACGCCGCAGGTTCGAATCCCGCCGAGGAGACTAGGTGTATAATAACAGCATGTATAACAGCGCAATGATTACGACTCCTGAGACTGTCGGAAACATCTTTGAAGCACATCGAAACAGGCATGGAAATACTGTGCCTCTCGTCGCAACTTCTGGGGGATGCGATCCGTTGCATGTAGGCCACGTTCGCTGCATCGGTGGAGCGTCAATGCTAAAAGGCAAGGACGGACTCCTCGTCGTCATCGTCAATGGAGATGGCTTCCTAAAAAGAAAAAAGGGTTACGCCTTCATGGAACTTCAGGAACGAATGGAACTCATCGCATCGATCAGAGGGATCGATTATGTCGTCCCGTGGGATGATGGAACACAGTTCGTCTCAGGTGCGATTGAGATCATGAAACCGAACATCTTCGCAAAAGGTGGAGATAGGTCGATGGCTGAAAATGTCCCAGAATACGAATGCTGTGTGAAGAACGCTTGTGCAGTCGTCTTTGGGATCGGCGGGACAGAAAAAGTTCGTTCGAGTTCAGAGTTGATCGCTATGTACCAGCGACCTCTGAAATGATATATTTAAAATGTATGGGCGGATGCTGGAATTTGGTAGACAACGAAGATTTAGATTCTTCGGAGAGCAATCTCGTAGGGGTTCGAGTCCCCTTTCGCCCACAACGGCCGCGTGAGACAAGTAACAGACTGTATCCTTCAAGGTTATAAGTGAAAGTGCGACGCGATCTTATGCCTGTAAAGCCAAATGGCTCGGCGACTGTCTCATACGCAGTTTTAAGTGAGTTCGATTCTCACTGCAGGCACAAATGAAATGATGCAAGGAACGTAAGAAGTCATGTGGGCAACAAAATACATCGAACAACTTCAGAACGGTGAAACGATCAAGTTCAGGCCGCACGGAAATTCCATGCAACCTAGGATCGAATCAGGACAGCTTGTCACTGTCGTGCCGGTCAATCGAGAAGTGATCATCGGTGATGTTGTCTTGTGTAAGGTCGATGGTCAACAATGGCTTCATCTTGTGACAACAATTGGTTCAGACGGACGCTTTCAGATTTCTAACAACAAAGGACACATCAATGGGTGGACCATGCTAAAGAACATCTTTGGCGTCGTCACCATAGTGGAACCGTGATGAAATTTTTCGTATACAGCAGATATGCAATCGAAGCGATCCAACCGCACGATGTGCCGCACATCATTGTTTCAATCAGCACGCCGCCTGATGAGGAAGCGAACATCAGAATGAATGACAAGACGTTGGGCATCTTGCGACTGTGGTTCTTCGACAGGGACACGCCAACGGGCGAGGCATCTAAAGATCTCGAATCATTCTTGTTCATGCCAACGCATGCAGACCAGATCTTAGACCTTGTCGCAGCGCATCCCACAGCAGAACACTTTATCGTGCACTGTGATGCTGGCATCAGTAGATCGTCAGCAATTGCTGCTGCGATTTCAAAGATCACGTGTGGTGATGACAGCGAATACTTTCATGGCTGTCGTTACCACCCAAACAGGCGTGTCTACAGGGGAATACTTGAAGCACACGCAAGGAGAACAGAGTAATGGAAACTGTCATCATAGAGATCAGGGCCGCAGAAGGCGGCGAGGACGCAAAATTGCTCGTCATTGACCAGCTTCGTGCCTATGTGAAGGCCGCGGAGCGGAGGTTTCTTTGAAACTGAGCTGTTAGACGAAAGGCCTGGACTCGTTTCAGTGTCATTTTCTGGCGCTGGTTCGAAAGAACTGTTCTCGATGGAGGGCGGCGGTCATCGATGGCAGCGCGTTCCTCCCACTGAAAAACGTGGTAGGATGCAAACGTCGACAGTGACAGTCGCTGTCCTAGATCCGGATCAGATCGTCGGTCAGGCGCTCGATCCAAAAGACGTCCAAATTGAGACGATCAGGGGATCAGGTCCTGGTGGGCAAAAACGCAATAAGACAGAGAGCTGTGTCGTTGCAACACATGTTCCAACAGGCCTCACTGTCAAGATCGACATGCGTTCGCAGTTCCAGAGCAAAGCAATGGCAATGAAGGTGCTCGCTGGTCGATTGTACAACGCCGAGAGCGAACGTTTGCAGGCTGCAAAAGATGCCGTCAGGAAAAATCAAGTCGGCAGCGGAATGAGGGGCGATAAGATTCGCACTTATAGGTCGCAAGACAATCAAGTGACAGACCATCGAACAGGTCAGAAATTCAACCTCAGTAAATGGTTGAAGGGTGAATGGTGATACAAACCGTTAGCGACGGTGTAAAGTTGGTCGATGTCGATCCTAATAAAGCTATTTGCACTGTCATTGTCGTTCATGAGCATGCTCGGAATTTCAATACCATTGCTAACACCCATAAATGCACATGTGAAACATGAAGTTGTTGAGACACCTCTCACTGAGATTCAGTTGATGAGAGTTTTGAAAGATTCACACATAATCGTGTTTGGGAATGAACCATCGGATCATCGCCTCACGATGGCATGGGCTCAGGTTGCATTTGAAAATGGCCGCGGAGCATTGACGGTCAATCACAACATCGGAAATACATGGATGGGACCTGATGCTCCATACTATGTCGTTGGTGGGAATCAAAAGTATCGTTCATTCGCTACCTTCGAAGAGGGTGCAAAGGCATATTGGATCACTATCAAGAGTTGTGGGCCGGCAACAAGGGCGTTCGAATGGGGTTCTGCGAAGGTGGCAGCTGAAGCGCTCAAGGCGTGCAATTATTATGATGCTGACATTGATGCATATGCCGCGGCCATGGGTTCACTGTATTACAATGCAAAAAAGTTGCTTCCTGAACTGAATGGAGGAAAAGATGGCGGAAGTTATTGACAGATTTGTGGGTGAGTTTTCATTCCTTTCAAACTTTCATCCCTCTACAATTGTCGTGAGCGGGAAATTCTACCCTAGCGTTGAACATGCATACCAAGCGATGAAGACGTTCGATGCTACAACACACGAGACGATCAGAAAAGCAAAGACACCCGGCGAAGCAAAAAAATTGGGCCGATGTGTCACATTGAGACCAGATTGGGAACATGTAAAAATTGATCTGATGCGTTCACTCGTCAAGAAAAAGTTCGAAAATCCACTTCTTCGTGAGATGTTGCTTGCGACAGAAGACGTTCCACTCGTCGAAGGGAACAATTGGAACGATTGTTTTTATGGCGTTTGTCGTGGAAAAGGCACTAATTGGCTCGGCAAGATCCTTATTGAAGTTCGCAATGAAATTAGGGCCGAAGTCGCCGCCGAGAGTGTAATTGACGACAAATTTGTGATATGATGGTATCATGAAGACGATCGCTATCGCTATTTTCTTGGCAATCTCTTTCTCGGGGAATTCGCAGACGATTGCTTCGCCTCTCGATTGTGAAAGCATTCACGATCCCGATGCGCGGAACTATTGTCGGGCGATCTCGAAACACGATAAGAGTTACTGTTCTTTCATCAAGTCACATGATCTCCGAGCTCGATGTCGAGCTGAGGTAAAGTGAATAGTTATCGATATGCACATGTGGCGGAACTGGTATACGCATACGCCTCAGAAGCGTACGCCGTGAGGATTGAGGGTTCGACTCCCTTCGTGTGCACCATGCTACAAGTAACTCTGACCCGTACGTCAGAAATTCAGCAAATAACGCGTAAGTGAAAATAGCATATCTCCTCGTAGTCTAGCGGACAAGGCACCACTTTCCTAAAGTGACGACGAAAGTCATCGCAGGTTCGATTCCTGCCGAGGAGACTAAAGAAAATGTGTTCTCATGACCATAAGCGATTTATGTTCACAATTGACACAGATGAAGAAGATCAATTTACAGTCGACTTATACGACGCTGAAGAACACATCGGTTATGTGAACGTCGTCAGAGCACGAGTTCGTGTCTGTAAAGGCAGCACTTACATTTGGGAAACGCACTCTCGTCTCAATGAAAAATATCACAAGACGGGATTAGGAATTTGCATGTATGCTGAGGCAATCAGACATGCAAAAAAGAGTGGTTATACGATCACGTCATCGCGGGCGCCGAGCGCGCAAGCCCAGCGCCTCTGGACGTCAAAGACGCTAAATTCGATGTTTTCAATCATACGTTTTCACTTTCGCTGGTGGGTAAAATGAAAATTCTAGTGACTGGCGATAGAAATTGGGATGACTATAACATCGTCGCTGAAGCACTTAGTGCGTTGCCACCCGGAACGATCATCGTGCACGGTGCTTGTCGTGGTGCTGATGTCATTTGCGCAGAAACAGCAAAAGAACTTGGATTCATCGTTCGATCATATCCTGCTGATTGGAAGCGTTTCGGTCGGGCGGCGGGCCCGGTCAGAAATAAGCAGATGCTCACTGAAGAAAACTTGTCTCATGAACCTATCAATTTCGTCTATGCGTTTCACAATGATCTCAAAAATTCTCGTGGGACAAAGAATATGCTCAAGCAAGCAGAATCTTGCGGCGTTCGCTATCGACTTTTCTCATCTCCTCGTAGCATAACTGAATAACGCATCCGCCTCCGACGCGGACGATTGTGAGTTTGAATCTCACCGAGGAGACCAACTGTGTAATCTTGATACCTGACAAGGTATAGTAAAATTCAGAGGCGAAATAATGGTCAAGCGTATTGGTGTTCTAACGAGTCTTATCGTGTTGAGTTCAACGTTGATTGCATGTGGATCTGATCACGGAATCGATCCCGGTTGGGAAAATGACGTGGGAGCCGATGTCGCTCGTGACTCTGGTCGTGATAGTGGGCGAGATTCCAGAATGACAAGCGTTGACTCTGGTCCTGCGTGCATTCAAAACGACGACAAGTGGCAACAAGGCGCAGGGTGCGGTGAAATCGCGGCGCCGATCCTATACCACAGTGGTGAGGTGATGAAAAATGGTGCAAACGTTTATTTTGTCTGGTATGGTGACTGGAAGGATAGCTCCATCCCAACAATTCTCGAAGATCTCGCAAAAAACATTGGAAACACCCCTTACTACAATATCAACAAAGGATATTTCGAAAATTCCTCTATTGAAGTAACCGGGAATGCTGGCGGATTTCCTGTCTATGTCTCTGGGCGCGTCACATTGATCAGAAGTATCACTGTGGGATACACTCATGGAAAAAATCTATCAGATGAAGATGTGAAGGCAATTGTTGATGACTCAATTAACAGTGGCGAACTTCCGTTTGATTGGGACGGAACATACTTCGTAATGGGTTCGAAGAAAGTTCAGCAGCATAGTGGTGGTTACACATTTTGTGGCAGTTATTGTGGCTGGCACGATCATGGAAAATTGATGTATCGTGGAGATCCTGAACGTGTGATTGATCTCAAATACTCATTTGTTGGAAATCCCGACCAGTGTCTTCGTGATTGCACCATTTATAGTAATGAACGTGCACATGGAATTGAAGTGAGTCCAAATGGTGATTGGGCGGCTGATAGCATGGCGTCAGTCTGGGCTCATGAATTGAGTGAAATGGTGACTGATCCGTATCTTACGGCATGGTGGGATTCATATGGTTGGCAGAATGCTGACAAGTGTGCATGGACATTCGGACAAACGTATTGCGCCGCGAACGGCGCCATGGCGAATGTCAAGATCGGCGATCGAGACTATCTCCTTCAACGCAATTGGGTAAATGACCCTGTGTGCGGTCGATGTGACATGAAACCGTGATGAAATCGTTTTTTCTAATCATATGTTTGATATCATCAGGTTGTTTCCTGAGGTGGGATGTCCCAAAGACACCTCGTCGAGATCCTTGCACAGGTGCAGTGTCTGAGACCTACGTATACATGGCAACCTGTGAAACGCCTCAAGTCATTCAAATTCGTCCTCATCATTGGCATGATCATTATTGAATTGTCATGCATTGTGATTAAAATTGACGGAACCGTCCCACCAGGAGTGTATATCGAGTCAAAATGGGATTATCCTAGTACTACCAAAGGCAATGACGCCGGAGGAAATGAGTCGGATCAACGTGAAACGTTGAAGTGAAGGCAATATCATGGTTGGACTAACCAGAGGTCGAAAAGAGAATAACGTGCGGCGCTACCCGGGCAAGGGCGGGAGCAAGCACAATCCTGTGCGCATCGAAGAGCGATGCAAGGAAGCGAAGGAGCGCCTTGAGGCATGGCAGAAGATGTCGCCTCAAGATCAGCTTGCAACGCTTGATCGCAGGTGCGGAAGCGGAAAAGGCGCTGCAAAGCAGCGTGCTCGAATCGCAGCAAGGATCAAAAGTCCCAATGCGAAGGTTGCAGTCGTCGAGCAACCCGTACAGAGCGCAGAGCACAAGCAGAAGGCCAAGGAGCGTCGTGAGCTGAACAGAAAAGCTCGACATCAGTTCGAGTAAGCGAGGACATGGATACTTAAATCTGTACCGTCATGGTACAGGTGACAGAGATGAGTGAGCTGGTGAACACGCTTGTATGACATGCAAGTATCGAAGGGTTCGATCCCCTTATCTCTGACAAGAATGAAAATAGAAGTGAGGTCAAGCAATGTCATCAGAACCAATGCCATCAGAACCAAAGATGGTCATCGTCGTCCGCCGCGACTTAAACATGAGGAAGGGAAAAGTTGCTGCGCAAGTAGCGCATGCATCGATGAAGTTTCTCATTGATAACAATGAGTCAGAACGCGGAGACGAAGTCATCGTCAAGCTGTCAAATGCTGAAGCGATGTGGCTCTCGGGATCATTCACAAAGATCGTCGTGTCTGTCGATTCAGAAGACAAACTAAAAGACCTCATGCTACAGGCACAATTGAGCGACATTGAGGTGCACCCGATTGTCGATGCCGGAAGAACGGAATTCAACGGAGTGCCAACATTGACATGTGCAGCGTTCGGCCCGTGCGATGCAGACCTCCTAGATGAAATTACAGGTGACTTGAAACTGATGTGATGAAAGATGGCCGATTGGTGTAATGGTAGCGCGATCCCCCTACACGGGATAAGCGTGGGTTCGATTCCCTCATTGGCTACAAATGGAAACATACTCAAGTGGTTTACGAGACCCGATTGCTAATCGGGCGGGTGTAAGAGCCCCGGAGGTTCGAATCCTCCTGTTTCCGCAAAAAGAATAATTTAGTGTTAACGCTCCTAACATATCTTGGTGTGATGTACGTTCTTTGGTTATGCTTGTGCGGAGCATTGTTTGTTCACTACAACAACTGGGGTTGGAAGAAGGACGAATCGGGTGACAAGTTGTTGATCATAGCATACCTCCCGTACTATCCTTTCGCTTGGACATACCTGAACACAAAAGATTTGCTCGAATTTATTGGTGAAGCGCTCGGCGCGCCGGATGAGGATCTCGGAACATGGTTGAAATGAAGTGTCCGAATTGTCAAGCTCAGATCACGATGTATGAAGCACCGTATTTGGGTCCATCTCCCAACGACGGATGGCCATGTTTGTTCTGTCAACAAATGGTCTGCATGTACTGTTACACAGACCACACGTATGATAAGCATCCCGAGAAATATGGCATAAAATCAGACGGTGGAAACAGCAAGAGGAAAAAGAAGAGACACCAGAAGTGACCTGAGGGACCGTCACGAGCACGGAAGATTGGCCGAGTGGCTTAAGATGGAAGGTTTGGAACATTGGAAAGTCAGACAGTTTCGAAAACTGTTGTGTGTTTTAAAACATACTGGGCGTTCGACTCGCTCACCTTCCGCTGAAGAAGAATACGTAATATCATGTGCTACATGTGCTTAAAGAATAATCCGTTCGATGCTAGCGATAATTCGTCAACGCCTCAATACAAGCGAACGAGGGCGTTGGAATTGAAACGCTTGATCAAAGAATTCGAAGACTTTGAAAATAAGTGTGTTAATACCGTTGAAGCGATCGAAGCCTTGAAAGAGGAACAGTACAGATTATCTCGAGACCTGTGAATTACAAGACAGTCTTGAATCTCTCGCCGACGATGAGCGCCTGACTGTCATGATGAAATCTCGTAGGTGTGTTCAACCTCGCATAAAATTGTTCACGTAATGCGTCGCCAGTCTCAGCATGGTATGCATTTTGGTTCGTATATGTTCGTGTTCGTTGCTGGTGCCGTGCCTGGCACCTGTCAAAGTCCATGTAGTGTGTATCGATAAGAACACAACCCGTTGATGGAACTTTTCTGTACATCTTATCAACATAGTGATAACCACGTTGAAATTGGGGCGGTGACTTGAATATGAGCGTGTTATCCCATTTCGGGATACGAATCCAGTTCTTCCTTTGCGAAAGCCACAGTTTATCGAGCTCAATTGCGGGTTCAGAGTTTAGGTCTTGGATCAATCCCCAGCCCTCAAATGTTACGTTCAATTCTTGTGGTGTTGAAAGAAATTTCTCGTACATTTGTTGCATGCCATGAGGATAGATGATGGGATCAGCGATCAAAAAATCATCTGCCTCAACGAATGTGACACACTTGTACGATTGTAGCAACGTTGCAATACGAACGCCTACGATGGGTGCAAGTGAATTTGCTCCGCTATTTTGACCCAATCCTGTGAGTTTTTCAACGTGCATACTCGGGTCGATAGAATCGAGAGATCCATCTGTTGAACCATCATCAATGATGTAAAAATCTTCAGGCGCAAATAATTTTAGATAATAAGTGAACCATTGAGGAAGTATCGCACCTTCGTCGCGCACAGTTGTGATGATGCACTTATCTTTCATGGACTAAATAGCTTCGCATCAGTGATTTGGAAGGGTGGCTGAGAGGTCTAAGGCACCGCGTTGGAAACGCGAAGGATCGTCATTGATCCCGCAGGTTCAAATCCTGTTCCTTCCCCGAGTGTACTATCGTGTGAGAGATGGTATAGTTAAGATAGTAACGCAGATGTAATTCAGTGGTAGAATGCAACGTTGCCAACGTTGACGTCGAGGGTTCGAACCCCTCCATCTGCTCCACGTCACCAGTAACTAGTAAGTGTTGATTTTCTAAATTGACACAATTTGAATAAGTTGAACTATGTTGAAGGTGAAAGTGACGTGATTTGCGAACATGGCCCAAAGGTACGGCACTAGTTTTCCAAACTAACGGAGAAATCCATTGTAAGTTCGAGTCTTACTGTTCGCTCTGATAAACATAAAATTGATGATGCAATTAAACGAAACAACGTTACGTTGATTATACTTGAAACTCTTAAAACTATTACAGAGTTCACATTAGAAAATCATGTCGTCAGAAAAGAAACAAATTCGGCAGCAATTTAGGGATGCCGTGTTTCATCGTGATGGAAATGTGTGTCGAGTATGCAGAGCAGGAAGCTATGCCCTTGATGCTCATCATATCACTGATAGACACTTGATGCCCAATGAAGGCTATGTCAAAGAAAATGGCATCAGCCTATGCCCTACGTGCCATGAAAAGGCAGAAGTGTTTCATAACACAGGCGTCGCTTTGCCACATTGGGAACCCGAAAATTTGTACGTGATGATCGAATCTTCATACGAAGAAGCGATTGAAGCATCAAAGAGGCTCAAGTGAAGAAAAATAAGCGACGAAAGATGACACAAGAGCAGGTTGATGCAATCAACAGGAGACGTGACCTCACAGAAGGAACGAACCTGAGCTTCGAACATCCACACAAGCGATTGAAACTCGATGAAAATGGAAGACCCATAGAGGTCGACGTGATCACCGACATGAGATGGTAAAGAAAGAACGTAAGTTGTCAGAGTATACTGAAGAGCGTGAACACAAACGATCTTTGCGAGGCAGCAGAGAAAATGCGTATGACAAAGAACATGGAAATGTCCATGAAGTCGAGAACATCGTGAAACACTATCCATCAATTTCATATGCAACTGAATGTCCGGTGCCCATTATTGCATTCGATAAGCTCGATGGAAGCAATATCCGTGCAGAATGGTCGAACAAAAAGGGTTGGTACAAACTCGGCACTCGAAAGAGATTGGTCGACGAGACTGATCAATTGTTCGGCCGGGTTCCTGAATTGCTTACAAGTGGAATGGGGGATGCATTGAGTGAGGCCCTTCATGAGGCAGGATATGACCGTGCAATGTGCTTCTTTGAACTACACGGAATGTCGTCTTTTGCAGGCATGCACGATCCAAAAGATCCGACGTTAAAATTGACACTCTTTGACGTTGCACCCTTCAAACAAGGGATTCTCGAACCAGAGAAGTTCATTGAATTATTCGGTCATCTCGACGTTCCGGCGATCTTGTACCGCGGCGAAATCAATGAGGAATTCATCGAACAAATTCGTTCAAGCACCCTTCAGGGCATGACGTTCGAAGGCGTCGTCTGCAAAGGAAAGAACAACAAGAAGACAAAGATGCCGATCATGTTCAAGCAAAAGAGCCGTGCCTGGCTCGATAAATTGCATGAATATTGCGGCGACAATGCTGAACTATTTAGAACATTGAGGTGAGGTGTTTGTATAGTTCTATATGCATCCGCTCGTGGATCTGGTTGATCCAGAAGTGCTTATAACGCTTCGAGCCTGGTTCGATTCCAGGCGGGCGGACTCAAATGATGTATAACTTCACTAAGAGCTGAATGTGAAAAAGATAAGCATCAAGTTGCAGTCTGGATCGCTGGGACATACGTTCATGCTATTCGCAGATCCGGAGACATTATATGTTTGGTTGAAGAGCAGTTCTGATCACGATGATGTCCCGTCAACAAAACTCGAATTGGGCCCCGGCGAGTTCATAGAAGCAGAATGGCGCGGATGTGAGTATGTGTATGAGGACAACGGAAACATTCTCAAGTTGAACCTCATTAGATTGGCAAAAGCATCACCAACTCAGAATGCATCTGGTGTGTTGGCGAACATCGCCTACGGTTGGGTGACTGACGACATCATTCCCATGATAGATTACTCAGACTCTGACATCGTTATCAGACGCCTGACGTCACAAGGAGAGATGAAACTCGATCTTCCTGCGATGTTCCAGGACGATGAAACAGAGCCAGAATCACTTTGAAATAGCGCGGTGCACGATGTGCCGTGCAATGATCTTCACGTTTGGATGCTTTGCCTGAAGGCGTTTGACTGCTGCAACGTGTTTTGAAGAGTCATCAAAGAATTCAATGACGTCCAGACCGTCACTGACGATCTTCCTGTCGATCCAATCGGCTTTTGCTTGTGGATTTGCATCATTGAGTGCAATGACTTCAACATCAGGATAACCTGCATCATCGAGGAATTGTCTAATCGGCTCTGCGATGCTGCGGGCAGTCAAGATGACAAGACCCGCCGGACCGTGTTTTGAATATACGCTATCGAGTATCTTTCCCGTCCATTTGATCGCGCGTGGATTGATCAGTTTCTGAAAGTCTGTGTAATCAAATTTGTCGCCCTCTTTGGGTTTATACATCGCAAACTCGCCGGGTGTGAGAGCAAATTCTTCACCTTGGGCATCAGTGACGTACACCATCGAATCAGTCTTCACCAACGTGTCATCAAAGTCAAATATGCGAAGTTTTTTCGAACCCATTGCCTCGAGGACGAGCTCCTTGATGTACTTCTTGAGGAGTTTAGCCTTGAACTGCATAGTTGATCGTACAACTTGTGCGTGCAGTGTATTGTACAACTTCACCATGGTATATTCATATCTAGGTACCAAATGGAACTCATTGTCAAGGACTATCTGAAGTCACACACTCTTCGTGAACTCGAAGAAGAGCATGGTGTCAATTCACGACCGAATTTGGCGATGGATAAGGTATCATTAAATTATGATATGATCACAGTCAAAAATGATGATGCCCTTGCGGCACAGTGTCGTGGCCTTGTGATCAGGATTGATCCCGCGTTGACGAAGAAAATGCTCCACGACGTTGAAAAACAAATTGACGTTCCCAAGGCACGCTGGCGAGACAGAGTGATCGGCGACATTGAAGTGCTCGCTTGGCCAATGAATCGCTTCTTCAATCACGGTGACTCATTCGGTGCTGTCATTGATTGGTCAGATCCCGGGCTTCGTGTTTACGAGAAGCTCGATGGAACGATGATCGTTGCATATTGGGACCCACTGTACATGCGATGGTTTACGGCGACGCGATCGGTCCCTGAAGCCGACTTGCCGATCAACAAAGACAGCATGGAATTGGGTTCGACGACCTTTTCTGACTTGTTTTTTCAGGCACTTCGCGCTACTCGTGAGGCGAACTCAGGTGTTTCGATCGACTGGGCTGTCGCTGGCATTGACAAAATTGTTCATCTGAACAAGGAACTGACGTATGTTTTTGAATTGACGACGCCTTACAACCGCGTTGTCGTCAAGTACGATGAACCAAGGGTGACTCTCTTGGCTGCACGTCACACGCTTTCAGGCAAAGAAATTGCAATCGAAACGCTTCGCCTCGAACACGTTCAACGCCCGAAGACTTGGCCTTTGCGCAGTGCTTCTGCAATCGATGCATTTGTCAATGCGGCTGATCCTGCACAGCTTGAAGGTGCTGTGGTCGTTGATTCTCACTTCAATCGCCTCAAAGTGAAAAACAAGGCATGGGTCCTATCATCGAAGGCAAAGGACATGGTCACAACCTCTCGCAGGTCTGCACTCGAATCGATCATCCTTGGAACGATCGATGACGTGTATCCTCTCATCGCAAAAGATATCGCAGAGATGCTTCAGAAGATGGCGTCTGACTTTAGCGAATACATCGTGAAAGTTGACAAAAACTTCATCGAATGGAGGAACCTCGCAAACGGTTCACGCAAAGAGTTCGCCATGAAAGTCATGGACTCGGGCGACTGGACGGCGCCGTATTTCAACTTGTGGGAGAATCGTGCTGAATCAGCTTCACAGTGGATTCAAAACATGGCAAAGGCCAACAAATTGTCCACGACGTCACTCGACACTATCCTCAAAAAGATTGGGCAGTAGCACTAACGTTCATGGCACGGGTTATTCTGTGGGCCTCACAGGGTCCTGTGTCCATGTCTCCATGCCTTTGTTATAGTGAGATCACAACTTAGGACCGATAGTTACAAATGGAGGCGGCATCATGATGATCGTAGTCGATATCCTTGGGGACGATGAAGATGTGAAGATCGTGGATGAAGTGGCCGACGAAGAGAAAGAAGCTCAGGCAGCGAAGATCGCTGCTTGGAAGCGAGAGATCTTGGAACGTGACAACCAAACGCAAGTTGTGCCCGTCGTCACACCAGGTTAGGGATCGGGCAATCCGATTCCTTGCTTGTATTGTGTACGTAGGTAAGCTGCACTTCTGACAACGCTATCTACCCTGACATCATCGATTTGGCCGTCAAAGAATTGGGTGCTAGTGTGTAGTCCACCTAGATCCCACGGTCCATGAGTTCCAAAATCGAGCGTTCCTGCTACGTTGGTTGTCGATGCTAGTGTTCCGTTGATGTAGAACATTCCATTATTTCCATCGTAAGTGAACGCTAAAAGCGTCCATGCATTCAACGGAATCTTGTAAATTCCCGTGATTGAAGGTTGATTGAGTGCCGCACCCACTGTGAAAGCGGGTGTCCATGCACCATCAGTTGTGTTATTGCTGAGTGAAAAATATAGCGATGTGAATGGGGTCGTCCACGTGGCGTCGTTCCTGTATCTCTTGTTGATGATCACCGCGCCGGCAGTATACGAACGCACCCAGACCCAACAACTCATTGTGCACGCAGACGTGCTTGGTTCCACGCTAGAATTTCCAGATGTCAATGATTGTGCAGCACCAAAGCTAACACAACTTGAAAATATTCCTGTGAAATCTGGTGTTGCTGATGCGACGCCTGCGGACAATGTCGGCCCGCCTGCCGCAGCATCATTGCCATACACAATCGTCGTATTGTCAAGTTTCCACCAAATGGTGCCATTTGCGTCTGTGGCTGTTATTCGAGGACCAATGACTCCAGTCACCCCAGTCGCACCATTGGGTCCTGTTGGTCCAGTCGCTCCTGTGACACCATTCGGACCAATTGCGCCCGTGGGTCCTGTGACACCGGTCACTCCATTGGGCCCAACATTTCCCTGTGGTCCTGTCGGACCAGTCGCTCCAGTGACACCCGTGAATCCTGCTATTCCCGCGGGCGTGACATCTTTAGGTGATGTGACAGTAGATGTTGGAATTGCGTTTGAAGCATATCCCAAGTTGACCAAGATGACTGAAATCGCATCAGGCTTTGATGTCACAGAATAATACCCGCCAGTTGCAATGTAGATCGTTTGTCCAGCAACCATCCATGTTGAATTTGTCACTGAAACAGTGACTGATGCTCCTGCATTTGGTTGAGTGTAACTTGCTGTTGTTGTTGTGAATGCATTTACGCCCGCGGGACCTGTGGGCCCTGTTGAACCTGTATTTCCAATCGGTCCAGTGGGACCTGTTGCACCGGTCACTCCATTTGGTCCTATGGGCCCAGTCGGACCTGTCGCTCCTGTTACTCCATTTGGTCCAATATTTCCTTGAGGTCCCGTCGATCCAGTGACTCCCGTAACACCATTTGGTCCTATAGGTCCTGTCGGCCCTGTCGCTCCTGTCACGCCGTTAGGTCCGACATTTCCCTGAGGCCCAGTTGGTCCCGATGCTCCCGTCGCTCCTGTGACACCATTTGGACCAATATTTCCCTGTGGTCCTGTCGGACCAGTCGCTCCTGTGACACCATTTGGACCAATATTTCCCTGTGGTCCTGTCGGACCAGTCGCTCCTGTGACACCATTTGGACCAATATTTCCCTGTGGTCCTGTCGGACCAGTCGCTCCTGTGACACCATTTGGACCAATTGCGCCCGTGGGTCCTGTGACACCGGTCACGCCGTTAGGTCCGACATTTCCCTGTGGTCCTGTCGGACCAGTCGCTCCTGTAAAACCTGTTGGTCCGTTTGGTCCTGTTGCACCGGTCACTCCATTTGGTCCTATGGGTCCTGTCGGCCCTGTCGGCCCTGTCGCTCCTGCCGGACCAGTAGCACCGGTAACTCCCGTAGGTCCAGGTGTTCCTGTAGGACCCGCAGGACCAGTTGCGCCTGTCACCCCATTTGCGCCCGCGGGCCCTGTGACACCAGTCACGCCTGTCGATCCTGCTGCACCTGCAGGACCAGTTGCCCCGGTAACACCCGGTGGGCCAACTCCTCCCGTCACACCCGTCACACCAGCTGCACCAGCGACGCCGCCAGCAGATGTAAAAAGTGTTCGCCATGTACCGCTAAGCCAATATACGCTAATGCTACCAAAATCATCAGTGATCGTTTTTGTTGATAGTGTGTCTATCAACGAATACGAAGTGATGTCAATCGGTCTGGTCGCAGCTGTGCCTGATCCGTCCTTTATGACGACAACTTGTCCATCGCGAGGTGTCGCAGGAAGATAGACGGTTATTCTTGCTGTCCCGAGAGTTGAATCTGCAATGATGCCAACAACTGTGTCATCAACAGAAATTTTGACTGTGCCTGAATTTGAGTTTTTTGCAATGTATTCCGTAGTGTTAAGTGACAAACGACCAAGTAGTTGAAGTTCTGACGGACTTCCCTTCACACCTATTTGAACATCACCTGGAAGCGCAACACGCGTGGCTTTGCCCGTGCTTGGATCTTTGATGAATACAAAGAACTGTTTATCAGTGTCTGTCTTAGTCGACATGTGCAGTCATAAATAGCCGCAACTGTCAGAGGGTGACGTTACCTAGTGCATCAGTTGTGATAGAAATCAAACTTGCGTTGAGTGCTGCTACGTTAATTGCTGGCCTGTTTGTTGAAATTCCATCAACATATGGAACAGAGGATGTTACTTCAAAGCTCAAGTTTTGTGACCATGTATTCTCAGGCTTTGTAAGCTTTCCCGTAAAATCAACAAATTTTACAATGACGGGTGATTGTTGGAGGCCCGGTTTTCCGTCACTATCAGCATCAGATGTGTAATATTTTGTGAACAGTCTTTGTTCAAGCATGTCGCGTAATTGACCGAATCTATCACGCCTATACGTACACTTACTATATGCAGGCAGTCCACTATACACTCCGTATTTCCATCCTCTAATGATGGGTGCCAGGCCCCAGACATTGGCTTTAGGCGCATTCAGTGATGGTGTCCATGCATATGAATGGAAATCACAATTGTGATTGCTGCCAAGTGTGATACCTGATTCATGCACAGTGCCGGTGAATTGCATGTTATTGACATCGCCAAATCCATACATTGCTTTTGTGATATCAACGGCGTTCGCAGAACCAGTGATTGCAAAACCACCCGGGAATGTGTCACGTATGTTTATGTCACAACCAATTCTATATCCGTATTTGGCGTCAGTTGCTCCAAAGAAATTGATGCCGGGTGCATCTACTAATCCTGAAAATACGAAGAAAAATCCGCTGACGGGAACTGGCACGATGGGCGTCGTTATGTTTGACTGTCCATCATACTGATAATCTACAATGAATGATTTTTCAATTGATGTCTGACGTGGAACAGCGGAATATCGAGGCTCGAACGGATATGCTTTTGCCCAATTTTTGTTTGAAAAGAGGTTCGTTATTAATGGGTCATCAAAGAAAATCCAACCGACGTCAGATGACGTAACAGAATCTAACGAACCTGGCCATCCTGTTCCTTTAGTTACCCTGAATATGCCCGTTCCATCAGCATTGAAACAACTGTTGATTGATGGCATCATTGAATCATAGAAGCGTTCACTTAGTGATGACACTTGAACAGTTCGCTGACCACCAACGAGTTCATACCATGGTTGTGATCTGAACGCAAGTGATGGATTTGTTTGAGCTTCATAACTCGTTGGAGCTTGACTTGGCATTGCCTGTACTCTAGAACGTAATTTGCTAAAGACGCGGCCGCGAGAACCCGTTACGAAGATCGGTAGGCCTGCCGCGTCTTTGCTGACTGTTAACATTGATCCTGTTATGAAATCATCATTCATCGATCCGAAGTATGTTCCTCTGTAGTTGACATCGAATTGATCAAGAACAGGATCGCTGCCAACAAAAATTTCGTGTACTGCATCAGACGCTAGAGGCTGATTCATTGTGTCATGAAATTCAGAATTTCCTCGCAACAAGCTACCATACAACGTGATATTGATCGTGCCCGTCGCGATTGAAATATCATGGCCAACAGTCTGACCAACGCTTGATGAGAAGTGTTTGAACCCACCAGCAGTTCCAGAAGCCATAAACAAATGAGGTCGAGTCTTTGCAATTCCCAATACTAGTTTGTCACCTGGGAATACCAGGTATGGTGATGGGACGCTGCTTCCCAACGGGATTGTTCCACATGCAATGTAATCGGTTCCCGTTGTCAATGCTTCTTGCATTTGTGTAGGAAGTTGTGAAAAACTTGAAGACACGTAGAATGGATTTTTGACAGTCCCAAATCTTAACACGTTTTGAGATGTAATGAATTCTTTTCCATACAGACTTCGTCCAGAAGGCTCAAATCCAGTTTGTGCTCTTCCCATTGCATCAATGTATGCTATGTCAATGAGTGTATTGATTCCTGATGTTTGTGTTGTTCGTGGAACAATTGTTGGAGATGTCAACAATTGTGTTATCAAGTCCCTTTGAGGAGGAGGAGAAGAACCCCCAATTTGTGTGTATTTTAACGTGACACCGTTCGATATCGCCGCCTCCATCTGAATCTTCACAGAACCAGTGAAATTGAATCCTACAATTGATGAACTAACAGGTGTTATGATTGCAGATGGTGTTGCTAATGATAGAAATCCCCGAGGTCGAAGTTGAAAAACTGTTCCGATAAGCGGATTGTCCCATGTTGCATATTGTGGAAAATTACTAAGAACAACATCAGAAAAATTATCACGTGAATGAGTAATCGTGCCTGTCATGATGATGTCACGATAGTATCCAGTTTCATTCGTAATCTGATTCATCAATGTGACGGTTATACCAGGTCCACCAACGTCAACTGATGCGTTCGCAGTAATTTCTAAAAATGATTCAGTGATATCTTGAAACCAACCATCACCAGCATTCATAGGAATTTCAACAACAGCTTTTTCAATCAAAAATGGTTGTGTTATAGGCAATATGATGCATTGATCATTGCTTGCGTCATAATCAGCATTTTTTGTGACGCTCTTTGGATAGTTGTCAGTCAATGCCTCAGTTTCATTGATCTGTGTGTATTCACGACCCATGTTTGCGTTTGTTTGAAGCGATACACCCACGGGTCCACTTCCACTGACAATTGCAGATCCCCAAGCAGTAAATCCACGGGCTGTTTCAATGACCTCTTTGAATAACGTTCCTGCTTCATAGATCGCATTTCCAAAATCAGATTTTCCAGTTGTAGTTGCGGCATCATGTGTTACAGGAATGTTCTGAAACTGTCCAATGGTTTTATTGTAGTAAAAAATGCTTGATGTTAACGCTAGTGTTTGTGTTGAAAGTTTTACAGGAAATGATAATCTAATTTGTGTTTTCGACTTCAACGCAGAAGTAAGACCGGGTCCCACGTCATTGACTAACGTTCCAGATGCAAAAAATGTCCCAGAGTCTTGTTCAGGTTGCGAAACTTCATTGAACGGTTTCATTCGTTCAGTTTGTGGCGTTACAATCAAAGAATCGACAGCAGATTTGACTATGCTTGCAGTGAGTTCAAAGTCACCTGTAAACATGTCTTGTCTTGACACGATACCCGCCTCTGAGTCAGCATAGAATCGTGGGAGCGTCGATGGATAATTTACGCCTATGACGTTGCTAACAAATGCCACTGACTTTCTATCGTCATATGCTGACAAATATGTTCCAAGACGATCATCGCCTGTCCTTGCAACGAGAGGCATGCTAATAGTCGAATCAGAATCTCTTAGTGAACCCCGCGGTAACACCTTGCGGCGAGCGGGTGGAGGCATAAACGTAAAGATTGTACCTGCAGAATTCAGTCCGGGCCAGTGTTGATCTGGTTTTAGATTACATGAGTACGCTGCAGTTGCCCATGTGTTCGTATCAGTGTATCCTGTGCTATATTCAACACCGCCGTGTCTGTATTGTTGACGTTCAATGTCTCTGTATCCTAATCCCAAAGACAAGTCGCGGAATCGATTGGTTCCAGTTGGCATGAAAATGCCAATCACAGCGTGTTCTGAAGTTGAGGAAAAAATGAGACCATTTTTGGGTCCATATCTGAACTCAATCCACCCATTTTCATACAAAACAACTTCATATCGTATGACTGATGATGCAAATGCTCCTGCAGATGTGATTGAACTCCAACGGACTATCGTACGTCTGCCGCGAGGAGAGCGCACGTCATAAAAGTACTTGACGCCATAATCAATCAAGCTAAATTCTACAGGTGGTGCCTCGAGGCCTTGCTGAATCCGAAGGATTCGTGCTGCCGTCATCGCTCCACCGAGATCTGTCAAGTTATTCGTTACGTTGATCTGATCATCAAACCACGGTGCAAGCAATACGGGCTTTCCAATGAACGTTGATTTCACTGCTGAATTTGTGAAGTTATTTCCGCCCGTTATGATGTCAGCAACTGCAAATGTTCCTGTAGATGGGTCTACAAGAGCAATCCATCCGCTCGTCGCGGCGACGAATGATTTGTATGTGATTCCATCAAAGCTAAAATCGAACCCAAGAGGAATTTGACCACTTACTGCCTCTAGCGTGTACCCATCACCGACAGTTCCCGGAACTTTCGTGAACATAGTTGTTGGAATGTCAGTCAGACCGACTTCTGACGAAGTTATCCTTGTGAAGATGTACTCTTCGAACCGTCGTTGTGGTTGTTTTCGTTTTGACGTTGGCGTTGGCATCAGTAGGTCATTCCCCCGAAGGCGATCGAATCTGTTCCTATTGCGATGTTGTTATTGTAATCCCACCCACAGGCTGATGAACGTTGAGCAAAAGAAACATAATTGTCAGTTGAACCAGACATCAAACTAAGTGCTCCATCCATGTCGGTGCCCCGTGAAGATGTGAGCGCAACATTCCTTGGGTACCTAGCATCGACGAATGGGTCAAGGCTTGATTGTTTTAGCGTAAAGAACCCAGCATATGGAATTGCAGATCCTGATAGCATATCAACCATGTCGAGATACCAGAATTGATGGTTCACTGAATCCCACCTGTCGACAGTCAAAATTCTATCAGATGATGAAACGGGATCAGCATTTCCAGCCATCAGTGATCCATGAACTGCATGTGACTCGAATGGCGCTTCAATGCTAAAGAATGATGCAACCGCTCTGATTGTCAAGGGTTCTATGACACCATCAAATAAGTAATTTTCAAGTTGATCTGCATCTCCTGTGATGATTGGAAATGTGAATGTGTATTGTAGTTGAGCCCCAGTTTCAAGTTGTGATTGTCCACTGACATAATGAACGGGGTTGAAATAATCGATCTCAGCGAATGCTGCTTCCTGCCGAAAGTTTCGATCCATTCCGTACCGGTTTCGGTGCAAAACATGGCCAGGTTCACCGGCAGAAATTTTGACAGCACCTGCATCGAAGTACTTTTGTTGAGTCAGTTCAATGCCTTGTCTATAACCATCAATGAGCGACGTATCAATGCTCGATGTGTTGACAGCCTGAACAGGCTTGATGACAACCGTTGGTCCTTCATCAAAAAATGATGGCTCGAGGTGATGCTGATTTCTGTAGAAGTCAAGTGTAGACATCGATTAATATTTCCGGAGGACACCGACGATTTGTTGTAGAAGCAACACGTCTGTTATGCGATTTCGTTCAGATTCACTCAAATATGCCTCACTTACGGCATACTCCATCTTGTGACGCTCGAGCATGTGTGATTCTATCACAAAATTTGTGCCCTTGAATCGCGTCTTTCTTGGCACAAGTTGTTCAATGAATGTTCCAATTGACATGTCAAACCACTTGAAGAATTCAAAGAAGTCCTTGAAGTTCAATTTTTCACTGATCCGATTGAAGTACACTTGACGTAGCCTGTAGAGGTCAGGATAGTCCGGCGAAAATAACAACTCTGGACTTCCTATCGCGTTATCGATTGCATCAAACGTTGAGAACAACGTGACTATGTCTCTGTTCAATGCATCGACAAGTGAGAACTCAATTGACAATCGTGTGTCATCTGTCGGTTGTTCACTCTTCACAAGTTCATACACTGGGGCAGCAGATGCCCAAGGCGTTTCATCAATCAGATCTTGATTCTGGAACGATCGTACGCGGATCTTCTCGTTCGTCGAGGCTTCATCAAAATTTGGTGACAGATAACTGTAGTCGAAAATTTCTCCTACAAGACAATTCTTGTCGATTGGAAAACCTGTTCCTGCTACGTGGTTCAAATTGAGAGAGAAATCAAGGAATGATATGCTTCCCAGCGGGCCCAAGCTCGCAGTGCCATTTGCGAGGCGAATGGGTTGCTTTGTGAATGTATCAAGCCTCACACGTTCAAATGAACCAGAGCGAGTCTTTACGAAATTGTAGTTGACAAGAGGATCTTCAACTCCAAGTGATTTGTAGTTTCGTACATGTTCACGCCATTCAGTCGTTGTCAAGGCTTTCGACCAGACACGTAGGTTCGATAGCCAGCCATTGAATGTCGTCAATCTCGACCCACCGGGTGCTGTGAAAGAATTATTCAAAAATAGAAAGCCTGTTCCAGCACCTGAATTGATCGATTGATTTTGTCCAGCTACGATGAACGTGCCCGATGCATTCCCTGTGGAATCTAAGTGTCTAAAAACGTTCAATTCTCCTGCTTGTCCTGATGTTTCAAGGAAGAATGATGATGTTGTCTTGAAGAACGTGACCCGACCGTCATTTTCTGAAGCTAGTCTAAGAAAGTACGATGACGAAACAACAGACCCGATAGAATCATTTCGTTCACAGCCAAAAGAAACGTTCCATCTTGATCCATCGAATAAGCCAGGCGCTAGCATATCGAGTGACATTGAAAGGATTGGTGACGATCCTGTGTTTCCTGGGCGGATGTATAGAAGCAACTTTGGCGAAATGGATGATGAAACAGCTAACAGGTTCGCGACGAGGCCCGTTGTACCTGACATGGAACCAGTCGTACACAAGCGGACAAGACTTTGCGTGACGTTTGTCATTGCACGAATGTTGACAGGCGTATACTTCACGATCGTTTCAACCGTCCAAGATCCTGACGTTATGAGTCCATCACTACTGTTATTAGAAATTCCATTCGGCGGATACTGAAGTTGTTGAACAAACGTTCCAGCGATCGTTGGAACGCCTGGCTCGACGCGTGAAGATGACAAGTATGGTGAAATTGCCAATGACGATGTTTGAAATTCCAACATCACATTTGGTTCACGCTTTGTCTCTCGTGAAAATGACAATTGCCTTGTTGTGGGCCCGCCAAACTCTCTGATCCTCATGCTATTTTCTGGGTCAATGCCAACTGCACGAAGGAACGATTTGATGCTGTGTTGTGTTCCCTTTGATTTTAAAACGTCATGAATATTGATCAAGACTCGACGCAAGAGTTCATTTTGAACATGTTTGAGTGAGAATACATTCGTCGCAATGTCTTGTCCGATATTCTCGGCATTGATGTACTGGTCGATGGACGAGTTGTTGAACATCGGTGGTAGGTGAAATCCGTACTGCTTCACGAGATCATACAAAAAGTTATCAGGAATCGTGTCAGTTTTGTCGTAATCAACGTATCTCAGAGAACTAAATGCATCGAGATACAATTTCATCTCATCAAAGAAGCGCGCCCAAATGTACAAGAATGACAGGATGATCTGAGTGCTCCCCATCTGCCCCTGACCGGGAATCCCATTTCCCGCGTACAATTGGCCCGCATTTCCTTCAGGTTCTTTGAATCCATCCTGCACTGCGCCTTCTAGAAGGTAGTGTTGTGGAATAAGCTTCGTAATCAAGTTTGGATTTGCCTGATCATATAGTGTTGCTGACGACAACAAATCTGTGTTCAATGCTATCACTGGCGCATATGCTGGGAACAAAACAGTGGTTGTTTCGGGTAGTTCATAGATCATTGGGTTCAACGAGTCTGTTGCAGCATTCTGCCTCAAGGATGTTGTAAACGCATTGATTAATGCATGCAATGAGTTACCTGAACTGTCGAGTACGATAGAGTTGACTGAATCTGTTGCGTTCGTTGAAATTGAAGCTGGTTCATTGAACCGATAATAGAGCTTCAATTCAGGCGTTGCATATATTGCCTTTCGGGCAAATAGTTGTTGTTGGAGTGCGCTACGGGTCGAATGAAAGACCCTAAATTCATCGATGCTTCCGCTGAATGTTTGAGTTGGAAGAACGGTAGTTGTTCCAAGCGACAGTAGCGTTCCACTTCCTATCACAAAATCTGATGCATCAATGCCTAGTTCACCGATTGCATACTTGCTTTGCGATGCGTCAACTTGCTGTGAATCGAGAAAGAATTGAAGGAAGTGTACGCCAAGTTCTCGATTTAATGTCACCGTAATGTGATTGAATGCACCTTTTGTGAGAAGTGTACTTGTCGTTATTGCATTGCTTCCTGAGACGACGCTGAACCTTGCTTCACAAGTCGTTGTTGAAATAGTCGGAACGATATACATCGAGAAGCCTGCTGCGCTGCCAGATAGTTTTTGAAACAGGACTTGAGTTCCAACGGTTGCAATCGATGGCACGAAGACTTGAGCCTCAATTGTTAGCGAGGCATCATCTTTTGGGTTCAGGATTGATTCACCAGTTTTGTTCTTTGAAATTTCTGGGTACAGTGCGCCTGCAGCGTCCTTGACTTTGATCCACGTTCCTTTCGTTCCGTCAGTGTCTTCACCAACAACGGTGCCAGAAAATAGCAATTGGCCCCTGTATCGTGGAAATTGATCGAAGACCCACCTGTCGAACCCCGTGAGCTTCTCAAAGAATGCTTCAACTTCAGACTTGGTACCATCAAACGGATATCCGTTGATTATTTGGTCAAATGCAAGATTTGCTTTTGCCTCAGCTGATGAAAAAAACACATGGTTCTGGAAGGTCGACCAGTCTGTATTCAACTGTTGCGTTGATTTTAGTGGTGCACCCAAAGGATCATAGATGAATGATGACGTGCTCTTGATGTTAGTGTCAGAAATTTCACTGAACGTAAGCTGCAACGGTCTGCTGTCTTGCAACGCAGCTTTCAAGAATGAAGGAATGTACGGTGATGTTTTTATCGTCACTGGAGATCACTTATCCTGAACACAGGCGATGCTGCAAGGTATCGTTGTGTGTTATTTCCCGTCACTAGTAGCACATCTATGACGTATGATCGTTCGTGCGTCAAATTTGACATATCGAGCTTGAAGAACATTCCAGAGACGTCAGATGACACTTTTGTCGAATTTCCAACGATGTCGAATGGAATGACCATTTCGTTCGTTGACGTATCACGAACTCCATAATACACGTCTCTGATCGTAAGACCGGGAAGTTGAAATGGAGTTCTCTTGAATATGATTGTTGGTGACGATTGGTCGAATATGTTTACTCTCAACACTGTTTCTTCGTCTGAACGGTGGATGTCATGAAGACCGAGCACTGAAACAACAAATGTTTTTGGATCGATTGACGTTGAGGTTCGTGAGGGCCATGTGACAGTGAGAGCACTTCCAGTGAGGAACGTGACACTTCCGTCAAGTGAACCCCAGATCGGCGTAAATTTGACCGAGCCAGATTGTGCAAGTTTTGTAGCAACAGTCGAATCTGTTGAGGAAACGATGACAGATGCTGAATAAATTCCTGCGATGGGGATTGTCCATGCCTTATGCTGCGATCCTGTGAATACGAGATTATACCAACCGCCCGAAATCTCAGTTGCGAGCTTTAGAATTAGTGAATTTGAACCTGTGATTTGTGTCAATGATGAACCAGATGTGATATTTGCTGGTGCATTTCTCACATAATTGTACAAAAACAGGTAACCCGTGTTGTCAAACACAATGCTTTGTGCGTCATCAGTCACAGAATCATCAAATTTGACGACTAGACGTGGATGTTTGTCTTCATTGAATGCAGTTCGAGAACCAAACCTTTTCACGAAATATGTGTGAGTGTCTTCTTCGATCGTTGTATCAAATGAAATTCTGAACCCGCTGTCAGGAATCACTCCAGCTAAAGTAGATGAGATCATTGGCGTTACGTCTACGTCAAGGTCCTCTTCACCCGTGGTAAAGAATTGCGATGCTTTAAGACTCGAGGTAAATGCTGAACCTGTGATGTAGTCACACGCATTGACAGCTAGACCACCAAGAGCACACCCAGACAACAACCAAGCTCCACCTGCTCGCGAGCTCGAAAGAAAGTTACACACGTCATGGTCTGAATAATAGACGACATCTTTTCCCAAACCTTCATCGAATGAACGTGAAAGAGGATAGACCATTGCAGTGAAACCTACTGGTGTTGGTTGCCCACCGTACACATCTCGCAGTTGTAGTTTACACTTGAATGTGGGACTTGTGATATCGATCTTTCCTTGATTGACTAAAGACCTTAGTGGCGCAAGATCAAAGTGAACAAAGAGTCTTGATAACTCTGTAAGTGCAGTGCTTCCACTTATGGTGATACCGTACAACTTGAACATGTCAAGTGATCCCGCCGCACCGAGGCTTGATGTTAGGCTCCTGCGACCGTTAATGAAACGATCTGTTATGTACGTGTCCTTATCAGCACGAAGAATTTTGAACATCAAACAACGGCCTTTCCCACGATGTCGACCTCAGGAAATCGCACTTCGAAGATCCCACCTGGAGGTGGGAAGATGATCCCCTGTTTTGTATTGCTTCCAACATCGAACGTCAATGAACTATAGTCCCTGTTTGCAACTTTTCCTGAGATGCTATTGAATAGAACTCGATCGACTGAGATGATGCCCTGAACTGTAAATATTGTGTTTACGACGTCTGATGTCACGATCGGTTGATCGATATGAAAGTTCTTAATATCAAATTGTGTTTGCAATTTTGTCAAGACGTTCTGAAGTACGATGCTTCGGTTCAATGATGGATCAACGACGACCTCAAATGTCAATGTCAGGTTTATGATATTTGCATCGAGAATGTCGATCGCATCAGATATCATTCTGTATGGATTGAGGAACACAGATAGGTTCTGTTTCAACGTATCAGGTGACGTTATCAATTTCTGTTCAGGAGTACGGGACACTATGAATAGTTGTGTCGCCAATGGATTGTTTGGATTCGATCTGATCGCTGCCCTAAAGACACGGCCAAAATTCGATGGAATGCTATAGATTCTCGCGAGCAAGTCTTCTCTTGTGACAATGCGTTCTTGTGAATTTCTGATCGATGGAATCAGCGCTATCAATTCATCAGATGTCGGAGCATCTTCTCCACCAGATGCTTGTTTCTTATTTGAAACCTCAATTGTTCCCTTCACGTTAGCAGCGATTGCAGGTGATGGATTCCCAGGAAAGAAGACCTTCAACATGCTTGTCGTTTTGATGTTTGTTGGTGGAACATTGTGATTTAGTCCCCCTCCATATCGATACGTTACGCTCAACGTTGTGCCAGTTGCAGCTACACCGAGTGTCTTTGTTTGTAGAAGTTGTTCTGGGTTGACAGATATTCTCGAAAATGTTCTTGCATATGGGAAAGAAATTGCAAAATCAGAAGGATCAGGGATCACATCATCATCAAGAGTGTTTGCACTTCCACCACCAAACGTGAGTATCGTTTTTCTTGAAGCAAGATCTCCAACGGCTGTGAATCTGTACGGTGCTGGGATTACCTTTATCGCATCTCGAACAAGAGTGTTGTCCTTTGCTGTATTTAGAACGTTCTTGTATACAACGTCATGTGTCAATGAATTGACGCGATAATAGATGTTTCCAAATGCATCAGTGATATTGACGATGTCTGTGACATTTGCGTTTGAGAGCGTGATCTTTCTAAACGGTGTGAATGTACTATCGATTGAGATGTTTTCAGTCACTTCAGTTCCTGAGACGCATAGTCCGTCAGACGCCATGATGAATGAGGCGGGCGCGCCCGAGGCGGACTTCGTACCGACCCTAATCTCAGCAACATATGTTCCATCTGAACGCTTCTTGTTGAAATCAACGTCTTCCATGAGGATGAAACTAGTTCCATTGTCGGCAGCAAAGATGCATCCTGCTTGCACAATTGGGATCGCATCTGTTGACGGTCCTATTACGTTATTGACCATTGCGGCGGGAACCTGAACAAAGATCGTTTCATTCACAACAGCGGGGGAAGCACCAACAATCTCAATTCCAGACGTCCGAAGAGCGCGCTCGATGTTGACGGTTTCAACTGCTGTCTCTGGGCTTAGTTCGGCATATTGATGATCGAGATAGAACGACATGTTGTCGCCGACATATGCAGCAAAATCTAAAAAGAGTCCTCCCAAGGACGCATCAGAAAAATCCTTGATCCGATCGGGATAATAGAGGCGTGCGTATTCGAGCAGTGACGCCCGCAGTGAATCAAAGTCGCGACCGAGGTATTTCCTCTCGCGCACATTCTTTAGATCATCACGTTTGAGACTCATTATTCACCCGCTGCAGTTAAGTATCGTAACCTATGAGATGGCAGACTGCAATCACATAGCATATAGCACTAACTCTAAGGCGCGCGATTTCACGTTTAGCGCTATTACACTATACGTCACCGTGACCCGAATGATAGCGGTGTTCTTGTTGTCTGTGTGATCAGTGACTGAAATGAAATCTTCGAGGCTGACATAGGGCATCCATCGACTGACTGCTGAACTGATTCGTTCGATCGTTTTTGAATCAAAATCATCAAGCGACACAAGATCTGACATCAATGGGCGTAAGTTTGCGCCAAAATCATATGATCCGAGGCGCTCACCCCAATTTGTCATCAAGAGGTTTCTTAAGTTGTCATGCACTTGATCTGTTAGACTAGAGTGCATGGCAAGAATTTCTGCCTGCTCACCATATCCCAAGCGTAACGGTGTTTTGATTCCAATCGGAACAACAGCAGACGTCAATTGTTCGACTAGTTTTTGCTCTTGCGTCTTGCCGGCGCTCTTGAAACTATATAATCCCATGTTAACATAAGTATGTGTTAGATCAGTCCCGTCAACTTAGCAACGCTCTTTGAAATATTGCCAGATCCCACGATGAGTCCTACGATATCGGTGCACACCATTGCAACGACGTTCTTAAGCCAAATCATCAATGATGCCATCAACAATCTTGGGACTGTCAACAACATCCCAAGTGCAGTTAAGAGGTCGATCAATAGGTCTAGTGCTAAGCTGAGTACCTTTTTGGGAAGCCCAGGAAGATCTAGGATAAGTCCCAATGCTGGGGGCAATACAAGTTTCTTGAGTAAGTCAAACGGTAACTTGAGTAACCCAACGACCATGTCAATAAGTATGAGAGGCGGTAACGCAGGCATCACTATTCCTGGGATCGGCGGCGGAAGCAAGTCTGGTAGTTTTGGTGGGATCGCTGGTAATGGGATTGACGGGGGCTTTAGTTCGATCTTGAGGTCAGCTAACTTGAGCATGAGCTTTGGGACTGGCATCTTCAATTTTGCGGCAAGTTCTGGTGGTGTGAATGGAAGATCTAAGTCGATTCCAAATGGGCCCGAAACGTCAAAAATTGGGAATAGGGGTGTGCTGCCTGCCATGTCTAATGCCGTTGCTGTTCCACCAAAGAGCGTGTCAACAAACACAGTGTGCCACATCATTGATTTTTCTTTGTCAAGCAATTGTTCTGACATCAATGCTGCAAATGGGTCTGGATCAAACCAAAATAGCGATTCTTTGTGAAGCGTTGTCACATTGACAATCGGCGGTCCTGCTATCGGAGGTAGTGGCACGATGGATGAAAATACCTTAGTTGATGATGATCCGCCATGGCCGACAGAATTTCCTGTGACCAAGAGTGCTAAAACCTCTGCGACAAATTTGTCTCGTGAGGGTTTTGCAACTTTCCCGTCCTCTAAAACGCCAGCAGACGTAAGTACCTTATCATAAGGTGAACCCATTAGACGTTTGCTTTTCGAAGGTTACGAAGGTATGTTTTTCCGCTTTTAAAAATCACTTAATTAGTACCTTACGCGCAAATGTGCCATTTAATCCGTCTGCTGCACCTTGAACGCCGCCCCACGTATCGATGATTGGTTGAGCAATTACTTGGCCGCCGGCACCCATATTGTTGACTTTTGTGCACATGATGGCCATGTTCGCGTCCTCGCCACCCAATTTAATGACGCTCAACTTTGCAGGCGTGAGAATTATCTCTCCGTTGGTCTTTATGATGATTGATGCACACGTTGCAGCAGACGCATCAACGTCTAAGACGTTTCCATCTGCATCTGTTTCTTTAGCACCCGTAACAAGAATGACAATGTCTTTGCGAGCGATGAATCTGATCTTGTCAGATTTTACGACGATCGCGCCGAAGCCATCAACACCATCTTTGACTGCACTTTTTGTGTGAATTTCTACGACGTCAGCGATCTCAAAATTCTTGTCGGGAAGCGTGTGTTGAGAGATCAACACACGACTTCGATCGTTCTTGAAGTCTGGATCACCTTCGGTGTTCGATACGTCTTTATGTGCCTTAGCTAATTCTTTCTTACCGATTGAATTTGTTACAGTTTTTCCTAGTGTCTTGTCTGTCTGCCCGCGACCAGCGACGAGATCTATTGAGCCTGATCCGTCACTTGGATCGTCTTCATCGGGCAAAGATGGCACTTTACCCTTTTTTGCATCGTCGCTGTATTTCGCAACAGGACCTACGCGGTCTCGGCCGACAGATATGAGTGCATTGTTTGTACCTTCAAGGACAAACTCCCCAGGACGTTTTCTGTAGCGCGGAACAGCTTCATACTTCATCAGCTTTCCAGCGTCAGTGTCCTTCATTAACGTTTCATATGCCTTGTCATCTCCTGGTAATGTTGCTGACTCTGGCTCTGTGTAACGTTCTCCATCTTTTGTTGCTGCACGACCATTTCTGAATTCGTACTTGGGATCATCTTTTCCTTCATACACATCCTTTATTCCTGGGTGGAATGATGGGTCATATGCACGAGGTGAATGAACGTGATTTACGTCCTCAACAAATCCAGGCTCTGTGATTCGACAAAACCAATAACCTAAATCTGTTTGAATGCTTCCAGGGGCTTCAAACATTACCCAAATGTGTTCGCCAGGCTGACATGGAAGTGCCAAGTTGGGTGGGAAGAATGGAAACAGAAACATAGGAGATTCTGTTGCAGATGACGTTGCATCTAGCACCCGCCGAGCGATCACTGTATTTCGTGGCAATACTTTGGCAAATTGCATGTTTGCAACACCAATTGTATGTTCCCAATATGACAACTTCTTTTCATCAACAGACGTCGGATCGAACACAGTGTCGAGTATGACGAATCGATAAAAATGTGGAAGATCAGCCTTTGTACCGTGGCTATATGTGGCACGCGTTCGAAGTACTTCTTCTCCGCGGCCTTCTGCAACGAATCTATCAATTTTCTCGTATGGGTTTCCGCTCATCTATGATTTATCTTACGAAACATCTCCTCAGAATCTATCTCGTCTGTACCCCGTTCAGCTTTAGCTATTAGCTCAGCTAACTTGATGAGCTGATCATTTGCTTTGCTCATTCTCTCGATGTAAGTAGAAATGGTCTTTCCGTGAACGGCATGTTCAGTGCTCTTGTTCTCAACGATCTTCACCAGTCGAGCGAACATAACATATGCATTCTGTCGATCCGAGATAGCATTTTCGTAGATCTCTTTCCAAAGTTGCCTCTTTTTGTCATCGAGTGACTCAATGTTTTTTAGCAACTCACCAAAATCACGAAGACGTTCGTCAACGTTGCGTTCAGTGACCTCTACGATTCCAGGCCCGATATCTTCTTCTTCGTCAGCCATTGTTCACCTCAAAAGTGTTTCGTTTTTTCATTTCTCTTTGTATGGCTTTTTCACGCATCAACTGTTTGCTAGCTTCACTTCGCTTTGTTCCAAAGTTCGGATTATTTTGTCCCAATTTACCAAACATGCCATTTCCTACACCTGAACGATTGATGGACACCTTTTTTCTCGTTGACTCTTTGACGAATTTACGTTTGTCTTTAACGTGATCAAAACATAATTTTCTGATGATTGCTTCTTCAACAAATGACAATTTAATGTCTGAGTATGTCTTTCCAGAGAGAATCCTGCTTATTGAACTTTGTGTGATATTAAATTGCTTTGTTAGTTCGCGTTGTGATGTACCAGTCAAGTAAGCTCGTTTTAGACAAAGCACTTCTTCGTGTGTTAGTTTTGCACTCGGGCTATTCGATCCACGGTGGCCAATTCGTTGTGCAAGAGATGGTTTGTAGCCAGACGTTCCATCACCCCCAG
>Ga0315284_10001676_pt1 | contig 31667 bp, 26 predicted proteins | sample YL17G09_16_MG_FD_203696 | JGI IMG/M metagenome (GOLD analysis project Ga0315284, IMG submission 203696) | Sediment microbial communities from Yellowstone Lake, YNP, Wyoming, USA - YL17G09_16 | ecosystem: Environmental > Aquatic > Freshwater > Lake > Sediment | place: USA: Wyoming | collected...
TACGACGGCACCGGCGCGTGCTGGATCGAGTTCGGCAACCACGAGGTCGCGCGCGTGGACGTGGATTTCTTCTCGACCCCGGGCCACCCCACCGGGACGTTCACGGCGCCGTCGGCGCAGACGGCCGGGGAGAAGGCGGAGTTCGGAACCAGCCGGCGCACCCGCTGGTTCGGCATCGCGCGCGACTGAACCCAGTCGCCGCGACCTTCCGGCCCTCGGGCAGCCGCGGCACCGGGCTCGCGACCGTCCCGACGAGCGGTCTATGATGCCGACCTCACGCAGCGAGAGGGTGGCGCGATGCGATCCCGGTCCCTGACCTTGTTCGCGGTGGCCCTCTTTGCCGCCGCGGCATGCTCCTCGACGACCCCCAGCGAATCGCCGGCCCCGACGGGATCGACCGCGAGCGGTCCACCCGCTACCTCGCCGCCCGGGCCGACCCCCAGACCCACGCCCGCGACCGCCGAGCTCAAGGTGATGGTGCTCAACATCGAGTACGGCGGGAACGAGGTCGACTTCACGAAGATCATCGAGGCGATCCGGAAGGCCGACCCGGACGTCGTGGCGCTCGAGGAGGCCGAGGGGAACACCCGGAAGGTGGCCGAGGCGCTCGGGACCGCCAACGACGCGCCCGCGAACCTGCTCTGGCAGTACTTCAGCGTTCGATCGCAGCTCGTGTCCAAGCTGCCGCTCATCGATCCGCCCGGGGCCGACGGACGCTACGAGTACGTCGAGATCCGGCCGGGACGGGTCGTGGCGCTCGAGCAGGCGACGCGGATGCCGATGCTGCAGGAGCGCCTCGACGTCCTTCCTGACCTTGCTGCGCGCGGGATCCCGACCTTCCTCACCGGCGACTTCAATGCCCCGTCGCACCTCGACTGGACTGCGGCGACCGTCGGGCTCCGGCCGCAGATCAAGTACCCGGTGCCGTGGCCGGTCAGCACCGCTGTCGAGGCCGCCGGGTTCCGCGACACCTACCGGGAGCTCCACCCCGATCCGGTCGCGGACCCGGGCCTGACCTGGTGGGCCGGCCGCCCGCTCATCGACGGCTACCCGGACCCGAGCGAGCCGCAGGACCGCATCGACATCATCTACGCCGCGGGCCCATCCATCACCGACGATATCCGGATCGTGGGCGAGGCGGGCGGCCCGCAGGTGGACATCGCCGTGAGCCCCTGGGGCACGGACCATCGCGGCGTCGTCGGCACGTTCATCGTGACGCCCGGGGATCCGCAGCCGTTCGTGTCGGTTGACCAGCGCCTCGTCACGCTCGGCGACATGAACCTGGCCCGGATCCATACGACCGGTTCGGCCGACGAATGCGTCGATGTCAGGAAGGCCGGCTCGACGGGCGATCCGATCTACGACGTCTGCATCGGCGCATCGCGTGACGCGACGATGGAGCTCGACTCGAACAGGCTCGGCGTCGGTGACTACCAGGTCCGGCTTCTGGGGCCGGGTGGCGTCGTCTTGGCGATCGCGCCGTTCTCCGTCGTGGCCCCCGGCACCAAGCCAACGCTGACCCTCGATGCCACGACCTACCCGAGCGGCGCCCCGATCACCGCTTCATGGCGGGACGCTCCGGGGTCGCGCTGGGACTGGATCGGCATCTACGCCCGCGGCGCGGACCCGCTCGTGGACTCGTACCTGTACTACACCTACACCGGCCAGGCGGTCATCGGGTCGGTCGTGATCGACGAGCGCGGCGAGGGGGACTGGCCGCTCCCGCCGGGTGCGTACGACGCCCACTACCTCCTCGACGACGGGTATGCGTCGCTCTCCTCGGCCCCCTTCACGGTGACGAAGTGACCGATGCGACCCGCTCGGCATCCGGGGATTCGCCAGAGCCGGACCCGAGGCGCCCCCGGCGAACCTAGCGCGTGGGCCTCGATCGCGATCGGGCGAACCGGCGCCAGGATCGAGAACCCGTTCCTCTGGCGCGGCGAGATGGTCGGGCGCGTGCCGCGCTCAGGCGTCCAGGCCGCGCGCCTTCTCCATGACGATCTGCAGGTCCTGGGTCAGGCCGGTCGCGAAGCCCGCCTCGCTGAGGGCGAGGTAGTACTCCCACATCCGGATGAAGCGGTCGTCGAAGCCCTGGGCGCGCACGGCATCGACGTTCTCGAGGAACTGCGTCCGCCACGCCCGCAGCGTGCGGACATAGCTGGACGAGATGTCGCTCACTCTCCGGATGAGCAGGCGCGTGCCGTGCACGGACTGTTCGATGACGGCGAGGGACGGGCACAGGCCGCCCGGGAAGATGTGGGTCTGGATCCAGTTCGCCCCCTGGCGCTGGGCCTCGTAGGCGGCATCGGGGAAGGTGATCACCTGCAGGCTGAGCCGGCCGCCGGCCTCCAGGGCCCCGTCGCACGCCTCGAAGTAGGAGGAGAGGTACTCGGCGCCGACGGCTTCCAGCATCTCGATCGAGACGATCGCGTCGTAGCGGCCCTCGATGTGGCGGTAGTCGCGCATCTGGATCTCCACCAGGTCCTCCAGGCCCGCCGCCCGGACGCGCTCGCGGGCCAGGTCGTGCTGCTCTCTCGAGATCGTGATGGACGTCACGCGGCAGCCCAGCTCCCCGGCCGCGTACAGCGCGAACCCGCCCCAGCCGGAGCCGATCTCGAGGACGTGCATGCCCGCCTCCAGGCCTGCGCCCTCGGCAATCCGCCGATACTTGACCCGCTGGGCGTCCGCCAGCGACTGCTCCGGCGATTCGAAGACGGCGCTGGAGTAGGTCATCGTCTCGTCGAGGAAGAGCCGGTAGAAGTCGTTGCCCAGGTCGTAGTGGGCGGCGATGTTCTCGCGGGCCTGGGTCGTGGTGTTCTTTCGCGCCCGGTGGGCGAGCTTCCGCGGCAGCTCGAGCGGGACGCGCCACCAACCCGCGGCCAGCGCCAGCGCCGAGCGGTTCAGCGCCGCCAGCTCGATGAGCGCCTCCAGGTCCGGCGACGACCAGAGGCCATCCATGTACGCCTCGCCGACACCGGTCTCGCCGTCCAGGAGGATGCGGACACCGGCGTGCTCGTCGTGGACGTGGATCTCGCCGCGGCGAGCGGAGGAGGGGTCGCCGAAGCGGCGCCGGCGGCCGTCCGGCAGGACGACCGTCAGGCGGCCGACCTTGATGCGGGCCGCGGCCGCCAGGCCGACGCGCTCCGCGACCGACAGGACCGTCCGATCGGCGAAGCCCGCCAGTGGACCGACGCGGGACCGGACGCTCATCGCGCCACCTGGCTCGGCCGGCCGGCCGCCTCGCCGTGGCGGTGGAACCGGACACCCCGTCGCCACAACCGCAGCGCATGCCAGTGGATCATGCCGATGGTCTTCTGGGTGACGAGCGGATGGAAGACGAGCATCCGGAGGACCGAGCGGTTCGTGAGGCGGCGTCGCTCCAGGACCAGGCTCGTGGAGAGGAGCGGAGCGTCACCCTGGCGCTCGTTGATGGCGATGCGCAGGCGCGTCGGGTCGTCCTGCACGTGCACCGTGTAGTGGCCATCCATGTCGATGAACGGCGAGACGTAGAAGTCCTTCTCCATCGAGGAGACGAAGTGCGGGCCGTCGGCCCGCGGTCGCAGCGTGTACAGGTGCCGTTCCAGGTGGGTGTTGTGCACCTCCACGACGACGACGCGCAACAGGCCGGTCGTGTCGCGACACAGGTAGAAGCTGGCCGGGTTGAACCCGTAGCCCAGGACCCGCAGGCTCGTGACCAGCGTGATTCGCCACCCGGTGGGGTCCTCGCCCTCGGCCCGCAGGTGCCGCAGGACGGTGGCCTGCAGGTCGGTGGCCGGCGCGGGCCAGTGGTCGTCGTCCCGGAACTGCAGGACGTTCCGGCGGTTCCGGCTGACGAGGCGCAGCGAGCGGTCGAACTCGTCGAGCTCCGCCAGGTCGAGCGCGAAGTAGTAGACGTCATGCTCGAGCGCGTAGACGATCGGCCGGGACCGCCGATGCCGGACCTTGCCCTCCAGGAGGTGGGATCTCACGCGAACACCGCCTCGGCTGCGCGGATCGGGATCATCGCCGCCGCCTCGTACCCGGAGCGGCAGCCGTCCTCGTGGAACCCATAGCCAAGGTGGGCGCCTGCGTAGTACGTGGCCCGATGGCCCTGGAGCAGACGGATGGCGGACTGGGCCTCCAGCGACTGGAACGTGTAGAGCGGGTGGCTGAACGCGCGCGCCAGGATGACGTGCTCGTCGCGGACGCGGTCGCCGGGGTTGACCGATACGAAGTACTGGGTTGGCCCGGGCAGGGCCTGCAGCCGGTTCATGTGATAGGTCATGGTGACGGTGGAGCCGGGTGGGTCGCACGCCGCCTGGTCGACGTTCCACGAGGACCACGCGTCGCGTCGTCGGGGCATCACGCGGTCGTCCGTGTGGAGCACCACCTGGTTGCGGTTGTACTCGAAGCCGCCGAGGGCTGCCCGCTCGGTGGGATCCGCGTCGGCCAGGAGGGTCAGCGCGTCGTCCGCGTGGGTGGCCATCACCACGGCGTCGAAGCGCTCGTTGGCCCCGCCGGCCGTTCGCACGATCGCACCAGCCTGGTCGCGGGTCACCGTCGTGACAGGGTCGCCCGACCGCACGGCGCCCGACGGGAGCGCGGCGATCAGCCGGTCGACATAGGTTCGGGATCCTCCGGTCACGGTCCGCCACGGCAGCGCCCGGTCGAGACCGATCAGGCCGTGGTTGTCCAGGAACCGCAACAGGTAGTCGACGGGGTACTCCATTGTGCGCCCGGGGGCCGTGGACCAGACCGCCGCCGTGATCGGGACGAGAAAATGGTCGCGGAAGGCGGACCCGAAGGGGCGGTCATCCAGGTACTGGCCAAGGGTCATGCCGGTGGGCGTGGGGCCGTCCAGGATGGCCCGCGCGTCGCGGTGGAAGCGCACCACGTCCGCAAGCATCCGCAGGTGGGACGGGCGCACCAGGAGGCTCCGCTGGGCGAAGAGCCCGCGCGCCCCGCGCGACCCGAACTCGACGTCGCACGCCCGACAGGAGGACGCGAAGGACATGTTGCCGGGCTGCGTCTGGACGCCCAGCTCCGCGAACAGGCCGACGAGTCGCGGGTACGTCGGCTCGTTGTAGACGATGAACCCGGTGTCCACGTTGAGCGGCCCGCCTGGGGTCTCCACCGTCACCGTGGCCACGTGCCCGCCGGGGGTGGACTCCCGCTCGAACAGCGCGACGTCGCGACCTTCCCGGTGCAGCGCGTAGGCCGCGGTCAGCCCGCTGACTCCGGCCCCGACCACGGCGGTCTTCATCGCCCGGCCGTCTTCGCCCGTTCGTCGAGCGCGCGCTGCATGCCCCCCAGGGCATCCCGGGCGATCTTCTCGAAGGCCCCGCCCGCAAACGGCGCGACCAGGCGCATCCAGCCCGTGAGGCGGATGTCCGCGGTGTAGTCGATGCGGGTCCCGGTCGGGCTGGGCTCGAAGCGGATCTCGTCGACGGCCGAGACGTTGGAGCCCTCGCCCGTGAGGATCACGCGGCGCGGCGGCTCGTACGTGGTGATGCGGTATTCCATGGGGGCGACGCGGCCGCGCATCCGGACGCCGAGCTTGAACCGGGCACCGGTGCCCACCGGACCCGGGTCGATGCGCTCGGAGGTCGCCACCCCGGGATCCCAGTGTTGCGAGTTCGCGAAGTCGGCGATGAAGGCGAAGGTCTCGTCGATGGCCAGGGGCGTCTCGATGGTCTCGTGGAGGCGGGTCATCTCGGGTTGTCTCCCGGGTCCTGCTCGGGGACCCATCTGCTGGTATCTTCGCGCAACGAGGCGATCCGGACGGGTCGCGGGCACCAAGATGTGTACATGATGGATCCCCGCGCAATCGTGGACGACCTCGCCGAGGCGCTCGTCGTCCCCAGCTTCACCCGGATCGGGTATTCGCTGCGTCGTCGACTCTTCGACTGGCCGGACGCCGAGTCGTTCTCCATGGCCGGTCGAACGGTCGTCCTGACCGGGCCCACGTCCGGCCTGGGGCGCGCCGCGGCCGGCTCGTGCGCACGGATGGGAGCGCGCCTCGTCCTTGTGGGACGCGACGCCGGGCGCCTGGAGCGGACCCGCTCCGAGCTCCTGGCCGAGACGCCCGACCTCGGCGCCACGACGGTCGTCGCGGACATGGCGTCCCTGCCGTCCGTCCGGGCCGCGGCCGCGGAGATCCTGGAACGCGAGCCGCGGCTCGACGTCATCATCGACAACGCCGGGACGATGTTCGAGACGCGGGAAGCGACGCCGGAGGGCTTCGAGCGCACCTTCGCGACGATGGTGCTGGGCCCCTTCGTCCTCGTCGCCCGGCTGCTCCCGCGCCTGGCGGAGAGCCCGGACGCCCGGCTCGTGGCCGTCACGTCCGGCGGGATGTACTTCCAGGCCTTGCCGCTGGACGATCTCGCGTTCGAGCGGGGCGCCTACAGCGGTCCGCGCGCCTACGCCCGCGCGAAGCGGGCCCAGGTCGCCCTCGTCCGCGAGTGGGCGCGACGCCTCCGCGGGCGCGGCGTGGTCGCCAACGCGATGCACCCGGGCTGGGCCGACACCCCGGGCCTCGCCGCCTCGATTCCCGGCTTCCACGGGCTCATCGGCGGCCAGCTGCGGAGCGCCGCCGAGGGCGCGGACACGATCCTCTGGCTCGCCGCCGCCCCGGAGGCCCGCGCAACGACCGGACGGCTGTTCCTGGACCGCCGGGTCCGGCCGTTCGACCGGATCCCCTCCACCCGCCTCTCGGCCGATGATCGGCGGGCGCTCTGGGACCAGGTGTTGGCGCTCACCGGCGAGCCGGACCCGACGGTCCGCCCGGGAACCTCGTAGACGCTGCGGGCGCCGACACCGGTCGGCGCCCTTCGGGACCGCGTTACGGGCGGAGCGTGCCGGACCAGACCTGCCAGGCCAGGAGCGACTTCGCGACCAGGCTCATCACCATGTACGTCTTCTCGCCCGCGAGGTAGTCGCGCCAGCGGCCGATCTTCCGGTACTGGAGGACCATGGTGATCGCGAAGATGTTGAAGGCCACGAACAGGCTGGCGATGATCGCGTAGACGAAGCCCGGGATCTGCGCCTCGGCCGGCAGGCCCTCCTGGGCCGAGTAGGCCCACAGGATCGAGAAGATCGCGATCCAGGGGATGATGCCGGCGATGCACCCGAAGATGAAGTGCTTCCAGTCGACCCGCTCGCGGCCCTCGTTGGCCGCTTCCATGCTCCAGCCGAAGAGGTTCATCGCCACGTTGGTGCCAGCGATGGCGATGAGCGCCGGGAACTCGGTGATGAAGCTGATGTAGGCGATGGCGACGATCATCACCGTCGACGAGAACGCGTACTCCACCCAGCGCAGCGGGTTCATGCCCCGGGCCAGCCACGCCTCGTAGCGGTCCCGCACGAACCAGCCGGCTGCCGCGTGGGCGATGGCACTCATGAGGAAGAAGCTCGCGATCAGGTAGGCCAGCGGGAACGAGAAGAGCAGCACGCTCGACGGCTCGATCCCGGTGAACTCGCCGTTGACGATGACCGGGCGGACCGTCGGCACGACGGGCTCGAACAGGGCGGTCGTCCGCGAGACCAGGAGCATCAGGACGAACTGGGCTCCGTGGGCGAAGGTCAGGAAGCGGTTCCAGCGACGCAGGGAGCGGGCTCGCTCGGGGGCGATGGTCCTGGCGGTGGTGGTGGTCGCGGCGGCGCCGGCGCTGGCGATTGACATGGCTCGGGCTCTCCTCCTCTTGGTTCACACCTACGTTCGGCCGCCGCGTCGCCCCGGATGGCGGCGCGTAGTATCCGGGCATGAGCCTAACTGCATCCGGTGCGCCCGAACCGCCGGCGGAACATCCCGTCGCAGGCCCCATCGTCATCGTGGGGGCCGGCCTCGCCGGGCTGACCGTCGCCCTGCACCTCGCCGACCGGCACCCGGTCGTCCTGCTCGCCAAGCGCGGCTTCGACGAGGCCGCGACTGCGTGGGCCCAGGGCGGCATCGTGGGCGTGCTGGGCACCGACGACAGCGTCGAGCTGCACGTCCGCGACACCCAGGATGCGGGCGCCGGACTCGTGGACGAGCACGCGGCGCGGTTCATTGCCGAGCACAGCGGGCAGGCCATCGAATGGCTCGTCGAGCAGGGCGTGCCGTTCACGACGGACCCCGAGGGGCCGCTCGGCCTCCACCTGACCCGTGAGGGCGGCCACGCGGTCCGGCGGATCGCCCACGCCGCCGACGCGACCGGTCGGGCGATCCACGAGGCACTCCTCGCCCGCGCTCGGCGCCATCCGAGCATCACGATGCGCGAGCGCTGGATGGCGGTCGACCTCGTCACCTCGCGGCATCTCCACCTCGACGAGCCCGAGCGCTGCTACGGCGTCTACGCGCTCGACATCGACAACCAGCGCATCGAGACGCTCCCCGCGGCAGCCGTCGTGCTCGCAACCGGCGGCGTCGGCAAGGTCTACCGCTACACGACGAACCCGGATACCTCGACCGGCGACGGGATCGCCATGGCGTGGCGCGCCGGCTGCCGGGTCGGGAACATGGAGTTCATCCAGTTCCACCCGACCTGTCTCTACCACCCGGAGGAGCGCAGCTTCCTGATCAGCGAGGCGCTCCGCGGCGAGGGCGCGCACCTGACGCTGCCCGGCGGCACGCGGTTCATGGCGGCGCACGACCCGCGCATGGAGCTGGCGCCGCGCGACATCGTGGCCCGGGCGATCGACTTCGAGATGAAGAAGCACGGCCTGGACCACGTATGGCTGGATGCCACGCATCTCGGCGAAGCCTTCCTGGTGGAGCACTTCCCGACGATCCACGCCCGCTGCCTGGAGCTCGGCATCGACATCGCCCGGCAGCCGATCCCGGTGGTGCCGGCGGCGCACTACACGTGCGGCGGGGTGGTCACGGACCTCGATGGGCGCACGGATCTGCCAGGGCTCTTCGCCGTGGGCGAGACCTCGTATACGGGGCTCCACGGGGCCAACCGCCTCGCCAGCAACTCGCTGCTCGAGTGCGTCGTGGTCGGCCGATCCTGTGCCGCCCGGATCGACGCCGAGGCGCTCCACGCCGAGACCGGGCTGCCCGCCTGGGACGAGAGCCGGGTGGAGAACGCCGACGAGCAGGTGGTCATCTCCCACAACTGGGACGAGCTGCGGCTCTTCATGTGGAACTACGTCGGCATCGTGCGGACCACCAAGCGGCTCGACCGGGCGCTCCGGCGGATCCACCTCCTGCGGGGCGAGATCGACGAGTACTACGCGAACTTCCGGGTCAACCGGGACCTGCTCGAGCTGCGCAACCTCGTCGATTGCGCGGAGCTCGTGGTCCGGTCGGCCCTGGAGCGCCACGAAAGCCGGGGCCTCCATTTCAGCCGCGACTACCCGTACACGCTCCCGGCCAGCTTCCCGACGGTCCTGATCCGCCGCAGGCGCGAAGGCTGACCGCCAGCGGCGGCGGGGACGCGGCGCGTCGCCCACTGCGGAGGGGCGAACCACCAGATTCACGCGGAGTGATCGCTACGTGGGCGGTCACCACCTCCGGCCGCCTCCACGGCCGGGGGCCACGCTCAGCGAACGGCGTCCGGGTCGCGTCATTCCACCAGATGTTCGTCGTGGTGAGCAGCAGGCGCAGCCATCCGTGCCGAACGCTCACCTCACGTGAATCTGGCGTGTGGATCGCCAGTTCGGGCGCAGAATGCTCACCCGGCGTAACACCTGGTGGCACCGGGCGCCCGAGCCCCGAATACCGCTCATCACGCGAGAATCTGGCTCCGCGGCGCGACCCCGGTCCTGCCGCAGCGTGCGTCGCAAGACACCGACGAGGGGGACAGCAATGGATCAGCTCATCCGCTGGGGCCTCGACGCGGTCGTGTTGGTCGTCGTGGCAGGCGTTCCCGCGGTCGCGCTCGGCGGGGCCTGTTCGCGATTCGTAGCCGCCGGGCGAGCCGGGCGGAGGCGGCGCGATCCGCGGTCCGCGACAGCGCGCTGGCGCTCTCGGCGCCGCGATTGCGGTCATCGCGCTCCGCCCGGGGTGGGGCCAGACCGATGGATGGGTCCAGGGGAACTTCGTCCCCTTCGCCGATCTCGTTCGCAGCCTGGGCGGCTCGTACTGGATGCAGCAGATCGCGGTCGCGGATCTGCTGGGCAACGCCCTCCTGTTCGTCCCATTCGGGTTGGTGACCGCAATTCACTTCCCGACGACGGGCTGGCGGGCGTCCCTCGCCGTGGCCGCTCTCTCGTCGCTCGCGGCTGAAGTGGGCCAGGCGCTCGAGGCGACCGGGCGAGTCTCCGACGTCACCGACATCACGATGAACACGCTCGGCGGGGCGATCGGGTTCGGCGTTGCCCGTTGGGCGGCGGGCCGGCGGCCGCCGTGGCGCCGGCAGTCTCGGACGATCCGCATCGAGTAGTTGACCGCCCGACCCATCGTAGTTACGGCCGTGCCGGCCTGTGAGCCGCTCAGGGGGCCCGTCTCACCCCGGCCACCCAGCCCGACCCGGCATCAGCAGCGGCCTGCGATGTCGCCTGGTGGAGTCGCAGGTTCGCGTAGTGGACAGCTCCGACCGCCTGGGCGAACTGGGCGACCGCAAACGTGCCGCCGTCCCTGAGCTGGCGCATTAGCGACGTGTTCGCGAGCTCGTCATCGGCGACCACCAGGCTGACCTCCGGCACGATCAGCCGGGCTCCCTCGAGCATCAGGGCGAAGGCCTCCCGGTACTTGACGACTCGCCCGAAGAGGATCCGCTCCTGCGCCTCGGGCGCGAGCAGCCAGCGCGACTCGAGCCAGGCCACGGCCAGGAACTCACCGAGTTCCCGGAAGATCCGCTCGACGGCCGGGTCGCTTCCCCGCTCGGGGAGCCGCATCAGGAATTCGAGGAACGGCTTGCGCATGTCGCGCGGCTCGGTGGGCACGAACCAGCCGGTGGGCTCCGCGCGCTCGACGACGAACCCGTGCGCGAGCACCTCGGCGAAGACGGCGGGGCTGGCCTCGGGCAGGTACTTCATTGCCAGGCGGAACGCGCCGCTCTGGCTGGTGTACTTCTGGAGGGTGCCCGCGAGGTGCGTGTTGAAGTTGTTCACGCTGCGCACGTCATCCGGCTCGAAAGCCCGTTCCGGATGGCTACCAAGGTCGATGATGCAGTTGTAGACCTCGAGCGGGATGTCCGGGATGGTGCCGGCCTCGGTCACCCATCCGGTGCCGAGCTCGGTGCCAAGGGTGTGGGCGAAGATCCCGCGCCCCACCGACGCCTCATCCGCCGCCGCCATCTCCACAGCCGCGGTGAAGGCCGCCATCGGCCCGTCGTTGATAACCCCCACGACGCCTCCGGGGCGGACGAACCGGCGCAGCGCGACGTCGAGATTGGAGAGGCGCCGGAACTCCGCCTCGTAGTCGGTCGCCGGGTTCTGGCGGATGCCGCGCGTCTTGTAGACCTCGCCGCCGACGATCTTGTCACGGACGACAACGTCCGGGAAGCAGATGCCGATCGCATCGAAGATGCCCGTCCGGGCCTCGCCCACGAGCCCCTCGCCTCGCGCGACCGCGGCGGCGATCGCCGCCAGGGCGACCTCGCCGGCCATGACGGGCTCGACGACGCCGGCGAGGTCCGGTGGCGCCTGCGGGTCGGTCGACCGGATGGCGTCCAGGCGCAGCAGGCGCACCAGCAGGTCGATCGGTTCGATGACCTCGTCGATCGTGGTGAACCCGGCCGGAAACCAGTCGAACTCCATGAGCCGGACGAGGTTCCCGTCCACGGCCAGGCACAGCTTGATGTCCGTCCCGCCGATGTCCATGCCGCACAGGACGGTGCCCCCGAGGCCATCCACGGCGGTCCGGCACATCGCCGCGATACCCACGGGGCCGGCGCCCGGATGCCCGTCCGCGTCGCTCACGAGGCGGAACCGCGCGCCACCCTCGTCACCGTGGACCGCCTCGAACATGCGCTCGGCGACGTTCACCGCCCGCCCGTAGCCCGACCGCTGCCCGCGCGGCAGCCGGATCCCGAACTGCTCCTCGAACGCGGCAGCCAGCTCGCGTGCCTCGCCCTCGTCGCCACGACCCGCGAGACGCAGCTCGCGACCTCCCAGGGTCGAAATGATGTTGTAGAGGCCGGCGAGGAAGTACTCCCTCACGAGGTCCCGTTCGGCCGCGCCGAGCCCGCTCAATCGCGGCAGCACGAATTCGAAGGTCCGGACCTCGTCGGTCAGGCCGCGCAGGCGGGCCGCGATCGTGTACGACTCGGCCGCCGGGAGGCTCGCGAACCGTTCGCGGACCGTGCTGATGTAGACGGCCCGGCCCGCCCGCGCGGCGTCGACCAGGTCGGCGACGACGTGCCGGGCGGCCGCCCGCCCGGACGACGGGGGCGCCTCAGCGCACTGCGAGGCCGCGTTCGGCGACGACGGATCGGAACCCGGCCATCTCGTCCGGGGTGAAGGGTGCGGTGTCATTGGCGAACTCGTGCTCCAGGCCCATGCGGCGATACTTGGCGCCGGCGAGCGGGTTGAAGTTCATGAGCTCGACGGGGAGCGTCGGATCGATGCCCTCGACGAGCCGGGCGATCGCGGCGAGGTTGTCGCGATTCGCCGTGTAGCGCGGAATCATCGGGACGCGAACGAGGATCCTGCCGGTTCCGCGGAGCGCGCCGGCCAGGCGGGCGAGATTGGCGACGATCAGTTCGTTGGGTACGCCGGTGGCCGCCCGGTGCGACGCCGAATCGGCGACCTTGAGATCCACGATGAAGAGGTCGATCACGTCGAGCAGCGGCTCGATCGTGCTCCACGAGGCATGGAGGGACGACTCCAGGGTGGTGGGGACCCCGCGCGCCTTCAGCTCGGATGCGACCGCCCGGACGAAGTCCGCCTGGGCCAGTGGCTCGCCCCCGGAGAAGGTCACGCCGCCCCCCGACACCTCGTGGAAGATCGCGTCGCGGCCGATCTCGTCGAGGACCTCCTGCGCCGTCACGTCGCGCCCATCGAAGGCGAGGGCGTTGCGCGGGCAGGCGTCGATGCACTTCCCGCACTGGTCGCACGCCGCGTGGTTGATCGCGACGCCCTCGCCGGTCCGGGCGATCGCCCGCATCGGGCAGACCTCAGCGCAGCGACCGGAGCGCCCGCACAGATTCTCGAAGTGCCAGAGGCGGATCGTCCGCTCCAGGCCTTCCGGGTTCTGGCACCAGCGGCAGCGGAGCGGACATCCCTTGAGGAAGACGGTCGTCCGGATGCCCGGCCCGTCGTGTACCGAGAAGCGCTGGAGATCGAAGATGTGCGCCGTGTTCACGGGTCTTCGTAGCTGGTCCGGGCGATGATCTCGTTCTGGAGATCCTCGGCGAGCTCCGTGAAGTACGCCGTGTAGCCGGCAACGCGGATCGTCAGGTTGCGGCACTGGTCGGGGTTCTTCTGCGCCGCGATCAGGTCCTCGCGGGTCACGACGTTGAACTGGACGTGGTTTATGTGCAGCCGCACGAAGCCGCGCAGCATCGACGAGAACGCCTTCGCGCCCTCTTTCGACCGGAAGACACGGGGCAGGAACTTCATGTTCAGGAGCGTGCCGTTGCTGCCCCGGCGGGAGTCGACCCGGGCGACCGAACTGAGTAGCGCGGTCGGGCCCCGGCGATCACGTCCGTAGACGGCGGACATGCCGCCATCGGCCAGCGGCGCTCCCGCGAGCCGGCCGTCCGGCGTCGCTCCGACGTTGGCGCCCATCGGGACGTGCGCGCTCACCGTGTACAGGCCGGTGTGGTAGCGGCCGCCGCGGTAGTTGCGCCGGCCCTCGAACTTGGCGGCGCAGTAGTTGACCCACTGGTTGCCGATCTCGTCGACCCACGGGACGTCGTTGCCGTACTTGGGAGCCTTGTTGAGGAGGACCTGGCGGAGCTCCTCGTCCTCGGCGAAGTTCGACTGGAGCGCGGCGACGAGGCGCCCGCGATCGACGACGCCGTCATCGTAGACGAGCTTCTTCACGGCGGCGAGGCTGTCGGCGAGATTGGCGACCTGGATGACCTGGATCCCCGACAGGTTGTAGTGGGCGCCGCCGCGGGTGACGTCGAGGCCCCTCTCGAGGCAGTCGTCGATGACGGACGAGAGGAGCGCGGTCGGCAAGAGCCGCTGGTGCATCTCCTCGACCTTCTCGCAGGCCTCGATCATCTTCTCGAAGAAGTGGTCGATCTGGACGGCGAACGCCCGCTCGAGGTCCGCGTACGTGGCGAAGTCGGTCAGGTACCCAGTGTGCGGCCCGAGCTGGGCGCCCGTCAGGAGGCACTGCCCGTCGTTCATGGCGAGCTCGAGCGCCTTGACGAGGTTGAACATCGCCGCGTCGCTCCACCCCAGGTTGTTGCCGTGGGTGGTCAGCTCGACGCAGCCGACGATCGCGTAGTTGGTGGCGTCGCGGGCCGAGATCCCCTGGGCCTCGAGCGCCGGGATGATGCTCTCGTCGTTGAAGACCTGGGGCATGCCGCTACCCAGCCCGATCACTCGGGTGCACTCGTCGAGGAGGGCGTCGGGAGTGCCTTCATGGAGCCGCGCGGAGAGGTTCGGCTGGGGAAGGCCGATCTGGCCCTGAGCTTCCAGGAACAGGTAGCTGAGCTCGTTCGACTCGTCGTTCCCGGACTCGTCCCTGCCGCCGAGGGCAACGTTGAACCCGATCGGGAAGCCCGCGAAGAACGACGCGCTGTGGGCATTGCGCAGGTAGACGATCTGGTTGAACTTGAGCCACAACGCCTCGACGATCTCGAGCGCCCCCGCCCGGTCAAGGCAGCCCGCCTCGACGTCGGCGCGGTAGTACGGGTACAGGTACTGGTCGGCGCGCCCGGGCGAGAACGAGGACGCGTTGCTCTCGAGGTGGAGCAGCGTGAACAGGAACCAGAGCGCCTGGGCCGCCTCCCGGAAGGTCTCCGCGCCGCCATCGGCCAGCTTGGAGCAGATGCGGGCGATCTCGCCCAGGTTGGCGGCCGCCGCGGACTCGGCGGTGGCGGCCATGTCGAGGGCCAGGTCGCCGTAGCGGCGCATGAAGGCGGACGCGGCATCGAGGACGAGGATGACGGACTCGTAGAACTCGCGCTGCTCGGGGAGGGCCGTCTCGAGGTGCCGCGCGGCCTCCCGGCGGATGCCCGCCGGCCCGAGGCCGATCCATTTGGCCGTGTCCGGGCAGATGTGGCCCTGGGCATGGTCCTTCTGGTTGATCTTGACGACCCTGGCGATCGCATCGAGAAGGGGACCGTCCTCGCGCCGCAGGGAGTCCTCGAGCGTCTTCCCCTGCCAGTACGGCAGCACGCGCTCGCGGAACGCGGTCACGTCCTCCGGCCGGACGTTGAACCTGTCCTGGGGGCGGGTGGGCAGTGAGTCGAGCTCGCGATCGATCCACGAGATCCCGGCCTCCGGGAAGACCACGCCGGCCCGCACGCCGGTCGTCCGGTTGCCGACGATGAGTTCGTCGGGGTCGATGTGGATCGCGATCCGGTGCATCGCCTCGGCGAGCGAACGGGCCCGCCGGACGGCCGCGCTGGCACCCTCGCTGGCCCGGTACACGTCGGTGATGATCAGCGCCTGTTCAAGGGACAGATACCGCGGCTCATCGAGCATCTTCGACGTGAGGGCGGTGATCCGCGCGGTTGGTCCGGTGGCTGGGGATGTGTGCAGCAGGGTCATCGTTTGGTTCACTCCTCAGGCTCTCGCACGATATTCCGTAGAGGGTGGGGAATGAACCCAGCCGGCTGGCCGGATGGTGGAGGGAAGTGGCCGGCGGTCCGCGGTCCGTCGCCCTCCGGAGGAGCCCGCCGCCCCGACCTGCGGGCGCCATCGCCGCCGTCAGTCGGCGACGTTCGCCTTGCGATACGAGCTGGGGGACAGTCCGGCCAGCTCCTTGAAGACGCGGGCGAAGTACTTCGGATCATCGAACCCCACCCGCTCCGCGACGGCGTCGACCGTCAGGGAGCGGTCGACGAGGACCAGCTTGGCCTTGTCGATCCGGACGATGTTCCGGTACTGCATCGGCGACACCTGCATCTTCCGCTTGAACAGGCGGAACAGGTAGGACGGGCTGACCGAGACGGCGCTGGCGAGGTCCTCGATATCGAAGTCCCGCGCATAGTTCTCGTGGATGAACCCGAGGCACCGCTCCACCAGCGAGGTCGACTCCCGGGACGGCTCGGAGAAGTGCTGGCGGACCTGGAGGAAGAGCGCCTGGAGATAGCGGTTGATGAGGTCCGCAGCGAACGGGCGATTGGCCGTGAATTCGTCGTAGATCATCCCGAACAGCACGCGCATGGTCCCGCGCTCGTCCACCAGCTTGATGGCGTGCTCGAACGGCAGGCAGGGACCCGTGTCCGCCCAGAGGCAGATGATCTCCTGGCGGCGCGTGAGATCCAGGTGCTCGGCGTGCAGCAGTCCGGGCGGATAGATCACCACGTCGAAGCCCCGGACATCGACGCTCTCCTCGCCGGCGTCGATGTTGGCCTTGCCTTCGATGAAGAAGATCAGCTCGAAGTACGGGTGGGCGTGCTTGCTGAAGTTCCAGATCCTGCTCTGGTCGTCGAACCGCTCACAGAACCGGAGCGCGGCGTGTTCGAAGGAGACCGTCTCCAGGAATCGGCAGATCTGCTCGCGGTGCAACCTGTTGTCCGCCCTGCGGCCGGAATGGCTGGCGGTCACGCTACCACAGTCCCGGGACGGTCCCAGCGGGCCCGGATGCCTGGCCGCTCGACGGCCCACCGCACGCGGGCCCACCTGACCGGAGGTCACGCCCGAACGTCGACGCGTCGGCCGGTGTGGGCCGCTTCGCGGACTGCGAGCGCCACCGCGACCGCGTTGAGCCCGTCGAGCCCGCTGACGACTGGTCGGCTCGCACCCGCGACCGCCTCGCCGAACCCCCCGACGCTGATGTCGTAGAGGTCGCGGCGGTCCTCGACCGGGATCTCCCGCTCGCCGCCCGCGTCCCGGAGGACGATCGTCCCGAGGGGATCCTGGACCATGACGCCGGTCGCGAAGATGCTGCCGGCCGAGCCCAGGACGTGGAGGCCGGTCGGGGCGTGGGCGATCGTGTACGCATCGTGAGTCTGGACGAGCGCCCCGCTCGCGTACCGGAGCGTCGCCATGAGGGCGTCCTCGGCGGCCGCGTCCCACGATCCCTGGTGGACCGCGAAGGCGACCACGTCCACGGGGAGTGCACCCAGCAGCGGATTGAGGACCGCCGCGTCGTGACAGGTGATGTCGAGTGCCACGCCGCCGCCGGCGCGGTTTCCCAGGCGCCAGCCCTGGAGGCGCACGGGGAGCATTACGGCGTGGAAGACCCGGACGGCGAGGATCTCGCCGACGGCTCCCGCGCCGACCAGCTCGCGGACCCGGCGATGCGTGCCGGCCCCCGGCAGGTGGTGGTTCGTGCCCAGGATGACGCCGGCCCGCTCGCAGGCCGCGAGAATCGCCCGGCCGTCCTCGACCGAGAGGGCGAGAGGCTTCTCGCACAGGATGTGCTTCCCCGCCGCGGCGGCCGCCTCAGCGTGGGCGCGGTGCAGCTCGTTGACCGTGCTGATGTACACCGCGTCGACGTCGTCGCGCTCCAGCAGCCCCTCCACGCTCGTGGCGACCGGGATCGCGTGGCGCGACGCGTACGCCTCCGCCCACGCGGGTGTCGGGTCGCCCACCGCGGCCACGACGTGGCCCAGCCGGCGCATGGCCGGGATCATCCGGGTGGCGGCAACGTCGCTGGCGCCGAGCACGCCCCATCGAACGACTGTCATTTCCTCTCCCTGGCGGGGTGGCTGTCGATGCTACGCCGCCGTGACATCAGCCCTTCACGGACCCGGCCATCAGCCCTCGCACGAGGTAGCGGCCCAGCAGCACGTAGACGATCGCGGTCGGCAGGCCCGCGACGAGCGACCCAGCCATCACGACGTTCCAGTCAACGGAGAACGTCCCCGACAGGTTGTTGAGCGCGACGGTCACCGGTTGGGCCCGGGGATTCGGGACGATGACGACACCGAACAGGAAATCGTTCCAGATGTTCGTGAACTGAAAGGCGCCGGCGACGACGAACCCGGGCAGGGCGAGGGGCAGGACGATCCGGCGGAAGGTGGCCATGACCCCGGCGCCGTCGACCCGGGCCGCTTCGATCAGCTCGTTCGGCAGGGCCGTGAAGTAGTTCCGGAAGATGAGGGTCACGATCGGCAGGCCGTAGACCACGTGCACCACGATCAGGCCGGGGATGCTGCCGTACAGGGCGATCGCCTGGAGGAACCGGACCAGGGGGATCAGGATGCTCTGGTACGGGATGAACATGGCGAACACGAGCAGGGTGAACAGCACGTCCGAGCCGCGGAAGCGCCACTTCGAGAAGAGGTACCCGTTGATCGCCCCGATCAGGCACGAGATCACAGTCGCGGGCAGGACGATCAGGAGGCTGTTGAGCATGTTCGGCTGCAGGCGCGACCACGCCTCCGCGAACCCGCCGCCGGAGAACTGGCGGGGCAGCTCCCACATGGTGCTGAGGCTGACATCCGTGGACGGCTTGAGGGCCGTCACGAGCATCACGTAGACGGGCAGAACGAACAGGACGCCCAGGCAGCAAAGGGTTACGAAGCGCGGCCATGTCCGGCCCGCGCGCGGGCCGCGGGACGCACGGTGGAGGGGCATGGTCGTCATCGCAGGCTCCGCAGGTTCCGGACCAGATAGGGCACGACGAAGATGCAGACGAGCACGAGCATCACGATCGACGCCGCCGCCCCCAGGTTGTAGCGGCCGGCCTTGAACGTCTCCTCGAAGACGAAGATGCCGAACACGTCGGTCCCGAAGTTGGGGCCCACCCCGGACATCACGTAGACGAGGTCGAAGATCTTGAGGGACGTATATCCCAGCAGGACCAGGTTGCTGATGGTGACCGGGAGCAGCATCGGGACCACGACGCGCCGGTACGTCTGCCAAGTCGTCGCCCCGTCGACCTCGGCCGCCTCCATGGTGTCCTCCGGGATCGCCGAGAGGCCCGCCAGGTACATCGCCATGGCGAAGCCGCCGAGCTGCCAGGCGGCGGCGATGACGACGGGTATGAGCGCCATCGGGATGCCAAACTCGATCTGGAGGGAGGCGGCGCCGGGCAGGACGCTCGCCAGGACGTCGTTGACCGATCCGACCACCGTCGCGTCGGTGAGCCACCCCGGATGCAACGGACCGATCCCCAACGTCGACAGCACACCATTGACACCGGTGATGTCGAACAGGGTGTTGATGCCGGTCTCGGGATTGAATAGCCAGCGCCAGACCACGCCGGTGACGACGAATGACAGGGCGTACGGGAACATGAACAGCGAGCGGAAGGCCGCCTTGCCGCGGATGTTGTGGTGGAGCAGGAGGGCCAGGCCGAGGCCGCCCCCCACGGACAGGCCCAGGAAGAGCACGGTGAAGACGATCGTGTTCCGGAAACTGGCCTGGAAAGACGGCATCCCGAACATGTGGGCGTACGTCTCGAGGGGTGCCGGGTTCAAGCTCAGGTCGACCTTGAGCGTGTTCCAGTTCGAGACGGACACCCAGCCCGTGAACACGATGAAGGCGTAGACGAAGACCGCGATGGCGATCAGCGAGGGCGCCAGGATGAGCGGCACAAGCGCGCGCTCGAAGCGAAAGCGGCGGCGGCGCGAGCGAACCCGCGGCACCGCGGCAGCTGCGAGCGCGGTCAGTGGTCGCGCCGACCATCGGGCCATCGTGTCTGCACCTCCGGGGGAGTCGCGACTCCTCGATCGTCCTGCCCCGGGGCCGCGCGGCCCCGGGGCAGGGGTGAATGGACTACTTGCCGAAGCCGGCTTCCTTGGCCGCGGCGACGAGCGCCTTGGCGAAGGCATCCACGTCACGACTCGTGTTGAAGCTCGTGATCGCGTCATTGAGGCCCTGGACGAACGACGCCGGGGCCGCCGCGCCGTGGACCGTGGTCGGCACGAGGGCGTCCTTGGCAAAGGAATCCATGGCCAGGGTGTGGTACTCGTCGAACTTGGACCGATCGACATCGGTCCGGGATGGAATGGAGCCCTTCAGCGGGTTGAAGGCCTCCTGGGCCTCCTTGCTGCCGAGCGTCTTGAGCCATTCGATGGCGTTGGCCGTGTGCGGCGCGCCCTTCGGCATGGCGAACCCGTCCGGGACGAGGACGAAGGTCCCGTCGGAGCCCGGGTGGGCGACCCAGCCGAAGTCGACGCCCCACTTCTTGGAGGCCTTGAGGAACTCGCCATCGGCCCAGTCGCCCATCGAGTTGAAGGCGCACTGGCCGTCGATGACCTTCTTGACCGCCTGGTCCCACGACAGGGTGATGTGATCGGTGTTCTCGTAGTCCAGGTAGCGCGCGTAGGCCCGCATGGCGTTCTTGACCAGGTCGCTGTCCCAGGCGAGATCACCCGTGTACAGCTTCTTGTAATTGTCGGCCCCGACCGTCCCGACGAGCGTGTTCTCGAACAGCTCGGCGGACGCCCAGATCCCGCTGTCGCCCACGCAGAGCGGGGTGACACCGGCGGCCTTGAGCTTGTCGGCGATCGAGAAGAACTCGTCGGCGCTCAGCTTGGCGCCGACCGTGATCCCGTTCTGGTCAAGGACCTTCTTGTTGTACCAGAAGCCGTTGCCGCGATGGACCCCGACCAGGACCCCGTACACGTCGCCATTGACGGTCAGCAGGTCGGTGAGGCCCTTGGGGATGACGTTGAACCAGCCCTCGGACTTGTACAGGTCGGTCTGGGGCACGAGGTAGCCCGGCTCGACGTACTTGCCGGAGAGCTCGGCCCCGGGATGGAACGGGAACGCGTCGGGCGGGTCACCGCCCGCGAGCCGGGCCTGGAGGACCGGCTGGGCAGCCGAGCCTCCGCCACCGGCGATCGCCGCGTTGACGACCTCGACGCCGGGGGCCCGCTTCTTGTATGTCGCGATGAGCGCGTCGAGGGCAGCGGCCTCCCCGCCCGACGTCCACCAGGAGAAGATCTCGAGCGTGCCGGTAAGCGCAGTGGTGGACGGGGATGCGTTTCCGGCGCCCTGGGTGGCGCCTGACGTCGGCTGGGCGGCCGACGCGGGCGGCTGGCCGGACGCCGGCGCGCTGGTCGCTGCCGGGCTGCACGCCGCCAGCAGGAGCGCGATGACGACACCTGCAACGGTGCCGCGGTGGTGCGATCTCGTGATTGTCATCTATGCTGCTCTATGAGCCTCCCGCCTAGTTGTTCTGGAAGGACCGTTGACCGAACTCGCGGAGCTGACAGACACCGTCGTGGGGCTCACCTCCTCTTCTCGTCACCGCGAGCGACGCGCCGGCGCACGGCCGGCCGTTTGACTCCGTCCTGGGTCGCCGCAATCGGGCGGCATCGGGCGTCTCGCCGGACGTCGGGCCGCGCACAGGCGCCGCCGACGTGGCAGTGGACGACAGCAGTTGACGATCACCGCTCGTGGATGCGGCCGCCCGCTGCTGCCCGCGGCAATCGCTCCGAGGTCCGGACCGGGTCAGACCCGACCGCGGAAGATTGCGCCCCGCAATCGGCGCTGCCCTGGGCGCGCGCGGTCGCGCGCGCCCAGGGCGAGGGCCGATATCAGCATAAGTGACGCCCCTTGCAGTCGACGACGCTGACACGATAGGGCGAGGTCTCCGCGGGACGCAACAGGTTGTCGAACTCCCGGTGGGAGCAACCGCGGCTGAGCAGGGTGGCGGTCTGGGGACCGGGCCCAGGACCTTCTCCCGGGACTCGCGTGGACGCCTTGTCTAGGTCCGCTTGCCGCACGGTAGCCCCAATTGCGCCCAGCACATAACCCAGTGGCATCGACAGATGGTGGACAGAAATGGACAATGCCAGGACGTGGGGGTCCGCAACCTGACGGCAACCTCCGCGCCCGCACCCGGCGCCGAGGCCCCCAGCCGTCCGGCGCACGTTTCGCCGAGGGCGGTTGCCCGCTTCTCGACCGGCTGGGTCAGGGAACCGTGGCTGCGCTGGGGCGCGTCCGCGCCGTTTGAACCGAGACGCGCGGAACTGCGGCCTGCGACCTACACGACCCGCATCGAGTAGTCGACCGCCCGCACGTCCTTGGTCAGCGCGCCGATCGAGATCCGATCGACTCCGGTCGCGGCGATCTCCCGGATCTGCTCCAGCGTCACGCCGCCCGAGACCTCGAGCAGCGCGCGGCCGTCCGCCACGGCAACCGCGTCGCGCATCTGCTGGAGCGTGAAGTTGTCGAGCAGCACGCTGGTGGCGCCCGCCGCGAGCGCCTCACCCAGCTGTTCCAGGCCTTCCACCTCGACCTGGATCTCGACCCCGGCGCCGAGTGCGAAGGCCCGCTCCAGGGCCGCCGCGACGCCGCCGGCCGCGGCGATGTGGTTCTCCTTGATCAGGATGCCGTCCCATAGGGCCAGGCGCTGGTTCCGTCCGCCGCCGACCCGGATGGCGTACTTCTGGGCGAGGCGCAGCCCCGGGATCGTCTTGCGCGTGTCGAGGACGGCGCAGCCCCGGGGGTTCGGCGAGGCACCCTCGGTCGCGCGCACGTGCCGGCGCGCGACCGTCGCCGTGCCGGACAGCAGCTGCAGGAAGTTGAGCGCCGGGCGCTCGGCGGTGGTTAGGGCGCGCGCATCGCCGTGCACCTCGCAGACCGGGGTGTCGGCGGCCATGTCGGCGCCCTCGTCATAGGCCCACGTGATGACCGCCGCCGCGTCGAGCGCCCGGACGCATGCCTCGAACCAGTCGCGCCCGCATAGGACGGCCTCCTCGCGAACGCGAACCCGCGCGGTGACCGGGCGCCGCGGGACCAGGAGCGCCGTCCAGTCGCCGGTCCCGACGTCCTCGCGCAGCGCGTCGCGCACGTTGCGGGCCCGCGCCTCCTCGAGCGTCTCGTTCGCGGACGGGAGCTCAAAGGCGCCCGGCGGCTCGAACAGGTCCACGCCGACGCCTCAGGCCGAGCCGAGGTGCGGCACGAACCCGTGCCGCGGCAGGACGACGCTGTCCGGGTTCGCGGCCACGAACGCCAGCATCCGCTCGATGCAGCCGAGGGCGCGTTCGCGCGTCGGCTCGGGCACCACGATCTCGCCCGTGCCGCGCTCCAGACAGTCGATCACGCCCGCCAGGTCGTTCATCGCCATCCACGGGCAGTGCGCGCAGCTCTTGCAGGTGGCGCTGCTGCCGGCCGTGGGGGCCTCGATGAGCGTCTTGCCGGGGGCCAGCTGGCGCATGCGGTGGAAGATGCCGTTGTCGGTCGCCACGATGTACTCGCGGGCGTCGCCCTCGACGACGGCCTTGAGCAGCTGGCTGGTCGAGCCGACGACGTGCGCTTGGGAGACGACGCTCGCGGGCGACTCGGGGTGGACCAGGACGAGCGCGTCGGGGTGCTCCTCGCGGAGGAGCTGCAGCTCCAGGCCCTTGAACTCCTCGTGGACGACGCAGGCGCCGTTCCACATCAGCATGTCCGCGCCGGTCTCGCGCGCGATGTATGTGCCGAGGTGGCGGTCGGGCGCCCACAGGATCTTCTGGCCGGCATCGGCCAGGTGGCGCACGATCGCCAGCGCGCAGGAGCTGGTCACCATCCAGTCGGCGCGGGCCTTCACCGCGGCGCTCGTGTTGGCGTAGACCACGACGGTCCGGTCGGGATTCGCGTCGCAGAACGCGGCGAAGTCGTCCGGTGGGCAGCCCAGGTCGAGCGAGCAGGTCGCCTCGAGGTCGGGCGCCAGGACCTGCTTCTCGGGGCTCAGGATCTTGGCCGTCTCGCCCATGAAGCGCACGCCCGCGACCACCAGCGTCTGCGCCGGGTGATCGCGCCCGAAACGGGCCATCTCGAGCGAATCGGCGACGCACCCGCCGGTCTCGAGGGCCAGGTCCTGGAGGTCGCCGTCGACGTAGAAGTGCACCACGAGCACGGCGTCGTGGGCAGCCAGCAGGGCGGCGGCCCGCGCCTTCTGCTCGGCTCGCTCGGCCGGCGTCAGCACGTCCGGCACCCGCGCCCAGGCGCGGGCGATGCGCTCGGACCCGTCGCTCGAAGGCAGCGCGTAGTCGACCTGCACCTGGCTCATGGTTCGGTAGGCTCTTCAGGTTCGAAGGACTTGGCCGTCTTCACGTCAGTCGGATCGTATCGTGCCCGTCCGCGCCGCGCCCGCAGGGACTCCCCCCGAATGCCCCACCTGCCACACCCCTTCGCGGCCGTGATGGCCGCCGGCGTCTACCGTATCTCTCATCGTCCGCGACCCCGTTGTCACCACAGGAGCGAAGATGGACCAGCTCACCGTGTACGGAGCGCCCTGGTGCCCCGACTGCCGCCGCTCGAAGGCGTTCCTCATGGAGCAGCGAATCCCGTTCACCTGGGTGGACATCGACGCCGACGCCGACGGGCTGCGGTTCGTCGAGGAGCTCCAGCACGGCGGACGGACGATCCCCACGATCGTCTTCCCCGACGGCAGCAACCTGCTCGAGCCGTCCAACGCGGAGCTGGCCGGGAAGCTCGGCCTCCAGCTGCGCGCGGAGCGGACGGTCTACGACATCCTCATCCTCGGCGGTGGACCGGCCGGACTGTCGGCGGCGATCTACGCGGCCCGGGAAGGGATGGACGCGCTCGTGATCGAGCGGGGCGCCCTCGGCGGCCAGGCCGGCACGACCGACCGGATCGACAACTATCCCGGCTTCCCGGAGGGCATCGGCGGCGCCGAGCTCGCGGACCGGCTCATCGCCCATGCGCGGCGCTACGACGTCGAGCTGCTGTCGGCCGTCGAGGTCTCGGGCATCCGCCGGGAGCCGGACTGCGTGATGGTCACCACCTCGTCGGGCGAAACGTACGGCGCCGATGCCGTGATCGTGGCCACCGGCTCGCGGTACCGCCGTCTCGGCGTCCCGGGCGAAGACGGGCTCATCGGGCTCGGCGTCCACTACTGCGCAACGTGCGATGGCCCGTTCTACCGGGGGGCGAAGGAGATCGTGGTGATCGGCGGCGGGAACTCCGCCCTCGAGGAGGCGCTCTTCCTGACCACGATCGCGGACAAGGTCACGATCCTCACCCGGGGCGAGCTGCGGGCCAGCGACCTGGTCCAGGACCGGGTACGGAGAGACCCGCAGATCGAGATCCACACGGGCATGGACATCCTCGACTTCGAACGGACGGGCGGGCGCCTCGGCGCGATTCTCACGCGCGAGCGGGCGACCGGCCGAGATCGGCGCTTCGAGCCGGCGGCCTCCTTCGTCTTCGTGGGCCTCGACCCGAACACGCAGTTCCTGCGCGGCGTGGTCGACCTCGACGAGCAGGGCTTCATCCTGACCGACGATCGGTACGCCACGTCCCTCGACGGCGTCTTCGCCGCGGGCGACGTGCGATCAGGTGCCACCAAGCAGGTCGGCAGCGCGGCGGGTGAGGGCATCGCAGCCCTGCTGTCCGTCCGGAGGGCGCTCGAACGTCGCCACCTCAAGGCCGTCACCGTGATGGACGAACCGGCAGGCTGACATACCGCCGGGTTCAATGCCACCACCTTCTCCACCCGGGCGGACGGCCAACGGGGACCGTGGTCGACCAACTCGACGCGTCGCCGCCAGTCGGATCGTCAGTCGCGACAAACAAAGGAGAGCCGCTATGCATGTCCTCGTGGCGTACGCGAGCCGGCACGGTGCCACCCAGGGGATCGCCGAACGCATCGCGGAGACGCTGCGGGCGGCGGGGCTCGAGGCCGAAGCCCGGCCCGCGGCGTCGGTCAAGAGCCTCGCGGGGTTCGATGCCTTCGTGATCGGGAGCGCCGCCTACATGTTCCATTGGGAGAAGGAGGCCGCGGAGCTCGTGCGTCGCAACCGGGCAGTCCTGGCCGGGAAGCCGGTCTGGCTCTTCAGCAGCGGCCCGCTCGGCACCGAGCCGCTCGACGCCGAGGGCCTGGACCAGAAGGTCGCCGCGGTCCCGAAGGAGATCGCCGAGCTCCAGGAGGCGGTCAACCCCCGCGACCACCACGTCTTCTTCGGCGCCTACGGGCGCGATCGCAAGCGGATCGGGCTCGCGGAGCGGCTCGTCGCGCTGATGCCGGCCGCAAGGGACGCCCTACCCGAGGGGGACTTCCGGGACTGGCCCGAGATCGAGGCCTGGGCCGCCGAGATCGCCGGCGCGCTCCGGCCGAATCCCGAGGCCTGAGCGTCAGCTCCGGCTTACGGAGGATCTCGATGAACGCCCGTTCGTGGACGACGGCGCCGGAACGTCCGCACCAGGCCGGAGACCATGACAAGCGTCCAGGCCACGAGCGCGGCCGCCACGGCCCCCGTGACGAGGGGCGACCCGACCGCGTTCCAGGCCCACAGCCCGATTGCGATCGGCAGGAGGAGGATCCAGGCGGCCATCGCCGCGACCGGCTCGAGGCCGCTCAGCCACGCCCAGGCGTCAACGAGGATCCGGCCGCCCGTCGCCAGGCCCGCGGCGAAGCCGACCCACAGGGCGGAGAAGATCGCGGCCCCGTAGAGGCCGATGACGATCTCCAGCGCGCGCCCGACGGGATGGCGCGTCGCGACGCTCCCGCCCACGTGGCCGCTGCTCATGTCGCCCCCTGCGCCTCCGCCGCCGCCAGCGCGGCGCCCACGAGACCCTGGGCCTCCTCGATGAGGCGCGCCAGGTGCTCCGCGCCGCGGAAGCTCTCCGCGTACACCTTGTAGACGTTCTCGGTCCCCGACGGCCGGGCGGCGAACCAGCCTTGGGTCGTGGTGACCTTGAGGCCGCCGATCGCGGCGCCGTTGCCGGGCGCCGCGGTCAGGATCCCGGTGACGGGGTCGCCGGCCAGCTCGGTCGCGGTGACGTCGCTCGGCGAGAGGCGGGCAAGGACGGCCTTCTGGGCCGGGGTCGCCGGGGCGTCGACGCGCCGGTAGGCCGGGGCGCCGAAGCGGGCGGTCAGCTCGGCGTAGGCGGCGCCCGGGTCGCGGCCGGTTCGGGCGGTCATCTCCGCGGCGAGGAGGCACGCGATGATCCCGTCCTTGTCGGTGGTCCACGTCGTGCCGTCGCGGCGCAGGAACGAGGCGCCCGCGCTCTCCTCGCCGCCGAACCCGATCGAGCCGTCGATCAGGCCCCCGACGAACCACTTGAAGCCGACCGGGACCTCCAGGAGCCGCCGTCCGAGGTTCGCCACGACGCGGTCGATCATCGCGGAGGAGACGAGCGTCTTGCCGACTGCCACGTCGGCCGCCCAGTCGCGGGCCCCGCCGAAGAGGTAGGCGATCGCGGCCGAGAGGAAGTGGTTCGGGTTGAGCAGCCCGGCCGCCGGCGTCACGATGCCGTGGCGGTCGGCGTCGGCGTCGTTGCCGACGGCGAGGTCGAAGCGGTCGCGTAGCGCGACGAGGCCGGCCATCGCGTACGGCGACGAGGGGTCCATCCGGATCCGGCCGTCCCAGTCGACGGTCATGAAGCCGAAGGTCGGGTCGACGGCCTGGTTGACGACCGTCAGGTCCAGGCCGTAGCGCTCGCCGATCGCCGACCAGTAGTCGACGCTCGCTCCGCCGAGGGGGTCGACGCCGAGGCGCAGGCCGGAGCCGCGGATCGCCTCCATGTCGAGGACGGCGCCCAGGTCGCCGACGTAGACGCCCATGAAGTCGTAGGGGCGCGCGTCCGCGCGAGCGCGCTCGAACGGGATCCGGGCGATGCCGTCGACGCCCGCCTCGAGGAGGCGGTTGGCCTCGTCCTGGATCCAGCCCGTCACGTCGGTGTCGGCCGGGCCGCCGTTCGGCGGGTTGTACTTGAAGCCGCCGTCCTCCGGCGGGTTGTGCGAGGGCGTCACGACGATGCCGTCGGCGAGGCCTGTCGTGCGGCCGCGGTTCCAGGTCAGGATCGCGTGCGACAGGGCCGGCGTCGGGGTGTAGCCGTCGCTGTCGTCGACGAGGACGTCGACGCCGTCCGCGACGAGGACCCCCAGCGCCGTCCGCGTGGCCGGCTCCGAGAGGGCGTGGGTGTCGCGGCCCAGGAAGAGCGGCCCGCCGATCCCCTTCATCCGCCGGTAGCGGGCGACGGCCGCGCTGGCGGCGACGATGTGCGCCTCGTTGAAGGACCTCGACAGGGACGAGCCGCGGTGCCCGGAGGTCCCGAAGGCGACGCGCTGGGCCGGGACGGACGGATCGGGGGCGTCGTCGTGGTAGGCGGTGAGGAGCCGGTCGACGTCGACGAGGATCGACGGGTCGGCCGGCCGGCCGGCGCGGTCGCTGACGGTCATCGTGCTCGTCGCCTCCAAGTCTCGTCGACGTCGGCTCGCCGTACTCGAAGAGTAGTCGCCCGTGCCGATTCCGCGCCGAGTCGGGCGGCCGGGCCGGCGGCGGGGCGGCGTGGCCGGCAGAGCACCTCTCGAATCTGATGCCCGTGGCCGCATCACGGGCGCATCAGGCGGACCGGCGGGTGGGGGTGTTGAGATGACGTGCAATCCCACAGGTGAACGGGAGGATGGGCGCCCGGGACGCCTGGTCCCCCTTCCGGCCAACCCATCGAACCGGCGCACCGTCCGCACGGAATCCGCACAACCGGGTGCGAGGCTGATCCCCGTCAAGCAGCCGCCCGGGCCGACCCGGGCTCCACGCAACGGAGAGATCACCACCATGCGTCGCAGCGGATTCCTCGGGATCCTGTTCCTCGGCCTCGTCGCGGTCGTCGCGGGCCTCGTCGGCTACCAGGCCGGTCTCGCCTCGAACGCCGTCGCCGCGGGCGCCGCCGTCGTCGTGACCGGCGGGTTCCCGGGGTTCGGGTTCCTCTTCTTCCTCCTGTTCATCGGGTTCCTGTTCTTCGCGTTCGCCGGCCGGCGGCGCGGGCCCTGGGGAGCCGGGCACGGCCACGGCCCCTGGGCCGGCCGAATGGGCCCCGGTGGCCCCGGCGGCTTCGGCGGACTCGGCGGGCCGGGTGGCCCTGCCGACCCCTCCGATCCCCGCCGCCAGTGGGTCGCCGACCTGCACCGCACGCTCCACGCGGAGCAGGCGGCCGCAGATCGGCCCGCGGACGGCACTCCGGCCGGCTGACCGGCCGCTCCCCGTCCCTGCCGCGACGCCGGGCGAGTATCCTCGCCCGGCGTCGCCTCGCTTCCGGAGCTCCCATGCGTACGATCCTCGTCGTCGAGGACGAGCCGCAGATCGCCGCCCTCGTCCGCGACTACCTCCAGCACGCCGGCTTCGCCGTCGTCCACGCCGCGGACGGCGACACCGGGCTGACCCTCGCCCGCACCCGGCGGCCGGACGCGATCGTCCTGGACCTCGGCCTGCCCGTCGTGGATGGGCTCGACGTGGTCCGGGCCCTGCGGCGCGACTCGACCGTCCCGATCGTGATCCTCACGGCACGCGGCGACGAGACCGACCGGGTGGCCGGCCTGGAGCTCGGCGCGGACGACTACGTGGTGAAGCCGTTCAGCCCGAAGGAGCTCGTCGCCCGGGTTCGCGCGGTCCTTCGGCGGGTCGAGGCGGCCGCGCGACCTGCGGAGCGGCTCGTCGCCGGCGACCTGGAGCTCGACCTGGCGCGCCGCCGCGTCACGGTCGGCGGTCGCCCCATCCAGCTCACGCCCACCGAGTTCGAGCTCCTCGCAACGCTGGCGCGCGAGCCGGGGCGGGTCTTCACCCGCGGCCAGCTCCTGGACGCCGTCCACGGCTTCAGCCTGGAGTCGTACGAGCGGGCGATCGACGGCCACGTGAAGAACCTCCGTCGCAAGCTCGAGCCGGATCTGGGCGCCTCGCGCTACGTCCGGACCGTCCACGGCGTGGGCTACGCGCTCACCGAGCCCGAGCCGTGAGCGACGCGGGTCGGGGTCCGTGGGGCCCACCGGGCGGGCGCGCGTGGGGACGCCGACGCGGCCCCCGGCACGCGACCGGCTTCGTCGGGTGCCTCCTCCTCGCGCTGGTGCTCCTCGTTGGCCTCCTCACCGCCCTCGCGACCTGGCTGGCCGGCACGCTGCTGGGGATCCTCGCCCCGGGTGCCGGCGCGTCCGCCCCCACCGCGCTCGCCGTCATCGTCGTCATCGTCGTCGCCGTCCTGCTCGTCGGCCGGGTCTTCGGGCGCGCTGTGGGACCGCTGGCGTCGATCGCGGACGCCGCCGAGCGCCTCGCCGACGGCGAGCCCGACGTCCGCGTGGAGGTCGCGGGCCCGGGCTCGGTCCGTCGGCTGGGCGCCTCGTTCAACGCGATGGCCGAACGGCTCGACCGGTCGCGCTCCGACCGCCAGGCGCTCCTGGCCGACGTGACCCACGAGCTGCGGACGCCGCTCCAGGTGATCGGCGGGAACGTGGAGGCGATGCTCGACGGGATCCACCCGCGCGACGACGCGCACCTCGCCCCGATCCTCGCCGAGACCGCGGTCATGAACCGCCTCCTCGACGACCTGCGGACCGTCTCACTCGCCGAGGCGGGGGCGCTCCCGCTCCACCGCGAGGAAGTCGACGTCCGGCGCCTCCTCGACGCCGTCGCCGCGGGTCACGCTGCGGCCGCTCGCGAGGCCGGCGTCGACCTCGTGGCTGCGGCGGGACCGGCGATCCTCCTCGACGCGGACCCGCTGCGGATTCGCGAGGTCCTGGCGAACCTCGTCGTCAACGCGATCCGCCACACGCCGGCGGGCGGCTTCATCCGCCTCGACGCGTCGATCGACGACGCGTGGGTCGAGCTCACCGTCGCCGACACCGGCGAGGGGATCGCCCCCGCCGATCTCGACCGTGTCTTCGACCGCTTCCACCGGCGGGCCGACGCCGGGGGCAGCGGCCTGGGGCTCACGATCGCCCGCGACCTCGTCGCCGCACACGGCGGGACCATCCGCGCCGAGGGCGCGGGGATCCCGGGGCGCGGCACGACCTTCCGGGTCCGGCTCCCCCGCCGGGACTGAGCCGACAACGAGCCGACAACGCTCGTGCGCCTACACTCCTGCTCGACAGACCGGGCACCCGACGGGAAGGAGTGCGGACATGACGACCGAACGCGGCGAGGGCGCGACGGGGCCGCTCTCCCCCGCCGAGCTGGAGCGGATCAACGCCTACTGGCGGGCGGCCAACTACCTCTCGGTCGGCCAGATCTACCTGCTGGACAACCCGCTCCTCCGCGAGCCGCTCGGCCCGGAGCACGTGAAGCCGCGCCTGCTGGGCCACTGGGGCACCACGCCCGGCCTCAACTTCATCTACGCCCACATGAACCGGGTGATCCGCAACTGGGACCTCGACGCGATCTACATCATTGGCCCCGGGCACGGCGGCCCGGCGACCGTGGCCAACGCCTACCTCGAGGGAACGTACTCCGAGGTCTACCCGAGCATCACCCGCGACGCTGAGGGGATGCGCAAGCTGTTCCGCCAGTTCTCCTTCCCGGGCGGCATCCCCAGCCATGTCGCGCCCGAGACGCCCGGGTCGATCCACGAGGGCGGGGAGCTGGGCTACGCGCTCTCCCACGCCTACGGGGCCGCCTTCGACAACCCCGACCTCGTGGTCTGCGCGGTCGTCGGCGACGGCGAGGCGGAGACCGGGCCGCTAGCCACGAGCTGGCACTCGAACAAGTTCCTCAACCCAGTCTGCGACGGGGCCGTCCTGCCGATCCTCCACCTCAACGGCTACAAGATCGCGAACCCGACGGTCCTGGCGCGAATCCCGCGGGACGAGCTGCGGGCCCTCATGGAGGGCTACGGGCACAACCCCTACTTCGTGGAGGGCGACGATCCGGCGCTGGTCCACCAGCAGATGGCCGCGGTCATGGACACCGTGATCGAGGAGATCCACGCCATCCAGCGGGCGGCGCGCGAGGGCGGCGTCACCGAGCGGCCGCGCTGGCCGATGATCGTCCTGCGGACCCCCAAGGGCTGGACCGGCCCCA
>Ga0315284_10001677_pt1 | contig 31610 bp, 48 predicted proteins | sample YL17G09_16_MG_FD_203696 | JGI IMG/M metagenome (GOLD analysis project Ga0315284, IMG submission 203696) | Sediment microbial communities from Yellowstone Lake, YNP, Wyoming, USA - YL17G09_16 | ecosystem: Environmental > Aquatic > Freshwater > Lake > Sediment | place: USA: Wyoming | collected...
GCTCTTGCGATAAGCGAAAGGGTGGCTTTGGACCTAGCCAGCGGTTGAAGATCTCTAACGCGCCTCTCTTCTCTATTTGCCTGGCACTCGCCTTGTCTCTGGGACTGGTCCCTTCAACAGGAGGAGAGGCGATGACCCTCAAGTCAGAGCGGTACACCTCCTCCCAAAACATGGCGGCGATATTGAGGGCATCGACAGAGACTCCTTGTGCCCCGTCTTTTGAGGCAAAAATGAGGCGCCCGTAGGCGATTTGGTAGTGGTCGATGTCGAGGGCCTCCAGGATCTTCTCAACCTTTGGAACCGCTTTCTTAATGTCGTATGGCTGGAAGAAGACGGTTACCTCTTCCATCTCCCGCTGGTTGTTAAAGCCAGCGTCAGTCCCCGACAGCACGCCGAGTTTCTTTTTTGCGATCTGCGTCTCTAACTGTCCGCGCAACTCAAGGCCATGCCTTGCCCCTATCCCAAGGAATATCGTGACCGAAATTTCGGGAGTATTGAGCGGTGATCTTCGCGGCGGTTTCGCTTGTTTTCTGGGCACGGTGCCTCCTTGTTAGCGTATCTCTTGATAGCCCTTGTCGACCTTTTCGGCGACGATCTCGAAGAGGTCTCCCGAGAGGTTGTTGACAAGTCGCCAGGTCAGCGTGGCGGCGCCGTCCTCGTCCACCTCTACGACGCAGTCGAGGGCGTGAGGGAATTGGAAGCCAGACTCTGCCTCCATCTCGTTGTTCACCAACTCAACGATCTCAAAAATGCTGTCTTGTTCTGAGGAACTGTTAGACATAAAGATCTCCAGGGGGAGGAAAGAGTAGGCCGCACGATAGCACGAGAGTTCACGGAGAACCAAGAGGGGAAGGAGTCCGCTTATTTGGAAGGCGCACAGAGAGGATTGGCGGTGGGGTCTTCGCAGAGGCTCTTGATCTGAACAACGGCAGGGTTACGCCCTGACAGATCACCCATCGCCCGCAGCGCAACCCGCGCCTCTGTCTGGGTGTCATACACCCCTGTGGTGGTCACGTAACCCCGTGGGGTTTTAAAGACGGCGGTAGGCAGGCTTTTTTTGGTGAGGAGCGCCACCTCGTAGGCGGCCCCACCGTCTGCGGGTTTCTCGGGAAACGTCGCATCAAGGCTTACCCGGATCGTCCACTTGCCCGCGCGCTTGCTGGCCTCCTGTGCAATGCCAAGCAATTCAGAGGGTGACTCTAGGGGCATGGCAGGGAAGGTAGGCAACGAGGGCTCTATCGGCCACGTAGGCTCGCTGCCTGCGGTGTAGGGCATAAAAGGCGTCGTTTGTTGCGTGGTCGGCAACGGCCCTATCGCAGGGTGCAGCGCAGGGGTCAAGGAAGGGTGTACCAACGTAAAAGGAGTATACGGCACATAGGGTCTTGTCGCGGGAGTCTTAGGGTCTAGCGTCGCGGCTACCGCCGTCGCTTGGGCAAAGTAGTCATCGCACTCGTTCGGATATAATGCAGTCATCACCACAATGGCAGTGCGCCGCTTGAGCTTGTCGTCGCTCAGCACATCTGGCAAGAATTTTTTGACTACACCTTCTTTGCGAGCTTGGATGATGTCCGTAAACTCAGCTACGTTTAAGACGAGGCGTTGATTCTCAAGGTTCTGCGTCAAGACGGCGATCTGGGTGTCCGACGCGGTCTGCTTGGACTGCACAGCTAAAGACGTGTAGCAACTCCAGGCCGACCCAGTGACCGTTACAATCCCGGCGACGACAGCGGCAATGATCGTAGCATGACTTTCACTAGGCATAGGAGCCTCCTCTAGGCGGACATTGCGTCGAGCAGTCGCGCTCTCATTCGAGCCCCGCCGACAGGATTCGCCGAGTGTACCAGAATGTGTGGTATCCGCCAGATCAGGCGCTCTTCAATCATGCGCTCGACCAGCCAGATGCCGCTATGGGCGACGACGGAGCGCCAGGAGCCGTCTGGGTTTTCCCGCAGGTCAAGATCACAGTCCAGGGAGACCGTGTTGACGTTCTCGGTCAGCATGACGACGAGGGCCTCTTCCGCTGTCTGTACCCCCCGCCATCCCGCAGGGGGGAGCCTGACGTCATCGACCCATAGCTTGATACCAGCGCCTTGATTTTCTTGCATCTCGTTCCTCCAGGCAGATTCTAGCGAGGGGAGCGTCTCCGCGCAAGCATTGGACAGCGAAGTCACTGTCTGGCAGACTCAAGGCTTAACGCAACCAAAGGAGACAGAAAATGAACTTAGCAATCGTCGGCGGCCTTGCCTTAGTCGGAGCACTCAGAAAACCAAAGAAGAGACAGCGCGTGGCAGGGTTCTGGGACTTTGCTAAAAAGTCTCCACCCATTCCCTCTGTGTCCCCTTCTGCCTCCGTGGACCAGATGCTTGCGCAGTTGTCTGCCGCATCAATGACACAATATGCCCTGTTTTGTGCCGCCCACGTCCTGCAATTCTTTCAAGCTGAATACCCGAAATACCCCGAGGTTCGCAACGCTCTTCGGATGGCGAAAGACAAGGTCGATGGGAAGACCTTCTCCCAGGCCGACATCGACGGCGCTCGAAAAGATCTTAGCCGCATCATGAGGCTCGTTGGCGTTGCTGAGTATCCTCATGACCCTGGAAAGTTTAGTGCGAAGTATGCCCTCGCGGCTGCCATCGAGGCTTTCGATTTCGATTCCCTCGACCCCTCCGATATGTCTACTAAGATATATGCGGTAACCACCAATGCCACCCTCGCAGCGAAAGGTTCCTTGACGCAGTTCCCTGCTCGCAAGGCAGAATACGAAGCTGAGAAGAAATGGCAGCAGGACGCGCTTCGGTCCATCCTGAAGGACCAGAAGGCCGCCCCGCCAAGACCCAAGGCCATCCCATATTCTCCGATGAAGCCGTTCTCCAGGGAGGCACAAGCTGTCTTCGATCAGTTGTCTGACAAGTGGAGAAAGCGATTCTCCGTCACCGTCGCGTACCACGTACTGCCAAACTACGCGAAGGCATTCCCCAACTCGCAGCGGGTTGCCAAGGCACTGAAGTACGCGAAGGATCTAGCGTATGGGAACCCCGTCACCGAGCAATCTATTGAATCCTTTGGTCTGGCCGAAGCGTCGTCGGCTGCGCTGAAGAAAGGCAACCAGAGCGCGTACACGGCCATCTTAGCGGCGATCTGGGCGCTCCGAGATGCGAAGAACCCGCAGTCCTACTGCGCAGCAGACGCGGCCTATTCCGCCGAAGGGTCCGCCGGGGATGCCGCACCCCGAGGGAAAACAGAGGCTGCGAAGGCCGCAGAGAAAGACTATCAACTTGCTACTTTGAAGAAGTTCTTAGGGTATCAACAAGGAGAGAAGGGCGGTCGCGTGAACACGGGGCAGCAGGCTGCCTACGATGCGGCGATGAAAGACATAGAGGCGAAGATCCGCACGCAAACCTCGAACGAGCAGCAGATTCAAGCGGTACTGAGTCAGTCAAGGGCCGCCGTCAAGCGGATCACTGACTACGTGGTGTCTACGAAAACCTTCGGCTATCTGACTGACCCAGAGGTGATCCGTTTATTAGCGACGCCCGCGCAACAAGGCGGCATCCCTGAGTGGATTGGCTGGGGCCTAATCGGTGCCGCCTCCGTCACCGCTGCCGTTATCCTCTTGCCCGAGGTGCTAGTCGCGACGGGGCTCATGGAGGGCGGAATGACCCTTGCGGAAATCGTCGAAGCCGCAAATCTAAGCGCAGACGCAGCAATCGCCGTCGCGGAGGCATCGGGGTCAGAGGCCATCGTCCTGGATGAGGCAGGCTTCGCAAGATGGATGGCGGCGTATGTAGAGCGAATGGGGATGAGTGATGCGGCCTATGAGTCAGTCTGCGAAGAAACGGTGGCTGCCCTGAAGGCCAGAATCCAGAGTGCGGGCTATCAATACGTTAACATGGCCGCCAAGGAGGTCGTCGAAGTCAGTACCGAGGCGGCCTTAGAGGCGGCCTCGTTAGGCCCTGCCACAGGGAGCCAGGCCGTGCTTGAGTACGAGGCAGCCAATGCCTACGCCTTCTAATCGCTATCCCTTCTTAAAAAAATCAACGATGGCCTTCAGTAGCGGCTTGAGATCAAGCGGAGGGGCGGGCGGGACGTCCTCAAACCGCTCCGCTGCGCACTGACGGCAGTAGATCTTGTCGCCCAGTTCATGGCGATAGTCGTTGTTCCGCAGCAAGAGGTAGCAGCCTGAGCAGGTGTCACGCATGACTACCTTTCTTTCGCAGGTGATCGGGGCAACGGTCGATGAGATGGTAGCAGGTCTCTTCCATGTAGATAAGCGAACCTTCCTCGTCTTGGTGATGAAAGGCAAAGGTGCGACCCCACCAGGAGACGAGAAAAGTTCGCTCGTAGTCCATCGGGACATGGAAGGAGTGAGCAATTCCCTTCAGTTTCACATGCAGTTCAATGCGCCTCTGCTTAGGCATGGAACTCCTCATAGCGGTCGATGAGCTGGCACAGAGAGCGTTTGGCCACAGGTCTGCCGGCGAGGATTTTAGCGAGCAGGGCGTCACTCATCAAGCAGACGTCGGCCATGTGGCGTCGCGCCTCGGCCAGGTCGAGTTTTGTCGCGCGCAGCCGACCCAGGAAGTATTCACACTGCCAGGGCGTGAGGGCTAGTTTCTCGTCTGGTGTGTGTGGGCGCTTAGTCATCCTCTTCCTCTTCCTCGTCGTCTTCGCCTTCATCCTCTTCGTCTTCCTCTTCGGGCTCATAGTCGGGGATGGTGATGGCGTTCATGGGGTCGCTAAACTCGAAGAAGGCGCAGAAGTGATCTTCCGCCTCGCCGATGGCCTCCCAGTGAGCATCGACGGTATCGACCGCTGCTTGTGCCTTCTCTTCGCTGTCAAAGACCCCCACGAGACGAGAGCCGTCTTCGGGGGTCTCGGCGCCCAACCACTCGTCGGTCACGATAAAGACAGCGGAGAGTGGGCGGGGTGTTTCTTTAGTGGGCTTGGCCATGATATGCCTCTCGGTGTGTGCGTAAGATCGCCGCGTCGGCGCGGGTGATCATTGCTTCGGTTGGGATCTTGCGCCCGGTCTTGAGGGTGAGATCGTAGTAGACGAGAACCATCCCAATAGCGCTTCCGGTCATATGAGTATAGTGCTCATAGCGCCGAAGACTTTCGGGAAGCTGCGCGACGCTGGGCTTGATCTCGATCCGCATGACGGGCAGTATACCTCACAGGTGCTTGTCAGAGCGATGGTATACTGCTTCTCCTCGATTGCAAGAGGCAGAAGACCCGCATGCGGGTAATTAGCCAGGACGGGCGTCCGTCCGATGCCGACTCGCCCTTATAGCGCCTCATCGCAAGACCCTGGCGATCGCGTCCCGCCAGACCAAAGATCCCTTGCCAAGGATCGTCGCCTATATTAAAATCTCTACGCTCTTACGGGGTTGCCAGCGCGGCCCCTACCATATCGGGTCTTGGCATGCCCATTGACGAGTTGGCCGACCGCTTGGCAGCCTCTACCAAGACCCGATTTTCTCTGAGACCGGCGGATTGTCCGCCTCGAATGCCGAGAAGGACTACATTGACAGGGAGACGCTGACCCCCATAACCCGCGAGGAGCCCTAAGAAGCTGTGATTCTCGGGAGTAGCAAGTCTTTCTCACTTTTGTCGAAAAAGGTCTCTTTGTCCCGCTGGCGTTAACCAGCCAGCTAGTTGGTTTACCTCCAACGAATAAGGGCTGTGGTAGGCTCAAAAAAGGTACTCTCACGAAGAGTTCGTGTGCTAGGAGGTAAGCTCCTCGCGGTACAGAATCGCGCAGGGAACTTCGCAGGAGTCTGCGGATTAAGTTTCAAGGGTGTTGATACGCGGGGCTCTCTTCTGTAACGGCATGGTAGGTCATCGGGGATGACGTCGGAACGTTGCTCACGCGGCGAGTCCGAAGAGAGAGGTTCGACTCCTTTGCTGTGCCTTTAGCCTTCCTTTTGTAGCCAGTCCGTAAACGAGCACTCTCCGTTCTGGTAGGTTGGTCGCAGGAAGGCGATCGTCTGCTCCTTGGTCTCAAAGAGCGCCAGGGATCGTCGCATCTCTTCGGTGATCTGTTCGGCGGTCAGGTTACGCCCCTGCCAGTCATCGCAGACCTCGCAAGAGCCCCAGTCCCAGGTGAGAAAAAGATACTCATAGAAGCCCTCTGCGGTCGTTCGCTTAGCGAGGATGCGCGCACTGCCCTGCCAGTCTTCTTCGCCTTCGCAGGCTAAGACTTCGTGCCCTGCTAGCAGCGGAAAGGCGCACTCGGCATAGAGGCAGCGGCTGATGATTGCGAGTTTTTCATTGATGGTCATTGAGGGGTCTTCTCCAGTGTCGTAGTCAACATCGTCGTCTTCGCCGTTGGTTAAAATATTAAACCAGAGCCTCGCCTCTGGATCGTCTTCGGTGAGTTGCTCAGCGGTCTCGACCTTCTGGGCTTCGCGTTCTTGCTTCCGCATATTGCGCTTGATCACCGGCCAGGCGCGGCTGTTGGGCTTCAGATGGTAACTGCGGCCTCGAATGGGGTCGTGGTTACTGAACGAGGTCATCGCGGCACCCGAACGAAGAGGCAGTGCGGGCAAAGGTGTCCGCCGCGTCGGCCATGAGCGCAGATCGGCGGCTCTGGGTTTTGTATTAGATCACCGCCGCAGTAGCCCCCTCCTTTTGGCTGCCCGCATGGGTTGGGTATGTCGCCCATCCTGTGAGCCTCGATGGCCCCGCAGACCTCGCAAGAAAAGAGGACAAAAGGCGCGTGGGTCACCGTCTGACTAGACGGCGCAGGCGGCGGATAGACGCCGCAATCAAGGCACCGCGCGACGCCGCGATGGAGAGCATAGCGGTGCCCCTGGGCGCACTTGGGCGGGATTGGCGTTGCGGAGGCCGCGCTCAGCGTCTCGGCCAACAGCGCCAGTTTTCCTGGTGCTTCGTGCGCAAGGCAGAAGAAAGCACCAGGCCGTCTAGCTTCGCGGCATTGCGCATAAAGACACCACGCAGAAAGAGAAGTAGAGGTCATCGCGTCTCCAAAGGTGCGAAAAAGAACTCCGCCAAGGCCGGGTCTTCGAGTAGCCATAGGTCGAACGCGGGATTGTGGAGAGCAAAAGCAGTGCGCAGCGCGTTCGTGGTGCCGCCAAGCCAGGCGCGTATGAGGTCGGCGCTGATCTCTGACTCAAGTCGCAGGTATAGCAGGATGTCTCGACGCTTCTCCGTCATGCCGCCCCAGCACGGCAGGCATACCACAAAACGCGCAGGAGTCTTTGCTCCGCAAGAGACGCAGGCGACTCTCACCGCTGCCTCCAAGTATGCTTGGCGCGCTTGCGTTCTTGTCCCTGTCCTTTGGGAGCACAAGGGGCATGGCGCCACCCTGCCGTGTCGAGTGAACTGCACTGCTTTTCGGCACGGCGCCAGAGATATGGCCAGAAGCGCTCGCTCGCTGGGTGGAGCATCCAGTCCTCATCCCAAAACTGGACCATCCCGCAGGCTCTCTCCCCTCGGGCATAGACCCCAAAGCGACCGCAGCCTTCTCGAATGTCTCGATGAAAGAGAAACGCCTGCCAAGCGACCGAGCCGTCGTCACGAAAGCGGTCGCTATGGCGAGTGTCATAAAGGCAAGGGCACGACCGCTGCTCCTTCTGAATCTTCTCGTGTATCTCCTGCCTGGAGTAGATCATCACCGTGAAATCGACGAGAGTCTCAAGGTCGAAGTCGGATAGCATCTTCATTTTTCTTCTTCTGCAACGAAACCCATCAACGCCTCCAGCGCTCGCACCAATTCGTTGCTGGCCTCTACCTCGTCGAACCAGCGGCTCTTGTTGCTGCAACTGTCTCTCTCTCGCTCGATGCGGTTTATTGTCTCGCGTGCAGCCACCAGCGCAGATTCGTGTCGCACAGCCTTGGCATCGCAGCGCAGGAAGAGTTCGACGGCCTTGGCCGCGCTGACCATATTCGATAAGGCGACCCAGTCGATTGCCTCTCTGTGGGTATGTCCTGCCGCGAGATGCGGGATCTTCCAGATCTCGCCACAGGACGAGCACCATGGCAGTTGGTCGTTCCAGTCTTCGGCGGTGAGATCGGCCTCGCTCTGAATGCGGTCGTAGTTCATGGCGCGGCCTCGACCTTCTTGCGGCGGTAAAGCACCAGCGATCTTGTGGCTTTCAAGTAGAGAGGATGGGGCGGATACGACTTGCCCTTTTCTCCCTCGAAGGCATAGACGTCGCCGTAGCATGAGAGCAAGCGCAGCACGGCATTGTCACGCCCCATGGTCTCTCTTGCCCCCCACGCGACGACGATCTTGTCGGCCTTCTCTGCCTCGCGTCGTAGGTGGGCGTCGTTCTCGGGTCCGATGGCATCTGCGTAGTTGGGTTCGAGGCAACGCGGATCGGTTCCTCGCAACGCAAATAAATTAGCCACCCGGATCGCATCAAAGCCCCATTCGCGGCCAAACGAAACGAAGCGCCCGAGCGTTGGGTCTTCAGTCGTAGCTGACGCCTTAGAGGGATTTAAGGCTATCCAGAGCAGGGTCTTCGTGCCTTCCCGTAGCTGGCGCCAGAGGACGTAGCGATATTTCTCGTCAGGCCCAGGCGGGATGGCGCCCATGTCGAGATAGGACAGAGCGGCTGGCTTCTTCACTGCGTCCCTCGTTTTGGGAGGGCGGCATACCACTCGTCGATGGCCGCTTCTACCTGTAAAAGCAGACCCCGCTCCTGGGCGCGCTCACTCCATCTGACTGATGTTGTGACGCGGCCTTCCACCTCGTCAATGTTCTCGACGAGGCCGAACGTTATGACGATAAACATGCGCTGGGCATAGGGCAGACCTAGAAGTCGGTATCCAAGAAGGCGCGTTCGCTTGGCCTCGGGACTCTCTACCTGCTCTGTGGTCATTGTTTGGCCCTCTCGTCTTTCCTACCTCAACCCTATGCCAATGGCAAGATCTGGTTGCTCCTAGCGCTACACAGGGAACGAGACCGGCACGACGCTGCCTCCTGTCGGCGACCTTCCGACAAGGCCGAAAGACTCGCCTAGTTAAATACACAGCGCAGAAATAGCGGCGACGGCGTCTGCCTTAATGTCATGTTCCCAAAGAGTAAGCACCAGCCAGCCACGGCGACGAAGAAACAACTCCTTTCGCAGGTCTTCCTCTTGCACCCCAACCTGGCGCTGGTGGGTCGGGGTCGGCGAGTGGATCGGGCACCCATGCCAGAAGCACCCATTCACCTCAATCACGATTTTGCGCTTGGGGTGCGCGTAGTCGACTCGGTAGTGGCCAATCTTTACTTGCGGCAAAAAGCCCGCCGGCAGAAACGGGGCGATAGACAATTCTAACGCAGAGACCGCCGCCGGCTTAGTCGTCCTTCCTTTTGCCGATGTTCCTAGCGGAAAGACAAGCAAGTCAGGTTCATAGCCGCCCTGTCTCTTTGCTCTGGTCTCTGGAGCCAGCGTAAAGCCAAGACGCGCGCAATTCGCCACGGTCTGCCAGCTCGTAATCCAGGTGGATAGCCTCGGGTGCTCTTCGCGCACGAGGCCAGCCTCCCAGCGGCACACGTTCTCTCGCTTCCAGGCGCCCTCGGGCGTGCGTATGTCGCTGGCCTCCACCGCTCCGGTAGCAGCAGCAAAACCCCCGCCGTAGCCGTGACGCCATCCCATGGCTGTCAAGCGCTCTGCCAACCGCTCCTTCGGAGTCTTTGTCATTCCAGCAACTCGTCGGTTAAAAAGGCGTACTCGGCGGCGCGCTCGGTGATCTCCTTCTGCAACTCTTGGAGGTCGGTGTACACACGGAGTTTACGGGTGTCTACGATTCTGGTCTTGGCCCTTGCTGTATCAAGCACGCTGCCCTCATGCTCGTGCGTCATCTCCGCCTTGATCTGCTCCCACTCCCTCTTCTTCCGACCCAAGGTAAGCACTAACGCCAAGATGTCAGAGTCGGTCATTGGTCCTCCTGGCACTCAGAGGGGAAGCACGCCTTGGCGCTCTCCAAGATAGATGGCGCCTAATTTAATGAGGATCAGTTTAGCACATAACGTTCGGTGACATTGGTTAGGCAGCACACAATAACAAAGGAGTGTGGCGGTCCCCCTGGCCAGGAGCGCATCCCATTGATCTCGGTGCGTTCGATAGGATGTCCTCATCTCCCCAAGGTAGCCAGCCGTGTACTCTACCCAATCCTCGGTCGTGAGGCCACCGGCGCCGCGCTTCTTGAGAAAGGGTTCGAGCAAAAACCATGTGGGCGCCATGAACTGGCCGACGGTGGCGCTCTTGCGCGAAATGTCTAAGGCGTCCTCTCCCTGGTATCCAATGCGTGCGGTGTAAACCCGCAGCGGCAGCTTCTTCTCTATGCGATCAAAGTCAGCAGCAGTCATGCCTGTGATTGGGCCTTTGGCCATTATTCGCCTCCTGGATCGGTTAAGGTATTCAGCATCCACAGCGCGTAAAACATTTCTACGTCTACCGGGAAGTAAGCCTCGGCTGGCGAACCCCAGACGTGACATACCTCTTCCAGGTAGGCCAAAAACTCGATGCAAAACTGGAGGAGCACGGCGGTATCATCGCACCGGATCGCCTTCCAAAGACGATACCCCCAAGAGGGCGCGTCTACCCCAGACAGAGAAGGAGATGCGAAGCAAACAACGACCCAACCTCCCTCGAAATAAGCCTTCTGCGTAAACTCAAAAATCACGCGGGATACGCGCCCAGTGGGGTATTTAAGCCGTACTTCGAGGGGAAGCGTATCGCGCAGGGTCTGGCAAAGGGCGCGTAGAAAAACCCGAACCTGCGGAGTCAGCAGCGTCTCGACGGGCCATATCGTCAGGTAGTTGCGCTGGCGGAGCGCCTGGCAGAACGAATCGTCAAATCCTCGTCCGCTTCCCCCCTCGATGTCCAATCCCTCGCTGTAATCCTCCCAGGTGTCCTCGTAGCAGCGCCGCCAGGGGAAGGCCAGATTCTCCCATTCCTCGCCGTGCTCAGACTCGGTCTGTCGTAGCAGCGCTAAGGTGCTCATGGCGGCCCCTTATGCCAGAGACGCATTAACCGTGGTGGTACGGCGACCCAGGTGGCAGGGCGGTATCCGTCTCGATGGACCTTGCCGCGCAATAGCAAGGCATGGAGCACGCGCCTGACGATATGAGAAGAGAAGCCACTCTCCCGAACAAGCTGCATGTGGGTCTTTCTGTTGCTGACGCCAAGGAGTGTTAGAAGCCTCGCAGCTCGGGAATAATCAGCGTTCTTCAATTTTGTCGCCGGTGAGGGGGCCCAGTTTCTTACAGACTTCACAGCGGTTGTGCGAAATATCTACAAGGCGTTTTCTTGCGTCGATCACGAACAAGACCATTCTGGCGAAATCCAGATTCTCCAGCAGCACCAGCGGGTATGCCGGGTTGCGTTGGATGGTCTCCAGGCACGAGTACAGGCAATTCATGAGAAGCCCAACGGAGGCGTTTGGCTGCACTAAGGCGGCGTGCAGGTCGGTCTCTGCCAACGTCTCAACCTGCTCTTCCGTTAGCACTGGCAGTGCCAGTCGTAGTCATAGGACCAAGTACCGCAAGTCGAACAGGCAGACTGCGCGTTGTGCGTGTCGCAGAAGAGCACTCCAGGCAGCCTTGTTTTTTTGCAGCCATCTTTGCGGCAGGCATGCTGGGCACACGCATGCTTTCCTTCCTTGCAGGGAGTCGTGCAGGTGACCTCAGAGCAGCAGTGATTCGCGCAGACCGTGCTTACCGAGAGGCGCCGCTGTGAGCAATCCGCGACCTGACAGAGGACAGGATTTTTCTCGACCTCTACGGGCGCTATCGTCTCGGTCTTCGCAGCGAGTGGGCGACCCATCGGTCCCCAGCGGTCGATGAAGAGTTGTCGCCACTTGGCGTAGTGCCTGTTGTTGTCCTTGGCGTGGTCGATGAGTCGCGCTAGTTCGAGCGTAAACTGCTCCTCTGGCGTCTTCTCAGCGTAGGCTGCCTCTTCCCTGCGAAGGGCCTCTAGCAGCGTCTGAAGGCTGACAGCCACGACGGGATTACCAAACTCGGTATAGGCAAAAAAGGTCTCAAAGGTATTGCCATCGCCATCAGAGGTTCGCTCCGTCTCGATCTCGTAGCCCTCGGCGGTGATCTTGCTCATCTCTTCTCCAAAGGGGTGGATACTCATTGATGAACATCGGGGAAGGTGGCCAGGTACTCGAAAATATCACCGGCCAGTGCTTCATTTTCCGGCTGGATGAGCTGCGCATACACGTACAGGGCGCGACGTGCGGGCTCATCCTTTGGTCGGTCCAAGCGAAAGACCATGAAGAAGGCGCCCTCGGGGATCTCCTTCCCGTCGTTGCGCTGCACCGAATATTTGCTGTAGAGGCCGCGTTGATCACTCATCTTGCGCTCCCTTCGCAGGAGCTAGCCCGCGCTCTGCTCTCTTGCGACATCGCGCGCTACATCGCTTCGCCGTCGAGCGCTGGCCCTCAAACTTCGCCCCGCACTGCGCGCAGGTCAGGACGATCCTCTCCTCTCTTACGCCTTGCATCGCAGCCTCCTTATGAGATCATCTCAGTTTGGACAGCGATGCCCACCACCGAGATGCCCTGCCAGAAGTTGCCCGTCTTCATCTTCTTCTTGGCGAAGCCCTTGCCGGCCATCGCCAGTCCAAACTTGACCTCGCTGACGGGCTCGGTGTCTTCGTCTGCGGCCCACTGCTTGTACGCCTTATACAGCGAGCGCGACGGGCAGTTGTCTCCCGTGCGCTTGATGACGTGCTTCGCCGACGCCAAGAAGTCCCCTAAGATGTCCATGTCCTCGCGGTAGGCGGCAGTCGCCTCAGTGATCCGCTTCGGATTGGGCAGTCCCTCCTTCTGCCAGCGAAGAGTCCCGCGCACGACCCAGGCCAAGATCCCCGGAAGCTCCTCGCGCAGTTTTCGGGGCAGGTCCAAGTCCTTCTGCTCGTTCTCGAACTTGGCGTCGAAGGGGATCAGCCGCAGCCGGCGCCAGATGCCGTCGTCGGTCCCCTTGATGATGGGCTTGTAGTTCGCCGCCAGCCAGATCTTAAACTGCGGTTTGAACGAGAAGAACTCCTCGTGCAAAAACCGGCACCTGACCGTGTCGCCGCCCGTGACCTCTTTTAGGAACGCCTCCGCAAAGGACGCGCCGCCCTCCGACTCGCTGGCCGCCACGTAGCGGGCGCCCTTCAGTCCCGCGAGGTCGTTGCGAGGTCCGTCGTTCTTCTGCACCATGAAGGTTTTAAACTCCGCCTTCTCGCCGTACTCCGCCATGATCTCTTGCAGCACCTCTAGGAACGTCGTCTTGCCGTTCGACCCGGTGCCGTGCATAAAGAACAAGCACTGCTCGGTCGTCTGCCCCGTCAGGGTATACCCGAGGCCGATCTGTAAAAACTCAATCAGCTCGGTGTTGCCCTGCATGACCTCAGAGAGGAACTTCTCCCAGCGCGGACAGGTCGCCGTCTTGTCATACGAGATCGGCACCATCTTGGTCATGAGCATCTCGCGCTTGTGTGGGAGCAGCTCGCCGTCTCGGAGGTTGATCACGCCATTGGCGACGTTTAATAGCCAGCCGTCGGAGTCAAACTGCTCAGGGACCACATGGCACTTCATGCCGTCCTGCGCGACCAGGCGCAAACAGGCGCTGCGCCGCTCGGCAGACTCGCTCTTATGCGCCCACTGGAGGATAGGGAGGATCTTCTTCTCGTCCTCCTCGGTCTCGTTGGGCATGCCGTCCGCCTCGAAGATGATCTTTCGGATGGTGGCCTTGACCTTGCGGCAGACCTCTAGGGTGCGATCGAGCACCCAGCGGGTGCCGTCCCAGATGTACCACTTCTCGCTGGAGGCCACATAGCGGACATCGTCCGCATGGTCGCGCAGAAAACGCTCGGCGTTGCCGGTGTCCGTGAGGATGGTCGCGTAGCGCTTGTCGCCGCCCGAATCGTCGCCTGGGTTATCGCCCTGTCCATCGCCGCCACCGTTCGCAGGCCCGGTCGGTGCGGCTCGTCGTTTTGGGAGGAGGGTCGACTCCGGTATCTCGCGCGGCGCTCCACGCCCCGCTCGGATGCCGCTAGAGATCGACTTGTCCGCCTCTTTCTGCGTGAGTCCTGCAAAGAGCGCGGCAGAGGTCAGCGTCCGTCGGATCTCTTCGTCGGGTATCCCTAAGCCGGCGAGGGAGTACGCCTCTTTGTTCAAGAGGTCATTACGCCCACCCTCGGGCATGCTGCGGATCGCAGCTTCGGCGCGGTCGAGAGCGCCTTGCAGGTACTTCGCGTGCCGCGCGTCTTCTTTCTTGTGGAGGGGCACCACGGCGGCGATGTCGCGACCCTGGACGGCGTCGGCGGGCTTCACCAGCGCAAGGACAGGCTTCTCTACATTCTTCTGGACTAAGGCGACGAGGGCGTCGGGGGCGCCTACTGCGCCTTGGTCGGGGCCGTCGGGTTCCCACTCGTAGAAGGAGCCACTAGAATGCAGCGACGGGGGCAGGATGACATAGCCGCCCGTGCCGCGCACATCAATGCCCGACTCAGGACGGATCAAACTTGCGCGGTTGGCGACGGCGAGACCCTCCGGGTGGTGCCAGTAGAGATGGCGGCCTCTGCCCGTTCGCACTGACTCGGTGCGCGGCAGTCTCATCTGGAGATGCTCTTCGACGACTTGCAGTGCGTCAGAGCGGTCGAGGTCGAGCACCCAGACGCCCGATGGATCACCCGTCGCGAGGCCGATATTGGCGTTAGGCCAACGTCGCCACCATGCCTGTACTTGACGTTCGTCGCGGGTGGCATCATACACGCCCTTGCTAGTACGTGGATGCTTTCCTATTTGCTTGGGTCCGCATGTTGGGTCGCCGCAGGAGCAGGTGCCGTCGGGGTTGGGGTTATGGAGAGGGAAGATCGGCCACCCGAGGCGCACATAATGGAGCGCGTGGTCGAGGAGAGGATTGTTCATCGCCCACCTCGTAAAATGTTCGTTTTTTTGGTGAGAAATCGTTGCAACCGTGCGAAAGAATGAGTAGAATGTCTCATGACGTTTGGCCTCCTATGCCAACGCAGAAATCAGTCGGAAGAAAGGCTCTCGGTTCCCGCCGGGAGCCTTTCTGTTTTGTGCTGTAACAAATGTCACACTAATTGGTCAAGCACTCTTTTGATCGCGCTCTTGCCGTCTGTGCTGTGGAGGCGCTAGACTACGCTAGAACCCCGAAGAACGGAAGCAGAACAAGATGACAACCTCCTCCCCGTCAAGCGTTGACAATCCCAACCTCGCGATAAGACCCGTAAACAGTGTCGTCAACTCTGGCTACGGCTGGCGCATCCATCCGATCACCCACACCAAGAAGCACCATGACGGCCTGGACATGGCCATCGCCACGGGCACGCCGGTCTTGGCGGCGGCGAGCGGCACCGTCCTGAAGATCCGCACAGACACGACGCCGGGTAAGGGCTACGGCAACATGATCACCCTCGACCATGGCAACGGCTGGACCACGGGCTACGCGCACCTAAGCAAGATCCTGTGTAAAGTGGGCGACGAGATCTCGCCGGGTCAAAAGATCGGTCTCGTTGGCACGACTGGAGGCAGCACCGGACCTCACTTGCACTTTGAGGTGAGAGCGAACGGCGCGCCACAAGACCCGAGAGACTTCTTGCCGCCCCTGCCGGCGAAGGATGCCGTCTCTGGCGTACTAGACCGCCCGTCGCCGCCCTGGACGGTGCGTCCGCAGACGCCGGCAGAGCACTACCTGATGGCGCGCGTCGAGCTGTTCTTGGAGACCGATCGGCTGGCCACGCTCTCGGACGAGAACAAGGCCCTCGAAGAGCGCATGCTTCATCCGGGTGCGCCCTGGAGTTCTTTTGACGAGGCGAAACTGACCGCGAACCGCCACGCCCTGGCAACGGCTCGTGACCGACGGAGAAAACTGGCGGCAGTCGCGAATGACTGGCAAGAGCAGGCGACGACGGCAGAGTACCTTGAGGCGCTGAATCAGGCGTTTATTGCCCAATGGAACTTTAACGCCAAGGCCGCGCAGGTGCCCTACCCGCTGCTCCAGCGCGACAAGGACCAACTGGCGGCGCTCAACTATCTGAAAGGGCAACTGAAAGACTTCCTCCACGAGCAACTGCAAGGGGTCTAATAATGTCAATGCTTTCCCGAATGACAGAGGCCGGTCAGCAGGTGCTCGAAGAACTCGCCTCGATGGGAGAGTCCTCGCCCGCAGCCAGCGACCCAGGTCTCCTTGGCCGCGCCAGAGAGGTGGGCGCCCAGATTCACGAGCTTCGCGAGGCCGGCGAGGACGCTCCTTTTTTGCTAGAACTCGAAGGGGAGATCTTGCTGGCACTAGCCTCTCATGTGGGTGAAGAGCGCGCCCGCGAGATGGTGCAGGGAGGCGCGGTAGGCGGTAGGCGTCGCAGCGACAGCAAGCCTTGGGTCTTCAAGGGGTATCGCAATAAAACCTATACCCAGCCACTGCCGGGTGCAGTCAGATCTAGCGCGATGGCGCCGATTGGCCAATACCAAGCGCAGTTGTGGAGTCGACTCGCAGGCGCGAACCCCCGCTACAAGCACATCCAAGAGTCCATCAGAGAACTCGCCTATAGCCTAGTGACTCCACAAGAGACCCTTCAAGAGATGCTCTCCTTTTTCGAGAATGAAGCCAACACCTACGCGGCAGTGGGAGACCAGGAGAAGGAGGTCTTCGCGCGGGAGATAGTAGACTTGATCCAGCGAAACCCCGCGTTTGCCGTCGGTGTGGGCGGGAAGGTCGCAGGAGGAGACCCTCTCGTTGTGCAGTCCGTGCTCGTCAAGAAGGCGAATCATCCCGACTACGCCAAGATGGTCGCGATGCTACAGCGCATGGGCTTCGCCACGGGGCAACCCAACGATGAGAAAAACAACTGGCGATTCACGCAGATTCCGGGGTACAACTTTTACAAACCCTCTTATACCACGAAGGATGGCGGCAACGGGGTCCAGTTGGTCATGGCAAGTTTTCTCCCCGAGGTTGCTAAGGCGCGCGCAGTATCTCGCTCCCGTGCCATCGCACAGAAAATTAAAAAGCCATGATCGGCTACTCCATTGGCGGCGGTTCCCTATTGAACGAGCGCATGCAGCGGTTCGGCATCCGGCAACTCATCCAGCCCTGGCCACCCTCTGCGACCCGTCTGGTGCGACGACCCTTTGCCCTCGACAACGGCGCCTACCAGTGCTTCGTAGACAATACTCCGTTTCGCATGGACGCCTTTGAGGCGCTGCTCGACAAGCACGCGGCGGAGGGCCCCGACTTTGTGGTGCTGCCTGATATTGTCGGCGGCGGCTTACAGTCCCTCGGCTTCTCCATCGACTGGGCAGACAAGCGCGCGCATCACTACAGCAACCCCGGCATCCCCTTTTATTTAGTGCTGCAAGACGGCATGATCCCTGCGGACCTAGATCCGTATATCGGCGCCCTCGACGGGCTCTTTCTCGGCGGGTCGATCGGGTGGAAGCACAGCACAGGCGAGGTCTGGGGCGCCTACGCACAGCGGCATCGAAAGCCCCTGCATGTTGGGCGATGTACTGCAAACTGGGCCGTCAAGCGCGCCATCGAGATCGGCGCAACCTCAGTCGACGGTAACGGTCCCGCCTTTAGCCTCGCGCAGTTAGAACGCTTCGCTACGGCATTAGCCGGCACACCACAGCGCCTCAGTGCTCCGAACCCTCTCGCGCGCAGTCATCTCAAGAAAGGGAAGGTCGGTGCCTACGCCACTACCTTGGAAGGCGATCACGGCGAGACCTTTGACGTGACGGTGAATCCGACCTACCGAGAGTTCGTCAAGAAGATCCCCAGCGGGGTGGCGCGCGGTCTGGTGATAGGTCCAGACGTCTTCCTTTGGTCGGCCATTGACGATACCCATGAAAGCGTCGCCAAAAAAATTACGCCCTCACGGTCCCCAGGGCGGCATCATATTTGGGTCAAGACCCGACCCAGCGACAAGGCGCTCTATGTGATCTATGAGCAGGGGCGCTATATCGGACCTAACCCGATCGTCGAGTTTTTTCGCAGCCATCCCTACTTTTCTGCGCTAATGCAAAAGACGCCCGTGAAACTGCGGACAGCCGAAGGCTGGTATCTCAACGAGGACGCCTGGACGGATCTGGCCACGGGCGAGACAACCAAGGACGCGGTGGGTGCCTATCTCACCAGTCTCCCGCAGCAGCCGGCAGGCCACTTTGATCTATACAAAAACTCCTCGATCCGCGAGGTCTTACGCGACATCAACCCAATGGGGCAAGTGCGATGCTTACTCATTGGTCCTGACGCCATCCTCTGGCACGCAGGGAAAGAGATCCATCGCAGGGTCGCGCAGCAACTGACGTCTCTGGATCTTCCGGCGACGTCCATGCTAGCGAAACTGCCTCTGATGCTCCAGTTTCAGCCGGGAGAACTGACCATCGAGGCAGACCAAGAAGGTCATGTCCATCGTAGCACTGCGCAGCTTGTCGAATTTCTCAGAGGCCACCCCTACTTTGCGGGTCTCTTGGAAAAGAAGGTAAAGATTCGGCTGCGGACGGACGAGGGGCCGTCGATCTGGGCGTACCTGCACGCGCCTGACGAGACCGTTGGCGCCCTCGTTGACTTCGAGCAGATCGTGCCTCCCGTGGACGGTATCTCTTCTTTTCTGGCGATGCTGGCCTACCTCACGCCCCGAGACCAGCGCCTCTTTGCTGCCGATTGTGTGGAGCGGGCGGCGCAGGCCTATTGGGATGAGTTCTTCGATGATCTCACCCTCGAAGACACGATCGCGTTGATCCGCGCTTTTGCAGAAAAGGAATGGACAGGCGTCGATGCGGAAGAGTACCAAGCCGCAGACAAGACGCGAAGACGGCTGTACGGCGTCCTCGACAATGACGCACGCGAGATCAGGGGCGAGGCCGCCGCTGCCGAGGCCGAGGATGCGGGAGATGCGCTACCGATGATGCGGCACGCCGTCATTTTGCGAGCCGCCGCCTATGCAGCCTCGGACTCTTCAATAGAAGTACGCCAAGCGCCCCACTGGGCTGGAGACAACGGGGACAGCATCACCATCCACGAAGAAGAAGCCTGGCAGCGGACCCGTCTGATTCACTATCTGCGCCGCGCCTACGACGACGCTATGAAGTACCACAGCGAACTGCCCGCGCTCGAAGGCACCGACGGGCAGATCCTCTTAGCCACCTTGATGCGCGCGCAGACGATGGACTCTCTCCACGAGATTGGTCGCCACGCCAAGACAGAGCGCGACTGGGGCTTTATCAACCGCGTGAGCGGAGAGATACACGAGACCGCCACCTCTGCCGCCGACTGGATCGCGATGCCGTCCGAGTGGCTGCGGCTGCTAGGTCCGCTGCAAGAACTTGTGGTGCGCCGTGGTCTGCCCGCGCAAGTGATCCTGTCGCAATGGGCGCGTGAGCGTCACCAGCAAAGGTCAATATAATATGACATCCCAGAGGCACCGACGACCTATCATGCCGCGCGATAAAGTCCAAGTAACCCTGATGCAGGGCGCAGAGCATGACCACGACCTGATGGGTGAGTACGCCGAGGACCACAGTAGTCTGCGCGGAGAGCCCGAGTCTGACCAGCGCGACGAGATGTTTGCAGTTTTTGAGAAGCGGCTGGCCTCGACGCCCAAAGACGGCAGCAAGGCACTCGGCCTCCTCAAGGCGGTCAAGAACTGGCAGGACAAGTCGGTACGATCCGGTAACTACGGTCCCTGGACGACCTACTCTGGCCTTCCGGCCTGGAAGCGTCCATTTGAGTATTCCTGTGTTCTTGGCGCTGCCGACGCGCTGGTGAACCAGCACAACGTCGCCCTGAACGCTGCGACCTTAACCTGGCTGACGCCCTATCTTGGAGACGCGCTTCTCGCGGTCTCGCTCGAAGGCTGGTTTAAGCCGCAGTTTCGGGTCTTAGGTCTCGGCGAGTTCGCGCGGCGCATCGCAGCGGGGGTCGTTGACCCTATTCATGCGGCTGACGAGAAGAAGTCCACGCGCTTCGCGAAGAGGGTAGAGAAGGCCAAGGCCGAGGGGCGACATGGAACGAAGCGCGAGCATCGGCCAGGGCGAACTTCTGGTCGCGCGTTCGCAGAGGCGTTTACAGGCGTAGGGGCCGCAGACGACAATGACCCTGACGAGGTCGGCGGCATTCATCGCAAGAAGCCGTCAGCGAAGGACTTAGACGACCTTCGCAATCCAAGGGCAACGCCTCTTCAACTGTCAAAATGGCTAAATCGGAGTCAGGCATATCCAGAGGGGTACAGGTATGATGGACTGAACGCCCTAGAGCAGAATCCAAACTTGGAGGCCCTCCTCGCGGCAGATACCTCTCCGCAGTCTCCTCTTTTGAAGAGCTACTACGAGGCCAGATTCTGGAGGGCCGTCGAGGGGATTGAAGCCCAGGCGAAGGCGATCACCTACCAAGAATGGGTCGCCTGGGCCTATGCCCTTACCCAGAGGGTGCTGCCCATCTACGAACAGAAGTTCCCGCGCGACAAGTCCTTCGCGACGGCGCTGGAGGTTCTTCGGCGTTATCTTATGGGGCAAGCATCCCTCGAAGAACTAGAGACCGCAAGAACAGCGACGCGAAAAGGCAAGCGAAGACCTAGCCAAACAGAGCGGCGCGTTACCTTCGTTACGGCAAACGCCGCGAGATATGCGTTAGGTGCTGCGCTCAGCGTGGCAACATACGGAAATATCAACCCTGAGCCCACTTGGTTTTTGGTCCGTGACTTTACGAACGCAATCGCCCTTGCAGAAAAAACGACCAAGCATATCGGGACTGGCAGGGACGACCCATGGACCGCGTGGAAGAGCCGGGCAGACGCTGCCGAGTGGGCCCTCACGCAGATCTACAAGTGAGGCCGCATCTTAGGGTGCGGCGCTGGTATCGCGCCGCCATGCGTCGCCCGCATGAGGTAAAGCAAGCCTTGAAGCCCTGGGCGCGATGGCATGCGCAGCATCTAGGCTTTGACTGCCAACCTCCTTGCGAGATATGGTTAGCCAACAAGGGCGACCGAGGATTTTAAGTCATGCACTACCGTTGCGGCCATGAGGCAGATGTTCGAGTCGAAGCGATGGTTGGGTCCGCGAAGATCGGAGCCGCACCTTGCGCCCTCTGCGCGATCGAGCCTGTTCCCTACCCACTCAAGCAGCACCAACAGCGGCTCACCATCCTGCCCGGCTGCACCGCGACCTACGAGTTTGAACCTCTCTCTGGCAGCGGACACGTCGTCAAGATGAGCGGTCTTGTCGTAGAGACCATTGCCGGTCTTGCGGCAGGCGCTAGCCTCCTCGCCTACGAGATGCGTGTTGGGTACTACCTGACCGGGAACGGCGCGAAGCTGCCCATCGCGGGCTTAGAGTCCTTCGACCCAATGATCGTGCGCCCTGGCGAGGTGTTCTCCGTCCGCCTCGAAAACATCGACGCCCTCCCTGTCACGCTTGATATGATGCCACTCGGCTTTACCGGCGCAGACGCCTGGGGTCCGCCATGACAAGACGCCAGCCGCACATTCTTGTCCTTATGCTCTCCGCGAGCGACCCGAGCGTTGGCAGGCTGTGTGTTCCTGCTCTGCAACTCGCGCTGCGCGAGGCGGGGGCCACCAGCGCCGCCTGGGACATTCGCAGCCTCCCGCCGGTCTGGGTCGACAAGCGCGAACTGCACGAGTTTCCACCGGCCTACTCCGAACTTGCCGAGGCCATCGAAGCGAGCGACGGAGTCGTCCTGGTCGTGCCCATTCACTGCTACGCGGTGAGCGGCTCGGCGAAGACGGTGACCGAGATCGTCGCCGAAGCCTTAACCCGCAAGCCGGTCGCCATCGTCACGGCGGCGGGATCGACGCGCAGCCATCTGGCGCCGCGCGACCTGATGACGAGTCTCATGCTGAACCAAGAGACGATCTGCTATCCCGGCACCGTTCAAGCGACGGAGGACTTGATGCAAGGCACGAGGCCTAACAAGGAACTACGCGGGCGGTTAGCGGACCTGGCTGCTCACTTTGTCTCGTTTGTCTCGGCGCTCCAGCCCTTCATCGACGAGTTTGGGGCCGAGGCATGATCCACGAGATCCATCGACGCGCCAGCGAGATCACGGGGACGCTGTCTTCTCTCGATGGTCCTAGCGTTGGTGGCTATTACTGGCTTGATATTTCTCTTGGTCCCGCTGCGGTCACTGTGCTCTGGCGTCCTGAGATTGGCCTTGGGCTGTATCTGCCAAGCGACGACATCGGGATGGGGTGTCACCCGGACGAGCATTATGGCTATGACGTCGAGGCTGTCTGGACTCGGATCACAGGCATCCTTTGCCCCAAGGAGGCTCCTTGAACCAAGAACAAGCCCGTAAACTCTTTACCCCTGCACAGGCCGAAGTCGAGTACGCCAAACTCCTGCGCGAAGTTGCGGCCTTAGACGCCGCCGGCAAGAACGACTCCGAAGAAGCCGACGTTGTCCGTGAAAAAATGGAGATCCCCTGGCTGGCATTAGACGCCGCAGGCGTTGAGCGCATGACCGATCTTTCGATAACTCTTTACGAAGATGCCGAGGCAAAATGAGAAGGTCAAGGCTTGGAGCCGCAGAGCCGACGAAGCCAGAGAACGTATCAACGACGATACAGGCTGATATTTTTCGTGCTTTTCTTCCGTTCCTGATCGGAGCGATCGTTTTTTCGCAGACGAAGGCGGGCAAGAAGTTTCGGCGCAGTACAACCTAGAGGAGGCAACGATGGGCACTTGGGGCACAGGGATGCTAGCGAATGACGGCATCAGCAGAAAAACTGGCAGAATCATTGCTCGCTATAAACTAACGCTTCAAGGTGACCTATGAGTTTCAACATCCCGTCAGACCTCCTCGCAAATACTGTATTTGTGGCGAAGAACGGCAACGATGCCACGGCAGATGGTTCCATCGCGAGCCCATTTCTCACTGTGCAGGCAGCGATGGAGTACGCCTACACAACATACGCGGTTCCTGCTGAGCCGCAGCCTGCGCCTCCATTCACGCGCCCCTGCGTTTTTGTCCAGGCGGGCACCTATGACGACGGCCCACTCGTTCTGCCTCCCCAGATCTGCGTGCTAGGGGTCGGATTTAACCATTCGAGAATCACCGGCGACTGGTCGATTGATGACCGCTGGGCGAACTACAGCCCGCCTACACTCCCCTCGCCGCCCTCGGTCTTGGTCAGCAGCGACTTTCGCAGTTCGTGGATCAACGTCGGGCTGTTTGGCGATATAAACATCGACTTCAACCCGGTTGTCAGTAACGAGGGAAAACTCTATGCCCTTGGCTGTCGGTTTGGCGGCAACGTCACCATCGCCCAGAAGCGGATCAACCCGGCCAGCAACAGCCTAACGCTTACCGACTGCGAGCTTACAGCAGACCTCACACTGATCGGCATTCCGACGCTGCTAGAGAATTGCGTCACCAAGGGAGGCACACTCTTTATTACGCAGGCCATCGGCGCGGTCTTTGCCGATGTTGACAACATCTTTGCGTCGAGCGGCGGGAGTTTCGGAAATATCGTCATTACGTCGCTGAACGCCGTGATGCCTGCGTATCAATGTACGTTCGACCATGCAGTGCAACCCGGCACAACACTAACACTGGACGGGCCATACTCGCTGGTAAAGGCAGTCGGGACGAGCCTGCCGATGCAGTCCCTGTTTGTGCTCGCGGGCGCTGCCACCTTGGCGCAGATAGAGTACATCAATCAGCCCAATTTTTCACAGCCGACCGTCGATTTACCTGTCGCCCCCTGGGTCGGCCAGCAGGTATTTGACACGACCCTAGCGAAGCCGGTCTGGTGGAATGGCGCAGCCTGGATTACTTGGTGACAGGCGTTTTTGCTGGTTCGCAGAAGATCTGCGAGTTTAGCCTGCCCTTCTAAGGAACCGGATCACTGTGATGACGCTAGACTACGAGAACGACTTAGCCGCAGCAGCCAGCGCGACGCCAGCGCAGGCCCGTAACTTTTATCGTCGCTGGTTTGAGTTGCCGGGTGCTCATATTTGGATCTCTTGGCACCAGCAGCAAAAGCTGGCAGAATCCCTGTTGCATCGCGAGGGCTTAGCGCAAAACCAAAAAGAATGGCTCTGCCGCCGCTACAAACTTTCCCAACGAGACTAAAGAGGTCCACTATGCTTCGTATCTCCGCCAAGGACCAGATCTCCAACCGCGCCGCCGCACTCACCAACGCCAACCTCACCCTCGAAGCCGCGCTCTCGCACGCGCGTACTCCATCCGAAAAGATGGAACTGCTCGACGCCTTGCAAGAGGCGACGCGCCTCTACATGCGAGAGACCATGCGTGAGGTACAAAAAGAGCGCATGGCCGAGCGCGAGGCCGACCTCGCTGAGTTACAAGAGAAGAACAAGATCTCCAACGAAGACGCCCAGGAGTTGTTGCAGGCCCTTAACGGTTTACCTCGTCTAGTAAGACGACGCGGCAGCGAGATGGTCTCGGAGCGTGCCAGCCTCCATGCGAGGGTCGAGGCGATCCTTGAAGAGGACGACGGCGAATGAAACTTCTCCATCTCGCACTCTTAGGCGGCGGGGCTCTTCTTGTCCTGCAAGGCCGCGCCAAAGCCGAGGCGACACGCAAAGCCAAGAAGAAGGCCGCCGCCGACAAAGCGCGCGAAGCTGCGAAAGAGACCGGCCAAGACCCTATCGCCGCCATCGCCCTGGCGCATCTTGTGGAAGAACTCCAGGGCGCCTACGTGAGCCCGCTGTGGTCAGACGCTAGCAAGGTCGTCCTGCATCAGGTCGAGGACGCCATCCACAAGAACAAGGCCGGCGAAGCGCCCGCGCTAGCTCTCTTGCGTAGCCTGCCTGAGTCCGAGCGTGCGACCTTTGTCAAGGCGGTCGCCACTGGACGCGCGGGACTCTTCCCGCCTGACTTTGCGCTCGGGTATGCGTGGGGTGCTTGGCTGTACCTGCACTTTGGCGGTGTCCACGCCAACGCCGCCGCTATCAAGGTCGTACAGGACAATATCGGCGTCCCGGTGACAGGGCAGATGGACTCTGTTACGATAGCCAAAGTGCGTGACCTGACCGGACAAGAGATCTGGCCTCTTGCGCTGCAACCATAAGGAAGACTCCCGTGAAAAAAGAAAACATCGCCCCGGCCATCACTGATTTATTTGTACAGTCCATGATCCATCTTCAGGTCTCCATCGACCAGAACGCCCCCGAAGAACTGATCACTGCCGCACGAGACGCTGCCGCAGACATGAAGGAGGCGTGGCTGGCGCTATACCCTACCTTCTTCCCGAACCCGATCGCTGTCTACAGCGGGGCAATGCGTCGGTACGCAACCACCAGCGATGACCACGACATCGCGGCTGCCGCTGAGTCCCTCTGGATGAACAGCAAGACCGACATCGGCGAGGTGGGCGACAAGATCCCCGTCGAGACCCCTGGCGATATTGGGCTGCCGATGGCGATGGCCGCGCCAACCCGAAAAGAGGGCCGCTCGCTGTCGCTGTCGCATCGCGCCGCTCGTGGTGCCAAAGAGAAGGCTGTTGAGACCAAAGAAGGCGTCCATGAGGGTCGCCAGTCCCTGCGCTCCAAGATCTCGCACCGCATCGAGAAGTGGGCGCACCAACTGGACGAGAAGTAAATGCTGCCCCTACCGGCTGTCTTTGTCGTAGGCCTCGTGGCGGGACATCTCGTCAAGCGGAGGCGCCAGCGCGTTGGGAGCGCCGTAGCGCCCGCCGTCGCCGTGGTCATTCCTGCGGAGACGCAAGCGATCCTCCGCCAAGGTCGGTCGACGAGGCAGCGCAGAGAAGCGCCTTCCGGCGAAACACTCAGCCATCTCTTTGTCGACAAGGCGGTGCAATGGACGCTGCTAGAAGAGTGGCAGCAGAAGGCGAGTGACGACTACGACCGCGACGCCGCGCTCTACAAACAGGGGCGCGTTACGGTAGAGGAGCCCGAGGCGGGCGTCGTGACCACCGCCCAGGCCGTGACCGCGCAGACTCTGGAGAAGAGCGCAGCGATCTATGAGGACATCGGCGACCAGATCGCGGAGGTAGAGGCCTCTCTCGATAAACTCCGCGAGGCGCTCGTTGACATATACGGTCCCGTGGCGCATCAGGTGGTATGCGACCGACTCGACCGCGCCATCGCGAAGCGGGCGCAGTCTGACCCGACGCTGGCCGCTCAATACCCCAAACGTCCGCAGTGGGGCAGCATCCTCTTGCTCTTGGCGATGGCTGCAACAAAGACGGCGCTCGAAGACGATCAGGCGGACTGGGAAGAGTCCTAGTCTAAGAAAACCAAAGGACAACACGATGCTACCTGTTCTACTCGCCGTCGGTCTCGTGCTCTTACTCGCACCCAAGAAAACGACACTCGGAGGTGCCCGGCGGCTAAGTCCGACTTCGGCCAATCGAGGGCCTCGCCACTCGGAGGCGAGGCCCGATCGCCGAGCAGAGTCGCGCCCACCGCGCCCCTTTGCCCCTCCTGCGCGTCCTCCACAGGGGCCGGGGTATCAGCCCATTCCGCAGGCTACCCCGAACCTCGCTGCAACGCCCGTTGTCCCACCCGCTGTTGCCCCCGGTACTCCGCCAGTAGCGCCCCCCACCCCAGCACCCGCAGGAGCGGCTGCGCCAGCACCCGAGGCGGCGAAGCCCGGCGCCAAAGACGTGACGCCGGCAGAGGTCATTGACGAGTTGATCAAAGAAGCGATCGGCACTGTCGGAGAAGATGCCTCCCCCGAAGAGGTTGTTGCCGAGATCGAGTCAATGCTCGACAGCGCTGAGTTTGAGGCCGAACTCGCCTCATAGTCTTGACGATGGTATAGGCTTGAGGTAGAGACATCTACCTATGAAGCGCGTTGCTAACAACCCCCTTGCTACCCCTCTCCAGATTGAGCGCCTCGCTAAGAAAGACCTTTGTGCGGCTCTCTCGCACCCGAACGCCCATCTCCCATTTCTCCTGCAACATCCCGACCGCTGGACCCTCATTGCCGCTTCGCCCGCGTGGGCGCTGCATTCCTTAGAGAGCCCCGAGGTCGCCACCAAGTTCATCACCGACGCGCGCATCTATCGCGCCAACGGAGAGATCCAGCGCCTCTCGACCGAGTTGCGCCGAACGGACGCAGAGCGCCGTCGACTCGTCGCTTGGGCCGTCGAGGTGGCCGGAACAGTCGCTCCCGGCTGGCGCAGGCATGCGCCGGATCACGTCTGTCCTTCATACCAGCGCCGCACCGCCCTCCGGTGGCTGATTGGTCTGGAGGCGGAAGCGACGCGCTTCATGGGCGGCAATAGCTTCCCTGCCGTTCCGTATGCCACGCATGCGGTCACTGCGATTCAGCATTGCTTAGGGGCCGCCTCGCACGCCTCCCAGTACGGCACCACCTTGAGGCACTCTACCCCGCAGGCTAAATACGCCCTGGACTCGATGGTCAACTACGCGCGCGGTACAGCGACCTATGTCCAGGCGACGATCGCCGATCCGGTCGCTCGCATGGCCGAAGCCGAACGACAGGCCGTGCGGCTCAAGGACTTCTTTTGCGGTCGCGTGTTGTGGATCGAGAAGGTCATCGCTAGGTTGCAGCGGGAAAGCAAACAACAACGAGGTGCCAGATGAGTCACAAGAACGATCACGTCGGCGCAGACACGCAAGACGAAGTTTCAGACATCCAGCGATACACTGCGGCTTTGAACGCAGCGATACGGCGTCTGGGGCGCCCGATGACGGAAGAAGAAGAGGAAGCATTTCAGGCTGCCTATCAACGGCAAGACGACCACTAAAAGAGGTACAGATGGCAAAGAAGCTAGATCTAGGAAGCGTACTTGGGATTGAACGCGCGGCGCTTGGCGAACTGCTGCTCACGCTGCTCGAAAAGGGGATCAAGCACAGCGACCCTCGCTACAGCCTCGTTTGCTACAACGTGGAGAACAGACCCGAGGGCAAGGTGACGAAGTCGCAGATCTTCTCGTTTACCAGCGAAGAGGCTGCGCTAGAGTCACTCAAGGGCCATAACGAGGCACTCGGCGACGGCCAGACCTTCTTTGATATTGAAGAAGAGGAGGAAGAGGACGAAGAGGGCACCAGCCCGACGGCAGAGGTCATTGACATCCAGCAGAAGTTTCCCTTTGCCAAGGACAGCCTGGAGGCGGTGGACAAATACACCGAGAAGCGCCGCTATGCCTACGAGACGAAGATCATCATGCAAGGTCACCCCATGACCGAAGAAGAGGCTGACGCCTTCGATCTTAGCTATCCTCCGTATGCGCCCGAGGAGTAGGCATCGCTTTGAGATGCGCGTGTGCGGCGCACAGTTCAGTCTCTTCGGTGTATCCCTCCGTGCTCTTGCAGAGCTGGCACTGGCCGTTCATGAAGCGTAGCGAGCCTTCGCCGGTTTCTTCCCAGAAGCGATCCTCATGCACGGAATAGTAAAAGTCGATGTGTGCTTCGAGGAAGCCCGCCTCTTCTCGGTCGGCCTGGCGTAGGGTGGCGTCGATGGCTTCGGCGCTGCTCGTGAAGATGCTCTTTACTCCCGCCGGAAGCTCCGGGTCGGCCTCGCGCCAGCAGATGATCTTGATCATTCTAAAATAAAGAAGCCGGCTTGCGGCTCTCTCCCCAAGCGGTTCCAGGCGAGACCAAGGCGCCCAAACTCTGCTTGGGCATCGCCGCGCGTTTCAATGATCTCTTCGGTGGCCTCCGCCCATGCCTCGGCGGCCTCTTCCAGATTGCCCCAGGCGCTTGCGTTTCCGTTGGACGCTTCACGTTCTAGCCGGGCGGCCTCGCGGGCTACGCGGAGGACCGACTGTGGCCATGGGACCACCTCTCGGGCTTCGGTGATGGCGTCCGTTGCGGCCTGCTCAGCGCTTCGGGCCGCCTCTTCTGCGCGTCTACGGAGGACCAAGACGCGGCTCGTCAGTCGCGCGGCGACGGCTTCGAGGCTCTCCTCTTGCCCGCGTCCCCACTGGGTCGATCGCTGGACGAGACCTTCGATCTCGTCGCGGAGTTCGTCTTCGTCTCCGTCGGCGGGATTCTCGACCTCGATGTCGACGCCGGTCTCTGGGTCGCGCAGGTAAAGGCGTTCTTCAAGACCCGTCCATCGGCCTCTGCCGTACTCGTAGGCGCCCTCTAGCTGGCGCATCTCTGCGACGGCTCTGGGCTCGGCCAGGATGTTCGAGAGTTGGCGTAGCAGCAGGCCGATGGCGGCATAGACGGGTCGGATGGGGAAGAATCCATCTGCTTGCGTGTTCATGGACTGAACGGCCTTATCTAGCATGCTCAGCCCCGTCAAGATGTGCAACTGGTCGTCGCGCACGCGCTGGACCATATCCAAGAGGGCCAAGGTGTCGTCGAGGGTGTCTTGGATGAGCGCCTCCTCTCGGGGCGCCCACCGCTCTACCACTTCGCGCAGATAGCCACGCAGCCAGACTTGAAAGAGACCAATGACATCTCCCGCGTCGAGGGGAGAAAATGGGTACAGTCGGCCTTCGCTGGTGCCCATCCCGTCATGCGCGAACTCGTGGGTGTACGCTTTGAACGCAGAGAGGGCATTCTGTTGCCTGTCCTCATCGAGGAGGGCGAGTTCGCGTCGTGGGCCGGGGGTGAAACTGGAGCCTTCCTTCCAAGCCTTAATGACGGCGGGGTCTCGGCGGCTGAACTGCTCTTCGAGGGTCTCGCGTTTCTCCTCCTTTAGCCAGTCCTCGTAGGAGCCGCCGACTCGTTCGTGGCCACTGCGCGCCGCGAGAAAGACACGGTTATGAAAGGCCATGATCTTGCCCATGTCTTTGAGGTCTTCGCCCTGATACAGCACTTGACCCGTGATCTCATACCCCCACGGAGAGAGAAAGTGGTCAACCAAGTATTGCAGCCATTCCAGGCTCGAATAGAACTTCTCAGAACCATCCCACTCAATGGCCTTGCCGGTTTGGGCGGGTATCCAATGACACCAGAGTCCAGGCTGCCCCTGGGGTGGCTGGTTCCAGCCAAGGACTGCGGTGTCTCGCGAGGGATACCTGCTGTCTCCGAGGAAGTAGCCGCCCTCTTTACCGAGAGGCAACTGTGCGGCGAGGCGCTTGGGATCTTTCTTTTTTGCGAGTCGTTTTGGATCGCGGCGCATATGCCGCATCTGCGAGAAGGCGACCAGATACTCGCGGTGCGCCTTAGTCAGCGTCGGCGTCACTGCAAAGCGGCCCTCGAAGGTCGTGTCGTAGCCCATCACTCGCCTCCTAGCGATCCTGAAACGATCTCGTCGAGCGCAAAGATCGCGACAGGGGCGTCTCTGTATATACTCCAGAGAACGTCGAGGGTTTCGACCCCCGGTCGCTGGCTACTCTGGGAGCCATCCCCTACGCCAGGATGCAGGATGACGCGGACGACGCCCGGCTGGCCGGCGACCATGACCGGGGAAAAGGCGAGGCGAGACTTGCCGTGGCTGTCTTCTAAAACTCGGAATCGTATCGCCTGTGGAAGGTCCATTGCGCGCCTCATTGCAAGGCCGCAGCGTACCACCTTAGCGAGCGCCTTGGCTACTCTTCGGCGTCGGCCTTCGCGCGCACGCGACCTTTGTCGTTGACGAGGTAGATGCCTAGCTCATCTTCGACCTCCACCTGCGTCGGGTCTTCGATGAGGGCGCAGAAGATGTCCTTGTCCACCTTCACGTTGAACAAGACCACGTTCCATTCGGTGTTGGGCGTCTCTGACAGCCTCTTCTTGAGACTCGGGAGGCTGCCCGCCGCGCGCTTCGCCAGCATGATGCTGACGTCGTCCGGGGCATAGTTGCAAACGCCAAGATAAAATCGCAAGAGGCCTCCGCCGATAAGTAAATACCAGAGGCAACAATTTACCTACAACTATACCAAAGTCAATGCTTTGAGGTCTAGCGTCGCTTGCGGGACATGCCTCGTTCGCGGTGTTCTCCTGAGAGAAAGCGCATCATGGTGGGCGTGAGACCCGCTGCGATCCCGTAGGAGTCGAAGAGTTGCAAGAGGAGGCGCAGGTGGTGCCCGGCGGACCCGTTGACAGCGGTGGGGTCAAAGTCGAGCACGAGGTCTTCTTCGGTGTACTCACGCCGGACGAGGGCGTCGAGGGCCGTCCCAATGCCGAGCAGGTGCTCTAAGTAGCGGTTGCCGGCGTCGTAGATGCGGTCGTACCACGTTTTCGATCTGACATACTCCAAGCGTTCACCCATCATCGCAAAGAGTTTGGCGTAGAAGGTCGCGACCTCTTGGTAGCGGTCGTCGCGAGGATGGACTGCCGCGAAGAGCTGGCCGAGAAGTTCCCAGAAGCGGCGCCAGTGCGAGCTGAGATACAGAGTCTCGATGTCTGGGACTGCTTCTCTTCGGTTGTAATAGGGCGGCAGGTCTCGGGAAGAGATCATCTGTTCGGCCTCTTCGGTCAGCCGAAACAGCTCTCTTGTCTGCTCAATCAACTGCGCGAGGAGGGGGTCAGTGACGTTGCGTCCTTCGGGTTCGCCCCAGAGAGCGCCTATCTGCTCTGGCTGTGGCATCTCCGCGAGGAGGTACTCCCGCAGCCGGCGCCAGGTCGGAACCATGCTGTCGCTCGGCTGCTGCTCTCTGACCCACTCTGCAAAATAAGCAGCGCGTGCAGGCTCTGGCCCGGCGGCATGATGCGCCGCCCACGCGGCATACGAAGGCGCCATGACATCCCCAGGGGGCTGTGGCCATCCATCGGTATTGCTCCATT
>Ga0315284_10001678_pt1 | contig 31605 bp, 66 predicted proteins | sample YL17G09_16_MG_FD_203696 | JGI IMG/M metagenome (GOLD analysis project Ga0315284, IMG submission 203696) | Sediment microbial communities from Yellowstone Lake, YNP, Wyoming, USA - YL17G09_16 | ecosystem: Environmental > Aquatic > Freshwater > Lake > Sediment | place: USA: Wyoming | collected...
TGTAATGTTTGTGTAGGTTTTTATGATTGGATATACTCAAGGTAACTATTATTTCAGGAAGAAAATTGAAACAATTATTAAAATTTGAAATAGTTGAATCTACTGGAAAAACAGCAATTATAAAAGTTTATTCAACTCATTCAAATGATTTATTAGGAACAATACATTGGCGTTCAGGATGGAGATGTTATGTAATGTCTTATAATAATAATATTGATATGTCTTTATCTTGCAATAAAGAATTGAACGAATTTATGGAAAAATTAGAAGAAAATAGGGGAAAAAATGAAAAGGACTAAAGACGGCGGAGCAATATTGCAGCAGAATGATGAAGAAGTAAAACTTACAAAAGCAGAGTTTCTTCAAAGTAGATTGATAAGAGATTTGGGAAGGATTGGTATAATCTGCATTGCGGGAGCAATAGATTTTTTAGTAATAAAGAGTAGTGGATTCTTAACTATTGGAGTTGTATTTATGATGCTGGGTTGGAGGTTAAAAGTAGGATGGTAAAAGATGAAATAATAAGTACGGGAATAATAGGTAAAGGAATAGCGGGAATAATATTTATAATAATAGGTGGAGTAATCATCTTTTATGGATGGAATTTACATCAACAAGTAGAAAGAAGCTATAATTGTATTCCATGTTCAATATTTCAAAAAGAATGTCCTATAGGATATGATACTGAAGAGAATCAACAATGCCAGGATTCTTCAGAATGGCCTTGGAAGATTAGTATGTTAATTCCTTTTATTGGCTTAATGTTTATTACAATTCCTTTCATAGAACTCTTCAACGATTATTATAAATATTTTACAGGAGGAAAAAATGGCAGAAAAATTTGATAAGAATAGAGTAGAATATAATTTAACTGAACTGAAATTGACACATCAATTTGCTTTAAAGATGGCAAGTATAATAACTTGGGCTGTTGTAAGTGCAATATCAATTATTGGAGTATTTGCTGGAGCAACAACACCTTTAGCTCTTAGTGTGTTAGGAGCTATGATAATTATATTCGGAATTGTAACCTTCTTTGGAACAAGAAGTGCAGCATTAGCTTAAAATGAATATTAATGAGTTTTGGATAGAATTACATCCCTTTTTTAAAGTCTTTATAATTTTAGCTTTAATAACTATAATATTGGGAATATTATCTCCTATACTTGAAAAAATATTTAATTTAAAAAAGATAAAAGGAGAAATAAAATGAGCATATTAACAAATTTACAATGGTATATACTTTATTTCATAGTTGTATTATTTGCAATAATATTAGCAATTTTAAATAAAAGAAGAAAATTAAAAAAATGAAAATATGTTTACATAAATATAAAGATATTGAAGGCAAAGATAGCAAAATCTGTATTAAATGTGGAAATCTTGAACTTCCTTTTTGGATGAGATGGGTTTGTTTTAAAATGGATTTAAGCTCTTGGTTATGGAAAATTAGAGGATTACAATATTGTCCTCATCATGGTTATCATTCACAGAATTGGTTTACTGGATATTGTAAACAATGTAAAAGAAATAAATGGACTAAAAAAGAAATTCAAAAAGCTGAAAGAGAAATGGAGAGTTATTATTAAAATGGTAAAAACAAAAGAATTAAATGAAATTGATATAGATGGAATATTAATATTATCTGGAGTCGGAACGTTTTTTTTAATATTAAATTCATTATTTTTTGTGAATAATATTCCTAGTGGTGGATATGGATATGGTATTTTATATTTAGTAATGAAATATTTTGCTCCATTAATGATGTTGGCTGTATTCATATCTAGTATATATGGAAAAATTAAACAATATAAAATAAATAGAAAGATATATAAATAGATAAATAGATAAATCTATAAAGGAGTAAATAAAAATGGAAAATAAAACTAAGTATAAAATTAAAAACTTTAAAGATGTTGCACAAGTTATAGCTGTTCTATCAGTATTTTTTTCTGGAGTTATTATAGGTGTTTTAATAGGTATAGCAAAATATGTAAATATAAATAGAACATTGGGACTTATAACAATCCTTTCAGCTTTTTCGGTGATGATTATAGGAACCTTAATAATATTTATATCAACACAAGATTAACTTACTATGAAAACAAAAGTAAAAACCACAACAATAAGAGTATCTGAAAAGTTATGGAAGTATCTCAATGATGAGAAAAAGATGGGAGAATCTCTTGAGGATGTAATTTGGAGACACGTGTTAAACAATCCTAAATTAAAAAAAGCACTTATAAAAAATAGTGTTGAGGTATAAATGACAAAAACTGTTTTCGCCGTTCGGGTCATCACTAAAGACGTCATCACCGACGCATTTGCCAGATTTCGAAATATAATTGGCGGCAGAGTTAAAAGTTATGAAAAAACAATAAAAGAAAATTTAGAGGAGGCTTATCATGAACTTTTACTTCAATTTCCTGATGTAAAAAATATTAGATTTGGCACAACAGAATTCATAGAGGGAGGTGCGGAGATTATTATTTACGGGGAGGTTTCTGATGGTAGTTATAAGAAATATATACTAAATAAAAATGGTAAAAAGAGATAAATTAAATATATGGAGAAGGAAGTATTATAAAGAAAATAGAGAAAGATTATTAAAAAATAAAAAAAAATCAAATAATAATCCTTCTATTAAAAGAAAAATAAAAAAATATAAAAAAAAATATAATCAACAATATCAAAAGAAAAATAGAAATAAACTTCTAAAAAAGTCTAAAATCTATTATAAAAAGAATAAAGAAAAAACAAATATAAGAGGTAAAAAATATTATAGAAAAAATTTATATAAAATATTAAAGAAACAAAAAGAATATTATAATAAAAATTATAAGAAAATAAGGTTAAAATATTATAAATACATTCAAGATAATCCTGAAAAAAGAAAAGCACATTACATTTCTTTACCTTTTAAAATAAAAAAATATTGTGAAATAAGTATAAATCCTTTTTGTATGAAATTAGCAATACAGAAACATCACGATGATTATTCTAAACCCAGAGAATATGTTTCAGTTTGTAAACCTTGTCATTATGAATTAGATTTGCAGAGAAAAGCGAGAGAAGAAGAAAATGAAAAATAAAAAATCTCAATCATATGTAACTATTTTAATAGTTGGTATTATAATATTGTTTTTATTTGGGATAGCAATTTATTATGCTTATACACAAATAAATGGCTACATGACCTATTCAAAGTTTTGTAAGAATAATACGGATTTATGTTATTGTGATTTGTTTAATGGTTGTTCGTTTAAATTAAGCCATTCTTCTTCTACTTCAACTGTGAATGGAGTACAAGTCAGTTCTTCACAATCAAACAATGTAAAAGAATTATGCGACCTTGCAAGAAAAATAAAAGATAAACAAATGTTGTTTGATGCGGAATGTTAAATGGTAGGATTTAGAGCAAAATCAGAACGAGAACTTAAATGGGAACAAGAACATGCTGTTGAGATAGAAGAATCTATGAAAAAATTAAAAGAATTAAATAAAAAAGAATGGGCTGACAAAAAGAAAATTAAAGATGAAAAACCAATTAAATAAATCATTGCCTTTGAATTCCTATTTAAAAAGTAATGGTGGAAGTAAGAAAGATAAAGAAATTAAGAAATATAAAAGAAGAATAAAGGCACTTATTGTAATTTTAATCATTATTGGAACAGTTGCTCTTATTCAAATAGCTCAAAATATGTTTTCAAACACAAAGAATGATGCGACTGGAAAAGTATTTGTTTCTTATTTAAATGAAAGTGTTCTTAATAATACAAATGGAACTATGGCTCGTACGGTTTGTCCAGACCCCCCATTAACTTCTACAATAGTGAGAGGTATTACTGAATTTATGAATAAGATATTTGAACATCCTGGAGGATTCTGGGTAAAGTTTTTTATATTCTTAGGAATTATATATTTGATACAAGTATGTTTTAGTCTCGTATTTGATGTAATAGAACTAATTTTACTTGTATTTGTTGCAATCAAGAGATTGATTGTATGGATATACAGAAAAATAACAGGGAAAGACAAAAATGAAGAACAACTCAGAAAAATTGCGGAATTGTAAACAGATGAAATGTACATTCATGATGATGAGAATTGGATGTAAAAAATGTGTTGAATGTGGAGCAGAACCTTATTTAATCGAAGATAAATATTGTACACGTTGTTGGAATTGTGAAAATGATGAAGGGATATTGAGATGGGATGACAATGAAACACATATAGAAGAAAAACAATTACAAATAGCTAAAATAAAATGAGAAGACTAAATACCATTTCAGGGCTGATGATGATGATATTTTTAATTACGGCCATGGCTCATGTTACAAGTGACTTGGCAAAATATTCTATAGCAATAGGAACTGTATTGGTTGCGATATGTATGATTGTAATTAAAATACCCAGGCCTGGACAAAAACAAAAGAAGAAAGGATATATTTTAAGAGGATAAGTAAGGAAGGGAGGGATAGTAAAGTATAAAAACTAAAAGATATTAAAAATAAAATGGTGAAAAAAGAGAAAGATTTTGAGTGCCAGCATATAAAGAAAAAACAGGATAAATCAATCTTTATTTATCATTTAATAAATAGAGACCTTGGTTTATGTGAAAAATTAAGGAAGCAAGTATTCGAACAAGATAAAATAGAAAAGGAAGCTCCAATTTGGATTAATAAAGAAGATAAAATGGAGAATAAACTATTTATATGGTAAATATTATTTTAATCGGAATAGGTATAGTCTTGATTTTATTATTGTTAATTATTAGTTGGTGGTTTTGTAATAAAATGGATAAAAGCTTAGAGCCTAAATTTGTTAACGGACAATGGGAATAAACTATAAACATTTTGAATTATATAAAGAGTTATATAAGGAAGGTTATTTTAAAGATATAAAAAGTGTTTTAGAATTTGGAAGTCAAGATGTTGGATGTAAAAAAGATGAAATAATTAAATTTTTAAAATATATTAATAAGGATGAAAATTATTTAGATGATTTTTATAAAAAACAAGGTGGGAAAACTATAAAAGAGATTTTAAGAAGAAATTGTTCATTTTCATCAAAAATAATTTATGAATGGCTTGGAATAAAAGAATATGAATCAATAGATTCAGACGGTAAATGGAATGCAAAAGTTTTTGATTTGAATAAGGTTTTAAAGAAAGAATATAATTATACTAAACAATTTGATTTAACAACTAATATAGGGACTTCAGAACATATTTTTAATCAATTATCTTTTTTTAAAAATATGCATGATTTAACAAAAGAAGATGGCTATATGTTTCATGTTATACCTTTTAGATGCGAATTAAATCATTGTTTGTATATGTATACTCCTATATTTTTTAATAGTTTGATTAAAGATAATAACTATAAAGTAATAAAATATTGGGTAATAAATGATTCTTTTATTATAAAAAATATAAAAAATATAAATATTCCTTTAGATAATCTAAAAGGAACTATATGGATTTTTTACTTTTTAAAGAAAACTAATGGAGATTTTAAGATTCCCTTTCAAAGGGGGAACATTTATGAAGAGGATAATAAATTAAATGAATATGATAAATCTAATCATAATAGAATAATAAAAAGAGTTATAAAGAAAGTTGCTAATATAAAAATTTAATATAATCAAAAAGATGGGTAATAATTTATTGACTGTAAGTATTATTTTTGGAATATTAGTTATAATAATTATATTCTTTTATTTTTATTGGACATTTATTGAGCCATTAATAATAAAAAAACAACTTGAAATTTTAAAATTAACATCAAACCCATAATTTTAAATACTTAAATTTCCCTAAAAAAGAGAGGTAAAAAAATTGGGTGGGCGATATTATATTACTGGAGTTGAAATTGGTATGCTTAGAACCTTTGCAAAGTTGGAAAATGAAACTGATATCAATAAATTATTAGATAAAATAGAAGAAGAACAGTATATTGGAGAAAAAGAAGAATTTGAAAAGATGAAGAAAAAAATTAAATCAAAAAAATAGTTAGTTAACTAGAGGTGATGATAACAACATATTTAGCAACAGATATTGAAACGACAAGTTTAGACCCCTCAGAGAATGGTAGGGTAACTTGTATTTCTACTTATAATTTTGACGATGGTAAAATCATAAGTTTTTGGGGTATGGATGAAATTAAGATATTAACTGATTTTTGGAAGTATATTGAAGAATTAAGTTGTCCAACTTTAGTTACTTTTAATGGAGCTTATTTTGATATCCCATATTTAATTCATCGTAGTATTGTTTGTTCACAAAAAATATTAAAATATAATCATATTGATTTAAGACAAGTTGTAAATTCTTTTTTCACTTCTTATGATAAAAGAGCAAAAGGTAATTTAGCATACTGGGCAGCAATACTTGGAATACAGCAAAAAACTCCTCCAGGGTCTCATATGATTGCCTTGTTTATGGATAAGAAATATGACGAAATAAAAGACCATTGCGTAGAAGATATATTTATTGTTCAGAAATTATTTGAAAGACTTAGATTCTGTGGTTTAATATAAGGTGAGAATGGAAATCAAAATGCCAATGGAAAATATTGAAGAGACCTTAACTAGAATAGCCATAAAAATAGCAAAGCAAAGTAAAGGTTGTATTTTTGTTATAGCAAAAAATAATTTAGACTATGCTCCTTTAATTGAACAGGATATAAAACCTTTTTCTGTTTATGATAATCAAAGAAGAACTGAAGCTCTTGCTCTTCTAGACGGAGCTTGTATAATCTCTGAAGAAGGAAATCTAACCGCTTATTCAGTTAATATTTTACATATAAAAACTTTTGTTGGATATGGAACAAGACATGGAGCGGCTTATACAGCAAGTCATAATGGAAATACTGTAATAATGGCTTCAGAAGAAGATTCTAAAGTTAGAATATTTAAAGATGGTAAACTTATTATGCAAGTAGACCCTCATGAAAAAGGAATAGAACATAGAACAAAAGAAGTTGTTTCAATAATGGAAAGTATTGGGGCTGGAACATTGAGTGCTATAGGTGTTGGAGTGCTTGTTCCTACGATTGGTATCACTTTAATTCCAGGAATAATAGTATTTTCTACTAGCCATTATGTGTTTAAATTTGTGGGACAATTATTAGATAAAGATAAGAAGAAATGAAACATTTAAAAAATTATTAATTACCACCAAATATATAAAGAGTGTACTTATTAATATTATATGGCAAAACCGAAAGTTTATCCTGATATAGAGACTTATCGAAGAGATTATAATTCTAGACCGGAAGTAAAAGAAAGAAATAGAATACATAATCTAAAATGGAAAAGTAAACCAGAAGTTCAAGAAAGGTTAAGAAAATATAACAGAGAATATATGAGAAGTTATTGGGTTACTCATCCTGAAAAATATAAGAAACAAAAATTAAGGATTGCTGAATTGAATAGGGCAAGAATACAACAGAGAAGAAAATTTCAAAATGTTGCATGAACCATGTTTATAAACTTCTAAAATGTCTTTCTTACATAGGAGGGCTGTTATCAATAATTTAAAAACATGATTGCAAATTTAATCGGTGGATTTGTTGCTATAATTTTAGGTGTATCCTTAATTGGACCTATTGCTACTCAAGTTAATACTGTAGCTGCCGCTCCAATTTATAATGCTTCTAACTCTTCACAACTATTAGTTGCTGGAGGCTCTTTGTATTCTTCAAGTACATGGGGAGCAGCTGTTCTTAACTTAGTTCCTGGATTTTTTGCTCTGGGAGTTTTAGGTGTAGGAATTGCAGTAACATACTCAAGCCTTAGACAAGCTGGAATAGTTTAAATAACAGCTTAGTTTTATTACTCATAATTCGTAAGTTTTAATAGATAGATTTATCTCTAGAATAGAATAGAGATTAAATATTTTGATAGTTGGAAAATGAAACTAGATAGATTAATTGGGAAAAGAATAATTCTGTTTACAAAAAAGAATTATAGATTTCAAGGAGAAGTAAAAGACTTCGATGGGAAATTTGTAGAGATATTCGACGATATAAAACAGAAATCTAAAATGATTCACATAGATAATATTGTAGAGTTTGAAATTGATGACCGACCACCAAAAGATATAAAAGAAGAAGAATATAAAGATATTTCCTGGTAAAATGTTAATTGATAATATTTTAAACCTTGTAATAGGAGGAGTTTTACTTTTAATGGCCATTCTTTTTTGGATTTGGGTAAGACGTCAACAGCATGGAACTTAAAGAAGTGCATGATTGCGAAAAATGTAGGGGGAAAATAGTTTTTATTTCTGTAGATAATTTAGGTATAACTAGATGCGGTTATTGTAATCAAGTAGTTGATTACGGACCCTATTATAGAAATCTATATAAAGATGAAATTCCTGAGCTTATTAATCAATTGAGATTAAAACAACTCGAAAGGGAGGCAACTAAAAAATGGCAGAATCAAAAGAAGAAAAGAAAAAAAAGAAAGGCCAAACACGAGGAGACCCCGTAGTAGTCATTTCTGAGTGAGTAAACTTTAAATATTGATTGAGATAGATAGATAGAACAAAAGATGGTAATTGAAAAAGTAGGAAAACTTCCAGTTAATTCTAGAATCAGTATAGATTATACTAAAAACCCTGTCCAGATTGAGTTTGGTTATCCAGACCCAGATGCAAGTAATGTTAGAAAGAGTGATGCGGTTTATATTCCATCTATGGGAGTTGCAGGATTAACTATACTAGCAATTATTATATTTTTTATGCTTTATGTTCAGCCTGTGTTATATCCAAGCATTGGACCTTCTAATACGATTGTTCATCAAGTTTTTATTAAAGATTTTCAATATTATAATAATGGAACTCCTAATGGAACCCATTATGGTTTTGATGCCATTTTGATTAATTACACTTGGAACAATAAAGTTCGTTATGCAGAAATAGAAATAAGCCAGGAAGGAAGTTTATTTCCCGTTCCTTATTTTACTGAAAATGCTCATCTTTCAATGAATAGAACCCTTTTTATTTTAGCTCAGGCAATAGGAATTATAATTCTTTTTATAATTTTAACAGTCCTTAATTCATTTTGGATGGCAAAAATATTCACTGGAACTAAATGGGGTAATAGGAAGTTTCCAGAAATAAATAAAAAATTACATGACAGTAAATTCTCAGCAGAATTCTTTCCACAAGATTTTCCACAAATAGGAAATACAATAGAAATTCCTTTATTCAAGAACATGTATATGGACTATGAAGCAACAGGAGATTTTTCTGAATACCTTGAGAAAATAGAAATAATTGAACATCCTTTTAAGAAACTTGTTAAGAAAGGATTACCCTTCAGTAAGAAAAGGAAACATGTAATCAAGAAGCCAAATATTTATCTATGGAAGACTATATTTACATTTAAACAAGGGTGTCGCCCACAAACAGGTTCCTTACGGATGAGTTGGACTTAAAATGAAACACAAATGCAAAAAATGTAAAAAAGAAATTGAACATCCACGACGTGGAATGTGTTTAAATTGTTATAGAAAAGTTACTGGACTTAGTAAATCTAAATTTAAATCTAAAGTTAAAACTCCTAAAAAATTAGTACCAATCGCAAAAAAAGAATCTGTCAAGGATAATTGGTGGGAAAAATATCAAAGTGCAGATATGTTGGAACAACAAGAACTATTAGCGGCACTTCCTTTAGTAAAAGAATTGGCTAAAAATGGTTTTCCTAACTTAGCTACTTCAGAAAGATATAAGCATTTAACTCCTGAGGGATTAGCTCAAGAACAAGAGAAGTTTAATAGTCATATGCTTGTAACAATGTTATATTCCTATATAAATGATTTAATAGAATTACAAGATTCATAGTCTCATTAGAGACAGAGCTGTAAAAACAGCTCTCCTATACTGTGTGGGAGAGATTAACTGCCTTATATCGGCTTTCTCCCACACTTTCATATTCAAGAATATTGGTTCTGACATCATCATAACCGGTTTTTGATGGAAGGGGTTTAGTTTCTTAGAAACTGAACTTCTTTCTTCCATTCACAAATAAAATGAGAAAACTTGCATCAATACAAAAAATACTTGAAATAAGACCAATTGAAGGTGCTGAAAGGATTTCTGTAGCGACAGTTTTAGGCTGGCAGTGTGTAATTCCCGTTGGAGAATATTGTGTTGATAACTTAGTAGTTTTTGTAGAAATAGATTCAATTTTTCCTGATAATATTCCTGAAGTGGAATTTTTAAAAGAATCTAAATATAGAGTTAAGACAAGAAAATTTAAAGGACAAATTTCACAGGGATTAGTTTTACCTTTATCGATTTTAAATGGAAGAAAATTTCTAGAAGATACCCGAGAAAATCCAGTTTATGAATGGACAGAAGGTCAAGAAGTAACTTCTTTATTGAATATAACAAAATATGAACCTTATATACCTCCGAATATGGCTGGAGAGATTAAAGGAAACTTCCCTGGAATAATGCCAAAGTCAGACGAGACAAGAGTTCAGATATTAAGACACCTTTTAGATAAATATAAAGGAACAAAATGTTATATCTCAGAAAAGCTTGATGGTAGTTCAGTAACTTTTTATATTAATCAAGGAGAATTTGGGGTTTGTAGCAGGAACCTTGAATTAAAAGAAACTGAAGATAATTCAATATGGAAATTTGCAAGAGCCAAAGATATAGAAAACAAACTTAGAGCTTTAAATAAAAATATTTCTATTCAGGGAGAATTTATGGGTCCTGGAATGAATAAGAATACATTGAAGATTTCTTATCATGATGTTTACTTCTTCAATGCATTTGATATTGATAAACAAGAATATTTTGGATTAAATGATTTCAAAAAATTAATTGAAAATATTATGCAATTAAAAACAGTTCCAATAATCAGTTATGATTATATTTTAGGAGATAATATAGATGAGTTAGTTAAATTATCAATGGGGAAAAGTATTATTAATAAAGAAACTGATAGGGAAGGAATTGTTGTTAGGTCTGTAAAAGAGATTAAAGACCCTGAATTAGTTAGTGATATTATCTTTGGAAGAGTGTCTTTCAAGGTTGTGAATCCAGAGTATCTTTTAAAAAATGAATAAAAATATCATAATGGCATCAAAAAACAAATCAAAGAAACAGAATAAATTTCAGACTCCGTTTAAGTTTGAGAGAGAGATAAATACCATCATACAACATATAGAGCCAAGAATAAACGAGGTTATAGCAAAATTTACAGATGGACTAGCAAATGAAGCTACTATGTTTGCATTTTGGATTGGAATAGGCGGAGATTTGGATGAAGCACTTGCTAAAATCCAAAAAAGAAAAAGAAAGAATCGAAGATGAAACGATAAATTATATAATCAAGAATAACAAAATTTATAAATAGAGGAGAATTAATATAATTCAATGAAAAACGAATAGGACAAAGAAAAATGATACTTACAATAATATTGGTTGCTACATTAGCGATAATTGCTTTTATAGTATTTGTCGTTGGTGGATGGATATGGGGAACTTATAATTTATTCATAAATGGACAACAGAACATAAAAACACAATGGTCTAATATTCTTACAGAATATCAAAGGAGAGCTGATTTATTCTGGAACTTGGCACAAGCAGTTAAGTCTTATGCTAAATTTGAACATAATACTTTAATGCATGTTACACAAGCTCGTGGTGGTAACTTTGGTAAAACTAAAGCAGACCAATCTAAGAAAATGGGGCAACTTGACGATGCATTTTCAAGTATGCTATCAAGATTAATGGTAGTAGTTGAAAAATATCCAAAACTAGAAGCAATACAACAATATCATGATTTCACAAAAGAAGTAAGAATTACTGAAGATAGAGTTAATATCGCTAGAACTGATTATAACGGGGTTGTTAAAGAATATAATAATAATGTATTGACATTTCCAAATAAAATATTATCTTCTTGGTGGAAGTTTAAAGAAGAAAAGTTCTTCTTGAATGAAAAACCTTTCGCTGATAAAGATATCAAAATGGATTTAAATGTAGATTTAGAGAGAAATTAAAATGGCAAGACAAAATGATGAAGAAAAACCAAGTATGCCTCACGAAGTAAAGATGGTCATATTTGGAATTGTAGCAATAGTTTGCTTTGTTATATTCTTAATATTCTTATTTGGAAGTTGGTATACTATTGATGCAGGAGATAGGGGAATAATATTAACATTCGGAAAACCTTCTGCTGCAATATCACAACCAGGATTTCATTTTAAGATACCTATGATTCAAAAATTATTAAGATATTCTATAAGAACTCAAACAATAGCTTTTGATAATAAAGAAGCTACAGGAGATAACTCTGAATTTAGTTCATTATCTGCAGCATCCAAAGATTTACAGGAGACAAATACTGCTGTTGTTTGTAATTTCCATATAAATGAACAAGATGTAATTACAATTTACAAACAGTTCGGAGACAGTAAAACTTACAATGTTAATATTGTAGAACCTATTATAAGAGATACAATAAAGAGTACAAGTGCATTATATACTGCTGAAGAATTAGTTACAAAGCGACCAGAAGTTGCGAAAGCAGCTGCTGATTTACTTAGAGACAGATTAGCAGCAAAGAATGCAGTTTTGGATAATCTTAATATAGTAAACTTTGAATTCTCACCAGAATATACAAAAGCTATTGAAGCAAAAGCAGTTCAAGCACAGACACTTGAAAAATCAAGGATAGAATTAGAGACTATTAAAGTTCAAGCAAATTCAAGAATTGCTCAAGCAGAAGGAGAAGCAAAAGCAATTTCAATACAGGTTCAAGCAATTAATCAACAAGGCGGTGCAAATTATGTTAATCTTCAAGCTATAGCTAAATGGAATGGACAACTTCCTTATGTGAATGGTGGAAGTTCTATGCCTTTTATTGATATGAGAACATTAGGAGGAGCAGCAGTTGCATCAGGATTTGTTGGCAACTCATCTTAAAAATGACAAGATACAAAAACGAATTTGATAAATTAACACCATCTGAACAAGTAGCTATAGAATCTATGATTAAAAATGCGAAGGCAGATGAATTAATTGATGCTTACAAAGAAAAAATAGCAAAAGAGACTTTGCATAAAAAACCAATGAGTGCAGGAGAAATAATTTTAGCAGTTATATTGATTGGATTTGTTTTATTAATATTCTTTCTTCCGATGATACAATTAGATGCTTATGCGAGTGCTTTAAGAAGTGCAGGTCCTGCAATATGCCATGCACATGGTTCAACATATATTAATACGCAATTCAAAAGTCTTTATGATGTTAAAATAATATGCGAGGGATTTACAATAAATCTCCCTTAAAATGAGATATAAATTTAATCAACAAGCAGCAATCTGGACATTTGTAGCAGTAATAGTAGTTTGGATAATAGCTGTTGGAGTAAGCAGACTTGAAAATCAAAGAGAAATGCCGTTAATCGGTTCATTAGTTTATGGTATATTAGGATTATTTGCTTCTATAATTACAGGATTGATTGTAAAAAAGAAAAATCATAATTTAAATGAAAACGAAAATGAAAATGAAAGGAGGGAAAAACATGGTAAAAGAAAAAACTGAAAAAGTAAAAGATAAAAAGGTTGAAGTTAAGCTCGACCCTTTACTTATAGCAACTCTTAAAGTTAAAATTCAAGGTATTACACCTTTACTCCTGAATAGATTATCTGATAAAGAAAAACAATCAATGTTAGATAAACAAATGGGTAAAGGTTCTGAGAAGAATAAGATAAGAGACCCTAAACAAGAAGTTGAGGATAAAATTCATAAATTAGGCAATAATGTTGGTATTCCTATTATTTCTATAAAGAAATCAATGGTTGAAGCCGCACCATATCTCGATGTAGATAAAAAACTCGTTAGAGGAAGTCTTTTTATTATTCCAGAAGAGAATAATCTTGTTCCAATAAAATATACTAAAATGGTTATTAACGAAGCTATTACAAGGGACTCTGGTATTAACAGAACACCTAGAACTACATTCAGACCTGAATTCAGAGATTGGTCTACAGAATTTACTGTAAAGTATAATGCAAGACAAATAACACCTGAACAAATCTTAGGATTATTAAAATTAGCTGGATTCCATATCGGAGTTGGTTCTTGGAGACCTCAATGTGACGGAACCTACGGAACATTTACGGTGGCTTAAAATGACAAAAGAATATGTTAATGAATTAACCAAAAATATGGAAAAAAAGAAACCCTTTTTTCAGAAATTGGAAAAGAACTATGCAAGGTATCGTGAGGAGTTAGACAAACTTGAAAAGAAATATAATGGTCGTTTAAATCCTCATGATATCGTAAGAGAAGCTGAAAGTATGTCAAATCCATTACATAGTTGGTTTGATTGGAACGATGGAACAGCTTCGGAAAAATGGAGAGTTCATCAAGCAAGATTGTTGCTTAATTCTATAAGAATAAAAGTTCAATTTGAAAATGGCTTTAAGGAATATAAAAAATATCTTAATGTAACTTTTGTCTCTACTAATGGCAAAAAGAAAGTTAATAATTTTTATATGGATAGTAGAGCAGTTCTTTCAGACCAAGATTTGAGAAAACAGATTATTACAAAAGCTGTTAAAGAAGCAGAATATTGGCAAAGAGCTTATGATGATTACCAAGAACTTGAAGATATTTTTAGTAGTATTAAAAGAACAAAGAAAAGATTAAAGAAGAAGAACTTGTTATTAGTTCCTGCTCAATGAACCGTTAAGAAAACTACTGAAGTGTGGGGATTTGACCTGACTAGTAAAGAGAAGAGATGTACTGACATGAGATGCAATGTTCATATTCACAAGTTAAGCCAAGTCATGAGCCGAATAGGTGTGTCTTGGAATGTTCAGATAAGAAGAGAGTAGAAGCGAGTAGACAGGAAAAGTCAAGACCTGAAGTGTGGTGTGATGACCTGTAATGAAATGTATCATATGAAATGTATCATATTCAAGTGTGGAGAAATGCAAGTAAAGAAGAGATTTGCATTGTCAAGAATTGACAAGACAGGTTCTGACCTGTAATGAAATGTATCATATTCGATGCTGAGAATAGCATAGTATTGTCGAGATAAGTTCAGAAAAGATTAGATGAGGAATGTAAGGATAGGTATTGAGGAGTAATGAGGAGAAACGCTTCGAAATGAGAAGAAGTGACGTGTCTTGAAAAGAAATGTTCAAAATCAATAATGAGATTTGCAACAAGGGATTGCAAATTGATGTACACCTTAGCATAATTTATATTCGTAGATTTGATAAGAGGAGAGGAGTTCTGAAAGGATAGGAACTGAAATGCTCTGTCCTGAAATGCAATGTTTTATATTTAATGTGTCAAGAGTTGTAGTGAATAGAGAACAAACGATTTGAGGAGTTGAGAAATGTAATGTATCATATTTAAGTGTAATGCACTGAGACGAAAGTTAGTGAGGAGTAAAGAATAGGCAAGAAGAGATAGGAAAAGATGAGGAAAGAATAGTGCTGAACTGTGGTGAACAGAGGAGAAAGGTACTGAAGAGAAATGCAATGTTTATATTCAATGAAGAAGATACGAGGGGAGTTGTCCTGTCATGTAATCAAGTGTGACGAAGTGTGTTGTTTTGAATTGAGTTGAGGAGATATGCAATGTTTAATAATCATATTTATCGGCGTGGTGACCTGTCCTGATGTGACATGCGAGATTTGTACTGTCTTGAGCTGTGGAGTAAGGAAATGCAATGTTTATTATCATATTCACCTGTTAAGAGGAGAGGAGACTTGAGTAGAATTGGACAGAAATGTTCTGGACTGTCTTGCTTTGTTCTGGAATGAAATGCAATGTTTATCAAATTTATATTTACTGATGTGATTAGACAAGCAAACAGATGTTTTGTTTTGAGCAGATTTGTGGAGAAATGCAATGTTTATATTCAAGATGTGTTGAAATGAAGTGGTCTGAACTCAGATGTGTTGAAATGCAATGAAATGTTCATATTTATATTCGCTGCTATGTAAGAGTTGAGCTGACTTGTGTCGATGTGACTTGTAAGGTAAGGATGTGTGGTGATATGCACCGTCACGAAATGAAATGTTTAATATTCAAAAAGTAGAGCAGAAATGTGCAGAAATCAGAAGAATAGAACTGATTTGAGTCGAGGAGAAATGCAATGTATCATAATCAATGTGATGTAATCTAATGGACTCTAAGAGGACTGTGATGGGACGTTATGAAATGAAATGTATCATATTTATCGGTGAGTAGAATAGATGAGACAAGAACTGTCAAGCGGAGTATCGTGGTGTAAGGAACTGTGTTGTCCTGAGGAGAAATGCAATGTTTATATTCAAGATGCTGTGACATCAAACGATAAGGCAAGCCTTGAGCAGTAAAGAACTGTAAAGAGAAGTTTTGACCTGTCAAGATTAGTAATCTGAAGTAATGAAGAGTTCAGAAATGAAATGCAATGTTTATATTCAAGTGAGATGAATTGTCAGAGATGGACAGATTTGTAATGACAACATTTGATAAGAGGAGTTTTGAGGCGAGGAGTGGAGACAAGCTAAGAGCTGAATTGAAATGTAATGTATTATAGTCAAGAGCAATGTTGAAACAAGTGCTGTATTGATTTGAGGCGGGTTGAAATGCACAGGAATGTATAGAATAGAACTGAGCTGTGTAGACCTGTCATGTGCTGAGGTGTTCAGAAAAGAATTGATTAGCTCTGAAATGAAATGATTAAATAAATAATGGAGGTAAAATGTAAAATGAAAAATAAAAAAGGAAATATATCAATAATAATAGCCGCCTTAATTATAATTGCAGTTTTAATATTTGGATTAATAGATATAGTTGGGCTTCATATAGAAACAACTAGAGGTGGAACTCATACAGGTTATGTTACTGCTATTGAAGAAAATGGAATATGGTTCAGAACAACAAGTGTTTATTTTAAAACAGATGCTATGTCCTCTCAAGAAGATAGATATTGTTTAATTGATAAATCTTTAATTCCAATATTACAACAGAAAGAAGACAGCAAAGAAAAAGTTACTATAACTTTTAATGCTTATCTTGCTCCAGGATGGAATTATTGTAAATTTGAAGACAATGGGATAATAACCGGGATTAAATAATCAAAAAGGAGGACAAAATGGAAGGAAGAAGACCAGGAAGACCAAGAAAATTAAATAAAATCAATATGAAAGTAGAAGCTTTAGCTAGCGAACCTAATGTAATTCTTATTGATGGTAAAAAGTATTTCCTTGATAGAGTGACAACTAAAAAGATTGATAAAGTAGAACATGCTGATAAAGTAATCTTTAAACCATTAAAAGAAGACAAATTAAAACAAGATTTAGATTTAATTGTGAATACATTAGGCAAAAAGACAACTGCTGAAGAAATTATTAGAGAAATAATGAAAGAAGTTCCTGCTAAGAATATACGAAGGATTGCTAAAAGAATACGAGATAAGAAACCTGTTAAAAAACAACATGGTTGTTTAGGCTTCAAAGTTGGCGATTCTTACATAGGATTAGTTGGTTAAATCAACAAATTAATAGAGAATGGCTTACGAATTAATAATAATAGGAGGTGGAATAGTATTTGGATTAATTGGATTTATCATAGGTGCTTTGCTCGTCCATAGAGCTTATAAAGCATCTCCTTCTTTAATGCATTATAAAAAGATTATTGATATTCTTACTTTAAGAAAACTTCATAATAAGTTATATTCAGGAGACCTTGTTTATGATAAGACAAAATCCAAAACAGGTGAAGACCATATAGGACATTATGAAAGTATGCGGGATATGCTTACTATTCGTAAAAAAACACTTGAAGAACCATTAACTGAAGGATTAGGTTTTGGAGGAATAGGATTAGGTAATATTATTGGTGGTTTTATTGCTATTTTAATCGGAGTTTCTCTTTTGCCAGCAATTGCTGAGCAAGTAGGACAAGCACAAAATCAAATGAATATAACATCCCCTTCTATAGAAATAACGACAACTATGTTAAAACTTGTTCCAGTTTTTTTTGCGATTGCTATATTAGGAATAGGAATAGCAGTAGCGTTCAGCACATTGAGAAATATAGGAATGGTGTAAAATGATAATTGAAATAATTGTATTATTGGGATTTCTAGGCTCTCTGACAGGATTTATTTTCTTTATTAAACATTATTTCAAAACCTGGAAAGAAAAGAGTGATAATAAACGAATGTTATTGGCAATAGAATCTGCTGAAGATGATAGTGCTTGTTATGATAATTTTTATAGAAATATATTAGATAAGGTTGATTTTGGAAGAATAGCTTTATACTTTTTTATTGTAGCAATAGTTGTTATAGGATTTTTTTTCCTTTCAGCACCAAATAATCCATCTTTAACTTCTTCCACAGGAAATAAAGGGGTCCAGGAACAAGTAAATACTCCTCCTGTGCTAAATGATTCAAATTCAAATAGTTCTATTATGGATGTATTTCCAAGCTTTCTTAAAGATTCAGATGGAAAGATTCCTTTCTGGTTTTTTGCAGTAATGGGTGGGATTATGACTTGGATTGTAATAAGACAATTTAATAGACATTCTTTTATCTAAAGTAAATGATTATATCTAAGAAGGAAATAAAAGTTATTCATTAAGATAAAAGCATATACGAGGCACATTACATAGAAGCTTACTCCCCACGCATTTGCTGGAGCCCATATTTTAGCAGGATAATAGAATAGTAGCATAGCAAAGAAAAAAGTTCCTAAAGAGAATAATCCATATAAGATGGTTCCCCAGAATAATCCTGTCTTTTCAAATGCTAATTTTGCTATTGGATTTTTCTCAATGGATAAAGGGTCTACTTCTGGTGTATTTCTCTGAACTGCTTTGATGTTTGCTACAGTTAATCCCTTATCGATGGAGATAAGCATTACAGCCACAATTAAAATTGTTATCCAATTGACCATTTTTTTATTACTAGTAAAATCAATAAATATTTAAAGGTTATTGTATCTTATAATATATAGGCTAGGTGATAATCATTGGTAGATATAAAAGAGGAAAAATCAAAAAGAGGCAAAAGAAGCCGTGCAGCAGGAAGAAAATTTGAACTTGATGTTCGTAAAAATTTAGAATCTCGTGGTTATATCGTATGCAAATGGACAAATATTGTAGATTTAGATAATGATTGTCTTATACAAGCTAAGTCTAAGTATAATCCATTTTTAAAAAGGATTATTTCTGAAGGAGCAGGGTTCCCAGACTTTGTAGTATTCAAATTAAAGGACTTTGGTGGATATAATGTCTTTGGAGTGGAATCAAAAAAAAGCAAATATCTTGATGCAAAAGAAAAAAAGATGGCTGTTTGGTTATTAGATAATAATATCTTCTCTAAAATTTATATTGCTCATCCAATAAAAGAAGGGAGGAAAAGAAAGATTGTTTATCAAAGATTTGAACGATGAAAAATAATTTAAGAAATACATTAGTAAGAAAATGGGTTAGAGAAAATGGGGCGGCTACATTTGATTTTAATAATAAAGGAGTTATTCTTAATGATGGATTGTTATTTTCCATCGAAAATCAATTACAGGAACTTCCAGCATTAAAAGTAAAATGCAATGGACAGAATGGAGAACATTTCGATTTTAAAAATAAAGATATTGTTTTAACTGACGGAGTTTTATTCTCAATTGAAAAAGAGATAAAAAGATTGAACAAGGTTAAAGATGTCAAACCTACTTTTACTAGAGGTATTTATCAGATAGAATTAACAAAACAGAAATATAAAACTGAATGTTATAAATGCCGAATATGGTTTGAAGAATTAGATGAAATGATTATTTATTTTCAGGGGATGAAAAAATTATTAAACGGATTAGGATATAATACCTCAAGAAAAAAGTTGGATTTAAAAAATGAATCATCTTAGTCTTAATGAAATATTAAGAAGAATGAAGGCATGTAATGATAAAGGATATGGTGTACATTTTGAAGGTCAAGGAGATGGAACTGTTAAAGCGGTTACTGATGATGTTATATTTATAATAAATAATAAAAAAAATAATAAAAATTGTTAGTTTAGTATCTAAACCTTAAATAAGTATTTGTTCGACCATCTTTTTCTTTTGCTTCTGTCTTAATTACACATTGTTTACCTTTTACAGCTTCGATAACCTCTTTAAGACTTTTTAAATGGTCGGGACTTGGAACCTTTAGGTCTTTTAAGAACTTCATTAACTTTGCACCTTCACCTGTCGGAAATCCTTTCAAATTTCCTTTTTCATCCTGTACAAGATTAAATACTTCAGTAGCTCTGAATTCTATCTTATCCTCTCCTTCTCTTATTGATTCCAAAACAACACTTGATACTTTTAAAACCCATTGCATATAATGCTGCTGTGTTCCTGGTATTAAAGGCGTAAATTGACTAGGGAGTTGGGTTACTTCTGCTTTTTCTATTGTAGTTGTTTGTTTGTCATATTTCGCAAGGTCTACAGTAGCACTTTGAATAGGTCCTATATCGTCTAAATTTTGATTTTCCATTTTGTTACCTCCTTTATAATCAATTAAATGTAATTTTCTATGACAATCTCCACAAACAGGAATCACCCATAAAGGAAATCTATAATCAGGATGATGTCTTTCTATAGCTTTTTCTCCACAGATTTCACATTTTTTTATTTTAATTTTATAATTAGCAGTTCTTCTTGATTTTGCTTTTATTTTTTCATTAGGATTATCTTTGGATTTAATCCAATGTCTCTTTCTTTGAAGTTTTACTTTATCAATGTTTTTCTTTTTCCAATCTCTTATACTATAACCTTTAGGTAAAGATGACCTAATTCTTTCTTTTTTATTTGGATTTTGTTTCTTAGAATATTCCTTTTGATATTCTCTCTTTTTCTTTTTAACGTCTTCCTTTTGGTTATATTTTTTTAAATTTAATTTATTACATTCTTTACAATAAACTGAGAATTTTCTTGAATATCCTGCCGGATATTTTTCACATTTATTTTTCTTGCAACGAGGGCATATTTTATTTTTCATTTTATTCCATAAACGTTTGTATCCATTTCATAAATTTTCATTTCTTTTAATTCTAAAACATATTGAGGGTCTATACGTTCTGTCTTAAGAATTTCATTATCCCATCTAGAAGAATGTTTCCATTGAGAAATATGTGATTCATATATTTTATTATCTTGATACAATCTAATCAAAGATACACCATATTCAATTAAAATATTGTATACATCAATACCTAATCCGAATCCCTTAAATATTCTAAAAAAATGTTCATGTTTCCTTTTAGAATTATATATATCTCCTTCAACATAACCAACAAAAGCTTTTTGATTTTTATTGCCTTTATAAGAGAAAACTGGAATTTTAACCTTTTCACCTTTTTTTATTTGCATTTTAACCTCATCACCTTTAACCTTTTAACTATTAGTTATTCAGTTTGATTAAGTATATAAACTTTATCGTCTTTAAATGTTATATGGAATATGCTACTCCAGAGAAACGAACAACACAAAAAGATTTAAAAAGAAAAGAACGTTATAATAAATATAAAAAAGGCGGTAGTAATAGAATAAATAATTATAGAGATGGAAGAACAACAACTTAATCAGAGTCAAATAGAAGAAGAAATAAGATATTGCACAAATCCAAAGTGTAATAAAGTGCTTGATTCCCGACGACTAAAATATTGTTCAGAACTTTGTAGAGCCCGTTATAATGCTTTATTGCAATATGAAAAGTTAAGAAATAATGAAGAATTTAAAATAAAGAGAAAAGAAAAGAACAAAAAATATTATGAAGAAAATAAGGAAGAGCTTAGAAATAAGATGAGAGTTTATGGTATGCAATACTATTTTAAAAAAAGAGATGAAAAAAAGAAAATTGAAGAACAAACGAAGAAAGTCGAAGAAATACTTAAAGAAACAACAGAAGTTCAAAGTAAAAAAGAGGAAACAAACAATGAAGATGGTGGAGAAACAGAATTTAATCAAACCATTAATAATTAATAATGACCTTGAAGGATTAAAATTAGTTCCTTACAAAGATTTTGGGAATAGATTTAGAAATGAATTAAGATTACATAAATCTTTTATTAGTCATTTAGTTAAAGATTGCGACGATAAAATTATCCCAGCTATTATTTCTTCAGGAGAAGAACTTGCATTAGTATATGCAGATTTTAAATGTGAATGTTGTGGCAAAGAAGATGACTTACAATTTCATCATTTAATACAAAAAAATACCAAGCCTTTTATTAATTCTACTAAATATATAATTCAACGTTTTTATTGGGCTAACCTTGCTATTCTTTGTAATGAATGTCACGCCAACTTCCATGGGTTTTCTAAAAAGAAATTCATAGCTGAAAGCCTATGCATATCAAAACAAAAGATTAATAAAGTCAAGGAATTATATAAATTGAATAGTTCGGAGATAATTAAATAGAAAATGAGAGGTGAAAATGGCTTATCATCTATGTAATATAATGACTTGCGCGGGATTTACTAAAAGTATTCTCGGAGGTTGTAGTATGGCTTGGATAGCTCCTGTTATTATATTCTTCTTAATTGCTTTTGCTCGTAAATACATTGGAGAAGAAGCTGGAGTTCCATTCTCTATGTTAGGGGCTTGTATTGGTGGATTTGGGACATATATCTTGATTATAACATTTACTTGTTCATATAAACTTGCGCTTATTGGAGGGATTGTAGGAGCGGCGGCATTAGGAATATTTTTTGCTAGCTTCTTCGACTTTGGATAATATGGCTCGGTGTGGGATTAAAGAATACGATTCTCTTCCAGGAAGAGTTGGATGGATAGATGTAGACGCTGCAAGATATGGATTAGGAGAAGCTATGAAGAGAGTAGAGTTAATTAAACAAAAATTGGATAAGGCGATGTATCTACATAAAGAAAAAGAAAGGAAAAAACATGGGAAGAGAATGTAAACATCAATGGAGATTATTAGATAAAAGACATGTTGTTGATAATATAGGGAAAACCCTTTATATCTTTCATTGCATCAAATGTTTAAAGCTTAGAAAAATAAGTACTGATTTTCAGGATGGTTTATAAAATGGGACTACATCAAGGAGCAATATTTACAGAAGAACATAAAAAAAATATAAGTTTATCAAAAATAGGAAATAATAATTCAATGTGGAAAGGAAACGATGCTAGTTATGGTGCTATTCATGACTGGGTTAAACGATATAAACCAAAATCAGAATTATGTGAAAAATGTAGAAAAGTAAAACCTAATGATATAGCCAATATATCTGGGAAATATAAAAGAGACATAACTGATTATAAATGGTTATGTAGAAAATGTCATATGGAATCTGATGGAAGATTAAATAATTTTAAAACGATGCCACATATGAAAGGCTCTTCACATGGAATGGCTATATTAAACGAAGATAAAGTAAGAAAAATAAAAGTATTATTAACAACAACTAATAAACTTACACCAATTGCTAAAGAATTTAATGTAAGTCCTGCTGTAATTTCTCAGATTAAACGAGGAATCAATTGGAATCATATTCATATAAATCAAAAGGAGGTTATAACAATATGACAATAGCAGATATGTTCAAAAAGAAATACAAATGTACTGTTTGGTGCAACAATTGTTCGACTCATCAAGAAGTTGAGATACCAAAAGGAGTTTCTATTTCACAATTTGTAGAAAGTGGAACTGGAAAATGTGGAAATTGCGGATGTAATACTTTAGTTGCTGATTATAATCAAATAGAAGAGTTTAAACAACAGCAACCACAAAGACAACCTTTACCACAGGTTAAGGTTATACATACTCCATTTAGGAGAAGACAACCAAGGCCCCCTACAGAAATTCATGAAAGGGCTCAAGTACCACAACCAAGGCCTTCAAATAGACCAGTTAATCAACAGCGTCCTTCAAATAGACCAGCAGATGTGCAACCGCCGATAAGAGAAGCTGTACCTGAACCAGATTTTAGACCAAAGGGGATATTTAAAGATGATATAGATTTTTGGACAGGTAAACCACAACCACAAAGGAGAAATAAATATGAAAATTACTAAGTATATTTGGTTACTTTTTGTTATAGCCTTATATGTATTAAATTATCTTTGGTTAGAGATAAATATATGGACTTATACCGGAATAGTATTAGGCGTATTATTAGTTTTAGTAGTTGCTATAAATATCGTTATAAAATTAAAAAATAGAAAGAAAAAAGATAATGACGATTTTATATTTCCTACAAAAGTAGCTGAGACTATGAAAACAATTGATATTGCTACTCAATATGAAGCTTCTATACTTTCTTTATCTTGTTTGATTATTGGGATGCTTTTATTTATCATTTATGTTTTATTTATTGCACCTTATAGTTGGATAATGAAAATATTTATAGCATTTAATACTATTTGTGGAATAGGTCTAATGGCAAGTATGCTTGTAACTAATTATCAACAACTTATGGCACATAGAGAATCTACAAAGATGTTAGGAGAGCTTGCTAATCAATTTGGAACAGAAATATTAAGTCCTAATATGATGAAGTCTGGAACATTGTTAACACCTTTAGAAGAATCTAAAAAAGATATATTGCCTAGATTACCTAAACAAGAAGAACTAAAAGATAAAGATTATAATCCTTTTATCAATAATAATGAAAGGAGGGAAGATTAAAATGACAGACGATGATTTCACAGAAGATTTCGATGATGAACCTTTACCAGAAGAATTTCAGGAAGAAGTTCCTAAACAAGCTCCTAGAAGACCTGCACCTACTCCACAAAGAGTAAGACCTGCATCTCCTCAAAGACAAGTTCAGACTCAAGCTCCTGCATCCGCACCAGTTCAGACTCAACAATTAAGATTTGTCCCATTTGAATTACCAACTAGAATTGGTATATTTGATAATACTACTGGAAAACCTTTAATGGAAGAATCTCCAAGAAGTATAGATAAATTGGATTTGGTTATAGCTAAACTAGATGTTGTATTTGGAGCAGTTACAGAACTTATGAATAAGGTTAATGAACTCGAAAAAAATATCTAAATTTAAGATGGCAAGGAAAGAAGAAGAAGAAGAACCAAAAAGGAAAGATAAGAAAATGTTAACTTTGTTTTTTATGGTTGTTCCATCGCTATTGTTAGCAATGTGTTCAGCTATAGAATCATTTTACATAAGAATATTTTTTCAGGTGGTGTTGATATTTTTCCAGATAGTGATATTTAAAAATTTCATTGATTCCTATTACGGAGAAGAAAGTATATACTAAATTATTATTTTTATTTAATTTAATAAATTTGATTGATAATAAGATGAATAGACAAGAATATATAAAGAAGAATAAAGAGAAAATTGCTTTATGTAGAAGGATTCATGGAGGTATAAAGGTTGTTCCTTTATTAATCTAAAAATAATTTATCTTATTTTTCAATATAATAGAGAACCCTTAAACTTTGTTGTGAAAGGGAGAGAGATTTATTACTCTCAGAGGAAATTTGGAGGAGGCACCATGGTTAGATGCATACCTCCTCCAGAAAATTTAATGAAATTAATTATGATGAGTAGAAATAAGATAAATGCAAACTTAATTAATATGTTCAAATTTACAGACGAAGAAATTAAAGAATATAATGAAGCTAAAGATGAAGAAGCTTTAGCAACAATTATAATAAGAGATGCTAAAAGCAAGGGCTGTATCTTTGTTAAACAGGTAAATGAATTAAATAAATTAGATGAGAAAGGAATATAATTTAAAATGGCAACAATTGATACTTTAGTTTTAGTAATATTAGCTATTATTGCTATAATCTTTATATGGTGGAAATTCAGTGAACCTTTAAAAAAATTTGGAGAACTTATTAAAGGTGCTTTTTCTTCTGGAAAAGAAAGAACGGTTCAAACATATCAATCTTCAAAAGAAATCGTATATGATATATAAAATGAATAAAAAATTAAGTCATAAGAATTGTTTAAAAAATAAATATAAGGAGGTGAGATAAATGGTACAAAGAATATGTAAATATTGTCATCAAACATATGAAACAAAATTAGGATTAAATAACTGGAAAAATTTGTTCAGAAAACCTACAATGGATGACTGGATAGTTTTAATAATTTTAATTTTATTATTTGCTGCGTCATTTGCTTATATTACGGAAACTAAAGCTTGTAGAGAAACCCTTGGCAACTCTAGTAAATTTGATGAGCTTTGTCGTTTAAGACAGAATCAAGTTAATTATACCTGGAATGGAGTTCCTATGATTTCATCTCTTAACTACACAGTTAAAAATGAAACAATAATAAATAATGATGACATTGATAAAGGTTCAAATTTAACATTGAATAAATCAAATGCTAGCTGAAAGAAAGAACTGTAATAGATGTATATACAAACATAATATTCCTTTTTTATATTTGTATGTATTTAAACTTATGACAGAAAAAATGGGTATGGTTGACCAGATAACTACTACAAAACAATTATTAGAATTCTGGCATAGAAATATATATAATGTTCCTAGAAAATATGATGTTCATATATTAAATGAAATGTGCCAGATGGGTTTGTTGGAAAAGATTAATACTCAGAAATATAGATTTTATGGTGGAAAAGCGAGTAATAAGTTAAAGAAATTAAGAGATAATTTTTTATGGTGATTAACCAGTCATTATAGTTTTAGCTATAAGAAGAATTAATATAACAATCAAAAAACAATTGATGATTATTATAATCTTCCAAGTCATACTAAAATCTCCATCTTTGTTTTCATAATATTCTTGAAGAGCTGTAAAATTGATTGGCGTTCCGTTAGGATTAAGGACAATGTTTAGATTATTTAATTGAGTTTGCGTTGCATAATTTGCGAGAGCCGTCTGAAGACTAGTCGTATCTATTTTTGATGCCAATAATACATCTATTTCAGATTTATTATATCCTGAAAAGTTAAATATAGAAGTTATATTTAAAGAATTAATCCATGACTTTAGATAGGTTTCATTTGCAGTTATATTATGGACCACAATAATATCAGAACCATTAGTAGCATTGTAATAATAATTATTTGTAATATTATTTGTTATGTTTGTTATGTTATTTACAATTGTATAAGCTATTTGAGTGTCATTAGTTAAATAAATATTTCCATCCTGTCCTAAGAACATAATAGCTTGAGGAGCATTAGTTATAGCTGTTGCAGTTATATAATTAATGCAAGAATCATTTATAGTAGAAGAAGAATTACATAGAGGAAATTTAAGTGTATACGATAAAACTCCATTTAATGATAATATCAATAGAAAATTTAACAATAATAGATTAATTATTATTTTTTTATTTATCATATTATCTATTTTCCTATTTAACTCATTCAACCATCGTTAACCATCGTTAATAAATATTCATTAAAATAAGTTTATAAATGTTATGGTGTCTGGTATCTAGTGTCTAATGATTTCTATCTCGTTCTAAATATCTAAATCTTCGGATAAAATGAACCCATTATAAACCAAGCTAATACAAAATAAATAACCGTGAATATTGTTAACCAAATTACTAAGATTATAAAATATTTCCAGATATCAACTACAGAATAACCTTCTCTCATTCTCACTATAAAGAATCCAATAGATGCGGCAATTCCTATTAAAAATATTATCCCTAATATTAACCACATTGCAATTCTTGACATTGAACTAGAAGCTATTTCATCACCTAATATAAATTGATGATATCTTGAAGTAGCCGACTCATTCATATTTAATAATGCAATAGTTGGAGTAAATGGACCATATGAAGCATTAAAATAATAAGGGGTTGATGAATATGTTGTTCCAAATATATTCATATATTGTGTGATATTAGTATAGCCCAAACCAAGACTATTTGTAGAAGTAACTCCCCCTAGAGTTCCATAACTTATATTTGGAGAAGAAGAATCTTTATAACTAACATTCATATTTGTCGCAATAGAAGCTCTAAATAATATTATAGCATTTTGCATTTTATTTAATGCTTTATCCAAGACACTTCCTGTGAATGGCCAGCTTCTAATTAATTGAGATGTTCCATCAACAGATTCAGATGCTGTATAATAACAAGAAAATAAATTATTATTTATAGAATAATCTGATAATGTCCACATAGTACCTATAGGAGTTATAATACATCCATTAAAATTATTATCAGTACTTGTAGTAAAATAAGTTCCTCCGCCACTTGTTATAGATAAATTTGTTATTGAATTATAGCTTGAATTTATAATTGTCAATCCCTGTGTATTTCCAGACATCAAAACATTCTTTAATATATTACCATCATTTGAATCATTAAAATAAATTCCATAATCATTACTTGTTAAAGTTATTAAATCAGCGAAAACATTTGCTTCGGGAGCAACATTAATACCATAAATACTCCCCGTGAATGTGCTATTATAAATAGTTACACTTGCTGGAGAATTACCTCTAATTCTTAAAGCGGCTTGTAAAGGAGAAGTAACTATACAATCTTTTAAAGTCAATCCCATTTTAGTTGCCAATATAGCATCATTTCCAGTTATTATATGTCCTTGACAATAAATTGTTATGCCAGGAGCTGTTACATTTAAACAGGTAGTTGCAGATGTTAAATCAGCCTGAATAAAATAATTTGCATCGGGCACAAATAATTCTTTACAGACCGAAACATTATGATTTCTATATTCAATTACAACACTTCTGGTTGGAAGCCAAGTAGTTCTAGATGCGCTATCTACAGCACTAGCATTATAATAATATATTCCATCAATAAGGTTATTTTGCAATAAGGTATTGATTAATTGCGCTGTTGTTTGTGTTTGAACAACTCCAGTTTCATACCAATAATAAATTGTTTGATTAGCAAAATTAGGGTCAGAAGCTGTCACATTTATTGTGAAATAAATCTGTGAAATATGAAATCCATCAATGGGTGTTGGAAATGTATAATTTATTATAGGAGATTCTGTATCAATATTGATACTTCTATTAATAATATAGGTAATATGTCCCACTCTATCTATAGCATATCCTGAAATTCTATAAATTCCTTGAGAAAGTGCAGTCCAATTATAATAAAGACTATCGTTAGGGAAAAGGGTAGGAGATAAATTTTGAGTGTTTAAATAAAAAGGTATTGTTCCATTTATTAATTCTAATGTTGAAGATATTAAAAATAAATTTGCATCTACAGCAGTCATATTTGACCATATTGCAGTAAGTCCATAAGGTCCACCAGCATTCGTTGTAGGATTAGTATATAATATGGTTGGATAAATCATATCAATTGTAGTATTTCTTGTTTCAGTTGAACGGGCATTGCCTATAAAATCTGTAGCAGTTGCATTAAAGTAATAAATTCCATCAGAGCCGATAAAGTTATACCAGAAACTATTATTTGTTACATCAGTCCAAGCTGAACTTCCAACTTCTGTAAATGATGAATTATATACTTTTATAGAAATATTCATAAGATTAGTATCACCAGCAGTAATATTTATCTGTATATTAGTTCTATTTATATAACTTCCACTTGTTTCTGTTGGACTTGTAAAGTTTATATTAGGCTTAATAGTATCTACATAAAATGTAACATAAGTTTGATTAATATTAGTGGCATTATCTTGCATTCTAATCATCCAAGTATTACTTCCTTCATAAGAAGTTAATCCTGTAACATTATCTCCGCAGGTTAAAGTATTATTTGTAATTCCATTATCCGTTGAATACCAACAAAATGCAGGATTGATTTCTGTAAAAGTATAATTTAAATCTGTTGGAGTTATATTATATGTTATATTTAATGGATAAATTATTATTATTCCTGGCAATGTTTTATCTATTGTTACATTATAAATAGTACTGTTAGAATTTATTCCAGTAGTATCAGTTGTTCCATAGAACCAAGAATAAACTCCATCTGATAAAATTTTAACAAAACCTATTGTCATTGATGTAACAGTTCCTACAGTATTATAAGTGTCAGTTAAAACATTATTTATATATAATCTAACGGAACTAATTCCTGTTACAGTAGTAATATTTGCTGTAAAATTTTGGTTTGTATTATGAAATGAATTATTACCTGGGTTGATTAAAGTAATATTTGGGGCGGTATGAGAATTAAAAAGTAAAGGGTCATATCCTCCAGTTATTTCAGCACCATCTGCCATTCCATCTTCATCTGTATCATTACTTTTAGGATTTGTATAATAGGTATAAACTTCTTCAAAGTCACTTAATCCATCAGTATCAGAATCTAAAATATTTAATGTTGCATTATCTGGAAGATTAAATATTATATATGCTTGTTGATATTTTCCCATTTGTTGATTAATCCAATTTCCTTCATTATATAAACCAAAGTCATATTGTTTATCATCTTTTAATTCTATATTAAATCCATCTTTACCACCAACTATCAGACTCTGATTATAACTTGAATTGAATACATTATTTGCAACAGTTTTTACAATTGTTCTATTAATTGCAGTTGTTCCGGAATACGCTTTCCAATCTCTTGTAAATGTAAAAGTATCGTATTCAAAATTAAATAAATAAGTATAATCAAAAGTTGTAGGTTCTATTTTCCCATTAAAAGTTGAAAAATGTTGATTTTCTTGCCAATATACATAATGATAATTTGTGATATTATTATTTGGAATTAAACTTTCATCAAAATAAAATACAGTAAAAGCAAAACATTGTCTATAATCTCCTAATGGAGCACTATTATTTTTTACATAATTAAGAATTCCTGAATCAGCTAATTCTCCATTTGTAACTCCACCTCTAAAGAATTGTCCTCTGTCATAAGCAGTTCCAGATAAACTATTCCCTGTTGTTCCCCAATATTGAGCAGACATACAATCAAATAAATTACCACCAGGAGCAGCTTGACACCATTGATAAACTGATGTATTATAAACTCCAGGATTATTGAAATAAAGTAAAGTATAATTAAAAGGTGAAGTTGTTCCATTAAAACTTACATATTTACTAACATCTATTCTATTTTGATTTGCACGATGTGTCATACCGGGTTTTGTCCAATTAAGAATTATCCCACTTGTAGAATTAGTTATATAAAAAGTATACCAATTTTGTCCTAAATTATTTAATGTTAAATATTTAAATCCATATACAGAAGAACTCATTATAGTATTTGAAACATTTGTTCCATTCAATAAAATTAGATGTAAAGTTAGAGTGTCAGTAGAAGCATTTGTTTCTACATACATAGTAGTTTCTTCTTGAAGGCTGCCTTCTCTATAGCCCTTTTGTTCATAACATGTTGTATTGATATTGACAGTCCCGTCAGGATTAGTGGGGCAATATTGCCTGTATAAAGGAGCGTCATTATTATCTTCAATAGTACTTCCTGCAAAAAATTCTTGTATTGGCATTATTTCATTTGTATAACTAGATGAATAGCCTGTTGTAGTTCCGACAGCTTTCGCTCTGTAACTATTTAATTCACCAAATGCTACAGTTATATCTTTACATACAGTCCCTGTTGAAGTAACTGTACTTAAACTTGTTTCTTTAAAACTAATATCTGTTTGATTCCAATATTGAAAGCT
>Ga0315284_10001680_pt1 | contig 31593 bp, 25 predicted proteins | sample YL17G09_16_MG_FD_203696 | JGI IMG/M metagenome (GOLD analysis project Ga0315284, IMG submission 203696) | Sediment microbial communities from Yellowstone Lake, YNP, Wyoming, USA - YL17G09_16 | ecosystem: Environmental > Aquatic > Freshwater > Lake > Sediment | place: USA: Wyoming | collected...
TTCGATCAGTTGTTTGATAATAGCGTCTTTGTCTTCCATACACCATTTTTAACATGGTGTCGGAAAAAGCGCAAGTTGCCTATTTTAACATTTTGAAAGTTTTTCAAAAATTCCTGTGAATGGTTACGATTAAAGAAGCTATAGTACCTTTTCAGAACGACAGCCGGAATGATCAAGGCCGGTTGATAACTATATTTCTTGCCGATTTGCTGTATTTTTGAAACTGCTTGTTTCATCTTATTTCCGGACAGGTCAAACCGTCTAACCAGCATTCCTATACGGAGAAAAAAGCCGATGAATCCTTTTGTCCTGAAAACAAATTTCAGGTACTCAGTGACTTTACCTTTTGGGAGCATTGGCTCTCTTTCGTAGCTTGTTGGGCAATAAAATGCTTTGTTTCATGCACAACGTATTGAATCTGTTCTTTGCTCAGCTCTGGGAACATAGGCAAGGAAACTAACTCCTCAGCGCATTTCTCGGCTATAGAGAAACTGCCAGTTCCATTACCCAAGGATTTGTAGGCTTGCTGCAGGTGTATGGGTATCGGATAGTGAACCCCGCAGTGAATGTCCTTTTCTGCCAGAGTGTTTATGAATGTATCACGGTTTTGAGTTCTGATTGCATAGATGTGATAAATGTGTTTAGCATAATCAGCTTCCACAGGTATGATTACGTTATTTACGTCCGACAGAAGCTCGTCGTAGAGTTGAGCATTTCTCCTTCGTGCTTCATTCCATGTGGGAAGATATTTCAACTTCACTCTTAGCACGGCCCCCTGGAATCCGTCCATGCGAGCGTTCCAGCCAATCGTAGAGTGATGGTATTTCTTGGATTGACCATGATCACGCAATATTCGCATCTTTTCGGCCAACTCGGAATTATTAGTTACTATAGCGCCGGCTTCCCCGTATGCTCCCAGGTTTTTCCCAGGATAGAAACTAAAACATCCAGCGTCGCCCATAGAACCGGCGCGCCATCCTTTGTATTCGGCTCCGTGTGCCTGGCAGGCATCTTCAACGACGAATAAGCCATGCGCATGTGCAATTTGAAGAATGCGGTCCATATCAGCCATCTGGCCGTACAGGTGAACGGGGATAATGGCCTTAGTTCTGGGCGTAATGGCGTTTTCAAGTTGTTCGGGATTAATAGTGTATGTCTGCTCATCGATGTCAACAAATACTGGTTTTGCGCCGGAGAAGCTGATGGCCTCTGCAGTAGCGATAAATGTATTAGGCGTGGTTATAACCTCATCACCTTGACCTATTCCCAGGCCTGATAGAGCCATCCATAACGCCGTTGTTCCACTACTAACGCCTATTGCGAACTCACATTTACAGAATGAAGCAAAATCCTTTTCAAACTTCTCAACAAATGGCCCACCTGCGAATGCTGTGTTATCCAACACTTGCTGTAAAGCAACTGCAATCTCGCCCTGGATAGATGCATACTGAGCTTTAAGATCAAGAAACGGAACTTTCATTATCCTAATCCTTTCCTTGTGCTGATTCTCTGCAATATTCGCGCTGGATTCCCAGCAACAATGGTATTCGCAGGCACATTCTTGGTTACAACGCTGCCCGCTCCAACCATAGCGTTCTCGCCAATGGTAATCCCGCACAGAATAGTAGCGCTTGACCCAATAGATGCTCCCTGTTTCACAAATGTCGGCACACATGTCCAATCCTTTTCCGTCTGCAATTTCCCATCCTGACCAGTTGCACGAGGAAAGATATCGTTGATAAACGTGACGTTATGTCCGACAAAAACCCGATCTTCTATTGTCACACCTTCGCAGATGAAGGTATGGCTGGATATCTTACAGTTCTTGCCTATTTTTGAACCTTTCTGAATTTCAACGAATGTACTGATCTTAGTTTCGTCGCCGATTTCACATCCATAGAGGTTCACAAAATCGTATATTTTTACTTTCTTGCCGAGCTTTACATCGGGTGCTATTTTGCGCATGATATTCAGTCAATCAATCCAACTTTCCACAAATCCTAATATCGGACCAGCCTACGAAAGAAATGATCTTCTCAGCCACGCAATCCTGCATGTCATCCGTCAGTTCCGGATAAACTGGAATTGCCAGCACCTCCTTTGATGCTTTCTCTGTCTCGGGAAAATCGCCTTGCTTGTAACCTAAGTTCCTGAAACATTCCTGCAAGTGCATTGGGCATGGATAATATATCTCACAGCCGATATTTTCTTTCCTTAGATGAGCAACCACTTCATCACGTTTGGGAATCCTGATCACGTACTGATTATATATGCTTACACAATCCGGATGTATATAGGGTGTTTCGACAACCGTATCTGTGAACTTCTCGTTATATAAAGCAGCGTTACGCCGACGAGCTTCAGACCAATCATCCAAATATGAAAGCTTGACTAAAAGAACTGCCGCCTGAATAGCATCGAGACGGAAGTTACCACCTACGAATTGATGATAGTACTTGGGATTCGATCCGTGGTTTCGCATTATCTTGAGCCGACGGTACAGTTGTTCATTGTTGGTAACGATCATACCGCCATCACCTGCGCCGCCAAGGTTTTTGCTGGGGAAGAAGCTGAAACAACCCACCGTCCCGATGCTCCCTGCCTTTCTGCCTTTATAAGTACTAGTAATTGACTGCGCTGCATCCTCTATAACAGCAAGATTGTATTTTTCTGCAATTTCCACAATTGGGTCCATATCAGCCATTTGACCAAACAGATGAACCGGGACAATTGCCTTGGTTCTCTTTGTGACGGCTTGCTCCACAAGGTTGGGATCGATGTTATATGTCTTGGGATCAATATCTACAAAAATCGGCTTAGCGCCTGTACGGGCTATACAACCGACCGTTGCAAAAAAAGTAAACGGCGTGGTAATTACTTCGTCGCCGGCGCCAATATCTAAACTCATCAGACTATTCAATATGGCATCGGTACCACTCGAAGCACCCACCGCAAATTTGCAGTCACTTATTGCTGCTATCTTCTCTTCCAGTTCCGTGACTTTCGGGCCATCTATATACCTCTGAGATTCAAGCACCTCTGAAACCGTCGTCAAAACATCGTCTTTTATTATTGCGTACTGTGCTTTCAAGTCTAATAGAGGAACCTGCATACATCTTCTCCTTTCCAAACAATACAATCCTATTTTGTCTTAAGATCACGGTACAGAACTTCGCCCACGGCTTTTTCTGGTGGCAGCGAGGCCTCCTCGTCCAAATCCACACACCTGACCACGCCCGGCTCAACTTCCTTATAACAATAGCCACTCTCCGGACAGGTCATAATACCATCAGCATCCGGCTCCGATAGTGGAATACCATGTCGGCTTATCCAACCGACCTGTCTGGCTGGGACACCCATCACCAACGCATAGTCCGGAACATCCTTAGTCACGACCGCTCCAGCGGAAACGAACGAATACCGCCCTAGTTCAATGCCACAAACAATAGTGGCATTTGCTCCGACAGTTGCTCCACGACGAAAAATCGTCTTTTCATAGAGGCTATGGCGTACAATCTGTGACCGAGGGTTTGTGACATTTGTTAGAACGCAACTAGGTCCAAGAAAGACATCATCCTCAATTATGGCACCCGTGTAAATAGAAACATTGTTTTGGACCTTTACATTGTTGCCTATGACTACGCCACCGGCCACATTCACATTTTGACCCAGTATGCAGTTTTCTCCTATGATGGCATCTTTCATTACGTGCGAAAAATGCCAAATCTTTGTTCCCTTGCCGATTTCGCACGGCTCGTCAACGTACGCCGACTCATGCACATAGTAGTCTTTCTTAAAACTCATCAAAAATCCTCTGGGTTGATAGGCTCACCCTTACACTTTAATGACTTCTGTCCCGCCTCCAAAACCCGAACGATTCTTAAGCCGTCAGTACCATCACTGAGTATCGGGCTATTGTCGAGCACACTGTTTATGAAATGTTGGCACTCCAAGGAGAGAGGTTCTCCAGGCAGTGTCTTTGGAATTACTATATCACCGAATCGTAGCGATATTATATCCATATAAGATGTATTTATATCACATTTTATAGTTGCACCTATGTCGTATATTCGGACTTTTTCCGTGGCTTCCATATCGTCGAACGTTACCATTTTCTCCGAACCAACAACGGTCATCTTTCTGATCTTGTGCGGATCGAGCCAACTACAGTGAACATTTGCCATTTTACCATCTGCAAACTTGATCGTGGCGAAAACAACGTCTTCAATATCTTTCTGCAAATAGCACTGCCCGTGCGCTGCAACCGATATGGGCTCGGAACCGAGCAAATAACAGATGACCGAAATATCATGCGGCGCCAGCGACCACCACGCGTTTTCATTTCTACGAACAATCCCCAGATTCACCCGTTGCGTGTACATATAATAAGGCTGACCAAGCTTGCCCTGGTCTATCATTCCTTTTAGAAATGTAACTGCCGGATGGTATTTCAGCAAATGACCTACCATTAGCTTGAGTTTCTTCTTTTTCGCAAGCTCAACTATTGCTTTGGCCTCACACGCTTTAGAGGTCAACGGCTTCTCAACATAGGTGTGCTTACCTGCCTCCAATGACTTCTGTGCAATCTCAAAATGACTGGGAACATCGGTAGCTATCACTACTGCATCGACTTCGCCATCGCCAAGAACATTGTCAAGACTTGGGAGTGTCTCAATGAAAGGATACAGTTTTTTTTGGATAGCCATTAACTTCTCATCCAGGTCACACACGTACTTCAAATTGCATCTCTTCGCTGTAGCGAAATTACGGACGAGGTTCTTACCCCAGTAGCCCGCCCCAACAACGGCCACGTTCAAAATATCATCACTCATAACGCGTTCTCCTTTCACGAAATAGCCAAGAGATCAAAAGCACTTTCACAAGAAATCCCTCTCGAATGGAATAACCATATTGCATCAGTACAATATCGATATTAGGCAGCTTTATAGTTGTGACGTCAAGTTTATCAGTCAACGAGTGACTCTATTAATCCGATGTACCGTTTCTCCATAACTGCCCATCGTATTCTTTGATATTGCTGGAGAGCTCTCTCTGCTTGTAGGATGCGTTTTTGAGGACTTAAATATAGTTCAAGAATCTTCGACGCAAGTGCATCCGTATTCCGAGATTCAAAATAAGAAATAGCATCATCAGTAAAATACTCTAAAGTAGAGCGTAGCCTTGTAGCTACTACGGGCGTTTTCATACTTACATACTCTGCTAACTTGTTTGAAAAAGACAGATCAATAAATCCATCCTTGACTATAGATATAACTCCGATGTCAGCCTCCTCAATGTACTTGGGGATTGCTTCTATATTTACTCGCCCCATAAAAGCAACGTTCTTGGAGAGACCAAGCTCATCTGCCAATTCCTTCAAACGTTCTGTTTCAGATCCAAAGATGCGGAATTGCAAGCCTGGAATCTCATCTTTCAATTTAGCAATTGCTCGAATGGCTATGTCCACTCCATAAAGTTCGGTGAGGGTTCCGTGGTACATTGCAATAAAGCCATTATTCTTACCAGAGCGCTCGCGACGATCAGAGACAAACAAGCTCTCATCGGCAGTGTTCATGACAACGGTAATATCCGACTTGGACTTGCACCTTTCAAGTAATAGGCGTTTGATCGGATCATTAATCACAATTACAGCATGAGCAAAGGAAACACTTATTTTTTCAAGCAGTTTTAATACCTTTACAGAAAGGTTAGACATTTCAAGGCCGAACTTTGACATGTAAAATTCTGGCATAATCTCGTGCATGTCCAAAACAAGCTTTGCACCGAACAACTTGGGAATTATACCTGAAAAAATAATAAAGTCTGGAAGAGTATGGTACTGGATAACATGATATCGTCTCTTCAGGTGACATTTACTAACTGCTATGAATGACAGCACAAAAAACCAAAGATATACCAACAAATACATCATCTTGCTTGATCCTCGATACTTAGACAACGGTAAACGGTATAAGTTAACTCCATTTACTCTTTCGAACCTACGTTGTTTCTTGCCTCGTAGACAGAGACAATCGACCTCAAAACCGTTCTTGACAAGCGATCCTGCTTCCCTGCGCACTCTTACATCATGAAGATAATCGGTATAAGCTATCATACAAATCTTCTTCATAGGAATATTAGTTACCTCGATAGTACCCTATCTCTTGGGCTATGGAGTACAATCAGATCTTACTTCTTGAAGAACTTTACAGATTTGTTTGGCCGCATCGCCATTCCCATATACAGATTCTGGACTTTTGTCCCGTTGTCTATGGCCATGTCGGACACAGTCTATAATGCTGTGTTTATCCGCTCCAGTCAAAATGTTCCAGCCTGACTCCACCGTCTCCACCCATTCAGTTTCATCACGAAGTGTGATACAGGGCACATTTAACCAGTAAGCTTCTTTTTGGACTCCGCCAGAATCTGTCAATATTAACCTTGCATTATCTTCAAGAACCACCATTTCAAGGTAGGATACGGGCTGAATAATTCTCACGCAGTTAGCGAATTTCAAGCCATGTTTCTGGGCATATTTTACTGTTCGTGGGTGTAAGGGTAATACTACGGGGCAGTCTGCAGTTGCTATTTCGTCAAGTGCTTGAAAAATATGAGTGAGCCGTATACTATCATCGGTATTTTCAGCGCGGTGCACCGTAGCCAAATAATATGACTTCGGTCGAATATCTAATCTTTTCAACGTTATCTGCTCAACAGCCTTAGCCTTTTTCGTGTAAAAGCGTATACAATCGAACATAACATCTCCGACTTGATGAACACCTGCTGAAATGCCCTCCTTTGATAAATTATCAATAGATTTTTCTGTCGGACAAAACAGCAGATCTGAGATATGATCCGTCACTACTCGATTGATCTCTTCAGGCATTCTGCGGTTGAAGGACCGCAATCCAGCCTCAACATGTGCGACACAAATGTGAAGCTTAGCCGCTGCCAGGGCACCCGCAAGTGTAGAATTAGTATCTCCATACACAAGACAGCAGTCGGGTCCTTCCTTTACAAGAGCAGCTTCGATTTCCTGAAGCATCTTACCGGTCTGTTCGCCATGGGAACCGCTGCCTATACCAAGGTTATAATCCGGCTCTGGAATATCGAGCTCATCGAAAAACACTTGGGACATATTTTCATCATAGTGTTGGCCGGTGTGCACAATAACTTCAGTGATCGCTCGGTCGGGATAGCCTCTGCTGTGTTCAATAATTGCCCGACTTATTGCGGCTGCTTTTATGATTTGAGGTCTAGCTCCGATAACACTGACGATCTTCATGTCCTGAATTTCAACAAAGGGTACAGGTTTGCTATTGCGATGATTAGGAATTCCCACATCTTTCTAACAGACAACTCAACGCAAGCAACATCCAAGCTTGTCCCCACCTCATATAGGGAATTTTATTTGTAAAAAACCGCCAGTTTTGATAATAAAACTCACCAGCCCTGCCTTGCATGTTTTCAATTGTCCAGAAAGCTATCTTCTTCGCGAAATCAAGATGCCCAGGTTCTATTTCACTTAATCTGCTGAAAGTTATTATTCCCTGTGCTTGATTATGAATATCAATGGGGTATACCCTTGGCCAACGCCATTTCGCCTTGCCATCTGGTAGAAACTGTTCATTTCTATAGAATTCTGCTCCTTTTAGAAGAGCTTTCATGTATCTGTCGTTAACTGGCTTAGTATATTTTATGAAATCGTATAAATCGTCCAAAATGAAACCCTGATGGAAATCTATTTGCATCACCTCATTACCATTAGCTTCGCTATAATACCACACCCCATTAAGCTTTTGCTTTGAAATGACATAGTCCATTACTTTTATGGCGATTTCTGAGTTTTTTTTATCCTGAACGTACTTGTTAATCCTGGACAAAAACATTGCTCCATGAGTAGAAGCATTATACGTGATTCTGCTTGGCTCGCTTGTAGGTGTGTACTTGAAAAATGTTTTCCCGTCGTTGTTGACATAAAGAGTATCAACGATAAAATTCTTGCTGCTTGTGGCTATTCCTAAAGATTCTTTACTCCCTGTTATCTTGTAATATTCCAAGAAAGCCAATGCACATACAACCGTATTGATAATGTCAGGTGTGTTTGTCGTATTTGTCGTAAGGGCACTCTTCGAAGGTTGATACTCAAAGTAATCACCCCAACAATGATCTGGATAATATCCTTTAAGAGATTTATTTTTTAAGAAATCCAAACAAGAAGCTGCGTCTTCTAAGAAATCTACGTCACCTATCGTTCTAAAGAGTTTTAAGAATGCCAAAGCAAACAACCCCATACCTTTGATGTGAATCCCTTTTTTTATCCTTAGAATACTCCTGAGGTTTACCGGAAAACTCTTGATGAATTGTACAAAGAAGACTCTGATCCATTTGCTCCTACTGGAAATACATGAAGTGAATTTGCTGTTTAATCCATCATACGGATCATATCCTTTCCACCCATTCTCTTTTACAAAGCTGTAAAGAGACAAGATTGAGTTTTCGACAATTTTGTAGTCCCCCTTGCTATTATGATTACATCCCCTATTGACTCGCTCTACTCTCATGCTTCTTGGCATCAAGTCGTTTCTGGAATATGCTTTTGTCCTTCTTCTCGATCCGATTATGCCTCACCTTTGAGCCTATTATATATGGACTCGGCAATCCTACTCTTATGATTTCTTTTGGTCAGTCTAAAGTAGACGTTAATGCTTGGATTAAATTTTGATTTGAAACTGCACAGATGCTTTGTGTTCGCTCCGATTAATTCATAATGTTTATATCCTTTTTCCTTGTACTTTTGTATTATCCACCAATGTAATAATTCATTTGCACCTCTGAGTCTTTTCATAGGTGTAATTCCTGCGAGCCAGTGGGCCACAACATCTCCGTACTTAACTAATATAAGCCCACCAATTATTTCCCCATCGTAAATCAGGCCTACCACGTCAATATTGTTCGGGAAGGATTCATAGACCTTCATCAGGTATTTACTCGAAGGCCCAAAAGCTTTACCTTGCTCTTGATACCTGTCTGTGGTCATCCTAATCAGGGCCTTGAAGTCAGTGATATCTCCTTCTCTGACTTCAAGCCGCTTTTCCTTCTCTGCTCTTCTGATATGAACTCTCGTCTCGTTGCTTAAACCTTCAAACAAAGACTTTGTACTTCTTTCAATTGGAACCGTATAAGTATAGTTGGGATGGGCTTCGAACCCCCCCCAAAGAAAAGCTCTGATATCCAACAGATTTTTTTGCGTCTTTATCAAGATATAATCTGAGCACAATTCATTAGTCAAGAAACGCAATGCCTTGTTTACAATATTATCGTGCAGCTTCTCAATGCTACTCTGTCTGTTACTAAGGTATCTGAAGACTGGGCCCATATACGGAATTGTGCATTTTGGAGGTGGCGAAAATGCCATTTTAACAAATGCTCTTTTCTTGTAAAATATTGGAAATACGCTGACTGCCTCCCGGCCTTCGTAACCGATCAGCGGATACAATTTACATTTTGTGTGCTCTGCCGCCGCTCGGAGCCAGTCCAATTTATGAAAGACGGTCCCCATCTCAGACAAATCCACAATCTTGTCCCAAACCTCAAGCTCTTTTTCGTCCGCAACCTTCACTTTAGTGTCACTCATTTCTCACCCATAGGTCACGTATATCTTTACAGGTACCAAAATAGGCGTTTCTCTCAGTACATTCTTTGATAATCTTTATGTAAACGTTGCTCCATCCTGGAAATTCATCTTCATTAAAAACTCTCTGATGCCAAAGCACAGTCAAAAGCCCTCTTTGTCTTTCGGCAGTTTTTATTAGATTAAGACATTTGCCCCAAATCTCATCTTCGCCGTCACAATTAGAAAACAATGCGCCGTCCATTACGGCCAGGGGGATTTCCAGGAACGAGTTATCAAAAGGGTGGAACGGCAAGTATCTATCATCTCTGAATCCGATTTTATATCTAAATCCAAAAGATGAATCGTACAGAAACCCAGCTTTACGTTGAATTCCCCACGTTTGTGGAATTTCCATATTCAAATAATGCTGACGAATTCCTATTATTTCGGTTCCGAGAACCTGCTCGAGTTCCTTTTTTTCTTCTCGAAGCAGATCTTCGTGCTTAAATGATTCGTAGGAACCATGTAATCCTATTTCCCAGCCATTTCTATCGAGCATTTTTATGATTTCGGAAACTTTCTTGTCATTGAACCTGTATTTCCCTAACGAGAGAGCCCACTCTTTAGGCCTTAGTAGATTTATTTTCTTGCTTTCCTGCAGAAAGAAGAAAGTCGATCTAACTTCGAACTTGTCTTCAAGCTTCATGATTATTGGAAAGCCCCAATAAGGATTTCCAAATTCAAATAGTTGCCGCATTCGTCGACGATTGCCCTTCCTGCTCTTTGTGATGTATTGATATGTTTTTTTGACCCTATCAACATCATGTGTGAGGCACACGGCAAAATTCTTATTATCAGGCCAGATGAATTCCATGCTTCATTTGTTCTGATACGGTTCCAAACTCCTTGGTCGCCGTTTCACGAATCGACTACGCTTTCTTGTCCGGTCTGGAACTACTAAACGCGGCTTCATATATTCTTTCTAACCGTAGTGCGGCATCAGATGCCAAAAAGTGAGATTGCGCGTATTGATAGTTATTTAGAGAGATTCTTTCGTATAAGTTCTTATTTACAAGCAACTTCTCAATCTGACCTGCTAAAACATTGGGATCCAGACTCTCCGAAATAAAACCATTTTCCCCGTTCTCAAAAAAATCGACGAGTCCACCAACGAGCCTCGTAACAACAGGCAATCCGTACGCCATTGCCTCGATTACGGAGACGGGACAACCCTCAGTATAGCTCGGCAAACAGAAAATATGGGCTTCTTCGAATGTGCGACGTTTTTCTTCGTCCTTAATATAACCTGCAAACGTAACATTATGGAATTTGCGCGCTTGCGTGAAGGATTTGACATTGTCCAATTCCTGGCCATCTCCCGCGACGACAAGTTCCACTGTTGGATGTTTACTTTGAATTAGAGAGAACGCTTCCATGGTTTCGTATATTCCCTTTTCCCTAATGATTCGTGCAAGAAAGAGAATGCGCCACGTTTTCGAGCTTTGTCTCTTCTTTAAGGCATTTTGTATATCGAAGCCTGCGAGCTCATTGTCATTGATGACCGTTACTTCCTTATAGATCGGCTGTATGACACTCCATCTTTCGAGTGTCTCTTTGTTTTCATTCGTTAACACAATCAAGGCATCCGCTTTGCCAAAGAACCAGCTGAATATCCAGAGAAAGTAACGTTCAATACGGACCTCGCATGATTTTTCCCAACCATGGAAGAATACTATGACTTTCTTTTTGCTAGCTCTCGCCAATAGCGCAAAGAATCCCTCTCGTATAAAGGACTTCGGGTCCAGAGAAGGATTCAAATGCACTAAATCGATACTGCTCTTTCTTAAGAGCATCACAAATCTCCAGTAATCAGCCAACCTTCGTAGAGTTCGTTGCAGGTGGCCATGTTCTCCAAGAGTTCTTCCTACTACAAAGTGATGTACGGGCACGGTGAATCTTCCCCGCAGCTGCCTATAATAATTGGATACTCCCCCCCGGGCATCAGGATGGGTGATAAGAACTCTCATAGAGTCTTTCGTATTGTCCTTGATCTCGGTTGACTTGACACTCATGCTGTCTGCTTCTGAGTTTATCCAATACTGCTAGTCGACTAATGCATGTTTGTCTAAGGTCCTGGCAAAAGTCTCAGCCACATTAGAGAACGTGGAGAATTGGATTCCTCCCTTGCTACTGGAATAGGATCGCATGGTTGACAAGAAGCTATCGAGATGTTCATCGTTCCAAAAATCCTTGCTATGGCCTATAAGCACAACAGGAACGGTTCTCTCGGTTTCGTCGTCACTATAACCATTCGTTGCCATGATTTCATCCACCGCCCTGACCATCGATCGGGCACTCAATACACAGAAATCCACAGTGACCGGTTGCATTGATGCCAGCTTCGACAATACTTCCGTTAGCTTTTTAGTACTTTGATATATGGCACCGGGATAACGGCTCTCCAACTTCTGACATTTAAGTACTTTACGAAACTGTGACCATCTGAAGTTGGTGATGTATGGCTGCATCCTCGAGTAAACAGGCAATTCAAGAATCTGCTCACGCTCTGGTCCACTTCGGCACACATCATCTGCTGTAGTCCACCAGTAGCCATAATTAGACACTGCTGTTCTGAAATCGCAGCGCCACCGTGGAGACTGAACATACAGCCCCTGTACTACGGAGCTGTCAATCAACAAACCGACAGCCTTCATAGCAGGTATCACCCGACTCGATGGTTGGATGTGAAATCCTCCCGCTCGAAAAGCAATACACTCATATGTTGGCTGGACTGGACATAGCATACTCTCTAAGGTGCGCTTGCCTTTCGACAACGCGCCCATGATCGAATACTCATCCTCATGATCGCCAAGACCATGCGGAAGATCGGCGATACACCATTGGTTCATTCTCACACGCCATAGACAATTTTCTAATTCTGCCCCGATCCATTGTGGATGCAGATGGAGTTGGACATCATGGCCCCGCCTCATTACATCTTGTGCTTGTTCCTCCATGGCTTTAGCGGGTGAGTAACCGAGGTCTAATTTGTCTTCCATTTGTTTGAAGGCCCAATACTCAGCAGCTTCGAACATAATCGTGAGTTTCGCCCCATGACTGTCAAAGATATCAAGGAGGCGGTTGGTTGGCTCAATGATGTCTCGCATTACGTCCCCCGCGCCGTTACCAAAAATCTCATAGTCAAGGCTTAATATAAGGTCTATCAATCGGTAATCCCTCCTTCTTCATGCTCAAGTCTTTCACCGCCGCACACACATTTGATCCGCTCGGGCATAGTGCCCCATTGCCCCACCAACCAAAAAGCCAAAGCACGTCATCACAGACATATATCCTATTACAGGGTTTGTCATTGTACCGACTGCAAATGTTGCCATCGCAGAGTTAGCTACTATGAGCGGCAGGTAAGTAGCTCGCGCAGTAGATTTTATCTGTCTCCAAAGACTTACAAGTAACCAGAGATGCAAAGCCAACCCGACCGGTCCACCTGCCAATAAAATCACAAGATAATCATTATGTGGCACCTTTGATCCCAAAAGGGAATGCGTGGCTCCAAGGCCGCCTCCAAACACCTGCCCAAACATAGAAAAATCTGCATACCTTTGCAGCGCTGCTTTGTATATTATCGTCCTGCCAGATCCTGCTGTTTCAATGCCGGACAAATCGCTGATTCTCTCCCTAAAAGCCTCAGGGTGAGTAAAACCATATACAACAAAAGCACCGATGATTATGATAAAGGACAAAGTCAAGAACATCCTGTATCGTCGTAGATTCGCCTCTCTTTCTCCATAACGCCAAACAAATAAAGTAAATATAGATAATGATGTGAAAAAGGACATATATCCAGTTCGTACATATGTTCTTGCAATCGAGATTGCTATTGCTACACAGAACAATAAAAGAATCAACATAAAGAACCTATTCTTTTGTGTGGAACATAAGGCCAAGGCAACAAGGAATCCTAGGCATAAACAAAGAGCCAGGCTATGAGGAGCATAAGGTCCTCTGGCATCACCGATGCCATAAAAAGAACCACGATCTATTCCAATGAATGGAGCAGTAACCACAATAACCATAAAACACAAGGTTGAGATAATCACGCATCGATAAATCGTTTCTAATTTCATGCTTCCTTGCGCTACCATATCCGCGACCGTAAGTAGCAATAACATCCAGTACACATGCTTTACCAGAGTAACAAGCCCCAGTTGTGTTCTGATGCCACTGGCCAGGGTGCTAAGTGCAAGCAACAGAAGAAGCAAAACCATAGGGACGGTCGGTCTAAAAGCCAATGGATTCCTTTGATTAATCAGCCAGTAGTATGCCAATAGGACTATAAGGCCTCCTCGAAATAATATCTGCGGTCCGAATCGTAACCCGGATAGCTCGGTTGTGAAGAAAGGAATCAGTGAGTCCAGAAAAGGAAGACCAACCAAGTACGTTAAGAGAAAGCCTGCGGGAGCGATAGGGAAGATGAGCAATAGCAGACCTGCACTTATTGCGATCAACATTTGAATGGGAAGATGCGTCATGTTAAACACAACTGACCCCAATGACATTCCCAGTGTGCAAATTCCGATTCCTCTGAAAATCATTGATATGAAGGCATGCCACTTATAAGAATCGATCTCGTAACGGCCACTAATCATCTGTCACTCAGAACCTCTTCAATCTATGATAGAAAGCTCGAACGTGTCCTAATACGCCTGTTATCTCAGATAGAAACGATAGAGGGAACAATCTATGGCAAACACTCTGGAGCTGTATGACATTCCTTTTCAATGCATGTACGTCGTCGTGCGTGCTGTTGTATCCTGGAATGGTACTAACTGCGGCTGAATAACCTGTCTCTTTAACGATTCCTTTTATCTCAGAATTGAAATCTCCGCTGGGATAAGAGAAAATAGTTACAGGTTTTCCTATCTGCTGCGCTATTATATCTTTGGACAGGTGTATCTCTCTCTGAGCTTGCTTTCGTGGAATCCTGGTGAGAAATGGATGCGAGAGTGTGTGTGAGCCAAAGGAAATACCACTGTCACTCATCTCCCGCACATGCTCCCAAGATAGCATTAAGGCCTTCTCAGATGTGTAATACCCATTATCCCACATCGGAATCTTGCCAGTACCTATAAAACTTGTGGTCAGAAAAAAGGTCACAGGTATATTATATTTTTTCAAAATGGGATATGCGTTCTCGTAATTGTCTTGATAACCGTCATCAAATGTTACAGCGATAGCCTTCGAAGGCAACGGCGTTCCATTTTGGATGTGTTGGGCTATTCTCTCCAGAGATATCGGATTATACACCTTCGACAGGTACTGCATTTGGTTTTCAAAATCTGCGACTTTTGTGGGCCTGAGATGTGACCAGGCCTCATCCTTTATGCAATGATAACAAATGATTAGAGCTTTCATCGGCGTACGACCTTAAGGCTAATCCTTGATCCTGTTTCTTATTCCATGTCCTATCTTCCTGAGATAGGGATTCTTCTTCAGGATAGGCTTGTAGGTATAATAGCACTTAAGGAGATTGGAACGTGCAGTGTTCTTGAATATGAAGAGCTCATAGTTTGGTCTCATGGGACTTGTCCACTGAAGCTTGTAGGGTTCCTCTCCTACCATGAAATCGAACTCTCTGTACCCCTCTGCGAAGGAATCTTTAATCCAATAATGCAGAAGCAGTTTTCCGGGACTCATCTTTGAGAATTCAGGATCAAATCCGGTGTTCCAAAAGTATACGATGTTGTCGTACACGAAGCCAAGGTAGTATGCGATGACCCTGTCATTGAGTTTGAGAAATACAATGTCTAACCATTTCCGATCACCAAACCGCTTCAAGATCAAGGATACGAATCTAAATCGCTTTTCATCAGTATACCAGCTTATCTCACCCTTCGCCTGCCGGCACTTTACATGTATCGACTTTATAATACCCAGGGTATTCGTCACATCGTCGACTTCGTGGAGACGAATAAACTCTGCCTTTCCACTCTTAGCCAGATAGTTCAATCGCCTTCGTATGTCAGATCTTATGTTCTTGCCTAAAGCGCCATAATAATCCATCCAGTTGCAGTCTATTGATATGTATGGACACTGAATATTGATCCTTTCAACAAATGTAAACGATGTATCCCCTAAAATATCTCTCAATATCGGTAGATTAGGAGAGTCACCACGAACGTTTCTAAAATGAATTGCATCCCAGTTTTCCTTACTATTGGCAATAAACTTGATGAGAATTTGCAGGGCCTCTTCTCTTCTCTCATTGGCTATCAGTAGATCGTGGTAGTCTGTCAGACCATCTCCTATGAAGGTTAGCTTTCTAAGTTCAAATCCTGCTTTGCCAATAACCTTGGTGATGGTCAGTGGTGCGATCCCTATGATCTTCCCCCCATCTGTAACAGTGATCAGAGATAGTCTCTCATTGTCACCGAAAACCTCCCACCAACTGCTTAACCATTCATGAGTGAGCTGTATATTTGTATCGGGTGTCTGCGATAGAATTTCATTCCAAGAGTCATAGAGATTACCATTCGAAAAATCATTCGCAAATTGTACTTCCACAGACCAAAACTCCTTGTGATAACTTGATTTCCCTAAACACCGTTCCTAAAAGCTGTCTGTAGCTGGCCGGATATATAGGCTTGAGGACAGACTTTTACTGAGAAATATTAGTTGCGGATTCTTCTCTTAATAGTCTCCCAGATCATCTTATCCTCATATTCTAAGCCGAGGAAATACAGAACTACAAAGTACACAACCGACAGCGTAGCCGCGATGATAATCCAGTACAGCCTTGAAATGTTCAACATAGACAAAAATACTGAGAGAAATATAACTACAAAGCCTGCAACAAACGGTTTATGGTAATTAGTATCATATGGGTGCATCCGGAGTAGCTTGTAGACTTCCACAATTCTAGCTATATTAATCACCGCATAAGACGCACCTGTGGCCATAGCTGCGCCGAGAATACCGTATATTGGAATGAGCCAGAAATTCAATGCAATGTTTGAAATCAGCATTACTATAGCATTAATCAATTCAACGTCTTGCTTACCCGACATCTGCAACACATATCCCGCCAACGCTCCACCTGCGATATAATCAACCAGATGAACTGAAGACAGTACGACCAAGACTAACCAGCCAGAAGTAAATTCCGAGCCAAATATTCCCATTATCTGTTTGGAGAATAGTATAAGTAGTATAAGTAGCACTAAGTTTAGCGAGACTATCCACCTGGTCACGGTCTTGTATAACTTCTCTAGTTGCCTGAATTCATTCCTATTGTAGAGGTCAGAAATGATCGGACAAAAGATACAACCGAAAGAATAAGTTATTAAGCCCTCTTGCTGTGAGATAATAGCGGCAGCCGAATATATACCCAAATCTTTGGAGGCCTTGAAATAGCCCAGTATGATCCTGTCCGTCTGACCTAATAGAACGTATGAAAACCCAACAATCAAAAGCGGCAGAGAAAAGCGGAGGAGTTTCCTGAACTCATAAGAAGGCTTGAGTTCTGAGACAATATCTGGAAAGATCCGCTTGAGAAGATATAACCCGAAAGAGGCCGAAATCACGGAAGATATTAAGAAACCATATACAGCGCCGAAGAGTCTAAATCCCCAAAGGAAGGCTATTGATACAATTATGACATTCGCTAAGGGACGGCAGATATTTGTGACCACAACTTCGTACTTAATCGCTTGAAAAGCTCTGGCAGCATTTCCAGCCATTAGGGTGATGACATAGAAAGGAAAAGCAAATGCGAAAATCCTCAGCACACTTACCAGCTCAGGCATATTGAACATCTTGGATAGGGACCCGGAAAATAAGAATAACAATCCGCCCACTGCAATACTGGACAAGGTTGAAATCACAAATGCTGAACTTAGAGTCCCTTTGACCCGTTTTATATCGCCACTGCCTTTGTAAAGAGCCGCGAAGCGCACAATTCCGCTTGACAGTCCCAACATGGATAGTTTGCCTGCAATCATTGCCAAGCCATATCCCAGTGAATATGAGCCGTAGCTCCCTGCTCCCAGCACTCTTGCAAGAAGTATTTCAAGAGGGAATCTAAGTCCCTTATCTACAACATTACCGGCGAAGGCAATTCCACCGCCTCTTACAGTCTTCCTAATCAACTGGTCCGAAAGCTCAGTCCTTGGAGTATGCAGTTCCTGCATACGTGATTCTAAGACCTCTGAAGTGGATTTTTCCTGTAACAAGCTGTTCTCGAGCGAGAAAAACAAAAAGCGATTGTATTTAAGGGTTGATTCCCAGGCCTGTATATTGTGGTAAATGTGTGTTTTTGCTGATTCACCCGTTCCTGCGTCAGAGAAACGATTTTTTTTCTCACGAGCAGCGATATTTTCTGGATAAATTCTTTGAAAAAACGGGACAATTATGAGTTTTGAGGGGTCGTTCTTGAAAGGAAAGCATACAACATTACAATGACCGTCGAAGCTGAAATCGTTCCCTGACTCAAAGACACCTTTGTTTCATTTTTGCTGACGACGAACAGTTTATGCGTTTAATCCCCATGCTCCGAAGATTTTTCCCGATAAGAGCGCAAAAGTGAGATTTGCTGCCTATTACATAAATATTTCCAATTCTTTTATAACCACTCTTCTCCTGTCCTCTCTTGGAGCTATAATTTGTATGAACTACAAAACCTAACAATCCCTTTTTGTTTCTCCACCGCTGAAGGTTAAGCAGTTCATGATGACGGAAGGATTGTAAGCCATATCCACGATAATCAGGATGGGTAAATCCAGAAGAATTGTATAAATATTCTTGAGGCACGCTCAGTCTTAGGCCTGCAATAAATTCAGGGCATTCGTTTGTGTGGGCCCATGTATAGCCGGCCAATTCATTGTCGACATAGCTTAGCAGACAGGTATCGCCCTGATTAAAATATTCGATTTTTCTTTGTTGGATGCGCCAACATCCTTGCTTTTCCATTTCTTTGAGATCTTCCAGTGTTGCGATTTTTGTGCTCAATCTGGGAGTCTTGGCAGGATCAAGCGACTTTAGATTATCTCGGTCTAGAACGATAATATGTAGGCAGTCAAAATAGAAGAATCTGTTAATGAGCCGAAAGACCGCATGTTGGAGCGTTTTCGCCGCGCCAAACCTTGAGCGAAGTTCTTCGAGAATTTTCAATGTGGATTTTATCCCAGACATTCAATTTGACGAATGATTTACGATGAATACTACCATAGCCTCACCACCAGAAGCGATTAATTCATCGTTCTCGTTAGAAGCTGCAACATTACAAATAAGGTACTTCTAGCCTTCTGAGTCTATTCTTTCCTTAATCTTACCTCGGCAAACAATATCTTTTCCTGGTAAAGCACTGCGGGTAACTTTCCATGATAGCTTGTGCAGTTCGGCACTATCGCCAATCCAGTTGGTTATTAGTCGGGCAAGAAAATTTCCAATCAGGGTCTGCTGGACAACAATATCCGGCAAGTATCCATTTCTCCATTCTTAACAAATTCAGCGGTCTCTCTTTGTCTTGCATGATCTCCAACATACCCATGTACTTGCGGATGATATCTGTCGGCAGTATAGCACGATGCTGTTTTTATATATTCTGCCATCTTTTCATAAGAGATCTTTTGCCTTATCCGAACATTGAATCGATAATTAGCCAATTCGCACCATCGAGGGCAATAATATGTATTTGAGAACTGCCAGCTTGTTGAATCAAAGATTCATGCGTAGGAATTACTCCTGTAACAAGCTATCCTTGAGAGAGAAAAATGAAAGGGTGTTTCGGGAAGTGATCGAGAATCAAAGATATCCCTTACCAAGGAAGCTCTTTTGGCATCGTTCCTTCTGCAATGAAGTAAACAGGGCGTCCTGTCAGTGAAATTCTGTCGACTTCAAGTTCGTTGCCCTGCAAGTCAACCAATTGCCATGGTTTACCATACAAAAATATTTCTCTTTTTCCTGCGCCTTCTTTTGCCCAGGCGACAATCACTGTCCGCCCATTGCTCTCAAATCCATAGGCTTTCAGCTCCTTTGGGCTTTCGATGAGGCCAAGGGACTTTATTGGTGGCGAAAGTAGATTTGCCATAGCTGACTGGGCCACCAACATCTTACGCGGCGCTGCTGCCCACTCAAAGAAAATCCCTTGAAGCCACTCGTTGTTTAAGCTACTGGAGGCGCCAGAGTGGTAAAAGATCCTTTCGGCACCGTAAGCTAACAATAGCGTATTGAACTTGACCTGCCATTCGGAGGCATTTATCTCGGAGTCAACCGGATCGAGCCACGCTCTGTTCCAGGGCTCAGACTTAAGCCACGCGCTCTTCCATGGCTCAAAAGGCTTGTCATCATCTGCGTAGTATGCGCCTTCGGTAAGCCAGACAGGTATGTCAACGCCTAAGGAATTCATCTGGTCACGCACCAGACGCAATGATTCTTCGTATTTATCCGGTGCTGTCAGGCCCGGAAACATATGCAAGTTGAGAATATCTACCGAAGGCAAACCGCCGGCTTCGATAAATTCTACTGCGTGGGTCGGACCGCCCACGCCTCCGATCACTAATGCTTCAGGATCAACTGCCTTAACTGCCTGATAGGCTATCTGCAGCAGCTGCACATAATCGCTGACCTGATAGCCCTTTCCTTCAGGCAAAGCATAAGAGCTGTAAATAGGTTCGTTGAGTATTTCCCATATATCCAAGATTCCATTGTAGTGACGAACCGTCTCACGAATATACGTGTCAAATTCCTCCAAGTCACGCGGCATATAAGCCATGGATCCCACGTATCCTGGATCATCCACTTCTGGACCCACACTTGATGACCAGATGCTGGAAGGAAAAGGCAGAAGTGGGAGTACGTTCAGCCCTCGTTCCAGGAGACGGTTGATTTGATGATTGGATTCTGTGAGCTCAAATTCACCCTTTTCTGGCTCAACATATTGCCATTGCAATGACCAATCACGGAACCAGCAGATACCAATTTGTTTGCTTAAATCCAATAAGTGTGGCCAAGGATAGGCGTGGTTCATTCCGAATAAACTATCTGTTTTAGTGTAGGGCTCGATGATGGCGAAACGCAACGGTCTCGTCATAGCTACTTCCGCCCCCTCACAACGCAGATGCATTCGATAGAAACCCTTCAACCTGACGCCGGGATCAATGGGTATTCTAATAGTTTGCCCAGGCGGTACGTCAACCGGCAGAGTAGTCTCGTGGACGACGGCATCATCAAAGTCAGTCGTTTTAATATACAGGATAATGGAGCGAGCGGTCTGATCTGAGTTAAAGATTGTAGCCGTCATCTCAGGTTTATCACCATAAGGAAAAAGGTTACCCAAGCGAGACGCTTCCAAGCCAACCTCCACAGTTGCCCGCGTCTGATAGGCTGGTAGCCAGATATCCTTCACAAGCTGAACTCCGTCAATCCACACCGTTCCTGTTTCTCTACCTGAAGCCTCTAAATCCGGACCTAAAGCGACAAAGATTTGCTCTGCCTCTGGCCGGAACGTGAATGTGTGACGTGTCCACTCTGTTAAGAGGTGCACGTTGTTCCGGCGCAGACTCTCTCGGAAGGCTTGCTGCACTGAGAGCACTCCATTCAACCCACTGGAGTCAGCTTTCATGTAAGCGGACAGAGTGTAATTCACGCCTGGTTCCACTGTAATCCAGCCTTTATTAGCCAACAGCGGGGCTCGCACAGGTATGCGATACAGCCATTGATCAAAATGAAAGACGGGAATAGTTTCCTCTGTGAGGGCAATTTTGAAACTCGACCGATTGAACCTACCTGCTGTGGTGTCTACCTCGCCCACAGGTAGATTTAGATTGCCCATCCCATAGGGAAGATCGGCAATGCTTCCCCAACCACTGACCCCACATTCAAAGCTGCTGTTGGGCAGGAGGTTCACAGCAGTGGTGGGTGGCACTACTTCCGTGAATCTTTCCACTATTGGTTCGGATGGCTCCAATCTAACATCATCCAACCAAAAGGTACCTATCGAGGTATAGCTGAACTGAAGCCGGGTATTCTCCATGACGGTTTCCGTGGCTTGAAACACAAACTCAAACTGCTTCCACTGACTCGTTACTTGGAACTGTTCTCCCAACCCAGAGTTAAGCCAGGTTTGCCTGTTAACGATAGCTACCTGTGCTACTTGGCTGAGGATTCCTTCCTGTTTTGCAGCAAAAGACATCCTGTACCACATGCCCTTCTCCAACCGCACTGTGTTAGTCTGAGCAAGCATTACATGGCTGGCTGACGAGAGGTGGGTGAACTTGGTACAGGTGATTTTCTGGCTAAACTGCCCCACAAACCCTTCATCCAGCGCCCAGTTGACAATCACTCCCCCATCGCCTACGAACTGCCAGTAATCTGCCATCCCGTTCCCATCCGTGTCCTCCTCAAATCCTCCATTGATAACCATACTATCGCTGCCGACAGCGTTAATTGAAAGGCCCATAACAATCATCAATGCAGTTAGAAATAGATGTTTCATCTGAGATTCTCCTAAAATTTCAACTCCTGTTAATGTTAGTACATTTCATCATCATATCCATCATCATATCTGGTTTCACTATTTTGAACTGACCGCTACTGTTGACCTCAGAAGCAATGAGGACTTGGGAATCGCAATCATGGTTCCGCCGTTCTTCAGAGATTCGGAAGCGGCCTCTAAAATTCGGACTACGTTGAGGCCATCCAGCCCGCTTGATGTGGGCTCTGTACCGAATTTAATGCAGTCCAGAAAGTGCTGGCATTCGATTTTCAGGGGTTCATCCTGTTTGACATACGGACAATACATGTCTCCATAATGGTAAGCGTACTGAAACTCTGCAAAGGTATCATAGTGTGGGGGCGTTTCCACCCTCTTATCATAAATCTTTATTTTTTCATGCGGTTCAATGTCATCATAGATCAGCATCCTTCTCCTGCCCACAAAGGTCATCTGACGGATCTTGTTAGGATCCAGCCAGCTACTCTGGATCAAGGCAATCGCACCGTTGGAAAACGTAAGTGTCATGTTTGTCACATCTTCGATTTCATCAGTTACATGGGCTTTGCCTTGACAGTTGACACCCGATGGTGTTTTGCCCAGAACATACAGGACGATCGTAAGATCATGTGGTGCCAGGTCCCAGGCGACATTTATGTCTTTCTGGAAAAGACCGAGGTTCAACCGTCGTGAACTAATATATTGGATTTCTCCGAGATCACCGTGGTCGATGATGTTCTTGATCATTTTGACGCTGGAGGAGTAAACATAAGTGTGTCCGACCATCAGTGTCAAGGACTGCTTCTGTGCTAGATCTATCAATTCTTCGCATTCTTGTGTGGACCTAGCCATAGGCTTTTCTATGAACGTGTGCTTTCCAGCCAGCAGGGCCGCCTTAGCCATCTCAAAATGGAAACGAATAGGTGTGGCTATTGCGATTGCGTCAATATCATTGTTATTGACCACGTCCTTAAACATGACAGTTATTTCTGCATCATGATAGAGCTTTTTCATATATGCCAAACGGTCCGGATTCGCATCGCAAAGCCACTTCACTGTACAGTCAGAAAGTGAATTGAAATTCCTAACGAGATTCGGACCCCAGTAACCACATCCTACAATTCCAATGTTAAGCATCTTTAGAATCCTTTCAATTTGGACTGATCTCTCCACGAATTGATAAAGTCCGCGATATCATATGCGACGACAAGCGGTGTCTTCAGGAAAATCACAATGTCTGACCACAGAGATAGTTGTCTAATATACCTGATATCCAGTCGTATCATCTCAAGAAAGGTGAGCTTGTTTTTCCCACTGACCTGCCACAATCCCGTCATTCCCGGAACAGCACCAAAACGCTCACAATACCATAGCAAATAGTCTTCAACCTCATAGACAGTAGGTGGGCGCGGTCCGATTAAGGTCATATCACCACAGAGTACATTAATCAACTGTGGTAATTCATCAAAACTCATTGCGCGAAGTATTCTTCCAAATCCGGTTACTGGTAAGTCAATGTCTAGTTTGGTCATAGCCTTAGCTGAGCTTTCATCATTAGCACCATTTATCAAGCTGGACATGTACTGTTTATGGAGAGAGTTCTCCGCGTCAAGCTTCATCGTTCGAAACTTCCACAATGTAAATATTCTCCCAGAGTATCCCACCCTCTGTTGCTTGAAGATTACCGGGCCACCATAGCGAACCTTAATGACCAGAGCGACAAGTAGAAGAAGAGGAGATAATACAATCAGCCCAAACAATGCGCCCAGAACATCTACAATACGTTTCCATATCGGTAGCGGCTGAAGGAAGAACGGCTCAATAGCTTGTGGTAATGCCCTACAGCTACCGATTACATCGCTGGAAAGCAATGATGTTGCTGAGATACAATTTCCCTCTTGAGAATGTTTGGCAGGAATGGAAGAGCTTTGGGATGTTATTCCCTTTCGTCTACGGAGCAAATCTACAATTTCAAACCTGACTGGGGGTCCGTCATCATCCGAATACCAATTGGATGGATAGGTGTGAACAGCGTATTCTGGTACCAAAGCTTCGGGATTGAATGACTTGCAGATTTCGTCGGCTAACTTATATGCACCATCTGCACAAGTATAAGGTAGGATTACACCTATGCGTTTATCATCAAACCAGCCGGCTTCATCAGTCGAACGAATGCGCTTAGCAAGTAGATAAGCTAATTGCTGTATCATAACGCCATTCGTGTTTTGCTTACCGACAGTAAAAAGCAGTAGCGAGAGTATGTGCTGATTTCGGTCGACCCTCTGTCGCTCACGGATAATCGATGCACGGAACGATTCTTGAGATTGTATAATACTGACTGTGTTTACACGCGAGCCATTTGCGTATTTGATCGGCCAAGCGATCCACCTCATTAGCTTCATGATTCTTGACCTCCTTATCAACATTAACTTGCTGCGTTTTCGCAAGGCGCTGTCAATTCCCTGCCTTCCAAGCTTGTTTTTCTCTGGCTACCTTATTTTACGCATTTGAATGTTTAACACTTATTGTGGGCATTATGTGACTTTGCTGTCTTGTTCATTCCTGTACTATGAAAACGATATCATTCTTAAAAAGTCCGAGTAGCAAAAAACTGGACTTTGAGAGTTCTTGTTCAACCATTCTGGTACCAAATCCACGGGCTGACGTATGAGGCCTCTCAATACACTCAGTTCAGGTCTACACCATGAGCTTACAAGAAACGGTACGCAGCCAAATGCTTCTTGTACACCACATTGTCGCTGCAAGCTTTTATCTTATAAGAACCTATTTCCCAAGCATTGAAGGACACATAAGGTATGTTACAACATTCGATACAACCACTCTGGAATAGGATACCGTCTCTTGTTGAGGACCACTCCTACCATGTTAGCGTTCCATTTCAGCAATTGCGCCTTTGCCTCGAGCAAAACCTCCCATCGCAACCGCTCGGCTTCAATAACTAAAACAACACCATCGCACAGGCTAGCCAGTCTGGCCGATGAACAGGCTTCTCCTATAGCCGGCATGTCGAGCACCACATGGCGGTAATCCTTCTTCATTGACTTGATGAGCTTGGCGAATTGGGCTGGTTGGAGAATTCCTGGGGGACTTCCGTTCGGCGAGCCCGCTGCAAGGATATGAAGGTTCTTAAAACGTTCTGACACAATGATGTCCCCATAATCATAATCTGCTGTGGGAATGTTCGCCAATCCGGGCTCGAGTCTCGTTTGGAATATCTGGTGCGCCGAAGGACAACGAATGTTTGTGTCCACAAGTAGGACTCGCCCGCCCCTACCCTGTGCAAGCATTGCGGAGATATTCGCAGCGATCGTGCTAACGCCCTCGCCACGGCGGCAACCTATTATCGCAAGTGCATACGGTGCCTTTGAGTGGCCGTTTAACTTCAGTAGTAGCTCCTCTCTGAATATACTATAGTGACCTCTGATTTTTACAGGGATCTCCCACCGCGTTGGCACACTCTTCACACTTTTGTCAACGGGCTTTGTTTGTTCTCTCCGCCTTCCTGTAGGATGAATCCTGTTGACTCGCACACGTGGTATAGAAGCAAGGGTAGGCAATAGCAACTTTTCTTCAATTTCCTCAGGTGTTCTGATAGAGTGGTCTATGTATTCAAAGAAGAACACAAGGCCGATTGCGCCAAAAATACCTACTAAAAGTCCTAAAGCCAGCTTTAATGACCTCCGCTGCGCAACTGGCAGTGTAGGGAGTGTGGCCTGCTGCACCACGCTGATATTCGAGATTTTCTCACTCTCCAGGGCACGGTCGATACGGCCCTGTTCCATGTTTTCCGAATATCTTTGATAGTTCGCCTGTTGCAAACTTATCTCTCGTCTCAAGCTCGTAATCTTCAAATCTGCGTCATTTAGAGCTTTAAGCCCCTCTTTTGCGGTTGCCAACTGCTCCCTCAGGTTCTCAACTTTAGCCTGATAAGATGAGAGAGCTGCTCGTTCAGTGAACAAGGCCGACTGCGTTTGCGTGTAAGCAATATTGACTCCTTTGGACACTTCAACACGGCCAGTCTTGGCAATTTCCTTGTCGAGCAGCATCTGCGCCTCGGCGACCTCCTGTCGGATCATCTGTACCTGTTGGCTTCCTTCAGCAAATTTGGAGAGTAAGTCGTGCTCCTTCAATTGCAGTTCATAGAGCTTCGCACGCATCAGGTCGACAGCGTGATCCGAGAAGCCTGAGATCTCCTGCGTCACCAATACCTCAGGTATGTTGGAAAGCATCTGCTGCAACACCTGGACCTTTGCCTTGCAAGCTGCCAGTTCGGCTTCCGCTGCCCCTGTTCGCCCCTCCAACTCCGCGATACGGCTAAAAATGACCTGTCGCTGTTCCTCCAGCGAAGAGATGCCGCTTTCGTCCCTGAGATTTCGAAGTTCATTCTCTGATAGCGCGAGTTTGCTTCGCAGATCAGTAACCTGTTGGAGAAAGAACTGGTGCGAGCCAGGAGTTTGGTGTATGGCTATGTGTTTTTCGAGGTAAGAATTTATGAGTATGGCAATCACATTTTGAGCCAACTTTGGGTCCTCTGCCTTATAAGAGATGCTGATAATGCTGCTGTCTATCAGCGACTTGATCTCCAGGTTCTTCATAACCTGGAGCACGGCTTTGTCGCGGTCGTCTGACGGTTTGACCAAATTGAATCGCTCTGGGCTACTTAGTGGTTTCTTAACTTCAATGGGGGCTTCCGCTGTGGTCTTTCTAATCACTTTATCATCAGAGCTTTTAATAGAAAACTTTCTGGCAGGACGCCTGAGGAATGCATCTGATCCGATAGATTCCACCACATTCTCCGATAGCTCCCGACTCTTGAGAATCTCCAGTTCCAAGTTCACCTCGCTCTCGCGAGACCGGCTGATATTAATGATCGGGCCGGTTGTCACCGTAGGATCAAGCGTTACACTTTCACGACCGAGCCGCACAAGCAATTTGGCTTCCGAGCAATAGACTTCGGGGATACGATAAGTGCGCACAAACACGGTTACAGTAACGGTGAGGAAAAAGAGAATCATTTTCCACTTATGCCGAAACAAAACGTAATAAATATCCCGCAATGAACTCTGTGGAGTCCTGTTTACAGCTTCAACTACTTCTCGTGACATTACATTCCTGCAATTTCAAGAATCAGCGATAACTGCCCATTCCGATAGTAGTGTTTCCCATCGTCCTTCTGAAATTAAAGCCAGTATCTGGGATGATTTTGTTAATATGCTGGTCAATCCACTGATCGACCTTAGCAATTGTGGTTTGGGGCACGTATACTATATCCTTCGGTTCCAGGTAGAACGGCTGAGCCTCATTCCCTGTCAAGGCTGGTTTCAGGTCTATTGATTGTCCATACCGCTGACCATTTATGTGGCGAATGACGACTACATTTCGAACCTCTGCTTCTCTGACATTAAATCCGCCAGCTTGTATGATAGCTTCCAACAACGTCATTCTGCCGGGCATTTCAACAATCCCCGGTGCCATCACCTGTCCGCCGACATACACACGCCTGTCATAAAAAGACCGAATCATAACGGCAATTTCCGGCGTTTTCAGATGGGGAGTGTATAGTTCCAGCAAATCGTCTCGAAGTTCGGCGGGGCTTTTCCCCTCAGCCTCAACATCACCTATCAGTTGAAGTGCTATCTTGCCATCTGGGCGTACTGTTTGAGACTCATTAAGATCTGGCGTATAGAAGAACTTGACTTCAAGGACATCGCCCGGAGCCAAAGCCACATGGGGTGGGTGCATCGCTTCTTCCTCAGACGCCTTTCGCAGGAGCGCAACTTCTTCGGACATACCTGAATTGTATGACGATGATTGGCAACCCAGCAAAAGGGCGCCTATTGAAAATACCACCACCGTGTGAGCCGGCAGTTTTTTCTCCCTCGTACCACAATAATGCTCCATTGGTCTATCTTCCCAAATACAACGATCAATTCTTGATTTCAGAACTAGAACCGGTAGGGTGACTCAAATCGACTCCATATCTTCAAAAGTCTCCGTAACTGAGCCCTTTCCTGATTGCCGCATTGTCATATCACATATAGAAACTCGCTTGGCTGGTGTCTTCTTTGTAACAGCTAACGCTATTTCACTCACGAACAGATACTTTTTGTATTCTTAAGACTGCAAATAGGTCCGCTCATGGCAGACTTCGTCCCCGTCGGCGTACCAAGCAGGGCACTGTGATCCGACGAGTTGGGCAAAGAACAGCTTCTTCGTTTCTCAGAGCCCAACAAATAAATTGTGTTCGCGACTGAAAAAGGCGAACTCGCAGATAGATGCATAGAAGAAGCTAATGTATAACCTGATTCCGGTAGCTGAGCAGTGATTTACATTGACTAAGCGAGAGTAAGAAAGTCTTGCCTCAAACGATTGCTGCGATCTTGACTTACTCATGATTTGCTCAGACTTCATCCTCATACAAAGAAGTGACGACGAGACAAGTGATCTTTGATCTAATCCCCTCGCAACCAATCCTTTATCCCTTCTCCTAAAACGATCCGTCATCCTTTCTCCTTTGCCGATATCACAATAGCTCGAAACTACTGTGCATGGCAGTACGAAAAAAAATGAAAACCCACACATCCTTATATCTACTTGAATATACAATTATGGGGTGACTTGTAAGCCTTTCAATTACGGTGACTACTCATTTTTTACTTTTTCCTGATATGCCCCGTCTTTCACGTTAAAAAAGGTCTTTTTTTAAAAAATAAATAGACAATTTTTTTGAAAAAATCATATGAAAGGGCGAAACAGTCACGAGTTTTGAGAAGCTTTTTTGTCATATTTGTCAATCTATAATTATCGCTCTAGCGCATTTCCGATTAACCAATCAGCAATTAATATCTTGAATTGGTATTACAAAGGCCTCATTTTCGCGCAAATTGACTTAGGTAAAGGGCGTCTGATGTATCTCATGTCAGACTTGTCAAGTTTGACATGAGCAAACAAAGGCTGTGGTTTTGCTCTTGTGCGAAAAACATGGGAGGCTATGCCTGTCAAAAAATCTTAAAAATTTTCTTGACAACTCCTGATGAGCCTGTTATTGAAGATATTGAATAATATTAAAACACTCCCGATTGTGGCTGACCATAACTGCGAGAATGCCATCAGAGGGTTTTTGTAAACTCCAAGGGCGCTCAAGATGGTAGCCGCGGATTGGGTAAAAGGAGAGGCTGATGCTGGAGGAGCGGAAGGCCAAAGGGGAACTGCTGCAAGAGTTGGACAATTTGCACAGTCGTGTTGCGCAGCTTGAGCAGGCTGAACAAAAGGGAAAGGAAGGAGAGTTAGAAGAACTCGGGCAAAGATTTAGGAGAATTTTTGATAAGTTTGCCGAGGGAGTCCTTCTCGCAGACCTGGAAAACAAACGATTCGTCACCGGCAATAAGGCAATTTGTCAAATGCTAGGTTATAACGCGGAAGATACCACAAATCTGGAAATGACGAGTATCTGTCCACCGGAAGATTCATACCATTTCATAGAACAGTTTGAGAAGCAAGCGAACGGAGAGTTGGTGTTCCACAAAGATGTTCCGTTCAGAAGAAAAGATGGCAATCATTTCTATGCGGATATTATTTTGGTTCCATTAACATTTGCTGGCAGAACATATCTGATGAGTTTTTTCAGGGAGACTCCGTCTCGGAAGGTCGAGTCTATACTGCAAGAGAGTACTTCTCTCGATTCTTATGCAAGCCAGCCTTTGACTGAAACCGAAATTAAAGTACTAAGATCGATCATCAAGGGGATGAGCAACAAGGAAACATCGCAGTTGTTCCACCGTTCTATGAGGACCATTGAAAACCATCGCGCTCATATTATGAAGAAGCTCGGTGTCGATAGCTTAGTTGAACTTGTCAAGCAAGCTATTGCGATGGGGCTGGTTGACCTGTCGGGAGAGGGAGAGCCAAGACGGAGGAAAGCCACTTAAAATATAAGAACTTGCCCATTAGTATTCGGTTTACTACCGCTCTTGCAGATTTCCTATTAGGGACATATCATTCTATCAAGAATCTGTCGATCCCCAAGTATTGGCATACGAAGATCTCGTTCCTGCTGTCCATCGGCCTAGTTGCAGTTGCGTGGCGATACTACAGAGGTCTATAACGAGCGTGAATCACGGACACTGGCCTTTTATTTGTTACGAACTAATTTGTTTGCGAAAGGGACACATTAAAAGACCTGGCTGTGCTATACAAAGAACAAGCTCAGTATGAGAAGGTTGAGCCACTATTGCTCGAAGCAGCCGATGGCCTACGTCTCAAACTCGGTGACACTCACCCACACACTTTAGAGTCCATGAACAATCTAATCGATCTCTACGAAGCATGGGGCAAGCCAGAAAAAGCTAACGAGTGGCGGGTAAAACTGCCACAAACAGAGAATATGAGGAAGTGACATAGCCCTAAAAAAGCCCAAATTTTTTGACCTACAAAACATCAGATTTCCTTGAGACGGCGTGGTCGAGTAGACGTAATATGGCTCTCTTATTTAGGCATACTTTGTATTTTTCGTTTCGCCTCTCTTTCGATTGAGGAGTGCCACAATATTCTGCCATGTGAAAGGACGTCAACTTAGAGCCATGACACAATCTAATCGAACTCTACGAATCCTGGGGCAAGCCTGAAAAAGCCAAAGAGTGGCGAACAAAACTGCCGCAAGCAGAGAATACAAGGAAGTGACATAGCCTCTCAAAAGACTCCAATTTTCGTGAGTCGACTACTACAACTTTCTACAACCGGAAGGCCCGTTATCTACCTATTCCCAGAGAACCTTAAATCCATAAACTCTTATTAATAAAGGAATTATACAACAGCCAAAAATTGCTATAGTTTTCAATGTCCTTGTAAAATAAAAGGCATCTCCTTCATAAGCTTATGTAAAATAAGCTCTTATAATCCTTAAATTCTACAATCCGTCGCGCATGTCCCCATTTTGATACCGTTTTACTTAGTTCTAAGCCTTTTTTTGCTTTATTCACACCCTCTAAACTACAATAGATTGGATATTATGAGAAAGGTTTGGATCTATAAAAGAAACAATATCAGGGGCTGGTGGGTGGGGTGGTACGAAAGTGGTAAGCGCAAAACAAAGGCTTTGCCAAGCAAGGCTCTCGCCGAACACTATCGCCAGATAAAATACACTCAATTAAACTCTGACGTTTTCATTGGTACTGTGACCGTCGATTGGACACAAATGCGCGATGAATACGAGCACAGCAAAAAAAGTCGCCGGAAATCAAGACGTTTCAATTTATGAAATAGCTCTCACCCTCAGGCACTTCGAACGACTTGTTGGAAGGTGTAACTCGAAACAGATTACCCAAAATGCCCTTGATAAGTTCATACTCGAAAGAGGTCTGGAAACAAAACGTTCGACAGTTAATAAAGATATCAGAAACATCAGAGCCTTTATCAACTGGTGCAGGGAAAACCGGTATGTCAATGGAGA